>Ga0172366_10000170_pt1 | contig 41256 bp, 35 predicted proteins | sample LakKivSesite69cm_FD_114533 | JGI IMG/M metagenome (GOLD analysis project Ga0172366, IMG submission 114533) | Sediment microbial communities from Lake Kivu, Rwanda - Sediment site 69cm | ecosystem: Environmental > Aquatic > Freshwater > Lake > Sediment | place: Rwanda: Western Province, Lake...
CCGCGCAAGTCGGGCAAGCCGACGTATCTCGTCGAGGTCGATCGCTCGAAGCTCACGAAGAAGCCGGATGGCTACTACGAGACGAAGGCAGGCGAGGGACTCGCGCACGAGCACGTGCGCGGCGTGTGGAAGTTCGAGGCGAACGACAAGGGCGAGGTCGTCGCATCGCGCGTGTCGAAGGCCGCTCCGAAGATCAGCGTGGACATCCACGACTCGCATCACGGGCAGGACGACGGCACGGTGCGCACAGACGGCGGCAAGCTCGACTTCTCGATCTATCAAGGGCGCGCGCACATCCGCATGGTCGAGTCGTCGCGCAAGCGCGCAGGTGTTGGCCGCGCGCTCGTGAACCGTCTCGCCGAAGAGGTGGGCGGCTACGACAAGATCGATTGGGGGATGATGACGCCAGACGGCGTGGCGTTGCGCGATGCGCTCGATCGCGAGCACGGCTTCGATCGTACGGAGATCCCGATCGACGCGAAGAAGGTCGTGAACGAGCACGAGGGCAAGCTGCTCTCACACGAGGATGGGCGACACGAGAACACGCAGCGCGTGTACGTCGAGTTCGATTCACCCGAGCGCGCGCAGAAGTTCGTCGCCAAGGTGCGCGAGATGAACAAGCACAACGAGGACGCGACCGAGCCTGACGTGCAAGAGATGGACGGCAAGGCGTGGGTCGAGGCGGAGATCCCAACGGCGATCCCGAAGCGGCTCACGAAGTCGCAGCGCTTCGTGATCCCGCTCGTCGGCAAGGCACGCAAGCTCCACAAGCGGCGCGTGTTCGGCGGGCTCTCGATCAGCGTCGAGACGCGCAAGGGAGCGAAGCGTCACTGGCACGACCCGCACTCCGGCGAGTCGGGCTCGACGACGATGCTGCACGACTACGGCTACATCCGCGGCTCGATGGGCAGTGACGGCGACCATGTGGACGTGTACGTCGGTCCGCACGAGGACGCGACGCACGCCTACGTGATCGACCAGATGAGGAAGCCCGACTTCAAGAAGTTCGATGAGCAGAAGGTGATGCTCGGCTTCAAGAGCGCCGCGTCCGCGAAGAAGGCGTACCTCGCGCACTACAACGACGCGCGCTTCTTCGGGTGCATGAACGCGATCCCGTTCGCGGAGTTCGCGACGAAGGTGCTCGCGACGAAGGACGCAGCGATGAAGGTCATCACGAAGAAGAGCATCCCACTCGGCGGGCTCACGCTCTTGCTCAAGAGCGCGATGCCGAAGAGCGGCGGATGGCAGCCGATCCCCGGAGGCAAGCACGGAGGATGGCGTCGCTGGCGCGGCGGCAAGTGGGAGTACGACTACGGCACGCGCGAGAGCGGCGAGCACAAGCCGACGCACGATCACACGAAGTGGAAGTCGAAGGAGCAGTTCTCCGAGGAGGACTACCGCGAAGGCCGCTTCGACTACGACCCGCTGCACTGGCACCCGCGCGAGCACGCGGGCGGCGAGCACCGCGCGTGGGTCACTGGTGGCGTGGACCCGCACTCCCTCGCTCCGGTCAAGACGGGCGGGCGCATCGACAAGCTCTACCAGATCGAGAACCCCGAAGAGGACCGCGGCTTCGCGTTGCTGCGCGACCTCGCGACGGGCGAAGCGGTGATCATGCAGCACAACCGCATCTACGCGGTCGAGCACGATCCGCTCAAGTACAAGACGCTCGCGAAGCCCGAGAAGGAGCGCTGGGATCCGACGACGGGGCGCACGGTGCGCGCAGCGACGGGCAAGGGCCCGTCGTTCGAGGGCTCGCAAGCCGACAAGGAGAAGCAGCCGGGGCTCTACGCGATCGAGAACGGCGTCTACCCTGTGAAGGCAGTCTCGCGCCTCGAACCGGGCACCGAGCAGAAGGAGAAGCCCGTCGTCACGCTCGCAGTGACGGACCACGGCAAGACGTTGCTCGTCTCCGAGTTCAAGGGGCTGATCGAGAGCCGCGTGAAGAAGTATCAGCGCGCGTACGGCGTGAAGGATGTGTACGAGCGCAACGACCGCGGCGCGCGTGCGACGAACGTCACGCAGCGCGAACTCGCGCAGGCTGGCGTCGAGGGACTGCTCGTCGCGATCGAGAAGTACCAAGTGAACAAGCCGTTCGCGGCGCACGTGACGCACTACGTGCAGAACTACATCCGCCTCGCGTGTGCCCGCGAGCGTGCGGGCGGCATTGAGCTACCGGACACGCATGCGAGGAACCTCTCGAAGTACCTCGCGGCGCGCGCGGAAGCGTCGCACGCGCTCGACAAGGAGAACCCGACACCCGAAGAGGTGCTCCCGTACTTCAAGCTGCTCAAGCGGCACGTACATCCGAACCTCGACGCGGCGGAGGGCAGCACGCCCGTGCCGATGGAGAGCTACCGACTCACGGCGCACGAAGAGAAGGACGCGAAGGCACGCGAGGTGATCGAGCGCGAGCGTCGTCGCCTCATGGAGAGCATGCGAGCGTCGAAGAAGGCGGGGCACGCAGTCAGCGAGAGCGACAAGGAGAAGGTCGCGAAGCTCGACGAAGCGCTCACGAAGCTCGACGACAAGAAGATGCGCGACACGGAGACGCGTCCAGGCAGGCGCGAACTCGCCGAGTTGTACGACTCGTTCCTCACGGGCGCGTCGAGCCCATCCGATATCTTCGATCTCGAAGAGGGCTTCGCGTTCCCCGGTGTCGAGGTGGGCGCAGGTCTCGACCCTGCCGAGCGCGTGCTCGTGCGCCGCTCGACGCAGCGCGTGCTCGACGAGATGAAGGACTTCCAGATCACGTCGGAGGGTCGCAAGAAGATCACCTACTCCGCCGACGTGGGCGAGATGATCGCGCAGCGACTCGGGCTGCGCGGCGACGGCGAAGAGCGCACGACGGCGGAGATCGCGCGCGACGTGCCCATCCACGCGAACGGCAAGCCGCTCGCGCTGCGACAGGCGCAAGAGATCGCGGAGACGATGATCGAGCGCGGGCTCGCACACGTGCGCTCGAAGCTCGCCGACCACGACGACGTGACGAACGCGTCGCTGATCTTCGGTCGCGCTGCCGAGAAGCTCACGCCGCAACCGCGCGCGGTACCTGGCCCGACGTGGACCGAGATCGTGAGTACGCGAGCGCAGAACGTGACGCCTACGCAGATCGCGGAGTGGCGCTCGACCGAGCGTCGCCGTCTCTCCGGCATCGCGGAGCGCATTCGAGCGCGCGCGGAGTATGAGCACGACGCAGCGTCGCGCGAGAAGCAGCACGCGCTCGCGCGAGACACGGATGCGGCAGCGTCGCGTGTCGCGCAGATCGACGAGAGCGAGATCCGCATGAAGATCGCGAGCGCGGTCTCTCCCGAGACGGCGGAGATGCGCGCGCTCGCGACGCGCTCGGTCGCGATCGAGGGCGAGTACCGCGGCTACGAGCGCACGACGACGCTCATGCCGATCACGGACATCCGCACGGGCGAGTCGCGCATGGCGCGCGTGCGCTCGCTGCGCGACCTGCGCGACCCCGAGGAGCTTCCGACGGGCGAACTCGGGCTGCGCAAAGCACGCTCGCGCGTCACGACCGGGATGGTCCGTGAAGCGCTACACTACCCGCGCACCATGCTACTGCTCACCTCGCCCAAGGGGTTCGCGAGTGCGCCGACGAAGGCGCGCGCGGCATTGGAGCGACTCACGCTCGGAGACTTCGGATGAATCGCAAGCAGGCAGCGCAGCACGTGTTCCACGTCGCGAAGATGGCCGGTGGCTCCGCCGAGCACGCGTTCGACCTTCGTCGTCGCGACGACGGTGGTATCGGGATCAGCAACGTGAAGATCCCTCTCAGCGCAGCCGAGCGCACGCTGCTCTTCGCGCACTTCGGCGCGTCGCTCGTCGCGCGCGATGGGACTCTCAAGGACGGGATGTTCGTCGAGCACCTCACGCCGCGCGAGCCCGGCACGCCCGAGCACTTCCTCGCTGCGGTGCACCGACTGCCGCCGCCCTTCACCCTCATCGCCGTGGAGAACTGAGATGGCCTTCGTCGTTCCGTTGCGTCGCCTCGGCATCGCGCCCGAGGTTCTCTCGAAGGCGATCTCGCCGGGCTTCTCGCGTGGCGAGGTGGGCCCGCGCGCGCAGCACAAGTACGTGAAGCGCGAGTTCATCGGCTTCAAGGACGGCAAGCGGCTCTTCCGCTACTGGTACGCCGACGACGTGGCGCGCGAGCGCGCGGAGAAGGCAGCGACCGGTGAGGAAGCCGAGCACTACACGATCGAGACGATCCACAAGTTCTACGAGCACCTCGCGAAGAACCGCGTGAAGCCGTCGGAGGTCACGGAGGAAACGCTCCGCGCGATCCTCGGCGTCGAAGAGGTGCCCGTCGAGGTGCGTGCGTCGTTCCTCAAGAGCTACCACGCGCCGTTCATCCTGAAAGAGCGCGAAGCGGCGTTGAAGAAGAGCGGTGGCTACGACCCGCCGCGCTACCCGTTGCAGCGCGCACACCGCGCGTTCCAGATGATCCCCGACGCGATGCGCCTCGCGCTCGGCGACTCGCTCAGGAAGGTCGTGATCGCGAACCGCAGCGATCCCGACATCATGCAGATGTACGCGGGCGATGATGAGGACGGCAAGCCGAAGCGACGCCCCGCGGGCTTCTACGATCGCGAGAAGGGTGCCATCTTCCTGCTCGCGGATGGGTCGAGCGAGTTCGGCTCGCTCGACGGGCCGGGCGCGGAGACGACGTTCATCGAAGCGAAGGGATGGCCCCGCTTCGGCAGCCCGTTCACGTGGACCGAAGAGGTCGTGTGGCACGAGGCAGCGCACGCGCTGCACGACGTGTTCATCAAGGGCAACGACGACCAGAAGAAGGTCTGGAAGGACTGGCTCGAACTCGAACAGGTCGAAGCAGTGCGCGTGTCCGACTACGCGTACGGTCCTCCCGACAACCCGCGTGCAGGCCCCTTCGAGGATTGGGCGGAGAGCATCGCGTGCCTGATCTCGCATCCGAAGCAACTCGCGATTCAGTGCCCCAAGCGCTACGCGTTCCTGCGCGAGCACGTCATTCCCGGCCCGTCGATCGAGGAGATCAAGGCCACGCCCGATGAGGCTCTCGCGTGGTGGGACGCGCAGCCGACGACGAAGGCTGCGAAGCTGCTCGCCGCGAGTCGTCGTCACGAGGGAGGTCCGCCGAACTACGCGGAGGCGTTCCACAGCGACAAGGATCAGTTCTACTCGCTCATGGTGGACGGCCGTTCGATCTTCATGAGGATGGGCCCCGCCGACAAGGAGCAAGAGAAGGGCTGGGTTCCGATCCCCGAGACGATCGATCCCGAGACGGGGCTCCCCGTGTTCGATGCGGCGACTGCGCTTCGCTGGAAGGCCGCAGAGGGCTTCAAGGAAATCTACGACGAGCACGGCACGCCGCTCACGAACGAGCAGGCGTTGCTCTACCTGCGTCAGAACGACAAGGACTTCTCCGACAAGCAGCCCGAGGTCGAAGGCTGGGATGGGAAGTTCGACGCGACCGACAAGCTCTCGTACCAGATATACATCGCGCTCGGGCAGAGCACGGGCACGTTCGAGGAAGAGCGCGCACGCGTGCGTGAGGCGCGCTCGACGCCGCGCGAGAAGCTCGTCTCGAACGCGGAGTCGAAGCTCAAGCGTGCCGTGAAGGCGGGCGCGAAGGGCGACGAGACGCCCGCGGAGTACGAAGAGCGGCTCGCGGGCATTCGTGACGAGATCGAGACGCTCAAGAGCGGCAAGGGCGACCCCGCCGCCGTCAACCGGCACAAGTACGCGCCACATCCTCTCTCGAAGGAGGACTTCGAGCGCATCACGCCGACGTTCAAGTTCACGAAGGTCGCGAAGGCGGAGGTGCAGCCGCACGTGCGCCGCGTGTGGGACCGCGCATCGAAGAAGTGGGCAGCGAAGATCGGGAAGGACCCCGTGACGGGCAAGGACGCGCCCGTGCTCACGCGCACGCTCTACGAGATGCCGAACCCCGACGGCACGCGCACCGTGATCCCGGTGAACTCGCAAGAGCCGTTCGAGGTGGGGCAGATCATCGCGGTGCCGCAGACGATCACGAAGCTCACGAAGCGCGGCGTGAAGTCGCTCGAACAGGCGTGGATCAAGTACAAGATCAACGCGGATGGGACGCTCACGCCGCAAGAGAAGCGCACCAGCTACACCGAGGTGGACGGCAAGCGGAAGCGCGTCACCTCGGAGTGGCCGACGATCAAGTACACGAGCGTCGATGCGGTGAAGCTCGCTCGCGACTGCGGCACGAACGTCGAGAAGCTGCTCGAACGGAACGGCCGCTACGCTGCCGGGCAGATCACCGACCCGATGCTCGCGTCGCTGATCAACCCGAGCGGTCAGCGCATCCGCAACGAGGGCGACCTCGCGGAACTCATGCGCAAGGCTGCGAAGGAGCGCACGAGCACGTGGATCACCGTGCAGGGTGAGGGCTCGGACCCCGAGAACCCGACCTTCGCGCACGTGAAGATGACCTTCGACGGCGGCGGCAACCCGCTGCTCGCGGGCGAGTATTGGAACCGACAACTCGGTCTCTCGCACGGCGACCAGGCGCGCACGGACGCGCTGCTCGACGCAGAGGGGAAGATCCAGATCGAGAGCGTGCGCGAGGTGAAGCCGCGCAAGCTCGACTTCTACGTTGGCGGGCCCGCGCGCTACCGCGACCTCAAGACCGGCCACCTGATCTACGGCATCATCTCGAAGATCGACGAAGAGAAGGACGAGGACGGCACGCCCACGGGCAAGCGCATGTTCACCGTCTCGCCGATCAAGGGGCAGGGTCACGGCTTCACGAAGCGGCAGACGATCTCCGAGGAGAAGGCGCAGCAAGCGCTCTCGTCGATCGACGTGGACAACATCCGCCGCACGCGACGCAACGTGCATCCGCTCAAGTCGCACCTCTTGCTCTACGCCGACAACCTGCGGATCGGCGCGGACGGCACGCTGCGCGGCGCGACGATCCGCGTGAAGCTCCCGTCGGACGGATCGATCTCGTGGGAAGAGGTGCACCGTCTGCCTGCGATGCGGATGGACTCGAAGGGCATGATCACGGTCGATCTCAAGAACGTGAACCTGCTCCGCGACGTGTTCGGCGGCTTCGTGATGGACAAGTACGTCAACCGTCTGCTCGAAGCCCAGCAACGCGCCGAGAAGGTCACGGTCGAGCGCGCGTCGCGTACGGATGTGATCGCGACGACGCAACTGATCGCGCCCGATGGTGGCGTGAACGTGAACTCGAACGAGGGCGGTCTGCTCAAGGGGCTGCGCGAGTTCACGCCCGACGGCAAGCGCTTCAAGCTCGGCTCGCACCAGGAAGAGTTCCTGCGCTTCGCTGCACGCGCGCAAGGTCGCTGCATGGCCGCGCACTTCATGGGCACCGGCAAGACGGTGAGTGCCATCGCGGCGATCCAGATGTTCAAGAACGCGAAGAAGGAGGATGGCACTCCGATCGCGGGCGCACCGAAGAAGCGCGTCGCCGTCGTCGTGCCGCTCAACACCGCAGCGCAGTGGGAAGCCGCTGTCCGGTACTACACCGATCGCCCCGTCACGCTGATCGGTGCACCGTCGCTGCCGAACTCGCAGCAAGCGTACAACCCCGACAGTTGGCCTTCCGACGCGAAGGGTGAGGGCCCCGAGGCGGAGGCTGCCGCGGAGGCAGCGCGCAAGGCGTGGCTCGCGGAGAACCCGCGAGGCTGGGATCCCGAGCGCGACAAGGACACGGAGATCGTGATCATCCCGTGGCAGTACTTCCAGAAGAACGAGCGCGACCTTCGCCAGCACGGCGACTTCGACGGCATCATCGTGGACGAGGCGCACGGCTTCGCGAAGGAGAGCGCGCGCTCGAAGGTGCTCGACTCGTGGAACCCGAACATGGAGATGATGCTTCTCCTCACGGGTACGCCGATCACGAACAAGCTCGACGACCTCCCGCGCTACCTCGATCTGCTCTCGAACGGCAAGAGCCCGCTCGGTACGCGTGAAGAGTTCGCGGAGCGCTTCCTCGTGAAGAGCGCCGCGCTGCGCGCGAATGGCAGCAAGAGCGCGGCGCTCACCGACCTCAACCCGAACCGCGCGAACGAACTCGGCGGCATCCTCTCCGCGTACCTGCACGTCGCGAACAGCGAAGACGTGAAGGGCAAGACGATGCCTGCGGTGCTGCTCGACGAGAACCAGCCCGCGCACATGATCGGCGTGCAAGAGCGCGTCTACCGACTCGCGATGGCAGCGCTCAACAGTGCGGATGTCGAGAAGCTCGAACAACTCGGAGTGCTCGGGCTCGACGAGAAGAGCGTCTTCCGCGGCAAGGACGGTGACAAGGCTCGCCGCAAGGTGAACATCGCTCGCGCGTTCGCGAACTCGCCCGGCTACAAGCCGCCGAACGACGAGAAGTTCGTCACGTGGATCCAGACCGACGAGGGTAAGGTCAACAAGAAGACCGGCGAGGTCGAGATCAAGGAGACGAAGCACGTTCTCGAACTCCCGAGCTTCAAGCGACTCACCGCGGCAGTGGCGGATGGTGGCTTCGACGGCAAGTGGCCGAACAAGGCCAGCGTGCGCAAGGGGAACATTCACCTCGGCGAGTACGAGGCGTTCGTGTTCCACATCGGGAACATCCTCGGCGTGGACTACGAGAAGAAGCTCGCGGGCAAGAAGGTCAGCGGCGCGCTGCTCGATCAGATCAGCAAGGGCAACGTCAACGGGAAGAAGTGGGGCACCGTCGAGAACGTCGAGTACGGTCCCGAGGGCGCGATCTCTCGCGGCTGGATGGACGACGGCGGCGAGCACCACGAGATCGAGATCGAGTTCGAGGGCGAGAAGATCACGATCCCGTCGTCGCTGCGCTTCATCCGCGACCCCAAGCGCAGCGCGCAGGGCGTCTACTACCACGAGAAGGATTGGGACTTCACGACGAAGTTCGGCACAGGTGTCGAAGAGGACGAAGAGGACGAGTCGGAGGACGAAGAGGACGACTCGGGACCGAGCGAGGACGACAGTGCCTACGGGCCGACCGGCGGGCTGATCGTCGGCGGCGTCGAAGAGACGCTCGAAGATCACGCGATGGAGATCGTCGCGGGCGGCGATGGGCACATCACGCCGAAGGAAGCGATGAAGCGCGCGAAGGCGGAGCGCGCTGCGGTGCTGCGTCGTCGTGAGGCGCGGAAGAAGAAGATCGCTGCGGGCGTCGCCGTCGAGGAAGAGGGCGGCGAGAGCGGCGAGAAGAAGAAGAAGGGCTACAAGCCTCTCTTGCTGAACGGCAAGGAGTACGACCCGTCGATCCAGCGCTCGCCCTTCCGGCGTCGCGAGCGCGCGATGTTCGACGCGGTGCTCACGACGCAGAACGCGAAGTGCGACGAGATGGAGCGCTGGATCAAGCAGAACACCTCAACCAAGACGGGCGGGCACGAGGATCAACAGTTCATCCTCTTCGGCAACCGCGTCGGATCGTCGTGCCGCACGATGGAGTCGAAGCTGCGCGCGATGGGCTACATGGACGTGAACGAAGCGCTCGGGAACGAAGACCGCGGCTACTCGAACGACGCGGACAAGGCGCGCAAGCCCAAGACCGGGAAGTACTTCGTCACCTACTTCGGCAAGAGCGCGAACCTCGGTGATCGCGATCTCAACTCGGAGATTTTCCGCAAGGTGAAGGACCCGACGGGCCGCGACACGGACACGAGCATGTTCGTGCATCGCTGCCTCACCGGCAGCGTGGGCAAGCCTCCCTCGATCGATGAAAAGACGGGCAAGGCTCCGTTCGTCGAGGGATGGAGCCCGACGGAGCGCACGCGCATCATGCAGATGTTCGCGGGCTCGGGTCCGAAGGGCGCGCTCGAAGCGCCCATCCGCGTCACGAAGCGCATCGTCAATGGCGAAGAGCGCTTCATGTACGTGTACGAATCGAGCATGACTGCGGGCGAGCGGAAGCAGATCAAGGATCTCGAAGCGAAGCAGATCGTCGCGACCGACCTCGATCAGAAGAAGCACTACGAGAACCTGCTCACGCAGGTGTTCGAGCGACACCTCACCGAGAAGCCCCCGCTCACGCAGAAGCAGATCGACGTGTTCAACAGGTGCCAGTTCATGGTCGCGAGCGACGCTGCGCAGGTCGGTCTGAACTGGGGCAACGCGAGCAAGCTCGGGATGTACGATTCGCTGCACTCGCCGATGCAAGAGTGGCAGCGCATCACACGCGCAGCACGAATGCTCGACGCTGCGATCCCCGACGCAGCACGCCCGCTCTTCGCCAAGCTCGACAAGAAGATCCGCGAACTCGAACTCGACGGCGCAGCGAAGCGGCTCAAGGCGACCGGCATGACGGACGCGGCCATCCAGGCGATGAAGGACCGCGGCGAACTGACGCACGACACGGCATCGCGCGCGGGCTTCATGGAGTACGACGGGCTCGACGCTGCGATGCCTCTTGTGCAGGAAGCGTGGGACTCGCTCGATCCCACCGAGCGCAACAACGCGATGCAAGCGCTCACGAACTCGAAGAACGCGGCATCTCACAACCCGATCGCTGCGGCGGAGGCGTACTTCGCGAACCGCGCGCTCGAACGGATCCGCGAACTGCGTCCGCTGATCACGGCGGAACTCAAGCAGCGCGGGCGCGCGCTCCCGCCGCAGCAAGTCGCGCAGGACGACGGCACCGTCAAGGAGGTGCAGCGCATTCTCAAGCCCGAGGAGATCACGACGAGCGACGTGACGAACGAGATCGTCGAGAAGCACCTCACCGACTTCGAGAGGATGTTGCTGCGCTCGCGCAAGTACCTCGTGGACGTGAAGCGCTTCACGACGAGCGTGAACATGCCCGTCATGGAGAAGCAGAAGGATCCCGTCACGGGCAAGACCATGATGGTGCCCACCGACGAGATCGTGCCCGAGGCTCCCGCGAAGGCGGAGCTTTCGCAGATGACCTCGGGACGCGCGAAGATGGCCCCGTACGAGTACATGATGGATGTGACTCAGAAGGGTCTGCTCCCGCGCACGAACTACGATCACCTCGCAGTGAGCGCGTCGTCGCTCGCGTGCTTCTCTTCGACGGCGAGCCCCACTCCGGTGAAGGCGAAGCCGCCGAAGATCCGCGCAGCGGCAGCGCGCCCTGCGATCCCGCCGCCCGGTCCCCCGGTCGAACCCGCGCCGCTCTCCGAGTGGAAGAAGAAGAAGATCGCCGCGTTCGAGAAGTACATGGAGAAGCGCGAGGCGCAGAAGGCGAAGCTCGCCGCGCAGAAGGTGAAGTGGGACGCGGCGTACAAGAAGAAGCTCGCGAAGAAGCGCAAGGAGGCGGCGAAGAAGGCCGCGGCTACGCGTGCAGCGAAGAAGGGCACGCCCGAGAAGATCAAGAAGGGCTTCATGGTGCCGCTGAACACGTTCCTCTTCGGAGCGAGTCGGCGGGGGGAGGCGTGAGATGAAGGCTCTCTACGCGTTCATGGGCAACGGGCTCACCGACGAGATCATCGAGAAGGGACTCGACCTCGGCTACTTCAAGGATCTGCCGAACGCATCGGCAGCGACGAAGGCACTCGACTACGTGAGTGACCCGAGCTTCATCGCGACCATCGCGCCGAAGCACACCGAGAAGGAGATCGCGGACCTCAAGCGTGCGGTCTACCGCGCGTGCGTCGCGCACGGCGTCCCGCTTCCATCACGCTGCGTGATCGAAGCGCGCCTGCTCGACGTGATCGTCCCCTGATCATGACGACGCCTCTCGACTGCCCGCACTGCGGCAAGCAGTTGTTCCGCGCGAGCAAGGATGGCTCGCGCGTGAAGGCGCGCACGGCCATCCTCGTGCTGCACAAGGCGGGCGACGTAGAGATCAACTGCCCCGAGTGCCATCGCGGCGTGCTCGTGCCGCTCGTCGCGAGCAGCGCTCCGATCACGCTCCGCAAAGCGGATGCGCCTAAGCTCGTCGTGACTCGCAGACCCGGCGCTTGACACGGGACGCGTGCGTCGCGCATAACATCCCTCACTGGCCCGCCTAGCAAGGCACGAGGGGCGCGAGACCGAGAAGGTCCGCGCCCCTCTCGCGTTTCGGCACCACGATGGAACTCGGCACGGACATCCTCACGCGACGCGGCGACTTCCGCTTCGAGACTGACTGCGAAGTCTTCTCGAAGTCGGATGGGTCCGATCACGAGCGTCGCATCGGTGGGATCTGCACGACCGATGATCTCGATCGACAGGCCGAAGTGATCTTGCAGGACGGGCTCGACTTCGCGCCGTTCCTCAAGAGCGGATGGTTCAACGACAACCACGACCCGAGCACCGACGCGCTCGTCGGCTACCCCACGACCGCGCAGTACCGGCAACTCGGTCTGCGCAAGGGCTGGTACGTCGAGGGCTACTTGCTCAAGGGCTCGCCGCGCGCCGACGCGATCTGGATGCTCGCGAACGCGTTGCAGAAGACCGACCGTCGTCTCGGCTTCTCCGTCGAGGGCGCGGTCGCTGCGCGCGACGCTGCGAACCCGCTCACCATCCGCAAGGCAGTCGTGCGCGAGGTCGCGATCACCCGCTGCCCGGTGAACGCGAGCACCGCACTGCACGTGCTCGCGAAGTCGCTCTCCGCTGGTGCCGCGGTGCCCGTGCCCACGACGCCCGTGACGGGCGACGGCGCAGGTCGCGTGATCGCGCGACGCAGCGTCGAAGCGGACGCGCAGGGCAGCGTGGACCCGCTCAAGAAGAAGCGTCGCAAGAAGAACGGTGCGCCGCTCTCGGAGATGGAATCTCGACTGGTCGAGAAGGCGGAGCGCGGCGAGCCGATCTCGCGAGGTGAGGCGAGTGCACTACTTCGTGTGCTCGCGCCTGGCCTCTCGCAGAAGCAGGCAGACGCGATCACCGACTACCACTTCCGCTATCGAGCGTGAACGAAGGACGAAGGAGAGATCAGATGAGCAACGCGGCAACGACCCTCGATACCATGCAGGCATCGCTCGACGAACTGCTCAAGGCAGCGGATGCGCACGGCACGATGCGCAAGGCGATGGGCGGCGTGGACATCGACACCTACGGGCACACGGACGAGCGTGGCAAGACCTCGGGCGGCTACGCCGAGGCGAGCGACGCGGGCAAGGGCGTCGATCTCTCCGACGAGGCGATCGTCGGCAAGATGAGCGAGGTCGGCCTCAACGCGATGCAGGCGTCCGCGCTGCTCGGCTTCATGAAGCAGAACGGCATGATGGGCCGCGCCGACGGCGAGAGCGGCGGCAACTTCTTCGACCACGAGCGCCCGTCGCCGACCGGCAAGATGAAGGGCAAGGCGGGCGGCCCGCCGATGCCGCCCTTCAAGGGAGCGGCCGACGACGACATGGACGAGGACGAGGGCGACGAGGACGAGGGCGACGAGGACGAGATGCCGCAGGTCGGCAAGCGCGGCATGCGCAAGTCGTTCTCCGACGACTTCTCCGCCGACTCCGACATCGCCGAGACGGTGGATGTGTCGCCGTTCCTCGAAGCGGTCACGGCACGCACCGTCGATGCGCTCGACTCGCTCAACAAGTCGATGCGCCGCAGCGAGCGGAAGCAGGGCGAGGTCAACGCTGCGATGGCAGGCGCGATGTACCAGATGGGCACGCTGCTCAAGTCGCAGTCGCGCGTCATCGACGCGCTCTCGCAGCGTCTCGGGCTCGTCGAGCGTCAGCCCGCGCCCGCGCGTGGCGCGGTCACGCTCTCCGGCGCGCAGGCGATGCAGAAGTCGCTCTTGGGCGGCGGCGCGGGCAGCACGCTCAAGAAGAGCGAGATGCTCTCGACGCTCTCCTACATGCGCATCGAGAAGGGCATGAAGGAGATCAACGGCCGCGCGATCGGCGACGTGATCTACGCCTTCGAGGGCGGTGGGATCATCAACCCTGAGGACGCCTCGACGATCGAGCGCTTCCTCACCACGCATCCGGCCGAAGCGCAGAAGGCCAAGACGTTCGCCTGATCGGCGCGCGACGAACAGATCGAGAACACGAGAAGAGGAGACACGAACATGATGAGCAGCTTCGTCAGCGCGGCCCACTACCGCGACTTCCAGGGAGGCTGGGGCACGTCCTCGCCCGACGAGATCGCCGAGCTTCGCAAGGCACTCTTCGCGGGCGACAGCGTGAACGACCCCGGCGTGTCGCCCGGTCAGGGCTTCCCGCTGCGCACCGAGTCGCTCGAAGCGACCCTCAAGAACCTCACCTTCGAGATGGACGAGATCAAGCTCTTCAAGAGCATCCCGAAGGTGCCCGCGTTCAACACCGTCGAGGAGTACAACCGGCTGCTCTCCTACTCGAACGGCGGCGCGCGCCAGTTCGATCTCGGGTGGATGAGCGAAGGCGATCTCCCCGACGAGCAGGACAGCACCTATCAGCGCGTCACGGTGCTCATGAAGTTCCTCGGCGTCGTGGGTCGCGTGACCCACGTCGCGAGCGTCATTCGTCCCGCCCACGGCAACGTGGTCGCGATGGAGACGATGAACAAGACGATGTACATCCTCCAACAGTTGGAGAACGCGCTGTTCTTCGGCGACTCGTCGATCTTGCCGGAGCAGTTCGACGGGCTCTACACGCTGATCCGTCAGGGTGCGCCCGACAACGAGATCGATCTCCGTGGGCAGCCGCTCACCGAGGATCTCATGAACGACGTGCTGCTCCGCATCCGCGACAACTTCGGCACCGCGACCGACTTCTACTCGGCGACGGGTCCGTTCGGCGACCTCGCGAAGCAGGTCTACGACCGTCAGCGCTTCGGCATCGCGCCGCAGCCCGGCGTGCTCGGCGCGACCGTCTCGGCCTTCCAGGGGCAGCACGGGCGCATCAACCTGCACGACTCGATCTTCATCCAGCCCGGCGGCCTCGCCGTCGTGGCGGGTGTGGGGCTCGTGTCGAAGCGCCCCGGTCTGCCGACGATCAGCGTCGCTCCCGCGGCGGCACCGAGCGCGCTCTCGCAGTTCGCTGCGGGCGACGCGGGCACGTACATCTACCAAGTCGTCGCAGCGTCGCGCTACGGGCGCAGCGCTCCGGTGACGAGCGCTGCGGTCGCGGTCGTCGCGGGTGACGCCGTGACGTTCACCGTCACCGACGCGGGCCCCGGCACCTCGTACTACGAGGTCTATCGCACCGCGCCCGGTGGCGCGGCAGGCACGGCGAAGCTCATCACGAAGATCGCTCGCACGGGCGCGTCGCAGGTCATCACCGACCTCAACGCGGATCTCCCCGGCACCTCGAAGGCGTTCGCGCTCATGCAGAACCAGCGGTCGTTCTCGTGGTCGCAGCTTCTTCCGATGACGCGCATCCCGCTCGCGACGATCGACACGTCGATCCGCTGGGCGCAGGTGCTCTACGGCGGCGTGAAGGTCTACACGCCCGCGAAGAACGTCGTGCTCAAGAACGTCGGTCGCGCCGCGGGCTCGCTGCCCTGACGTGACGACGAGATGATCCTCGCGGAGTGAACGCGCCCACCCCCCGCAAGCGCTGACACTCCGCGAGGGTCGCTACACAGCGACCCACTGCAAGGAGATCGAGATGGCTTCCATCGCACCGACACTGCCCTCGCGCTCGCGCACCCGCACCGGGCGCATCGTGCGCTACTTCCCCACGGCAGCCGAGGCTGCGGTGGATGGCGCGGGCCCGTACGCCGCGCAGATCAGCGAGGTCAACTCCAACGGCAGCGCGGACCTGATCCTCGCGAAGCCCGTCTCGGGTGCCGCGGCGAAGGCGAGCGTGAGCAAGGGGAACCTCCCCGGCACGTTCGACTTCTTCGGGATCTGATCAGCGCGCTCGAATCGCGCTACGATGCGGGCGAGCGGGCACCTAGCTCGCTCGCCCGTTTCGTTTCGGAGGATCTCGAATGCGGATCAGGAACACGACCTACGCCAGCACGCCGATCAACACACGCCTCGGCGTCTTCACGCCCGACGCGCAGGGCATCCTCGACGTGCCCGAGGACGCGGCGAAGCTCCTCTGCTCGCTCGCGAACTTCGTCTCGCTCGAACGCACGCCGCGCGTGCTCGCGTTCGTGGAACCCTCTCCGCCGCCCGTGGAGCCCGTAGGAACCGCGGACACGCTGCCGCCCTCCCACGAGCCGCCCGAGCCGCTGCCGCCCGTCCTGGACGTTCCTGCGGCCCCCGAGGTCGAGTCGAGCCCTGCCGACGACGTTGCCGTCGTCTCATCGCGCGCCCGCAAGGGACCGCGCCCCAAGTCTTCGTGAGGTGAACCGTGGCCGCGATCCCCGACGACCTGCTCGACTTCTACCAGAACGACCTCGGCCCCGCGCAGAAGCTCGCGCTCGCTGGCGCGAGTGTAGCGACGCCCAAGCTCTTGCCGGGGAAGTACCTCGTGCAGTTCACGGGGCTCGGCGCGAACACGGCGTGGCTTCGCGCGGGACCGCACGGCCCGACACCGGTCGTGGCGGTTGCGGATGTGCCCAGCACGCCGTTCGTCGCCGCGTCTCCGCCGATCGAGATCGACGTGAGGCGCGGGCACAACGATCAGTTCGCCGCGATCATGAGCGCGGGAACCGGCACGATGTTCCTCACGCCGCGCTCGCGCGTGCCGAAGGCAGGGTGACGCGATGACGAATCCTCGACTTCTCACCGGCAACGCCGAAGCGATCGTCAACGACGGCAGCGTGCCCATGAGCGGCCCGTTCGCGATGCGCGGCAACCGCATCACCGGACTCGGCGCACCGCTCTCGCCGACCGACGCAGCGCGCCTCATGGACGCAGGCGGCGGTGGCACGGGAGTCGGCGAGTTCATCCACGCCGACTTCGGCACGCAGGATGAAGCGCAGGGGCGCTACGTCGGCACGCAGGGCTGGATCGATCTCATGGCGAAGCTCGCCACGCTCCAACTCGGCGCGGCTCCCCGCGTGAGGTGCGCGTACCTGGGGACGCCGTTCGTCGTGCCCTCCACCGGCATGCCACCCAACGGATGGGACATGCGAGGCGGGGTGCTGACGAGCTTCTACGGCTCGACAGGATCGGTCGTGCTCGACATCCCGCCGGGCGTGAAGCTCGACAACCTGTTCGGCATCGGCTCCGGGGCGATCGGCGGCGAAGGGGCAATCGTGCTCAAGATCGCCCCGCCTCCCGGCGACTCGGTTCTCAACTTCTCCGCACTCCCACCGAGCGCACCGTGGATCTTCCAGATCGCAGGCGGCTGCGGCGTCGATCACTCGACCGACACGGGTCGGCTCATCAAGGGCGACGACACGTTCCGCACGATCGTGCTCTCGGCCTTCCAGCCGCAGCAGAACACAGGCATCTTCCCGCCTGCCGTCGCGCCTCTCGTGCAGGCCGGGAACACCGACAGTCTCGTGCTCGTCCAGATGGGGTTCAACGGGCTCCCGAATGACGTGGCGGACGGTGGCGGCCCCGGCTCGGCCCTCGTCATGATCTTCGACGCAAGCTCGAACCCCGACTCTGGCGACATTCCGACCTTCCTCCCCAACTGGACCGGCGGCGGCGGGGTGTTCGCCTTCACGTCGGTCTACCCCCAACTCGTCAACTACACGCCCTTGAACAGCGGCGATTGGAACGGCGACCCGACGAACATCCGAGACGCGCTCGATCGAATCGCCGCCGCCGTCGCCGGTCTGCTCGGCGGCCCCATCCCGTGAGGTGAACCATGAAGCCATCGAAGTGCCCCGGCTGCTCGACCGCGCTCATCTACCTGCCCGGTATGTGGACGCCGCCCTACGCGCCGCTCTACTGCCCGTCGTGCAAGGTCATCGTCCCGAAGCAGAAGTGAGGAGGGCGCGTGGCGACACTCGATCTCGATGACGACCTCACCGGGCAAGTGAAGAACGCGTTGTCGGAGCCGATCTCGAATCCCGAGAACTCCATCCGCCAACAGAAGGTGCTCACGTTGCTACTCGCGTCACGCATCGGGCGCATGGAGCGCGTCGCCTACTGGCTCGTCGCGACGATCGTCGCAGCGAGTGCGACGGTCGTGCTCTCGATCATCGGCGCGAGCTACGCGCTCGGTGCGCGGATGCAGTCACTCGACTCGCTCGCGCAGCGGGTCGAAGCGCTCGAAGCGCGCGAGCGCTAGGATCGGCGCATGTCGAACGGCGAGACGCTCACGAGCAAGGCACTCGGCCGGGTCATCAAGATCACGGTCACGGACGACGACATCGCAACGGTCGTCGGTGTCGGCTACGACCGTCTCGTCGTAGAGCGCTCAACGAACCTCGGGCTCACATGGGCCGAGGTCACGATCCCGAACGACAGGCCCATCCTCAAGGCCGATCAGCGCGACTACTCGTGGACCGATCGCGCAGGCGCACCCGCGTACCTCTACCGCACGCGCTACATGGACACGCGCCGCGCGTCGCAGACGCCACCTCCGGCCGACTGCGGCATGAGCGAGCCGAGCGATCCGATCGAAGGTGTCGGCATCGCGACCTCGTGCATTCTCACTGTGCCGCAGTTGAAGCAGCGCTACCTCTTCGGCGTGGACTTCCGCGATGACGCGGGCGCGCTGCTCACCGATCAGACGTTTCAGTTCTACATCCTCTCCGCGATCGAGTGGTTGGAGCACGAACTCGACATCAAGATCCTGCCCACGTCGTTCATCGACTTGCAGGACTACAACCGCAACGATTACCAGGCGTACAACTTCATCCAACTCGACAACTACCCGCTGATCTCCGTCGAGGAGTTCAACGTGCAGTACCCCACGGGGCAGACCGTCATCACGTTCCCGCCCGAGTGGATGCGCATCGACAAGGAGCACGGGCACCTTCGCATCGTGCCGACGGCGGGCACGCTCTCGGAGATCCTCATCGGGCAAGGCGGCTCGTACCTGCCTGCGATCTACAACGGGCTCATGTCACTGCCGCACCTGTTCGAGATCCGCTACACCGCGGGCTTCGATGAGTGCCGCGTGCCCACGAACATCCTCGACTTGATCGGCATGGCCGCGAGCCTCGGGCCGTTCAACATCTTCGGTGACTTGATCGCAGGCGCAGGCATCGCGAACGTGTCGCTCTCGATCGACGGTCTCTCGCAATCGATCGGCACCACGTCGTCAGCGACGAACGCTGGCTACGGTGCGCGCATCATTCAGTACTCGAAGCAGATCAAGGCGCAGATCCCGCTGCTCCGCCGCTACTACAAGGGCATCCGCATGGCGGTTGCATGACGAGCCCGCGGATCAAAGGACCGACCCCGCTCGTCCCGAAGAGCACGGGCACGGGCTTCGCGCGCTCGCTCGATCTCCCTGCGACGAGCACGGCACCGGACGCGTACGCGCCGAGCACGAAGGGCGTGAGCGTGCGCCAGGGTCAGGAAGTGAGCACACGCAAGACGCGCTCGCAGTTCCGGCAGATCGAGTTCCAGCGAGTGATCTTGCAGCACGGCTACTACCTCATGTGGAGCAAGGCAGTGATCTGCCCGTGCATGAACGCGGAGACCGAGCAGACGCGCGTGAACTGCGCGACGTGCGATGGCTCGGGCTTCTACTACAGCGACCCGCTCATGGTGCGCGGCATCATGAGCAACCTCGAACGCAACGAGAAGATTTTCGAGAAGTTCGGATCGTGGGTCGAAGGCACGTCGCAAGTCACCGTCGAGCCGCAGTACCGGATGGGCTACCGTGATCGCATCGAGATGCAGGACACGGTGATGACGCACAACGAACTCTTCAAGAAGGGTGATCGACGCGGCACGCGCTCGCGCCTCCCCGCGCGCACGGACTCGGTGCGCTACCGCATCGTGCGCCTCGTGAAGCTCGTTGTGTCGGTGGGCAACGTGAACCTCGAATGCTGCACCGAAGGCGCGATCCCCGAGGGCGTGGATCTCGACAACCCCGACGCGGTGTTCCCGCTCGAAGAGGGCTACCACTTCCGCATCACTGCGGATGGGTGGATCGAGTGGCTCTCGCGCGGCGACGACCTCGTGCCCGACGGCGCGTGGCTCTCGGTCCTCTACGAGTACGCGCCCGTGTACATCGTCGTGTCTCATCCGCACGCGACGCGCATGGAGACGCTCGAAACGAAGGTGCCGTCGCAGCAACCGTTCGCGCTGCCCGTGCAGGCACTCGTGAAGCTCGACTACCTCTCGGACATCACATCCCCTCTGCCGTCGATGACGACGACGCAGGTGAAGTGATGCCGCTGCTCCGCGTAGACCTCGCACCGCTCAAGGCTGCGATCCTCGCTGCGTACCCAGGACCGAGCGAGGCGTCTCGCTTCCTCGGCGGGCTCGCGTCCGTCGCGCGCACGCGCATCATCACGGAGGCGCAGCGCGCGCTCAAGACGAGCGCGCGTGACTACGTTGCGGGCGTGACCGAGGTCGAGATCAAGGGCAACGTCGCGCGCATCGTGCTGAACGGCATGGTGCCGAACATGGTCGAGAACGGATGGCCCGAGACGGACCTCCGCACGACGCTGCTCGGGCCTGGCGCGAAGAACGCGAAGACCGCGCAGGACGGCTCTCGGTACAATACGGTCCCCTTCCGACACGGCACGCCGGGCACGAGCGGACGCAACGTCGGCAAGCAGATGCCGAAGTCGATCCACGCCGTCGCGAAGACGCTCGCACCGACGCTCTCGCGCCCCGGCAAGATCGAGGGCAAGGGCGGCTCCGTCGTCATGTACGGGCAACGACTCAATCCAGGGATGTCGATGAGCGGCGCGGCGCGCAAGCTGCTCACGAGCAAGCAGAAGCCGTGGCACGCCACGTCGATCTACATGAGCATGATCCGCGAAGAGAAGACCTACGCGAGCGCCACGCAGTCGAAGTACACGACGTTCCGCCGCATCTCGACGAACGTGCGTCGTGCCAAGCAGCACTGGCTTCATCCGGGCATCCGCGCGCGCAACTTCTTCCCGAAGGCCCAGCGTGACATCGAGCGCGTCGTGCGAGAGACTCTCGGGCGAACGCTCGCCCCGAAGGGCAGCACGCGATGACCGATCTCCTTCGCAGGCAGCGCAGTCAGCGACAACTCGGCGGCACGACCGGGAGCGGCATCGATCGCTCGGTGCCGAGCTTGGACTCGGCGCGCGCTGCGATCGTCAACGTCGAGCGCATCCTGCTTCGCTTGCTTCGCTCCGAAGTCGAGCGACTCTCGAAAGACGAAGCGTTGCTCCGCTACTACTTCGAGAGCGTGTTCGACTGCACGCTGCCCGAGCGCGAGACCGAGGAGTACATCGCGAACTTCATGCGGCAGCCCCCGAGCATCGTGATCGGCTACCCGCGCTCGTCGGTGACGTTCCCCGTGATCGCGATCATCCTCACCGAAGAGTCGGAGACGCAGAGCGTCGTCGGCGACTTCCTTGGAGAGACGCTCGGCGACTCGTCCGACGAGGTGTACGCCGACTTCGTGGGCGCGATGTTCGAGGCGACGCACGGCTGCTACGTCTACGCGGAGCACCCCGACGTGTGCCTCTACCTCTACCACTTCGTGAAGATGATCATGCTCGGGGGCAAGGATTGGTTGCTCTCGCAGGGCGTGACCGAGGTCTCGATCTCGGGCGGCGAGCTTGCGCCGCAAGAGGGCTACCTCCCCGAGAACATCTTCCTCCGCACCGTGAACGTAAAGACCATCGCGCCGTTCGCAGTGCCGCGCCCCGCGCTCGCGGATGCGCGCAAGGCACGCGTGGTGGGACTCTACCAAGACGACGTGGTAGTAGATGGCGTGCAAGGCGGCGTACACTCGTACCCCACGAACTTCCCCGGTGGCGACTACAATGGCGAGACGATCACCTACGACGAGCGCAACGGTCCCGACGGTGACTCCGATGGATGAGCCGTCGCAGACGTTGCCCGACACGACGCCGCAGATCACGGTCGATCGTTTCGTGCGCTCGCGGCCCGTCGGAGGTACGGACGCGGAACTGCTCGGACCCTACGAGCACACGCAGCGGCTCGCAGGCCCCTTGCGAAAGCGCACGCACGCGGAGTGGATGAACGACTTCATGGAGTGGCGCTCTGCGCCGCGTTGACGGAGGCTGACGAATGGCGACTGCGATCTTCTTCGGCGGGCGGCGCATCAACATCCCCGGTGCGTACTCGGAACTCGACACCTCGCAACTCAGCGTCGTGTCTCCGGCAGCGGTCGGCATCGTCGCGCTCATCGGCACGGCGGAGGGCGGCAAGCCGCTCACCGTCGAGAGCACCGACGCGGACGCGACGCGCATCGACACGATCCTCAAGCGCTACCGCAGCGGCGATCTGCGCACGGCGTCGCAGTTCGCGTTCGAGCCCGCGAACGACGATGCGGTGCCGTTCGGCGCGCAGCGTCTCGTGAACGTGAAGGTGAACCCCGCCACGCAGTCGAGCGCCGACTTCGACGACTCGCTCGGCAACCTCGCGATGACGATCACGTCGCGCGACTACGGGCTCTTCACGACGCAGATCAGCGTCGAGATCGAAGCGGGCACGACGCAGGGCAAGAAGATCACCATCGTGTTCGAGAGCACGGCCGAGGTGTTCGACGACGTGGGCGGCGACCCCATCCTCGATCTGCTCTACACGCCCGGTGCGAACGGCTACGCGACGGCGACCGCGATCATCAACTCGACCGACCTCCGCGGCAGCGGCACGCGCGCGGACCTGGGGCTCGACGCGCAGCGCACGAACGACATCCCCGCCCCTGGCGTGCTCAACTACGTCTCATCGAACGCAGGCGACACGACGCAACAGATCACCGTCTACGGGCTCAACGGTGTCGCGCCCGTCTCCGAGACCGTCACGCTCAACGGCGTCGTCAACGTGATCGGCACAGTGACGTTCTCGTCGGTGCTCGGGATGCGCAAGAGCGCCGCGACGCTCGGCACCGTCACGATCAGCGATGACCCGATCACCGTCACGATCTTCGCCGCGACGCTCGCGCAGGCCACGCGCGGCTTGCAGGTCATCACGAACTCGCCGATCGTGCCCACGTCTTCGACCATCGCAATCGACGTGGTGGCGGCAGGCGTGAACCTCGTCGTCGTGACGACGAACGCAGCGGGCGCGGAGGTGTTGCAGCGCGTGGACGGCAACGTCGGCGGCGCGCAGGCACTCACGGGCGCGGGCACGCGACTCACGTACCTCGCGCTCGGCGACACGCCCGCAGCGCGCACGTGGACGCTCGCAGCGCGGATGTTCACCGCGAGCTTCGGCAGCTACCGCACCGTGCAGCGCATGGTGGACTTCCTCAACGGCACGCTCGGGCTCACCGCGAACGCGCTCGCCGCGAACCCGACGAGCTTCCTCATGTCGGACGCCGATCGCTCGACGCCCGCGACGAACATCTACACGGTCGCTGGCGAGTTCTTCGCGGACCTCTTCGCGGTGCTCGACGCGATCAACAACGGCTCCGCGCTCGTCTCCGCGACGCGCGGCACGCCCACGCCGGATGGCGATCTCGTGCCTGCGAACACCGTGGGCGTCGTGTACCTCACGGGAGGCGACGAGGGCACGACGACGATCACGCAGTGGCAGGAAGCCTTCCGGCTGCTCCGCAAGCGCCGCGTGAACATCATCGTGCCGCTCACGCGCGACCCTGCGATCCACGCGCTGCTCTTGCAGCACCTTCGCGAGCGCGCGGGCCGTCTGCGCAGCGAGGCGAACGGCTACATCGGCATCGCGAAGGTGAACGGCTCGGGCGAGACGCGCGCGAACATCAAGGCGCAGATCGTCGCGATCCAGAACCGCGAGGTCAGCGCCATCTCGCAAGAGTTCCTGCGAGCCGATCCCGACACGGGCGACGCGACGTGGTACGCGCCCTACTTCTACGCTGCCATCGCAGCGGGCATGCAGGCAGGCAGCGCAATCGCGGAGCCGCTCACGCACAAGAAGCCCTTCGTGCTCGACATCCGAAACGATCCGTCGTGGACCGTCGAGGACGATCAGGAAGAACTGATCGACGCGGGTCTCATGATGGCGGAGAAGGTCGATCAGATCGGCGTGCGCTGGATCCGCTCGGTGACGACGCACATCGCCGACGACAACCCGGTGTTCACCGAGATGAGCGCGAACGAGAGCGCGGACCAGGCCGTGTTCCAGCTTCGCCGTCGTCTCGAAAAGAAGGTCGGCAACCGCGGCCTCGGCGGCAGCGTGGGCACGATCAAGGGACTCGCGAACGACGAACTCGGTCGTCTCGTGGACGACCAGATCATCGTCGCGTACCGCGCGCTCCAAGTGGAGCAGGTCGGCGACGTGTTCCCGGTGAGCGTGGAGATCGCACCCGTGCTCCCGATCAACTTCATCCCGATCACGGTGCATCTCGTCGTCGCGCGCGTCGCGGCTTGAGCGCGGAAGGAGCTAGGTCATGGCAGGACGTGGACTCGTACTCTCCGGCGCACGCGCGGTCTTCCAGATCGAAGGCGTGAAGGTGATGTACGCGACGAACGTGAGCTACTCGGAAGAGGTGCAGTACGACCCCATCGAGGTGCTCGATCAGTTGGAGGTCGCGGAGCACGTCCCGACCGCGTATCGCGTCACGCTCTCGGCGCAGATGGTCCGTGTCATCACGAACCCGATCAAGCTGCGCGACGGCGTGCGGATCTTCCCTCGGTTGGAGGACATCCTCACCTCGCCCGAACTCACCGCGTCGATCCTCGATCGCGTGACGGGCACCGTGATCGCGAACGTCGAGCGAGTGAAGTGCTCGCGGCACTCCGCGCAGGTCGGTGCACGCGGCGTCGTGATGACCGACTGCGACTTCGTGGCGATCCGCATCCGCGACGAGTCGGAGATCGTCTGACCCTGTTCGCCTGAGCCTCCGAGCGCGCTATGCTCGCGCTCGGAGGTCTCATGGCGACGAAAGACGAACTCGATCTGGACGAACTCGAAGCGCTCACGAGCGGCGAGCGCAAGAAGGAAGATGGCGGCAGCGAAGAGCTATCGCCGATCCACACGTTCGAGATCGACGTGAAGGACTACCGAGGCAAGCGGTGGCAGGGGAAGTTCGTCTTCCACGTGCCCGCACTCGGGGCACAGGTGAAGATCGCGCGCCTCAAGGCCGCGCTACTCCCTGCGGGTGCGGCGAGCGACGCGAACGGCGCGCTCATCGCGGAGATGATGGCTTACACCCAGGTGTGCTTCACGGAGAAGCCGTCGTGGTGGAAGCCCGAGCGCTTCTACGATCCCCTGCCGCTCATCACTGCGTACAAGGAGGCGCGGATGTACGAGCGCAGGTTTCTCGGAGCAGAAGTGGCCGACGATCGCGACGACGCGAGCGCGGATGGAGTCGGATCCAATCCTTCTGATCAAGGCGATGTGGGCTGACACGTTCAAGCTCCCGCTCAACGACGAGCGGCTCATGTCGCTCACTGCGCGTGAAGCGCTCGAACACGTCTTCGCGATCGAAGCGCTCTCGCAGCGAAGGCTCGACGCGATCAAGCGCTCGCGCACCGGGCGCGACGCTTCTGATCGTGAAGCACCTCCGCAGTCGGATGTGCATCGCGACGAGAGTGCGCGGAAGCTCGCCGATACCCCGCACCTCACGGGCGATCCAGAATGGGATGCAGTCGAACTAGCGGAGACGGATCCGAGCAAGCCACCTCTCACGATGAAGGTCTGATCCATGCCCGAGACACGCTACCGGACAGTCCTCGAACTCGCGCTCGACGACCGCAACGCAGGTGCGGGCGTGAAGCGCTTGTCATCGAAGCTGGACGACCTCGGCAAGTCAGTCGAGGAAGCGTTCGCCGGTAGCGCGCTCGCCGAACTGAACAAGACCCTCGATCGCACCGCGAAGCTCATGGAGGGCATCGCGAAGCAGCAAGAGAAGGCGTCGCGTGCTGGCCGCTCGGGGGGCGCAGCGGGCACTGTGGCGGGCGCGCTCACCGGCATGGCTCTCGGGCAGGGGCGAGGGCTCATCGGGGCTCTGGACGCCCACGCAGGGGCAGGGCTGCACGGGGACTACGGGGCGGGCGGACGCATGGCGGGCGGCGCGTGGCTCGCGGGGCGTGCTGGGGGTCGCTTCGCGGATCGCGCCGCGACGACGATCGGCAACTACGGCGGCATGATGATGAACGAGGGGTTCGTCGGACAGATGCTCGCTGGCGTTCCGTGGATCGGCCCGATCTTCGGTGGTGCTGCATCCGCAGCGGGCGGCTACTACTCGTCTGGCGTCGCGCGCTCGCGTGCGCGTGCAGGCGCGTTCGGCGCAACAGGGCTCTCCGCGAGCGACATCGGGAGCTTCGGCAACCCGTACGGGCTCGGCCCCACGGAGCTACCGCAAGTGCTCGCGCAATACGCGCAGGCAGCGGGCGCGCGCGGGCGCGATGAGATCGGCATGGGCTTCGGCACCGCTGCGGACCTCTCGAACCTACTCGGCATCGACTACGGAGCGACGGGCGGGTTCCAGCGTGCGATGGGCATGACGGCTCTCGGCGGGCGACCCGGTGGGCGGGATCGCGCGGGCGAAATCTTCGCGGTGCAAGACACGCTCGCATCCGCACTCGCCGCAGGCGTCGAGCAGTCGCAACTCGGTCAGGTGTTGGAGAACCTCTCTTCGACGTTCGAGGACTTGCAGACGCGCGGCATGCTGATCGATCCGTCGAGCCTCAACTCGCTCGTCCGCGGCTTCGGCGCGCTCGGCGCAGAGGCAGGCTTCGGAGGCATGGCAGGCGTGCGCGCAGCGACGGGCATGACCGAATCGCTGCGCGGTGTCGGGCAGCGCGAGAACCTGTTCGAGATGCTCGCGCTGCAAGAGGGCGGCTACGGACGCGGGCTCACCTACATGCAGGCGAGGGAACGTCTGGAAGAGCACCCTGAGCAAGTGCTCCCGCTGCTCTTGCGACGACTGCGCGGCATGGGCGGCGCGCAGGACGAAGAAGGTCGGATGCAGATGCTCATGACGGGCTTCTCCTCGCTCGGCACGAATCTCTCGACGCGGCAGGCGCGCGGGCTCGCAAACTTGAGCGAAGAGCAGATCGCGCGCTTCACGCAGCCTGGTGGCGACCGCGAGTTCGCCGAGTACCTCGCGAGCCAGCGCACACAAGTCGGCGGAGGCTTCGGGGTTAGTGAGATCGAAGCAGCGCACGAAGAGCACCGCGCCGGTATTGGCGACACGATCGGTGACGACTACCGAAGGATCCGCAGCACGGAGATGGAAGTCGTTCAACAACTGCTTCCTCCCGTCGTGGATCTCATGCGGCAGATCACCGATGTCGGGCGCAGCCTCTACGATGCCTTCCACGAGGGCGGCCCCGGCGGTCTGCTTCGGCACCTCGCGTCCGTTGCCGCACCGAGCGTCGCGCCGATCATCGCTGACGCGCGGCGGACAGTCGATCAAGCGACGAGTTCGACTGACGCGATGGGCACGACGATGGCTACGGGCACGATGACGGCACTCGCGGCAACCGGGAACCCGATCGCTGCGTCGCTCGTGCCGATCCTCATCGCGCAGATGCGCGACTCGCAGATGGGCAGTCTGATCGCAGACCTGATCGTGGAAGGCGTGCGACAAGCAGTCCGCAGAGGGCTCAACTTCGAGTGAACGATGACGACCGCTGCACGCTACGAACACACACGCGTCTACGCCGAACTGCGGCTGCGGTCGGGGCGCGTCATCGTGCTCGATGGACGAGGCAACGCAGGCAACATCCTCGCAGCGACTACATCGAAGGGCTTCGGAGGCGCAGCGGGCACGTGGTCGCTCACCGTGAAGCGTCGCTTCGGCTTGCAGCCGTCGATACTCTCTCAGGTGGACGACCCCGAGGACATCTGGGTCTACATCGCGTGGTTCGTGAACGGGCAGCGCACTGACGGGATGTGGGGCCTCACCGACTCGTTCACCGAGAACGTCACGCGCGGCCCGAAGGGTGAGCGCGTCGAGACAGTGACGATCAGCGGGCAGGATCACGGCAAGGTGTTCGAGAAGACGCCGCTGTTCATCAACATCTACGAAGCGGGCGGCGCAGTGCTGCCGGTCGTGCCGCTCTACTCCGCGGTCGCGGAGCGATTGATCGGCAGGCCCGACGAGATCGTTCGCACGCTGATCGACGCATGGGTCGGCAACAACGGCGTCAACGACAAGCAGTGGATCTTGCCGAACGGAGTCGGCCCCGCGGGCTCGGGGGGCACGCGGTACTTCTACGACTGGTGCCGCTACGACACGATCTCGCGCGACCTCCGCGGGCGCACGTTCGCGCCGACGTTGCTCTCGACCGATCGTGAGTCGGTGTCGTTGTGGGACGTGTTGCAAGAGTACTGCAACGGGGTGCTCAACGAGATGTGGTGCGACCTCGCGCCTGCGTCATCGTCGGACTCGACGGATCGATCGAGTCAGCGCTTGCGACCCGCGATCTTCGTGCGCGAGCGTCCGTTCCCGACAATCAAGTCACGCGCGCGATGGGACGCGCTGCCGACGCACACGATCGAGCCTGGGGATGTGGCGAAGCGCAACATCGTCGCGGACGGCACGACGCGCTTCAACTACTGGCAACTCGAAACGGTGGGGCTCGGAGGTGCGGGCTTCTCGACCTCCGCGCTCATCCAGCAAGCGACGACGCGCCCACCAGGGCAACCGGGCAACACGCCGATCTTCGACCTCGACTCGATCCGCAAGCACGGTATCCGCAAGTACATGCAGACGACGCGCTACCTGCCTGCGAACGAGAGCGCGGAAGGTGGTGGTGCGATCTGGCTCTCAGTCGCATCGGTGTGGATGCGCATCATTCACGACTGGTACGTCATCGCACCGTTGCAGTACACGGGCACGATCGAGATGAGCTACCTGCGCCCCGAGATCCGTCTCGGCGATCGGATCTACGAGAACCGTCTCCCCGAGGGCACTGCGCTCGATGAGGGCTCGTGGGCAGAGTGGGAGTACTACGTCGAGGGCGTGCAGCACTCCTACAACTACCCGAACGACGGACGCACGGTGCTCACGCTCACGCGCGGGCAGCCCCGCGGCAGGGACTTCCTCACGGATCAGTACCGGCGCTATGCGGGCATCGATCTCTCGACGCTGCCTGGTGACGCGGAGCAAGAGATCATCGAACTGCCCGTCGCGACCGAAACGGCCGACACGTCGGGTGCTGGTGATCCTCTCGTGGGCACGGGCAACGACCTCACCGCAACGTCACCGGGCTCGACGGGTCAGCGCGCAGGGGACGCTGGTGGTGCGGATGCGCCGATCGATGGTGGCGCGACCGTCGTCAGCACGCCCGACCCCGCGGAGGAGGAAGGGATCACGGACATCGAACTCGGAGGGCTCGGCGTCGTGGACGAGCAGCCGACCGACGAGACGACGGATATCGAACTCGGCGGGCTCGGCGTCGTGGAAAACACGACGCCTCCGCGCGCGCCTCCCTCGCGCGATCGACGCGGCACGTCTCGTCGGCGCTCTTCGGAGGCGTCGATGGTGCCTGGCGGACGGAGGCGGCGATGAGTCGTTGGCGCACGCTGCGGCTGCCTTCTGGCGCAGTCGTCCCTGCGGGGCTCGATGGACGCTACGGCAGGGAAGCGCGCCCGCTCGCGCCGCGCTCGACGCTCGCCCGCGCGATCGTCGTGAACACCTACGTCACGGACAACCCCACCGATCCTGCGAACGGCAAGCCGCTCTCTCGCTCGGTCACGAGCGTCGAGTGCGACGTGGTGCTCATCCGATCGAACGTGCCTCTCTCGCGTGTGCCCGTCTTGCAGAAGCAGCACGGCGTGAACAACGCGCACACGCTCTGGATCCCGCGCGAGAGCACACGCAACGTGAAGACGGGCGAGGACGTGTCCTTTCAGCCCGTGGGACCGAGAGGCGAGACGAACCCTCCCGCGTCGCTCTTCGCGAACCTCGACGGCGACCATGTGCTCGTCGGCTTCATCGAAGGTGATCACGAGTACCCCGTGATCGTCGGCGCGTTCACGCACGAGAACACGAACCGTCTCCCGAAGGGCGCACCCGACTCGATCGGATGGGAAGAGGGCGACGACTCGACGCGCGGCTCGCCCTACCGCAACGAGTACTACACGAGCCACTACGGCTCCGAGGTGCGCGTCAACGCGCAAGGGGATGTGCTGATCGACACTGTGGGCGCGTTCACCGATCCGGCGACGGAGGACGCGAGCGGCGACGTGGGGCAAGTGCGCATCCGCGTGAAGAACTCGCGCCGCTTCACGGTCGAGATGGACGGCACCGACGTGCTCGAAGTCTGGAAGGACGGCTCGCAGGTACGCATCGATCTCGGTGAAGGCGCGACTGAGCGCGTCGTGCTGGGCGACTCGTTCCGCGACTTCTTGAACGACTTCCTCACGAACTACTTCGACCAGCACACGCACTCGTCGGGCACGGGCACCACGGGCACGCCGCTGCCCGCGTTCGTGTCTCCGGTGCGGCAGGACATGGGCACCGACCTGCTCTCCGATCTCGCGAAGGTGAAGAAGTAGATGCCGCTCAACCTGCCAGGGCTCCAAGCTGATCTCGGCAACGTGTTCAGCACGGGCGGCAACGAGGCGCAGAAGGCACTCGAATGGAGCAACGCCATCCGCAGCTTCACGACGGCGGTCGTGTTCGCGGTGCTGCCTGCGACGCAGGACGCAGCGCGCGTCGTGCTGCAAGGCGCGCTCTCGGGCTTCAACGCATCGAGCCAAGCTGCGACGGTGATCGACACCGCGCTCTCCGCGTACGCGAGCGCGCTCGCAGTGGGGATGGTCGCGAACGGCGCGACGGCTGCCGTGCCGCCCGCTCCCGGCGTGCTGGCTCCGCTGCTCACCGCGACGTTCCTCGCGAACCGCACGGGCTCGCTCACGCCCGCCGCTGCGGCTTCCGCGGTCGCTGCCGTGATCTTCGGATGGTTCTCGACGGGCACCTACACTGTCGGTGCTGTCACGAGCCCGTGGAGCTAGAATCGGAACCGCATGACCGGCACATTCCTCGTAGGCGTCTCGGGCTCGGCGACTCCCATCGCTGCGGCTCCCATCGGAGCGCGGCAGGGCTATGTGCTCGAACTGATCGAGACGGGCGGGTCGTCTCAGGTCTTGCAGACGTTCGTGTTCCCCATCGCGCCCACGCAGTACACGCTCACCGAGCCCTTCACGCAGACGATCACGCCCACCGAGGGCAACACCGTCGTCGTGGAGGAGTTCGGCACGATCATCGCGGAGATGAACATCGAGGGCACGTTCGGTCTCTCCGACAAGAACGTCTCGGGCTACGAGGGCGCGGTCAACGGCGGCGGGCTCTCCGGCAACGAGCACTTCGCGTTGCTGCGCGCGCTCTTCCGTGAGTACGCGCGACGCAAGCAGGATCCCGAACTCGGGCCGACGACCATCCTCGTGTGGCACTCGATCCGCGACGACGACCACTTCGTGATCGTCCCGAAGCAGTTCGAGACGCCGCGGAGCGCGCAGGGCACGCGGCTGCACTACACCTACAAGATCAACGCGTCGATCGTCGCGAAGGCCGATGACGTGCAGGCTGCGACCGTCACCGATGCGATCGGTGTCGGCGACGCGATCACCGCGATCAGCGAAGCGCTCGCTGACGCGCAGGCTGCCTTCACTGACGTGAACGCGGGGCTCGCGGATCTTCGGCGCGCGGGGCCCGGCAACCTCCAAGCGCTCATGACGCAGGTCGCGGGCTTGATCACCTCCGTGGGCACGTCGCTCACGTCGCTCACGGGGTCGATCGAGTACCCGATCCAACTCGCAGCGACGATCACGGAGCAGCTTGCGAGCGCTGCGGATGATCTTGTCGATTCGATCCCCGACGCGACGACGGGCACGATCGCGCAGGGTGCGAGAGACATCCGCCGCATGGAGGCGGCGATCAACCGCATCGTGATGTTCCCCGACCGCTTCGCGAGTGCGGTGAACTACAACTTCCGGTCGTTCTACGCGGGCGAGCGCACGCTCACGCGCCGCGACGTGGACGAGCAGACGGCAGGCGCGACACCGGGCTCGTTGCAGCGCGTGGCGTACGGTAGCGAGTCGCACGCAGGCATCGACCTCGGAAGGTACGCGGGGGCCTTCGCAGTGCCCGTAGAGCGCACCACGACGTTGCCAGGGCTCGCTGCGCGCTACGACGTACCCCCCGAGGTGATCGTCGTGATCAACGACCTGCGCGCGCCCTACTTCGTCGAGGGCGGCGGACCAGGCTTGCTCGGCCCCGGAGACATGGTGCTGATCCCGACCGTGGGCCGCGAGGGCAGCGTCGGGCTCGCGCCCGTCACCGCGGACTACCTCACGCCCGACGAGATCCTCTACGGGAGAGACCTCGCGCTCGACGACACGCTCTTCAAGCGTGAGGGGCTTTTCGAGCTACGCGTGGACGTGGCGCACGGCTCGCTCGACGCGGAGATCATCGGCGGCGTGCCGAACGTCGTGCAGGGCACGCGGATCAGCGTCGAGACGGAGCGCGGCACGACGGTCTACATCCCCGACCTCGGAATCTTCCGCACGCCAGGCAAGAAGGGGACGCTGAACAACGTGATCCTCGCGAGCCTCTACTTGCGGCAAGCGATGCTCTTCGATCCGCGCATCGAGAGGATCGAGCAGTCGCTCGTCTCGCTACGCGGAGACGTGCTCTCACAGGATGTGTCCGCACGCCTTGTCGGGGCTCGATCCTCGGTGACGTTCGTGCGACCCTTCGGACGCGCGAGCGGAGGTTCTTGAGATGCCCTTGTTCCGAGCACGCAATCGAGTCGAGATCCTGCGCGACATGGTTGCGCGGGTCATCGCGCGTTCGACGCTCGCGGGCCTCACGCGCAACTCGGTCGTCTACCACATCCTCGCCGCGGCAGCGGACGAGGACGCAGAGACGTACTTCCAACTCGCGCGACTGCGCGACCTCTTCTCGATCGATCGCGCGACGGGCTCCGATCTCGATGAGCGCGCGAGAGAGATCCAGCCCGCGGTCGTGACGCGCAACCTCGCGCTCTACGCGAACGGCGTGCAGACCTTCTCACGTCCCGGCACTGCGGGCGTGCTCGCGATCCCTGCGGGCACGATCGTGTCGGGCAACGACGTGAAGGGCTCGGTGAAGTACCGCACGACCGCTGCGGGCTCGATCCCGAACCTCGCGACGACGAGCGCGCCCATCCCGATTGTTGCGCTGGAAGCAGGTGCACGCGGCAACCTCGCAGCGAACCAGATCACGCAGATCGTCTCGCGCATCGCGGGCGTCACGAGCACGACGAACCCGACCGCGCTCACGAACGGACGCGACCGCGAGCCGGATGCAGACTTCCGCGCGCGGCTCAAGGCGTTCGTGCGCTCGCTCGCGCGCGGCACCATCACCGCGATCCAGAACGCAGTGAAGGGCGCGCGCCTCCCCGATGGATCGAAGGTCGTGTTCGCGAAGGTGGTCGAAGACGCGTTCACGCCGGGTGTGATCCGCATCTTCATCGACGACTCGACGGGTTCGATCGAGACGTTCGACTCGCTCTACATCGGCGCACCCGACGCGATCCTCGCAGCGGCTCTCGGCGGAGAGCGGCGCGTGTTCACGACGCAGCGTCCGATCCGCGACGACGGATCGTTCTCGCTTGAGGTGAACGCGGTGCCGCAGGTGCGGGGCACCGTCGATGCGCCTGGCATCGACTACATCCTCAACCCTGCGACGGGGCAGATCACGTTCACCACGTCGAACTACCCGACGGGCCTCGCGATCGGTGATCTCGTCGAGGCGGAGTACCGCTTCTACACGCGGCTGATCCAAGAGGCACAACGCATCGTGGACGGTGATCCTGCGCTGCCGCTCGCGTACCCCGGCTTCCGCGCTGCGGGTGTACGCGCGACGGTGTTGCCGCCGCAGACGGTGGCGCAGTCGATCGTCGCAGGCATCGTCGTCGCCGACGACTACGACACGATCCTCGTCGCGCAGAACGTCGTGACTGCGATCCAGCGCTACATCAACGGCCTCGACATCGGCGAAGACGTGATCGTCGCGCAGATCATCGAAGACGCGATGGCAGTGGAAGGCATGAGGGACTTCCTCATCTCCGATCTCTCGGGTGCACCTCCCGTCAATCAGGTGATCCTCGACGAGCAGGTCGCGAGGATCGCCGCTGCCAGCATCACGCTCGTGTGAGGACGCGATGACCGCTTCGATCAGGCTCAACGGCAACCCCACTCCGCTGCAAGTGCTCGCAGCGGTGCCCGTGTCGCTCTCGAACTTCGACAATACGGGCGTGCTCGCGTGGGAGTGGACGTTGCTCGATCGCCCCAAGGGCAGCACCGCGTCGATCACCGGAGCAGCGAGCCCGATAGCGAGCCTCACACCGGACATCCCCGGCACCTACCTCGTGCGCTTGCGTACGTGGAAGGACGCAGGCGCGACGATCCTCGACGACGTGGATCGTGCGGTCACGTTCGTTCGCTACGTGCCGATCCCGACGTGGCGCATTCCTGCCGCGGGTGAGACCACGGAAGTCGATCCGCTGCGCGGATGGGCTGACGAGGTGAACGACATCCTCGCCTACATTCAGGCGAACATCGGCGTCGCAGCGAGCGCGACCTACATCGCCTCGGCTCCTGGCGGGTTCGCGGTGCCCGTGGGCGTCGCGGTCGGGGATGTTGTGTACGCCACGGGCATCGACACAGCGGACAAGGCGGACAACGCAGGGATCGCGACTGCGCGATCGATCCCTGGCGTCGTGATTGCGAAGCCGACACCGACGAGTGCGACTGTTTGCTACGCGGGAGAGGCGGCGGTCTACGCAGGGCTCACTGCGGGCGCGACGTACTACCTCGGCACGGCGGGCGCGCTCACTACGACCGCGCCCGTGCTGTCGCCCACAGTTGCGCGACGCATCGGTGTCGCCAAGAACGCCACCACCCTCGTCGTCGGGCTCGGTGAGCCCATCATCAACTGAGAGGTCTGCACCATGGTTCTCCCGATCAAGCGCACCACCACCGGCGACCTCTCGCAGATCGCCACCGGCGACACCATCGACCTGCCCGGCAACGTCCGATCGGATGCGACGGCGAGCAGTCGTCTTCTCGGCACCCCGACGCAGGGGTTCAACGAGATCATGCTGAACAAGCACGCCGCGACCGGGAACATGGCGACGGCGCGTCCCCTCTCGTCCATCATCGCGGGTCAGTCCGGCGCGGTGCTCGTCGGCGTGGACATCGTTCCGCTCACGAACAGCGCGCCCGCTCAAGCTGACCTCCAGACCGTCCTCGAAGCTCTCGACTCGGCGTCGGGTGGCGGCGGCGTCACCGACATGCAGGGTGCCTACGACGGCGGGCCGGACATCACGCTCGACGCCTCGGGGGCGATCGACATCCTCGACGCCGCGACGAACCCGGACGGGCGCGTCATGTCGATCACCTCGACCACGCCGAACGTCGGCAGTGGCTTGGAGATCACGAAGAACCCGACCATCGCGAACACGGCGGGTGATGCGCTCAACATCTCCAACGGAGCAAACTCGGCGGGCGAGGGCATCAGGGTCAACCACTCGGGCAACGGTCGGCCTGCGCTGCTCGTGGGTGCGGGCGCGACGACGCAGGCCAGCCGCGTCTCGGCTCCCTTCGGCAACCCCAACCCTGCGCTGGAAGTCGATCACGCAGGGTTGGGCGACGCGCTTCTCGTCACCTCGTTCGGCGGCGCGGGCGTCCATGTGGACTTCTCCTTCGCAGGCGGCGGTGCTGCGCTCGACGTGGATGTGGGCTTCTCGACGGCGGCTCTCGGCCTGGACATCGACCAGGGGGGCAACGCGGGCGCTGCTCAGATCGTGGTGTCGAACCTCGCGAGCGGCGGCATCGCAACGGTCATCGAGCATCAGGGAAGCGGCATCGTTCTCGACCTGAACGCGGCGGGAGGGTCGAACCGTCTCATCAACGCGCGCGCGAGCGGCACGGAAGTGCTCGTCGTGGACCCTGCTCTCATGACGGTGGGCGAACCGACGGCTCCGATCCCCGTGATCGGGCACTCGGTCGTCCGCATGGGCACGAACCTCACCCCCGGCACGCAGGTCAAGGGTTTCGACGCCTACACCACGGACGTCGGAAGCGACCCTGTGGACGTGAACAACCTGGGTCGCCTGCTCATGCGGCCCGGTACGAACACCGCGCCGAGCACGGCAGCCGATCTTGCGCTGCGCGCAGGCTCCGAGGGAGAGACCCTGCTCACGAAGGGTGGTCGAGTCTACGCGACGGCGGTCCTTCGCGAGTTCGTCATCGCCAACGGCGTCACCCTGGCCCTGGGCGACGTGGTGAGCCCGAGCGGCACCACGGCGCGCGTCGGCAAGGCGGACCCGATCAGCGCCAACGGCAACGACAACGCCTTCGGCATCTGCCTCGTCGGCGGGACGGGCGACGTGGGCGGCACGGTGCGCGCCCTGATCGTGATGGGCGGCTACATCGACGGACTCGCGGGCCTCACGGCGAACACCCCGGTCTTCCTCGACGACACCACGCCGGGCCTGCTCACGAGCACGCCCCCGAGCGCGAGCGGCTCCACCTCCATCCGCATCGGGTTCGCGCTCTCGCAGAGCGCCGTCATCGTGACGATCGGCGAGAAGGTGCTCATCCCGTGACGTGGGGCTACTCACCGTGGGGTCTCGGTCCGTGGGGCGGCTCGCCTCCGGTGATCGATCTCGTCACGACGCCGTGGGGCGGCGGCATCGTGGACGTGCTCGGTGGGGATGTGATCACGATCGGCGGCTCGAACTTCTACGACCCCGTGCTCGTAGAGGTGCTCTTCGGCGGGCTCCCTGTCGGCACGTGCTACGTGTTCGATCCGCGGTACGACGTGTCGCGCTCGCGCATCTACTGCGGCACGCCCGCGCTCGCGCAGGGCACCTACGACTTGCAGGTCACGACGGGCGCGGGCTCCGCGATCTTCGTCGGCGCGCTCAACTACGAACCGATCGCTGATCAGATGAAGGTAGAGCGCGTCCGCGTCGGCTTCGCGTCGCCGTGGACAAGCGGACGACGCCTCCTTCGCGGGGGTGTGTGATGCCGTCCGTCACGCCGCGCTCGGGGCTCTTCAAGGCGATCATCGACGCGATCTTCGGCGAGGACGACGACCTCTCGGGGCAAGCCGTCACCGAACTCACCGCGCCGCTGCTCGACACGGATGTAGTCGCGAGCGTGAAGAGCACGTTGCGCTTCGGCGAGAACACCGACGACACGACGGACGCGCTCTTCCTCGTCGGTGGCGAGATCATCGTCGCGAACAGCCGCACGCTCACGAGCTTCACGGGCCTCACGCGCGGCGTGGACGTGACGACCATCCGCCCCGTGCTGCCGGTGGGCACGCTTGTCTACGACCTCTCGAAGAACCGCAGCGCGCTCGACCACGTGCGCCGCGGGCTCTTCGTGCGCACTGCGCGCCTCTCGGATCTGGATGTGGTCGCGCGCAACCTCGGGCTGCACAAGTGCCCCGGTCTCGATGAGGCGACGTGGCGCGCGCTCATTCAGGTGATGGCATACCTCCCGAACCAGCCGATCGATGCGTTCAAGCGAGTGCTCGACGTGTTCCCCGGAGTTGGGAACTACAGGCTCATCGAAGAGACGATCACGGACCCTGCGCAGGTGCTCGTCGAGATCACGCTGCCTCTCGCCACGGGCGACGTGCGCGGGCGCTTCTACCTGAACGGCGGCACGCCTCTCGTCGTGAACCCTGACGGCATCACGATCACGATGCCGTACCCCGTGCTCGCCGTGCTCGGTGTGCGCACGCAGGATGTGCTCACGCTGCGCGGCGAGCGCGACCTCGCCGCGTATCCCGACCTCTTCGGTGCGGGCTCGTTCCTCGGCAGCACGATCACGCTCGGTGCCGCGGTCGCACCGGGCCTTCCGGTCGTCGTGGACTGGTCGAGCTTCACCGCGCACTACCTCGCAGCGAACGAGACGGTGCACTACCCTTCCGACGGTGACTTCTTCGCGTACCTCTCCGACCCGAGCGCGATCACCGCGTGCTTGCTCGATCAGGTTCGCGCCGCAGGCGTGCGCGTGACAGTGCGTGCCGTGCTTCCCTGAGACGAGGAGATCGAGATGCGCATCGTTCGCTGGCACCCGCAAGAGCGCGTAGACAAGCCCGACCTCGACGCGATGAGCTACCTCAAGCTCGGCGAGTTCCGCCGCACGCTGCGCGCGCTCGTTCAGGGCGAGGATCAGTTCGTCATCACGGGCTTCGCGGTCGAGCCGAGTGCGGTGCCCGACACGTTCATCCGTGTGCGCTTGCAGCCGCCAGGCACGGAGCGCGCGAGCGCGCTCGGCAGCGAACTCACGAGCGCGGGTCTCGACAAGGGGCAGTTGATCGGCGACCGCGACTCGTCGTTCTTCCACGAGGGCGCGGCGCAGCAGACCTACGACTTCGCGATCCAGCCGATCGGTTCGTACACGGTCGAGATGAGCTTCGTGTACGCGGATGCCGTGAACGACAACCGCGCGTTCTGGAACCCCGGCGGCGCGACCGAGTTCATCTCGAACGTGCAGACGCGCACGACGCCGACGTGGGTCTTGCAGGTCGTCGCAGGTGCCCCGAGCGGAGGCGTGTGGATCCCGCTCGCGACGGTCGCGTGGAACGGCGCGATCGTGAACGCGGGCGACATCACCGACCTGCGCGCGTTCACGTGGGAAGGCACCGCGCCGTTCCAGCAAGCCACGCAGACGGGCTCGGGTGGTGTCGAGGACTTCCCACGCGCCACGACGCGCGGCGCGCAGGCGACGGGCCTGCATCGGCTGCGGAAGTTCGCGCGCGGCGTGCTGCGCCAGATCCAAGACATCAAGGGGCAGGACGACGCGGGTCAGTTCAACTGGTTCTCGCGCATCTTCTCGCCGTTCGATCCTGCGGATGCGCTCGGCGCGCAGACGAAGACGATGCGCACGATCGACACCGTGACGTACACGGTGGGCGACGGCGTGAGCACGTTCGGTGACTTCAACGGAGCGACGGGTCTCGACGCGTGCCTCGCGCACATCGACTCGTTCACTGCGTTGCAGATGCCCGAGCGTGTCGAGATCGTGCTGCATGGTGGCGTGACGCAGGTGCTCTCGGGCTCGAAGATCCTCTCGGGCGGCGGAGGCAACCCGCTCACGATCGTCATCCGTGCGGGCGAGACGCTCGCCCAAGCGAACGTGGGCACGCTCGGCCGTCCGCGCATCGACATCGACGGGGCCACAGTCCCCGTCTCGTCGTTCGCGCTCGCGGTCTCCGGCAGCGGCCTGGGCTCGCTCGTGTTGCAAGACCTCGACGTGTCGTGGTCGGGCACGACGGCGAGCGGACGCGGCATGTTCGCGACGACGGGCGGCTTCATCGCGGAGCGCTGCACGCTCTCGATGGGCTCGCCCGCAGTGGACGCGGGCTTCGTGATCTCGTCGCGGAACGCGCGCATCTCCGCGGTGCGTCGCTGCACGATCGTCGGTCGCGTGCAGATGTACAACGACGACGCGAGCACGCTGGTGCCCGTCGAGGAGCACGGTGGCGTGATCGAGCAGTCGATCCTCACCGCTGCGCAGATCGTGCTGCGCGCCGACGCGCCCGGTGTGCCTGGTATCGACGCGGTGAACGGCTTCGCGATCCGCGACTGCTCGATCACGGGGCGCACGACCGCGATCTACACGGGCTCGATCGCGCTCATCGACGCGCGGTGCGCGCGCAAGCTCCACGTCGAGCGCAACACGATCACGTACGGCATCAACGAGAACGCGATCGACATCCGAACGTACAACGGAGTCTCGCCGTTCGACGTGCACGTGCGCGGCAACCGCTTCGTCGGCGGATTGACGAACGGCGTAGCGCACGTGTCCGGTGCAGGCGGCTCCGGTGCTGCGGGCACGGGATGGGCGTTCTCGGCGAGCGATGCGCGCAACGTCCACGTCGAGGGCAACCGCTACGCGATCTCCGACTCGGTGGACGCGGGCGGCGTGCGCTTCTTCGACGTGGAGCAGTACTCGATCGATGACGAGTCGCACATCTTCTGCGGGCACGGTGCGGCAGCCGCGGCGCAGTACGAGGGCATCCTGCTCTCGGGCACCGTGCAGGGGACCATCTTCGGCTCGATCGATCGCGTGCAGTTCTCCGAGTGGCTCGGCGGCATGACGCGCGTGCGCTGCATCAACCTCGACTTCTGCTCGCGCCTCTCGATCGAGGGGAGCACGCTCCTCGGGCAAGAGTCGGGCTTCGGCCCCGCGCTCGTGCCTGCGGCGGGCTTCGGCGCGATGCGCGTCGATCAGATTCAGGATGTCCGCGTGAGCACGAGCCTGTTCGAGAAGTGGGCGAACGCGACCGCGAACTCGCGCACGATCTTCATCACCGACACGTTGCAGACGTTCAAGGTCACAGGGTGCAGCTTCCTCGACTGCGGCGGCTTCTCGATCATCCGCACCGCGGGCACGCCGATCGCGGTGATGATCGACGACTGCGCGCACTACACGAGCGACGGCGCGAACGAAGACTTCGCAGACCTGCGAGGCTGCATCGCGCCTCGCGTGACGAACTGCAAGGGCATCGTCGTCGCGGGCGGTCCGAACACGTTCGTCTCGTTCAACAACGCGAACTTCCTCTTCATGGGGAACCAAGCACCGAACGGCGACATCGACATGAACGGTGCTGCGGTCGCGGGTCGCGGCTTCCAGCCCGACGACACCGCGCAGGGCTGGGATCAGGATCTCAACCTCGTGAACGCGTACGTGCCCTGATCACCCGCGATCGGCTACGCTTCAAGAGCGGGAGCCGAGGTGATCATGGATATGGTGAACTGGCAGGCGTTGATCTCGAACCCCACGATCGTGATCATCGCGTTCGTGATCGGCACGGGCGGCGAGGTCGCGAAGCGTGCGGTGAACGCGAAGGCCGGAGACGCGGGCTGGAAGGGCGTGTACTACGTCACGATGCCCGCGCATCCGATCCTCGTCGGCGCGCTCATCGGACTGATTCCGTGGCTCCCGATCCCCGAGGCTCTCACGAAGGAGGGCTACGAGTTCGCGGGTCGCCTCGGCACGGGTGTGCTCTCCGGCGTGCTCTGCAAGATCGGCTACGACGTGCTCGTCTCGACGGCGAAGCGGCTGCTCGGGCAAGGAGCCGCGCGCGTGGCAGCGGTCGCTGCGTCCACGCCTCCGGCCTCTTCGACGAAGGACGAGGAAGAGAAGGCGTAAGCGATGAAGAAGACGAAGAACGGATCGGTGATCCAGCCGTCCGATGGTCCCGTGAAGCCGTGCCCCTGCTGCGGTCATTGGATCCGAATCACGATGCTCGCGTGCGGGGAGTCGAAGGAGAAGAAGCGATGAACCGTGACACACGTACGTGGGACGCTCTCGTTGCTCTCGCTCACAAGAGAGGTGTCGAGGTGCGCGAGAAGGAGAAGGCGTGGCAGATGCACGCGCTCTACTGGCTCGGGTTCATGTGGATCTGGAACCGCGAGTTCTTCCCGCGCTACGCGACGGCGGCGATCCACATCTACGTCCCCGCTGCGTGGTGGCGCACC
>Ga0172366_10000174_pt1 | contig 40457 bp, 39 predicted proteins | sample LakKivSesite69cm_FD_114533 | JGI IMG/M metagenome (GOLD analysis project Ga0172366, IMG submission 114533) | Sediment microbial communities from Lake Kivu, Rwanda - Sediment site 69cm | ecosystem: Environmental > Aquatic > Freshwater > Lake > Sediment | place: Rwanda: Western Province, Lake...
TGAGGCTCCCGGTCAGGATGCCGGGCCCTGGTCACTTAGGCCTGGAAAAAAGTGTGCTGAGTATATTTTCCTCCAGCTCTTCACCGGGCGTCGGATATTTGCGTCGCATATGTTTTTTATTCACCTGGCTTAGGCAGGCGCTGACCTCTGAAACTTTTGATAGCGCCTGGACCGCCTGTCCGCTTTCTGAATAGACTTCAATGGTCACGGTATAGGGGATTCCGGTGGCCCTGAGGTTCTGGTTTTCCAGGATCTTGATTATTCTTTCGCGGAGCTTTATGGCCCCGGCCCGGTTGGTGTTGGGCAACATGATCATGAATTCGAATTCATCTATCCTGGCTACCAGGTCGACCTTCCTGGTAGTCTTTCTCAGAATGAAAGACAGGTTGGTTACCACTCTGGCCCCGGCCTCCTGGCCGAAAGTCTGGATAATCTTTTCATAGTAATCTATGTCAACCTTGAGCAGGGACAGGTCGATGCCGTAGCGCTCACAGCGAGCCACTTCTTGCTGGAAATAATTGACGAAGGCTCGGGTGTTGTAGGCGTCGCTCTGGGGGTCGAATTCTTCCAGCTCGCTGACGTGCTTGAGCAGCACCAGTCGTTCCAGAAGCAATTCGAAAAAGGCAATCAAGCTCAGGAGCAGCTTGAACTCATCCAGGGTGAATTGCTGGTTGTTTTTCTTGTTGAACAGACTGACCAGGCCGTAGACCTTTTTTTCAATCCTCACCGGAACGGCCATCAGGGTATAAACCTCGAACCCTGGCAGCTGGTCCACTTTGGGGTTGAATCGTGGGTCCCGGCTGCAGTCAGAGATGATGATATTCTGATTGGTTTCGGCAGCCAGACCGCAAATTCCTTCTCCCCGCCTTATCATCCGGTCCTGGAGGCTGGGAGCGTTTTCGCCGATTACCCGGCCATATCTGAGGTCGCGGGAGGCCTGGTCCCGGAGCGAAAAAGCGGCCACTGCGGGTGCGAAGATATCATCAATTTTCTTGAGCAGACGTTCGATAAGGTCGTCAATGCTTCTGGCCAGAGACAGTTCCCTGGTGGCTTCGAAATACTTGGCCGTTGGAAATGACTGGAATTTCCCAGAACCGATCCCGCCCTTTAACTCTTCCATTGGCTATATATTTAACAAATTTTGTTCTCAATTTCAACAGGAAGTTATCATCCGGAACCAGGTCTTTTCCTCCCGGCTTTAGTTTCCTTTTCCTGTTGCTCAGCCGGGCCTGTTTCTGCCCGGAGCCTTCATTTCCGCCTATTTGTTGGCATTTGATCCCGATTGCCAGTCCTCAGGTTTAGTCGGTATTTCCTTCAAAAAATCAGAATTTACCCTGAAAAGATAGGACAGGTCGCGGTTCTTTATAACTACCTGCTGTTTTTCGCTGTTTTCCGGACCAACCAGGAGCTGAATTTCCCTGATTTCGCTGTCAGCCGGTTTGACCCGGACTGAAATTTCAAGGGTCGGGTTGTCCAGGCCGTATTCTTTTAGTTCGGCCGGATTATCTATGAACTCGGAGGCTTCCAGATATTCCAGCTTCCGCAACAGGGATTCGATTTTTGACTCCTCGGCCGGCTCTTTCCTGGCTTCCCCCAGCACCAGAAACCATTTTTCCTGTTCCTTTCCCCTGTCCTTCACCTTTTCCCGGACTGCAGTCAGTTGCCAGTTTTCTTTTTTCAAGCTGAGGCCCACCGCTTCCCAGGAATTAAAACTGGCCACTTTTTTCTCCCTGAGGTCAGCCACTTTTCTGCCGAGGTCGGTAGCAATCTGGCTGTCGATTTCAATAATCTTCCGGGCGAGAGAACTGGTGGCCACCACTTTATTGTCCCTGCGATTGATGGAGAAAATCAGTTCCTGACTGTCCTGAAGACCGAGGGTCACCGTAAACTCCGGCCGGTCGAGGCCGTACTGTTTCAGTTTTTCCAGGTCTTTTTCCTCGGCCAGAAATTCCTTGGCCCGCAATCCGGACAGGCTGTCCAGCAGGTTGTCTATCTGGTATTTGGAAGCCAGGGCTGAGACCGGGTAAATGAACTGCCAGGCTTCTCCTTCTCGCTTGACCTTCCAGTTGAGTCCTTCTGATCTGAGCTCAACCGATTGCACCCTGGATGTTTCAAACTTCAGGATGTCTTTTTTTCTCAGGTCGAATACTTTTTTATCCAGGCTGTATTTAAGAGGCGAGGCGAGAAGGACCACCTGCTGGCGGTCGGCCCTCCGCGCATAAAGGGTGCCGTCCAGCGGATTTTCCATGCCGATCTGAATGAGCACCGGCTCACTCTGGCCTTTAAGCCACAGGCTGATTTCTTTTTTTGGGATTTCGTAAGCCGCCGGGTCAGTTGCCTGTTCTTCCACCACCTTGTCTATTCTCAGGCTGGCGAAATTCTCAGCCAGGCTGCTGGCTTCGTATTCATCGGCATCGGCTTCCAGCGGTTCTACTAACTGCCAGCGGCCCTGGTCATCCTTCTTCAGGGTTATGACCGAACCATCTTCTTTTTTCAGACTGAACTTCTCCACCTCGGAAGCCTTAAAATCGGTAAGCTTTTCGGCCGCCTCTTTTTTCTCCTGGGACTTCTCTGAGCGGTGCTCGACCAGGACCACAACCGTGAGAAGAGCGACCAGAATTGCCAGAAGAATGAGAGTCGTCCTGAACTTCATAAGGACCTCCTTTTAGCCCAGATGCTCAGGCCCACGACCAGCACCAGCACCGGAAGCAGTATCACCGACAGTAACATCAGGAACCGGCCCTGACTCGGAGTCAGGCTGATCGAGCGGGGAGCTCTGGTTCTCGGCTGGATGGATATCAGGTCCGACTCTTCGGTCAGCCAGTTAACTGTGTTCAGGAAGAAATTGCCGTTGCCAGAAAGGTTGTAGTATTTATTGGCGATGAAATCTGAATCACCGAACACGACCAGTCTTGCCTCCCGGGAAACTGATGCGGCTTCATCTTTCTTGTTTTCAGCTTTATCTTCCTTCCGGTCTTCTTTTCCCTTGTTTTCTTCAGTCTTGTTCTCCTGTTCTTCTGGCTTGACTTCAACCTTCAGGCTTCCGGCCACAGCCAGGGTGATCGGACCCTGCCGGTCCTTTCCCTGGTCGAAGCTGACCTCGGTTTTTTCGAGCTGCTTTTCGGCCCAGGAATTGGCGCTGGTTCTGGCCAGGGCATTGAGAGTCAGGCCTTCCGGTTTGGTGTCCGAAATTTCAACCGACCGAGCAAGGGGGAAGAAGGTGGCGTAGCGGAAATTCTTGGTAATGTCATGGCTTTCATATTCCGTGACCACCGGCATGAAGTAATCGCCCCCCAGCAACCTGGAGACAGTGTCCACAACCAGGTCCTTGTCCAGCCTGATTCCATACTCGGCCAGGAATGTTTCCAGTCCGGACGAGGTTTCGGGGTCAACCATGAACAGGACCCGGCCGCCGCCCTTCAGAAAATTCTTAATGGTCTCCAGTTCGTTGGGCAGCAGTCCTTTTCTGGGACCGGGCACTATGAGCAGGGCACAATCCTTCGGAAAATTATCGGCCAGGGCCAGGGTCAGCTTTTTTACTTCATAACCGATTTTTTCCAGTTCGGTTTTGGCCGTACTGAAACCGACATCACCGGTATCATCAGTTGAATTTTCGCCGTGACCCTCAAGAAAATAAATGACTTTTCTGGATGCCCTGGTGACTTTGATCAGGGCATTGGTCACATCCTCTTCGGAAGTGGTGGTAATTCTGTTTTCCTTGTCGCCGCACTCAAAAACGGTTGTCCCGTCCTGGGTAACGTCATATTTTCTGACCAGACCTGGATTCTTATCCGGGTCGATGAATTCGTATTTTATTCTGGCGGAGTGGTAGGCATAAATTTTTAAGAGATTTTCCATCGTCTGCCGGCTGACGTTGCTGTCCCGGAAAAAGGCCTTGATGACGACCTCCTGTTTCAGGTTTTTGGCCACGCTGACTGATTGTTCCGACAGACTGTGGATCTTGGAAGAGGTGAAGTCCACCCGGTAGTGGTGTCTGGCCAGGAAGAAATTCAACACCACCAGGATGGCCAGCACCAGGACGATGATCAGGAGCATATTGCTCGAATAAATGAAAGAACGGCGCTTGAGGCCCTCTTTCAACCCGGAAAGATTGACTATTATATAGACCGCAATGGCCACAATGCCGGCCGCCCCGATGATCCAGGCTGCCGTCCGGTACTGGGGCCAGACAGACAGGATAATCAAGGCCAGGGCCAGCAGTCCAAGGCTTATGTAATTCAGGGAATTTTTCAGCCAGTTCATGGTCTTACCTCCAGCGGCGGAATTGAATCACAGAATGGGTCAGGAAAAGACCGAAAAAGGCAAAACTCAGGTAATAAACCAGGTCGCTGGTATCCAGCACTCCTTTGGTCAGGCCGTCGAAGTGTTCGAAGAACGACAGATAGTTCAGGACGTCCTGCCAGAGACCGCGGGCCGAATAGGCAGCCCAGCTCAGCACCCAGAACAGGAGCAGGGTGCCGAAAGTCAGCACCGCCGAGACAATCTGATTTTCGGTCAGGGCTGACCAGAAGATACCGAGTGCCAGGAAGGCTGCCCCCAGCAGAAACAGACCAAGATATCCGAGCAGATAAGGAACGGGCTCGGGGTTCCCGTGAATGAAGGTGAAAATCGTAGGAATGGCGCTGAGGGCCAGCATGGCCAGCAGGACGATCAGCGCAGCCAGGTACTTGCCCAGGATGATCTGGAAGACCGATACCGGAGAGGTAAACAGAAGCTCTTCCGTGCCCATCTTTTTTTCTTCGGAAAACAACCTCATGGAAACCACCGGGAGCATCAGTAAAAGGATTATGCTCAGATTGTGGAAAAAGGGAGCAAAAACCATCTGATTGATGTTGATCTGCTGATAATAATAGGGATTCTGGGCCATCTGCATGGCCTGGGTGTTAAACCACCAGACCAGGCTGTAGAAGAAGAAACCTGAGAGCAGGATAAAGATGGCAATAACTATGCAGGCGATGGGCGAGGTAAAATAGGAAACCAGTTCTTTTTTGGTTATGGACCAGACAGGGCTCATTGTTCCATACCTCCTGAAACGATTCTCAGGTAAAGCTCTTCGATGTTCATGGCCAGGGAACGCATTTCTTTAATTTCCAGATTATTTTCCAGGCAGAGCTTGAGAACCCTGGTTCTTAAATCCTGTCCCCAGGGCCATTCCAGCCTGATTTCGGCGCCCTCGCGAGCTGCCTGCTGGATCCCCGGAAGGTGCCGGAAAAGGTTCAGGACTTCTCGGTCGGTTGAGTCCAGCCTCAGGTAGACGCCGTCATTCTGGCTGAAGTTCCTGGCCAGGTCCTCAAGTGAACCGGAAGCCATGAGCTTTCCTTCGTTGATGATTACCACCCCGTCGCAGACCTCTTTGACCTCGGCCAGAATGTGGGTGGAGAGCATGATGGTATGTTCGCCCCGGAGCGATTTGATCAGGTCTCTTATTTCCTTGATCTGGGCCGGGTCCAGCCCGATGGTCGGTTCATCCAGGATAACAACCTTCGGGTTGTGGATCAGGGCCTGAGCGATTCCTGTCCGCTGCCTGTAACCGCGGGAAATGTTTTTGATTAACCTTTTCCTTACGGATTGTAATCCGGCAATCTGGACCGCCCGGTCAACCGCAGCTTTCTTCCGGCTGGCCGGGATTTTCTTGATTTCGGCCACGAAGCCCAGGTAGGATTCTACGGTCATTTCGGGGTAGAGGGGGACGTTTTCGGGAAGATAGCCAATGGATTGTTTGACGGAATCCGCCTGTTCGAAAACATCGAACCCGGCTACCGAGGCCCGTCCGGACGTGGCCGGCAGATATCCGGTCAGAATCCGCATGGTCGTTGTCTTGCCAGCGGCATTGGGACCCAGCAGGCCCCAGATCCGGCCTTCTTCCACTTTGAAGCTCAGATTCTGGATGGCCACCAGGTCGCCGTACTTTTTGGTTAACTGTTCGGTCTCAATCATCGGCCAACCTCCTTTCTGAATTTAGAAAAACGAGAAAAGCAAATAGTTACATTTTATCTGGAACCTGGATACCCATCAGGTCGAGAGCCTGACAGAGTATCTCGTGGATAAAATGTATGGTTAACAATCTCAGAGTTTGCAGTTTCTGGTCTTTCTCGGCCAGAACGGGGTAGTGGTGGTAGTAACTGTTAAGCTTCTGGCAGAGGTTGAAGGTAAACTTGGCCAGTCCGGAAAATTCCAGGGTGGCTATGGCCCGCAGCACCTCTTCGTCCAGACCGCAGGAGAAAACCACCAGCTCCCAGAAATCCCGGGCTTCTTCTTCTGTCAGCCCGGACAGACTGATACTGTCCGGAGACAGCCGGCTCAGGAATTCCTGGCCTGAAATCCCGAATCGTTCCTGAAACTTGCGGAAGATGCTCCGCAGGCGAACGGCCGTATACTGCAGGTAGGGGCCGGTTTCGCCTTCGAAATTAAGCGCCTCGTCGAAGTCAAAAACCAGGAGTGAGTTCCGGGTGTATTTGAGCATGAAATAGCGCACAGCGGAGGAGGCAATTTGCCGGGCAATTTCCAGGCGGACAGAATCCGGCAGGTCGGGATTTCTTTTGTTAACTTCAATCAGGGCTTTTTCTTCCAGCCGGTCGAGCAGGTCGTCGGCTTTGATGCCCAGCCCCTTGCGTCCGGAAACTTCCAGAAAGGCTCTGTCTCTGTCTTCTTCCGATAGGTCAACCTTGATCTGGGCCAGACTCTCGGGTGACAGAGCTACCATTTCATATGAAAAGTGTATTGATTTCTCCGCCTGTTCCAGGTAACCCAGGGATTTCAGTCCCTGGACTACTACCTTCTGCAGATAGGACTGACGGACGTCAATGACGTTGTAAACTTTGCTCCCGGCTCCAAAATGAATCTGGTAGGGAGTGGGCCTGGCCGATGAAATCCAGACCGGCCGGCCGTTGTCTTCGAGAAAGGGTTCATAGTAAAAATCCTGTCCCAGGAGTCCGAACTTCCACATCTGGTAGGCGATGTCCTTGCCAACATAAGTGACGGTCCCGTCGGAGCGGACAATAATTTTTTCCCGGTCGAGTTCATCTTCCAGTTTCATCACCCAGCAACCGGCGGTTTCACCGGCCTCTGAAAGTTGGATAGCTCCGCTTTCTTTGAGACGGGCGAAAGCTTTTTCCCAGAACTTAAGCCGCAGGATGCTGCTCTCGCAGGGGAGGACGTCGTAGCCGATGCCGAGTCTTTTCATGGTAGCCAGGTGAGCCCGCAGGATGCGGCGGGACACCAGATGGGCATAGTCGGCTTCTGGCGATTCTCCGTGTTCGATTTTTTTTAGAATGGTCGCTTTTCTCGATTGAGCTTCCGGATTTTCAGACAGATAGCGGGAAACTCTGGTATACAGGTCCCAGCAGTAATAATCAAACCTGCCCTCTATTTTTTCCAGGTCGGCCAGACTTTTTTTCTCCAGTTCCATCAATCCGAAAACCACATCCACCACCTGAACCCCGGTGTCATCTATGTAATTCTGGACTTCAACTTTTTCGCCTTTATACCGGAGGCATCGGACCAGGGTATCGCCCAGGCAGGCGTTGCGGAGATGGCCGACGTGGGCAGCTTTGTTCGGGTTGATGTTGGTATGTTCGACGATGATTTTTTTCTCTTCCGGTTCCAGTCCGGTTTGCTTCAGCCTGGCCAGTTTTTGGCGAAAAAATTTTTCTCGGTTAAGGTAGAGATTGATATAGCCGGCTCCGGCCACCTCCACCCGGTCCAATCCCTCGATTCCGGACAGCAGCTCTGCCGCCCGGCTGGCTATGATCCTGGGACTCGTTCTGAGCTTGCGGGCCAGGGGGAAAGCAATGGACAGAGCCAGGTCGCCCAGCTTCTGGTCGGGGGTGAGAGTGAGCTCAAGCTCGGCCGCGGTTAGGGGAAATTCCGGGCTTAACCTGGCCAGGATTTTTTCTTTTAGTTCCTTTTTTGTTCTTAACATCGTGCTATTAATTATAACAAATTCGGGCGGGCTAACAAGTTGCCATGATACTTGAAAGGAAGCCGTGATTTATGATATTAATTTAGCTTAGTTTTAATTCATTATTGAAAGGAAGAATAATGAAAAAAACCAGACTCAATGCCGTTCATAAAGAAGCCGGAGCCAAGATGGTGGAATTTGCCGGTTTTGAAATGCCGGTGGAATACCGGGGAATCATAGATGAGCATCTGGCTGTCAGGACCAGGGCTGGTTTATTCGATGTCAGCCACATGGGAGAAATCATCGTTGAAGGGCCGGAAGCTCTGGCCTGCGTGCAGTATCTGACCCCTAACGATGCCGGGAGACTCAGCCCGGGCCAGGCCCAGTACACGGCCCTGACCACTCCCGAGGGAACTTTTGTCGATGATATGCTGGTTTACTGCCTGTCCGTGCCCGACAAATATCTGCTGGTCGTAAACGCTGCTAATACCGATAAGGACTTTGCCTGGGTCAAAGAGAAAGCGACAGCTTTCAGGGTCTTTGTGGTTAACCGGAGCGACGAGCATTCCCAGCTGGCCCTGCAGGGTCCCTTGGCTCAGGAAATTCTGCAGCCGCTGACCGAACTCGACCTGAGTCAGATGAAATCCTTCACCTTTGCCTTCGGGAAGGTGGCTGGGATTGATTGTCTGGTTTCCAGGACCGGCTATACTGGAGAGGACGGCTTTGAAATCTATACCCTGGCCGAAGACCCGACAATCATCTGGAAAGCGATTATAGCCGAGGGCAGTCCCAGGGGGCTGCTGCCGGTCGGGCTGGGAGCGCGGGACACCTTGCGCCTGGAAGCCAAGCTGATGCTTTACGGGAACGACATCAGCGATAAGACAACGGTGCTCGAAGCTGACCTGAAGTGGATTGTCAAATTTCAGAAGGGTGATTTTCTGGGCAAAGCTGTCCTGGAAAAGCAGTTGCAGGAAGGCCTGAAAAGAAAACTGGTTGGTTTTGAGGTGCTGGACAAAGGAATCGCCCGTCCTCATTATCCGGTCTTTGCCGGCGGCCGGCAGGTGTCGGAGGTCTGCTCGGGAACTTTTACTCCCTATGTCAAAAAGGCTATAGGGCTGGTTTACCTGCCGATAGAATTCACCGAAATCGGGACCGAATTCGAAATCGGGGTAAGGGACAGGAAGCTTAAAGCCCGAGTTATACCGACTCCTTTTTATAAGAGAGAAAAAAAATAGCCCAAGAAATTAATAATTTTCAGGACAAAGGAGGAACTTATGTATCCTGACAATCTTTATTACACCAAGGACCACGAGTGGCTGAGAGTCGAAGGCGAGGAGGCCGTGGTTGGAATTACCGATTTTGCCCAGAAACAGCTGGGCGATATCATTTACGTTGACCTGCCCCAGCCGGGCAAGGTTCTGGAAGCCCATCAGGCGATAGGCAGTGTGGAATCAGTTAAGTCGGTATCCGATGTCTATTCTCCGGCTTCTGGCGAAGTGGTGGCGGTCAACACGGAACTGGCTCAGACTCCGGACCTGATCAACAAGGATCCGCATGGCCAGGGCTGGATTGTCAGGCTGAAGATCAAAGATAAAGCTGAACTCAACCAGCTGATGAGAGCTGCCGAATACGAAAAGTATCTGGAAGGCCTCGAACATTAATCGTTGCTTCCGGAAGCCGGTGAACTGCCCGGAAGACAGGGAGAAAATAGAATGAGCTATATTCCTATCAGCGACCAGGATAAAAAAGAAATGCTGGCCCGGATCGGTGTGGAGTCAGTAGAAGATCTGTTCTGCTGCATTCCGGAGAACATCAGGTTGCGGAGCCTGCTCAACCTGCCGGGTCCGCTTTCAGAGCCGGAGATTCTTGAATTTTTTGAGGAACGTGGAAAAAAGAATTCATACGACCGCTTTCTTTCCTTTCTGGGCGGGGGAGCCTATGACCATTTCATTCCAGCTGTGGTCGATTACCTGAGCTCCCGGGGAGAATTTGTTACGCCCTATACCCCTTACCAGCCTGAAGTAAGTCAGGGGACCCTCCAGGTCATCTTCGAGTTCCAGACTCTTATCTGCCAGCTGACCGGACTGGATATTGCCAATGCTTCTCTCTACGACGGGGCGACCGGCGCGGCCGAAGCGGTGTTGATGGCCAACCGGATAAAAAATAAGAAAAGGCTGCTGGTAGCCTCCAACATCCATCCTGAGTACCGGCAGGTTATATACACTTATACCAGGAATCTGGGGCTGGAAGTGGTAGAGATACCGCACGACCGGCTGGGAAGGGTTGACCAGAAAGGCCTGGAATCAGCCTTCAATTCCCATACTTCGGTCCTGCTCTGCCAGTCGCCAAATTATTTCGGAGTGGTTGAAGACCTGGAAACACTGGCCCGGATGGCTCACAGCCATGATGCTCTGCTGGCGGTCGTAATTTCCGAGCCTCTATCGCTGGGACTGCTGGAAGCCCCGGGAAAACTGGGAGCCGACATTGTAACCGGCGAGGCTCAATCCTTCGGACTGCCGCTGAGCTATGGCGGACCATTTCTTGGATTTATGGCCTGTAAGAAAGAATTTGTCCGCCAGCTGCCCGGAAGGATTGCCGGCCAGACGGTTGAGGCCGAGGGTCGGCGGGGTTTTGTTCTGACTCTGTCCACCCGTGAGCAGCACATCAGGCGGGAAAAAGCGACCTCCAACATCTGCACTAACCAGGCCCACTGTGCTCTGAGAGCCACCATCTACCTGGAGACTCTCGGTCGCCAGGGACTGAAGAAGATGGCCTGGCTGAACCTGCAGAAAGCGGCTTACGCTCTGGAAAAGCTGACCGCCTTTCCCGGTGTCCGCCGGAAATTCGGCGGGCCGGTCTTCAACGAATTTGTGCTGGAATTTCCTTCCGACTGGAACCGGATAGCGCCGAAGCTTGAGGAGAGAGGAATTCTGGGCGGTCTGGGGCTGGGTCAGGACTACCAGGGGCTGGAAAAGTGCGCCCTGGTTACCATAACCGAAAAGCACAGCCGGGAAACGATTGACCGCTATGCCGAAGTCCTCAAGGAGGTACTCAAATGATCAACGTCATACGCGAACCGCTGATTTTTGAAATCAGTTCACCCGGCAAGAGCGGAGTCCGGCTCCCGGCCCTGGATGTTCCGGAGAAACCGGATATCCTGGAGGGCCTGCCTGTCAGGACGGACATCGAGGGATTTCCGGAGGTCTCGGAAACAGAAATCACCAGGCATTTTACCCGCCTTTCCCAGATGAATTACTGTGTGGATTTTGGCTTTTATCCTCTCGGCTCCTGCACCATGAAATATAATCCCAAGCTCAACGAAAAAGTCGCCGGGATGAGCAGCCTGGCCGGAGTTCATCCGCTGGCGCCCGAAAAGCTGGCCCAGGGCAACCTGGAGTTGATGAAAACCCTGGAAAAGTTGCTCTGTGAAATCACCGGCCTGGATGCGGTCAGCCTGCAGCCGGCAGCCGGCGCGCATGGAGAACTCACCGGAATGATGCTGATCCGGGCTTATCATCAGGCTCACGGCAACCCGAGAAAATATGTGCTCATTCCCGATTCGGCTCATGGAACCAACCCCTGCTCAGCCCATATCTGTGGTTACGCGGTTAAGGAAATTAAATCCAATGAGAAAGGTACCATTTCTCTGGAAGATCTGGCCCGGGAAATGAACGAAGAGGTGGCCGCACTCATGGTCACCAACCCCAATACCCTGGGGGTCTTTGAATCCGACATCTGCCAGATTGCCGAAATCGTGCACGCCAGGGGCGGTTTTGTTTACATGGACGGGGCAAACCTGAACGCGCTGGCCGGAATTACCAGGCCGGGCGACATGAAAGTGGACGTGCTGCATCTGAATCTTCACAAGACTTTTTCGACACCCCATGGAGGCGGCGGACCGGGCTCAGGTCCGGTAGCGGTCAGGAAGATACTCGAACCTTATCTGCCGGTGCCGGTAATCGAGGAGAAAGATGGCCAGTATCATCTGAATTACAACCGACCGCAGTCGATAGGGCGGGTAAAGAGCTTCTACGGGCAGTTCCTGGTAATGCTGAAAGCCCTGGCTTACATCCTGGCCCTCGGGCCGGCCGGTCTGCGCGAGATGACGGAAGTGGCGGTCTTAAACTCCAATTACATTCGCAAGAGCCTGGAGGGAATCTACCATCTTAAATATGATTCCCCCACGCTCCATGAGTGCGTTTTTTCAGATAAGTTCCAGAAAGAGTTCGGAGTATCCAACCTGGATATTTCCAAGCGGTTGCTCGATTACGGGTTGCATCCGCCGACCATGTCCTTCCCGCTGATAGTCCACGGAGCCCTGATGATAGAGCCGACCGAGACCGAAAGCCGTCGCGACCTGGATTTGTTTATCGAAGCCATGAAGGCCATCGACCGGGAAGCCAGAGAGAACCCCGAGCTACTGCGGACGGCTCCGCATATTACTTATGTCCGGCGTCTGGATGAAGTTCAGGCGGCCCGCAATCCAGTTCTGCGGTGGGAGAAGAGGTAAAACGATTGTAAGATCTGATCGGGGGATTTAGATAAGCCAGGGCAGCATTATCTGGTGAAGGAAAAGACTGAAATGAGCATGCAGGAGCTTTTCTTGAAACTCTACGATTTCTGGGCGGGCCAGGGCTGTTATTTAGCCCCCACCTATGACCTGGAAGTCGGAGCCGGAACCATGACTCCAGATACCTTTTTCCGGGTGCTGGGAAAACGACCCTGGAAGGTGGCTTATGTCCAGCCTTCCCGGCGTCCGACCGACGGCCGTTATGGAGAAAATCCACACCGGGTTCAGAAACATTTCCAGTTCCAGGTAATTATCAAGCCCTCACCGGACAACATTCAGAGGGTTTACCTGGACAGTCTGAAATCCCTCGGCATTAACCTCAGAGAGCACGACCTGAGATTTGACGAAGATGACTGGGAATCCCCGACCATCGGGGCCTGGGGAGTTGGCTGGCAGGTGATGCTGGACGGTCTGGAAATTACGCAGTTCACCTACTTTCAGCAGGCCGGAGGACTGGAGCTGTTTCCGGTCTCGGTGGAAATCACCTACGGCCTGGAAAGGCTGGAAATGTTTCTGGAACAGAAGGACAACATCTATGACCTGCAGTGGTCTTCCGATGTCAGCTACCGTGACCTGAGGTATCAGGAAGAAAAAGAATTCTCAGTCTACAATTTCGAACAGGCTGACACCCAGATGCTGCACCGGGCTTTCAATGCCGCCGAAAAAGAAGCGCAGAATCTTATAGGGCGAGATCTTCTGCTTCCGGCTTACGACCAGTGTCTGAAATGTTCCCACCTCTTCAACCTCCTGGACTCCCGCGGTGCTATCAGCGTAACCGAGCGGGTGAAGATGATCGGACAGGTGCGGACTCTCGTTAACCAGATTGCCAGGAAATTTGCTGACCGGGAAGGAGAAGGCTGATGGAATTGCTGCTGGAAATAATGACCGAAGAACTGCCTTCGAGCCACGTCCGCAGCGCGCTCAGCCAGCTTCAGGACCGGCTGCGGCAGGAATTTCAGGCGGCCCGTATCCCGGTCCACAGTCTGCGGACTCTGGGCACCTGCCGACGCCTGGTGGTTGTGGCCGACCTGGAAGCCGGCCAGCCGGATGAGGAAGAAGTGGTCACCGGACCACCTCGACAGGTGGCCGTTCAGGCCGATGGCAGCTTCAGTCAGGCTGCCCTGGGCTTTGCCCGTTCCCAGGGAGTACCGGTCGAAAGTCTGGAGGTTATCAAAACCGCCAGGGGAGAATACCTGGGCTTCAGGCGTTTGAAGAAGGGACGGCGCACGGAAGAAATCATCGCCGAAATCTTTGCGGCGGTCATCAACTCCCTCAGTTTTCCCAAGAACATGCGCTGGGGAGAAAAGATCTTTCGTTTTTCCAGGCCGATCAAAAATCTGCTCTGTCTGTTCGCTGGCCGGGTGGTGCCACTGGAGCTGGCCGGTCTGAAATCCAGCAACCGGACCAGGGGGCATTTCATTCATTCTCCGGCTGAATTCGAGGTGGGCAATTTTGAAGACTACAGGAGATTGCTGAAAGAGCATTTCGTTATGGTCGAACCGGAAGAAAGAAAGCAATCCATAGAACGCCAGTTCCAGGAAAAGCTAACCGGAAGACAGGCGGAAGTCTATCCCGATGAAGCCCTGCTGGAAAGATTGTTATGGAACGTGGAGTGTCCGCTGGTAATCATGGGAAGTTTCCCGGACGATTATCTCGGGCTGCCTCTGGAGGTCCTGTCTACAGCCATGAGAGAAGGGCAGAAGTTGTTCTCGGTGGTTAGCGGCCGGAAGCAGCTTCCGCTTTTTCTGGGAATCGCCGACGCCCCGGCTGATCCCCGGAATTTTATCGTTTCTGGAAACGAGCGGGTTTTAAAGGCCCGACTCGAGGATGCCAGGTTCTTCTGGAATAATGACCTGAAAGTTAACCTGGCCGACCGGATTCCCGGTCTGAAGAATGTGGTCTTTCAGGAAAAACTTGGCAGCTATGCCGAGAAAATTGAAAGGTTACAGAAGCTGGTGGCTTACCTGGCCGACCGCCTTGAATTTAAGAAAGAAAAAAAAGACATGGTGGAGGCGGCCAGGTTATGCAAGGCTGACCTCCTGACCGACATGGTCCGGGAATTTCCTGAGCTTCAGGGAAAGATGGGCGGGCTGTACTCTCGGGAGCAGGGCTGGTCGGAAACAGTGTCCCGGGCCATTTACGAACATTATCTGCCCGAGGTCCTGGAAGATCCGGTTCCAGCCACGGCCGCCGGTGCGGTCCTGTCGCTGGCCGACAAACTGGATACGGTGGTCGGGGTGTTCGGTTTAGGCATAAGTATCAGTGGCTCAAGCGATCCTTTCGGTTTGAGAAGGCAGGCCCTTTCTATCTGCAAAATAATACTGGAGAAGAAATTTCAGCTTTCGCTGCACCGGCTGCTGGATAAGGCCATTTCCCTGTTGGCCGACCGGCTGACCGTTCCCCGGGACCGACTGAAAGCCAGCCTGCTGGAATTTATGACAGGCCGGCTGAGATTCATCCTGGAAAAACAGGGCTACCGTTATGACCTGGTGAACGCTGCCCTGGGCCCCGGAATAGAATACCCCGTCCGGACCGAGGCCAGGTTGAAAGCGCTCAATGAGCTCAAGGAGAGTCAGAATTTTGAGCAGTTCATACTGATGGTCAAAAGAGTGAAGAACATAGTCAAAGAACCGCCAAGGGTCAGGTTGAACTCGGCCCTGCTCAAAGAAAAAGAAGAAAAGGAACTTTATTCGGCTCTTAAGATAATAAAGAAAAATGTGGAAGAAATGCTGGCCCGGAACGACTTTGCCTCGGCTCAAAAAATGATCTTCCGCCTCCAGCCACCTCTTAATAATTTCTTTGAGGGAGTTCTGGTGATGGCCGAGGATAAAAAGGTAAGGAACAACCGTCTGGCTCTGCTTTCCCAAATCCTGGAGCTAACTGGAGAGTTGGCCGATTATTCTCAGGTGGTGGTGGAGAGCGAGAACCGCTGAGGGCGGCACCGGCAGACTGAAACTCAGTCTTCTACTTTGTATTCGTCAGCATCCGGTTCTTCATCCGTTTCTTTCTTTTTGGTTTCTGCAAACTTATGCTCCAGGGAAATTATCTTGACCAGGTTACCGGGATAGTTCTGGCCTTTCTGGCCTCCGTAGGGATGGAACTGGACTCCCACCTTGAAGGGGTAGGAAGCATTGTCCTGCCCGGCTGACCAGCGGACCTTCCCCAGCTGGGTCAGAGGAATCATTTCGCCCGGAAAGGAAATCTTTATGATTAAAGAGGTGCCAGGTTTAAGGCAGCTGCGGCAGCTGAAGCTGATACCGCCGCGACTGATATTCTGGAGAGGACAGAATTCTTCGTCAAATTCTTTCCTGGAACTGAGCAACCTCTTCTTGCGGTAAGAGACCGTGGCTCCGGGAATGGAAAACCTCTGACAGAGGCGCTTTTCTTCCGGATAAATGCCCTGGTTCATTCCGTCATCTAAAGTTTTATCCTGAGCTGACATGTTGCTTATATTTATAGCCAAGATGGGGCAATTTGTCAAAAATCGCAGGAGCCAATTTTCTGCCCGGGAATCAATAGGGCAGGGGTTCAGCCTTAACCGGTCTGAACCTGATTGAGACCTCGGTTCGGATTTCCTGTTGCTCCAGCCTGGTGAAGGCGAAATTGATCTCTGGTTTTTTTATGAAGCTGGCCGGAACTTTTTCCGGCGGCTTTTTCTTCCAGTCCTTTAAGGCTCCGGCAATGGCTGAAATGGCATCCAGAATGGAAACGCCTCGAAAATAAGGCTGGTCTTTATCCGGGGCCAGATAGGGCTTGGTCCCCGGCGGGTTGGGGGGAGGAATATACACCTTGACCGGGATCTGTTTTTGCAGGTATTTGGTGGCTTTGTAAATCAGGGTATCGCCAATATAAAAGGCCACCTCGCCCTCAATGTTCTTGATGGGCGGAGCTTCCTGTCTCTGAACCAGAAGCTCCCTGTTCTGGAGGTTTCTTTTTTCTATTCCGAATTCCAGGACGATTCGCTTCCTGACGGTGATGCTCCTGGTTTTCAAATAGATATCGAGGTTGAGGGTATAGGACTGGTCAAAATAAAACGGAAGGGGAAGCTGAATCAAATGAGCCCCTTTTGTCCACAGTCCGCCTTCCAGCGGGTTGCCCTCCAGCTGGATTTTATAATAGGCATCAGCTGAAAGGTCAAACCCGAGGCGCAGCACCTCGGGTATGCTCCGGTCTTCGGCTGAAACCGGTAGCAGGAAATTCAGGTTGCTGACCAGGGGGAAATCCTCCCTCCAGCGTCCCCAGTATTCCAGCGCCTGATTAAAAACACTGAAATCCAGAAAGGACAGGATCGGCTGGCTGTCCCCAAATTCTTCAAAGTAATCGATCAGAGCTCTTTTTTCCTCTGCCGGGAGGTTGTTCTTAAAATAAAGGAAAGGCAGAAGGGCCAGAGCGTCCTGTTTTTCAGTCTGTTCCAGTCCGGCCAGGGTGCTCTCCAGCAGGTTCAGGGCCGGTTCGTATTCCCTGTTCTTCAGCAGTTCATTGATGTCGGATTTCCAGTCAGCCCGGGCGGATATGGCCAGAAAACAACAGCCCAGCATCAGCAGAATAAATAAACGGATCCTTTTATTCTCAATCATGGTAGGTGAACACCAGGTAGAGCTCCAGGCTTTTTCCGGGAAAATCCTCGGGCAGAGGCGGAAAGGGGACGCAAAGACGAACCGCGCTCAAGGCGGCCTGGTCGAGAATTTCGCTGGTGGTGGAGGTGGCAATCTCCATTGATTGCAGCTGGCCGTCCCTGTCGACGAGAAGAATCAGGGCGACATTTTTATTCTTTGGCATGACCGAAAGCTGGGGCAGGATCCACCTGGATTGAACCAGGCTGACCACTTTTTCCGCCCAGGGTTTGATGTTATAGCGGTACCCGGCAGCGGCCTGCGGGGTTACTACTCCCGGCATTCCGGGACGGGCTCGACCGGTTTCGGTAAAACGCAGACCCCGGCCTGGTTTTTCGTAGGCTCTGGGGGCCGCATACTGCAGGACGTCACTCTTAATTGAGGGGGCCGTTCCGGCTTCTTCAGCTTCGGGTTCGGCCCTGACCGGCAATTTAAGACTGAAGCGGTATTTCCCGGAGACAGGTCTGATGCGCGAGAGGTTGATTTTTACTCCTGATGTGGTCTCGCTTTCCCTCCGTCCGGCGGCCAGATATGCTTCCAGGTCGAAGGGAACTGACGGTCGGCCCGTTCCGCCTGCTTCAGAAGCTGGTCCGGGAGCTTCAGCCGCGGCTGCGATGCTCCGGCCTCCCGGCCTTCCTGCTCCAGCCTGGCCCGGTCCTCCCGGCTGGCTGCCTGCCGGAGCTTCAGCTGCCGGTGGCTCTTTGATTACCTCTGGGAGCGGGGGCAGGGGACCGGCCTCCGGGTATCTGGCGATGACCACATCGGTTTCCTTGATAAAAGGCAGAATCTTGATGATAATTTTCGCCTGTTTTAGATAAAGCACCAGCAGAACATGGAGCAGAATGGCTATGGTCAGGCTGATGATTTTTAGCCAGGCTTCGCTCCGGTCCATCCGGCGCCACCTGGAAGCGAGCCTCTGAAAGCTGGGCTTTAATCTTATTTTTATCATTAACCGGTTTCTTAAACCTTAAAATAAGAATACTTATTATATAGAAGCCGGCCTTAAAGAGAAAGTTGCACCGGCAATTATTTAAGGATATAGAGCTCAAGAAGAATGAACGCCAGGCAGAAAGAGTTTAAGAGTAAAAGAAAGCTGAAAAGAAGCCCGAGCCCCAGAAGTGGTATGAAAGTTGAGGTGGCCAGCAGAGCCCCGAGGAACGATCCAAATAGGTCCAGCGAATAGCCAAGTCCGTACCTTACCTTGTGCTGAAGATAGATTGAGTTACTGACGACAAACAGAAAGCCGCCCAGAAATCCCATGACCAGAAGCAGGGTGTAAAAAGCAGGTTCGGACGCTGCTGCCGGGGCCAGGCCAGCCAGAGTCAGCAATATCACAAAACCTGTCTGGACAGCAACCAGGTGCCCCGGGCCGAGAAAGCCTGACCTCCTGGCAAGGGTGGAACCCAGAAAAAGTCCGGCCATGAAGATTGTAAATAGCAGGGAGATCTTGCCGTAAACCAGACCCAGCCGGCTCTGAAAGGTCAGGATTAGAGCTACCTCAGCGACGATAGTGGTAAACCCCATCACTGTAACGGGCAGCAGAAAGACCGCTCCACTTTTTCTTCTTAAAGCGAGCAGGCAGAAAATTAAAGCCAAAAAAAGAAACAGGGGAAAGTCAAAAAGCCAGAATCGGCTCAGGTGCTGCAGGCTGTCCAGGACTCTGCTGATCGGGCCCTTAAATTGCTGGCTCCAGATCAGAGTCTGATAGAAATAGCTGACCGGGATTCGGTCTGAGTTCAGGCGTGGGTTGTCGACTGACCGCAGGCTTGAAAGCAGGTATTCCCGTTTCAGGGGATGGAGCCGGCTTCTGAGAAATTCTCGTCTGAAAAAGACAGTTTTCAGGTGATAGCGATCGATCTTTTCGAGCAGACTGTCAGTAGCCGTGTCCAGCTCTCCTTCGGAAGCCAGCATGATGTTATTATCGCCCGGAATTACTTCCACTCTGGGAAAGATCGTCGTTAGAGAATGGTAAATAGAGGCCAGAAGAATTGTCCTCTGCGGCGAAAGATAGCTTTCCGATGAGGGAAGCAGAAAAGAAAAGACGCCGTTTCCGGATAGCTTTGCCCGGACCTCTCTGAAGAATTCCACCGTGTAAAAGCGGTTGACCTGAGCGCTGGCCGGCTCCGGGAGGCTACAGATAATCAGGTCGTAGCGATTTCGGGTTGTCTTGAGAAATTTTCTCCCGTCCAGCAGATGAACTTTCACCCTCGGGTCCAGCAGCCCTGTCCGCCGGTTATCAAGCAGTTGCCGGGCCAGCTTCACCAGGGCCGGGTCCAGTTCTACATAGTCCACTCTGATCTGTGGATACTGCAGGGCCTGGGCCAGGGTGCCGTTAAGACCGCCTCCAATCAGAAGCAAACGGGAGGCTTCCGGTCTCTGCAGGAAGGCAAAGTGGATGGCTTCTTCGGCCGAGGCCGGGTCGGGAAAATTAAAGGCCAGTGAGCTGTTGCCATAAAACGAGACCAGTTCGCCCGATCTCACCACCTGGAGCCTGGCATATGGTGAATCCCTGACTCCGACCAGGGGAAGGGGCTTCCAGTAAATCTTTTCAGAGGGCCGGTCTCCGAACCACAGGCCCGCGGCGATCATTATGGTCAGGGCCGGGGCGATTATCTTCCTGGAACCTGATACCAGGCTTATTGCCAGCCCGCCGAGAATGATGGTCAGGGCGGCCGCCTGCCAGCTGGAGAGATAAGGGGTCAGAACCAGATAGACCAGCAGTCCTCCTGCGGCCGCTCCCAGCGATTCAAACTGATACACCGGGAGCAGGTTTCCCCTCTGCCAGAAAACATTGAAGACAAACAGAGCCCCCAGCGGAAGGCTGAGACCGGAGGCAATAACCAGGGAGGTCAGGAGAAGCGGCCCGGGTCCTACCATTTCCCCCGGCAGAACCCCGAAGACAAACCTGGCCAGCCTGAGCAGAACCAGCAGCGCCGCGGCGATGATTATTATGCTCCGGTAGAATACGGCCGGTTTAATTACGGTCAGAAAATTTTTCTCAGCCAGCAGACTTCCCAGGCTGCCGCCGAGCAGCCAGAAAGCCAGGACCAGTCCATAGACCAGCTCATTGCCCTGAAAGCGGACTTCAAATTCTCTGAGAATTATTACCTGAAAAGCGGTGGCCAGAAAACCCAGCAGAAAGGGCCAGAATGAAGTCTTTAACTCCAGACCCCGGCAATTACCTGACCGCAATAACGGCATTTGTTCCCGCTCAATTCCTTTTTTCTGATGACATAGCCATATCTTTCGATTATTAATTTACCACATTTCGGACAGTAAGTATTTTCTCCGGGGTGGCCGGGAACATTACCGAGATAGACATAATGCAGCCCTTCGCTTAAAGCTATCTCTCTTGATCTTTCCAGAGTGGACACCGGGGTTGGCGGAAGATTCTTCACCAGATACATCGGTTGAAAGCGGGAGAAGTGAATCGGGTAATCCGGTCCGATTTCTGCTTTGAGGTAACGACACATGTCCCGGATTTCGGTGGGGTTATCGTTGAGAGTTGGAATGACGAGGTAAACTATTTCCAGCCAGATTCCCGAGCGGGCAATCTGTTTTATGGTCTGAAGGACAGGCTGCAGTTCACCCCGGACATATTCGCTGTAAAAATTCTGATTGAACGCTTTGAGGTCAACCTTGATGGCATCCACCAAGCGGAGCAGGTCAGCCAGCGGCTCCGGATTGATGTAGCCGGCCGTTACCACCACGTTCCTGATTCCTTTTTTTCTGGCCAGCTGGCTGCTGTCATACATGTATTCAAAGAAAATGACCGGTTCGGTGTAAGTGTATGCAATCACCGGGCAATCATAACGCTCGCAGGTGGAGACCAGAGCTTCGGGCGGCAGGCTGATGTTTTTGACCTGTTCCGGGCGCATCTGGGATATTTCCCAGTTCTGGCAGAACCTGCAGCTCAGGTTGCAGCCGGCGGTGGCCAGGGAAAAGGCTTCGGAGCCGGGTAGAAAATGGAAAAAGGGCTTCTTTTCGATGGGGTCGACGTTCAGGCTGGCCACCTGGCCATAGACCAGGGTATAGTACTTTCCGTCCTGGTTTTCCCGCACGCCGCAAAAGCCTCTTTCCTTATCACCGAGCTGGCAGAACCTCGGGCAGAGGTCGCACCTTATTTCCCGGTCGGGAAGCTTCCGGTAGTACCGGGCTTCAACCCGCGACAGACCGGCGCCGGCCGGGGAAGAGCCGGGCAGAAAATTACCGGTAGCCGAAGCCCCGGTTAGCAGACACAGGCTGCACCCGGAGAGCGAGCATTTCAGAAAATCGCGACGGTCCATTTTCCCTTTGTTTTATTATACTTCTTCTTCGATTATTTCGATATTCTCCAGCCGGCTCTGTCCCAGGTTGAGTTTTTCTGCCGTCAGGAGATAACCCGGCTCGCGGCCTTCTTCTTTAAGAGAGGGCAACCCGTTCTGTCTCCGGAGCTCTTCAATCAGCTTCCAGCCGACGCTATCGGCAGCAACCGGGTCCAGGCTCAGGACAAGCTTCTTGGAAGCGGCCAGCCACTTCGGATGGTAGGATGGACCCCGGTGGTACTGAACCCGGAGGGCGTCCAGAATGGTCAGACGATGCTTCTGGCGGATCGGCTCGGCTTCAAACAGCTCGGCGATATAGGGATTGCAGTTGGAATCATGGTATTTATTAGGATTGTGGATGGCGCCAAAATAGTTTTTCAGGCCGGCGGTCACTCCGGCCAGACCGTGGTCCTTGAGCAGGGCTAAGCTGATGCTGGCCTGAATGAAATCAGCCTGGATTCGGGAGAATAGACTTCCCAGGTGGCGGTGAGCGGTCGGCACGGACTGGTAACCTGCCCGCCGGTTGTCGGTGCCGAAAATTTTCAGACTGCCCGGAGAAGTTGAGATTTTGTAGCCGGCCTCTCGGAGTTCTTCGTCGGTTCGGTCCCAGATGATTATGTTTTCCTCGCGGCTTAAGGTCTGGCCCAGCCACAGACCCAGAGTCAGAGCAGTTTCCGGACTGGTGCTCAAAGCCCTCCGGCCAATAGTGTTGACCTTGAGACCGATTGTTTCTTCCGGCCTGAACCATTGTCTGAGAGCTTCTTCGGCCCGGGCCGCTCCGCTCAAGGCCTGAATTCCTTTTTTTATCATGGCCAGGATGATTCCGGGCTCGGGACGGGTAAGGTCAGAGAAATTGCGGCTGTAAGTTACGACGACCACTCTGGCTTTGCTCATTTTCGGATAAGATTATGATGACCCCGAACCCCCGGGTTGTCAATAGAGGGCTCCGGCCGGTTATTGCAATCAGGAACGAAACCGGATATATTGAACTCAAACGGAGGAGACCATGCGAGCAAACAGGAACAGGCTGCTTTCGGTCGTAATAAATTTGAGTTTTATTGTGCTTATGCTTCCGGCAGTGGCCGGCAGCCAGACTGCCGATTCTAACCTGAATTCGCTTCTGCCCCGGGTTGAAGGCTGGAAGTTTCAGGAAGAGCCACAGCTATATTCACCGGCGACTCTTTTTGAGTACATAAACGGTGCCTCGGAGGCTTACCTCAGCTATGATTTCAGGCAATTGCTGGTTGCCCAGTATCAGAAAGGAGATAGCGACATCAGCCTGACCCTGGAAATATACGATATGGGCCTGCCCTTAAATGCCTTCGGCATCTTCAGTTCCGAGAGGTATCCCGACAACCCGGATGTAAATCTGGGCAACGCTGGCTACCTGGAAGAAGAAGTCTTGAATTTTATTTCCGGCAGCTACTATATCAAGTTAATCTGCTATAACGGCGGTGAAGAAACCGCCGACTACCTGAAGAAATTTGCCCGCGAGGTCGAATCGCGGGTCAAGGATATGGGAAACCTGCCCGAGGTCTTCCGCTTCTTTCCGCCAGAAAACCGGGTGAAGAATTCGGAAAAGTACATAAAGAAGAATTTTATGGGGTTTGATTTTCTGAGCCAGGGGTATGTCGTTCTTTACCGCCAGGGCCAGTCGGAATACGAGGGTTTATTAATAGATTGCGGTTCACCATCCGAGGCGGCCTCGTGTTTGCAGAAACTTGTGGCCTTCTATGCCGGGGAGAAAAACCCGTTCCTCAAGGAAGATTCCAGGTACCACCAGAAAAACGCCTACGGTCAGCATGTGCTGCTGGGCCAGGCTGGCAGCTATCTCTATGGCTTCAGTCGGATTCCGGATGAACTGCTGTCGCCGGTTCTTAAACAGTTTGAAAAGCTGGGACAGAGACTGACTGCTGGAAAATAGGGGGCAGGGATGGCTGAGTCCCGGTTGACCAGAATTTCCCTGGTGATAATTGTCCTTTTCATCGCCGGCATTATCCTGAAGATAGCCAGGCCAGTTCTGCTGCCGTTTCTGGTGGCCCTGTTTATTTCCTATGCTGTATCTCCGCTTCTCGACTGGCTGATCAGGCTCAGAGTTCCAAAACTTCTGGCCATAGTGGCCATCCTCATTCTGACTTTTTCTTTGCTTTATCTCTTTGGCCTTCTGGTCTATTCCAGCGGGAAGTATTTTGCTTCTGAGTTTCCCAAATATAACCGCCAGGTAGATTCCCTCATGGCGGAGTTGATTTCCTGGCTGGAGCATCTGCCCTTGAGGGTCAGCGTTCCGACCATAATTTCCCAGCTCAATATGGAGAAACTAACCGGATTTCTTCTGGGCACCCTGGGGTCATTTCTGACTTTCCTTGGAAAGCTGCTGATTGTCTTTGTCTTTGTGATTTTTATCCTGGCCGGCCGGGATAAACTCCCGGCCAGGATTGCCACCGCCCTGGCCGAGGACCGGGCGGTTTATATCAATCGCCTGGTGGTCAGTATCAACCGTCAGGTCCAGAAGTATCTGGCGGTCAAGACGGTGGTTAGCCTGCTGACCGGCCTGCTGGCGACTGGCATCCTGCTTATTTTCGGGGTTGATTTTGCTTTGCTTCTTGGTTTCCTGACTTTCCTCCTTAACTACATCCCGTCCATCGGTTCCATAATTGCCACCGTTTTGGCCGTTCTGATAGCCTTTTTCCAGTTCGGAAATTCTCTGGTTCCGGTCTGGATTCTGATTCTGCTTGGCCTGGTTCAGACGGTCATCGGGAATTTTGTCGACCCCAGACTGATGGGCCGCAGCCTGGACCTCAGCCCGTTGCTGGTAATTTTCTCTCTGATTTTCTGGGGTTGGCTGTGGGGAATTGCCGGGATGTTTCTGGCTGTCCCCCTGCTGGCTGTGGTCAAAATAATATTTGAAAATGTGCCGTCGCTTAAGTTTCTGGCTGTTTTAATGAGCAAATAGAAAGAGTCCCGATATTTTCTATGTCCAGGGGTTATCGCCTGATTCTGACTATTTATTCGAGGTAGCTCGGCTTGCGGCCCAGGGGCCAGGAGTAATGGAAAATCCGGGAAAGGTGTCTGTCCCGGTCAATCCTTTTTGTCTTCCTTTTCAGGCTCAAGGGTAATTACTTTGGCCTCTGTTCCGGGGTCGATAATAAATGCCTCCTCGCTGAAGACCTTGAACCTGTTTTTTAACATTTTCTTCAGAGCTTTCTGTGCGGCTTTCTGTTCGGCGCTTTTCTTGGATGGCCCGCTGGCCCTGGCCAGGACCTTATCGCCCGACAGGACTTCCACCGTGAACACCCGGTCATGGGCCGGACCGCTTTCGGTAACCGTTCTGTAAACCGGTCCCGGCAGCTTCTGCTGTCCGAAGTATTCCTGCAGGGCTGATTTGAAATTATTGATCTGGAAATTGTCCCGGGGAAGTTTCTTGAAATGCTTCTTGACCAGAGCCTGGAGCACCCGACGGCTGGTCTCAAAGTCGCTATCCAGGTAGACCGCCCCCATCAGAGCTTCAAAGGTTCCGGCCAGAATGCTCTTTTTCTGGCGTCCGCCGCTTTTTTCTTCTCCGCGACCAAGGAGGATAGCTCTGTCCAGCCCGAGTTTTCTGGCCAGGATGGAAAGGGAACTGGTGGAAACCAGGGCTGCCTTGAGCTTGGACAGCTGTCCTTCGCCCAGTCCGGGATAGGCCTGTCGAAGAAAATCAGCCAGAATCAGGCCCACCACCGAATCCCCCAGGAATTCCAGGATTTCATTATCCTGAACCCTGGCTTCCAAGTGTTCATAGGCAAAGGAGCTGTGGGTGAGGGCCTGTTTCAGAAGAGAAGGATTCTGAAAGCGGTAGCCGAGTTTTTTTTCGATTGAGACCAAGTTTATTTCTGCCCTCCCAAATAGTTTTCAACCATTCTTTTCGAAAGGGTAGACGACTTTTCCACCGACCACAGTCATAACCACGGCTCCACGGAAACTGGTGTTGAGAAAAGGAGTGTTTTTGCTCCGCGACTGAAGTTCCTCCCGCCTGATAACAGTTGTTCTCTCAATGTCCAGAAGGGTCAGGTCGGCATCGCCTCCGACCTTGATCCGGCCCTTATTTTCGAGCTTGAGCAACCTGGCCGGAGCAATGGTCAGAGCTTCTATCAGGCGCTCCAGGGAGAGCTCTCCTGTTCTGACCAGCCTGTCCAGCAGAGAGGGGACGGCGGTTTCCAGACCGTTTATGCCGAAAGGTGCCTTCTCCAGGCCCTGAGCTTTCTCCTGCTCGGCATGAGGCGCATGGTCTGTGGCTATAGCTTCAATCATCCCGCTTCTAAGAGCCCGGAGCAGTGCCCGGCGGTCATTTTCGGTCCTGAGCGGAGGATTAACTTTATAGACCGGGTCCCGGGTTAACAGCTCTTCTTCGGTCAGGAGGAGATGGTGAGGTGTGACTTCAGCCGAAACCGGAACCCTGGCTGTTCTGGCCCATTCAAGCAGCTCTACCGAACCGGCTGTGCTCAGGTGGGCTAAATGGACCGGCCAGCCTGTATTCCTGGCCAGGACGATATCCCTGGCTACCATGATTTCTTCAGCGGCGGCTGGAATTCCAGGGAGTCCCAGACTCCTGGAAATCCGCCCTTCGTTTATTACTCCGATGGCAGCCAGCGATTTTTCCTCGCAGTGGTCTATGAGCAGCCTGCCCAGCTCAGCGGCTTTTTCCATAGCCTGTTTCATCAGGGAGCTGTTCCAGACCGGCTGGCCATCATCGGAGAAGGCAACCGCTCCGGCTGCGGCCAGCTCTTCGAGCGGAGCCAGCTCCTGGCCCTTTTCTCCCAGGGTAACCGCGGCCACCGGCAGGACATTTACCACCGCTTCCCGACGGGCTTTTTCTTTTAGGCGACTGATTATTTCCGGGGAGTCAGCCACCGGGCTGGTATTGGGCATGCAGCAGATGGTGGTAAAACCTCCCCGGGCGGCAGCCCGGCTGCCGCTGCCAATCGTTTCTTTATGCTCAAAGCCAGGTTCCCGGAGGTGAACATGGAGGTCAATAAAGCCGGGAGCCACGACCAGACCGCTGGCCTCGACCACCCGGTCAGCTTCTAACCGGATTTCAGGTTGAAGGGCTGCGATCCGGCCCCCGTCCAGCAGAAGGTCAAAGATACCGTCGATCTTCTGTCCCGGGTCCAGCACCCTTCCTTTTTTAATCAGAAGCTTCAAGCCCTTACTCCGTGCTGCTGATTATTTGCTATTTATTGTTGAGCTTTACCTGAGGTTCGGTAATCAGAACTTCATCCACCCCGTCAATTTCCTTTAACCGGACTTCAACCCTTTCTCTCCGGGAGGTGGGCAGCAGCCGGCCGATATAACCCGGTCTGATCGGAAGCTCTCGATGTCCGCGGTCGATGAGCACGGCCAGCTGAATTGTTTTTGGACGACCCAGGTCGAAAATGGCCTCCATGGCCGCACGTATGGTCCGGCCGGTAAAAAGCACATCATCTATCAATAGGACATCGCGGTCGTCCAGCCTGGCCTTGATTTCGTTCTTATCGATTACTTTCTTTTTATCCCTGGTCTTAAGGTCGTCCCGGTAGGGGGTGATATCCAGAGTGATGACCGGAATTTCCACCCCTTCATTCTGTTTCAGAATATCGGCAATCCTTCTGACCAGATAAATTCCCCTCGTCTTGATGCCAACCAGAACCAGATTCTTCAGATCCCGGTTGCGCTCGGCGATTTCGGTGGCTATCCGCACGAGTGTTCGACGGATTTTTCCGTTGTCCATCACTCTGGCCTTAACTTTATTTTTCATCAGCAACCTCACTCTTATTGGTTAAAAAACTTATATTTAGATAAAACACGGTAAAAGTCAAGGCTGGAAGAACCGGCTACCCCTGGCCATGAATAGCTTCCTGGCCCGGGAGACGTCAGCGGCAATCTGTCGGCTGAGAGCTTCAACTGACGGGAATTTCTTTTCAGCCCGAATTTTTTTCAAAAGGTAGAGCCGGGCTGGCTGGAGATAGAGTTCTCCTGAAAAATCCAGCAGGTGAGCTTCGACCGAGGGCTGTCGACCGCCGAAGGTAGGACGGAAACCGATATTAGCCACGGCCGGCAGAGTCCGGTCGGCAATTTTTACCAGGCTCAGGTATACCCCGGAGGGCAAAATCTCATTTTTGGTTTTCAGGTTGATGGTGGGAAAACCGAGTTTCCGGCCGAAACCGCGACCTCTGATAATGGTTCCGGAGATTTCATAGGGACGGCCCAGGAGCCTGGCTGCCTGCTCCACCCGGCCTTTTTCCAGTAGATTTCTGATCAAACTGGAACTGACCTGAGTTCCTCTCTTTTTCACCGGCCTGACCACAACAACCCTGAAACCGTGGCGGCGTCCGAAAAGTCTGAGTTCTTTTACTCCACATTGCCGGTTATGACCGAAGCGGAAGTTTTCCCCGACCACTACCTCACGAATGCCCAGCCTCGACTTCAGGATTTTTCGGGCGAATTCCTGTCCGCTGAGGTCTGCCAGATCCCTTTCCAGAGACAGGACCAGACAGAAATCAAGCCCCTGACTCTTAATGGATTCCAGTTTTTGTTGATTGGTCTGGATCAGTTTGATTTTCCTGTGATTTAGCACCCGGTCCGGGTGGGGAGAAAAGGTCATCAGTCCGGCGGGCACTCCCCGTCGGCGGCTCTGTCCGACCAGCTTTTTCAGAATCTTCTGGTGACCGAGGTGACAGCCATCAAAGATGCCAATGGCCAGGACTGAGTTTTTACTGACCTGTTTCAACCGGGATGAAAGAGCGCGGAAAACTTTCATCGAGTTTAGAGCTTGATAGCCTCGACCTTTTTGAGATAGTTAAGTTTTAGCTGGGAGAGAACGGCTTCCAGAAAATTCTCTTCATCGGGCTCGAGGTTGCCTTTAGTCCGGTCGCGAAGCAGGTCCAGGATGTCTATCAACCGGCGGGCATATTCGAGGTTGGTCTCCAGCTGGCCGGTTCTGGGGTCTTCCAGCAAGCCGAGTTTGATCAGCGCCTGGGTATAGATGGGGAAAACTATGGAACTGAATTCCAGCGGGGGGACAAATTCCCGGGATTCTTCAGAACCCTGTCCGTTTTTGGTTTTGTCGTCCATCGGGTGCTCTATCCTTTATCAAGACACCGGGTTGAAAAAAAGGAGTCTTTAAGGTAACTTACGGACTTAAATCATAGCTATAATACCGATAAAATTCAAGGGGAGGCCCGGCGGTGAAATCAGCGGCTGAAGCCGGAGTAAGATTCCGGCAACTGGTTGAGATCATAGCCAGACTGCGCTCACCCGGCGGCTGTCCCTGGGACCGGGCCAGGAGCCGGGGCGATATCCTGAATTATTTCCTGGAAGAAGTATATGAGGCGGTTGAAGCCATAAGCTCTGGACGCCCGGAGGAAGCCAGGGAAGAGCTGGGAGACGTGCTGATGGAAGTGGTCTTCCTGACCAGGTTTTACGAGGAAGAGAGACTTTTTAACATGGCTGATGTCCTGGAAGGCATCAACCGGAAAATGGTAGAGCGCCATCCGCACGTCTTCGGCTCCAAGGCCGGGCTCAGTCCGGAAAGGGTTCTGGCCGGCTGGCAGAAGAATAAACTGCTGGAAAAAAAGCGGCGCTCGATCCTGGACGGACTTCCGTCTTCCGCTCCCTCGCTGGTCTATGCCTTTATGCTGGGGCAGCGCGCGGGCGCCCATGGTTTTGACTGGCCGGAAGCCACCTCAGCTCTGGAAAAGGTTAAGGAAGAAATAGCCGAGCTCGAAAAGTTGCTTAAGAAAGGGCGAAAGAAAAGCCGGCGGGTGGCTGAAGAGCTCGGGGATACCTTTTTTGCGCTGGTCAGTGTCTGCCGGCTGCTGGGCTTTAACCCGGAAATAGTTCTCCGGCAGGCCGGTCGCAAATTTGAAAGACGCTTCCGGCAGCTGGAAAGAGAGTTGAAGAGGAAAGGACGCGAGGTCGGGCAGTGTTCTCTTCAGGAACTTGACCGGGTCTGGGAAGCGGTCAAGAAAAATAAACGCGCCGGAGGCAAAGGCTTCAGGGGGAAACAGAATAAAAGTTCGCGGCGAAAGAAAGAATGAAAGATTCCCAGAAAGGAAATCCCCGGAGCAGTTGACCGGGCGGTCACCCCGGTTATCAATCTTTTCTCTCCGCGGCCAGGGCTTCCTTCTTTCTCAACAGTAAAGAAGCTCTGATGAACTCGTCAAGATCCCCGTCAAGAATGCGGTCGACATCGCCGGTTTCCAGCCGGGTCCTCAGGTCTTTGATCATCTTGTACGGATGGAGAACATAGGACCGGATCTGGCTGCCCCAGGCGATATCCGACTTCAGGTCCTCCAGTTTATCGATCTTTTCCAGTTTCTTTTTTCTCTCAATTTCGTAGAGGCGGGCTTTAAGCAGTTTCATGGCTCTGGCTTTATTCTGATGCTGGGAGCGTTCGTTCTGGCACTGAACAACGATTCCGGTTGGCAGGTGAGTGATTCTGACCGCCGAATCAGTGCGGTTAACATGCTGACCACCCTTGCCCGAGGCCCGGTAGGTGTCTATCTTCAGGTCGTCCGGGTTGATTTCAATTTCGATGTCTTCATCTATTTCCGGATAGACAAAAACCGCGGCAAAGGAAGTGTGACGGCGCTTGTTGGCGTCGAAGGGCGAGATTCTTACCAGCCGGTGTACTCCCGATTCCTGGCTGAGCAGCCCGAAGCTGTAATCACCCTCGACCCTGATGGTGGCGCTCTTCAGACCGGCTTCTTCTCCCGGCTGGAAATCGATGACTTCGGTCTTGAAGCCTTTTCTTTCGGCAAATCTAAGGTACATGCGAAAGAGCATCTGGGCCCAGTCCTGGGATTCTGTGCCGCCGGCTCCGGGATGGATGGTCAGGATGGCGTTGCGGGGGTCATCCTCGTCGAAGAAAAGTGTCCGGAGTTCAGCTTCCTGAAGTTCAACCTCGAAGGACTTTATGGACCGGTTGAGATCGTCCATAACCTTTTCGCCTTCCTCGGCCAGTTCCAGCAGGACTTCTATTTCTTCCCGGTCGGTCTTCAGTTTTTTATAGAACTGCAGGTCCTTTTCCAGCTGTTTTTTTCTGATCTGAAGGGCCTGGAATTTTTTCTGGTCATTCCAGGTTCCGGGGCTGGACAGCTGACTGTTGATATTCTCTAATTCCTGGCTCTTGCTATCAAGGTCAAAGAAAACCTCGAACTTCTTCCAGTTTGCGGAAAAGGGCGGTTGCCTTTTCCCGGCTCTCGGCCAGTTGCTCTAACCATGCTGTTTCGTTCACTTCAGTCTCTCCTGATAGAGGCAAGATAGTGGAGAAAAAGCCTCCTGTCAAGACGGCCAGCCAGGAAAAGGCAGGGCTGGCCTCAGCCGGACAGACTATCAGCTACTGCTGGACAATGAAAAAGCCAGGATTGCGGGCGGATTTGCTGACCAGTTCAGACAGAGCTTTCTGGGCGTCTTCCCGGGTTTTATAGCCTCCAAGCCAGACCCGGTACAGGGGCTTCCGGTCCCGGGCAAATGGCTCTTTGACCACCGCATTAAAACCCTGTTTCCTGTATTTTTCAGCTTCCAGCCGGGCGGTTGGCCGGTCGTTGAAAGCCCCGACCTGGATGAAATAATTACCACCCGTGGCGGCGGTCGTGGTTCTCGGCGTGGGCTCCGTCCTGGATGGGACAGCAGACGGCTGCTGGGTAACTCTGCTCGGAGCTGTGGTCGATTGCTGGCTGGTCCTGGCCGGGGTCTGACTTGCCGGTTGTTCCACTGGTTTTGTTTCCGGCTGGCTCTGGCCTGGGGTGGCTGCTGCCGAAAGCTGTTCGCTGGACGTACCGGAGCTTCCTTCAGCCACCGGGACAGGAACCGGGGCGCTAACAGTCTCTTCAGCTTTCTGGGCAGTCATGGTCTTGACCATCAGGTCCGCCTGTTTTTTACCGACCTGAACTCCTATGAAGAAAATGACCGCGCCCAGGAAGATAATGCCCAGGATGATAAACACCAGAATGGTCGAAGATACCTGAATTTCCCTGTAATTTTTCACCATGGAAGTTGTCATTTCTCCTTGGATTTGTCAACGGAAAAGGCTCTGAGTATTTCCAGCGGGAGAGGGAAGATGATGGTTGAGTTTTTCTCGGTGGCTATTTCGGTCAGGGTGCCCAGGAAACGCAGCATGATGGTCTGGGGATTCTGGGAGATTATGTCGGCAGCCTGAGCCAGCTTGGTTGAGGACTGGTATTCGCCGTCGGCATGAATAACCTTGGCCCTTCTTTCTCTTTCGGCTTCAGCCTGACGGGCAATGGCCCGGATCATGGTTTCAGGCAGGTCGATGTGCTTTATCTCCACCAGTTGAACCTTGACTCCCCAGGGGTCGGTGTGCTGGTCGATGATTTCCTGCAGCTGGGTGTTCAGCTTTTCTCTTTCTGATAGCAGATCGTCCAGCTCGACCTGGCCCAGAACACTGCGCAGGGTGGTCTGGGAGAGCTGGGAGGTAGCATAGAGATAATCCTGAACTTCGAGTACGGCCTTCAGCGGGTCCATGACCCGGAAATAAAGCACCGCGTTGACTTTGACCGAGACATTATCCTTGGTGATGACGTCCTGGGGCGGGATGTCCATGACTATTAACCTCAGGCTGATCCGCACCATGCGGTCAATGGGTGCGAAAACAAAAATCAGCCCGGGTCCCTTGGGCTTGGACAGTACCCGGCCCAGCCGGAAAATGACGCCTCTTTCATATTCCTTCAGTATCTTGATGCAATTGAGAAGATAAAGAACGACGATCGCGGCCACGATGATAGGGAAAGTAATCATTTGAGACCTCCTTTTATGGACAGGTTGTCCTGCCCCCTATATCTTTCTAACCTTTAAGGTCAGGTTATTTTTGACTTCCACAACTTCAACCCGGTCTCCCCGCAGCAGCGACTCTTCGGCCACAGCTCTCCAGATCTCGCCGTGAACAAAAACCTTGCCTTCCTTCTCGGACCAGGTCAGAACTTTTCCGGTTTCTCCAACCATGCCCTCTCTTCCGGTAATGGTTCTTCTGGTGTGGGCACGGATAACCAGATAAACCAGGAAAATAAAGACCAGGGACACGCCGAGGGCTACCGGTATTATGAATTTCAGGCTGGGACGGAGCTCGGGAACCGGGGACCTGATCAACATGATGGAACCGAGAAGAACTGAAACTATTCCGCCCATGGTTAATGCTCCATAACTGTGGACTTTGACTTCGAGTATGAACAGGACCGTGCCCAGAATGATCAGCAGCAGACCCACATAGTTCACCGGAAGAATCTGAAAGGAAAAGAAAGCCAGCAGCAGACTGATTCCACCCAGCACCCCGGGCAGAATGGCTCCGGGGTTGGCAAACTCGAAATACAGTCCGAGCAGGCCGATCATCAACAGGATGTAGGCCAGATTAGGGTTGGCGATGGTCATTAAAAGTTTTTGCCGGAAGGTCAGGGGAATTTCCCATGTTTCGCGTTCGGTCAGATTCAGAGTCTCCAGACGCCCGTCAAATCTTTTTATCTGTCGGCTGTCGAGAGCCTGAATGAGTTCCTGCTCTGACCCGGCCACCAGGTCTATGATTTTTCCTTTCAGGGCTTCCTGTTCGGTATAGCTCAGGCTCTGTCTGACTGCGTCTTCAGCCATTTTGACATTGCGGCCTCTTTTCTCAGCCAGAGTTCTGATGTAGGCGGCGGCATCATGGGTTACCTTCTCTTCCATTGTCTTATCGGGCTGATTCTGACCGGTGAGTCCGATGCTGACCGGGTGGGCCGCCCCGGTGCTGGTTCCCGGAGCCATGGCAAAAACATCGCAGGCCACGGCTATGAAAAATCCGGCCGAAGCCGCCCGGGCACCTGAGGGACTTACATAGGCCACCACGGGAACCGGCGAGTTTACTATCCCTTCGATGATTTCCCTCATGGAAGTATCCAGCCCGCCCGGAGTGTTCAGCTTAATGATGAGCAGAGAAGCTCTCTCCTCTCTGGCTCTTTCCAGCGCTTTCAGGATGATTTCAGCGGTTACCGGGTGGATCGGTCCGCTGGCCGTAACACTCAGGATGCGGGCCTGCAGTCCGAGGGATAAAATGAGACACAGGGTCAGGCAAAGAAATACAGCTGGAACCTTTTTCACGATAAAATCATTATAAAAAGGCCGGGCCTTTAAGTCAATTTATAAATTTAGACAATCCCGGCATTTCGTCTTGACATTTTCTATTTAATAAACTAATTTTAGTCTATTCATTTTCCATTTGCTGGTTACTAAGGAGACCGTTGATGATCAAGAATGACCTGGCCAACCTGCTGGAAAGAAAAGCAAATTTCAGCCGGGCTAAAGCTGCTCTGACCGTGGAAACTATTCTGGAAACAATGAAAAGAGCTCTGCTGGCCGGGGAAAAAATAGAAATCCGCGGCTTCGGTAGTTTTCGGGTAATGCCGAAAAAAACCGGCTTTGGACGCGATATCAGGCGGAACCGCCAGATTCCGATTTCCGGCGGGCGGCGGGTAAAATTCCGCCCGGGCCAGGATTTCAAAAAACAGCTTAAGCAGCAGTCGATCGAATAACCAGGGCAATCAGAATTTCCACTCTTTTTATGCGTTTCATTTCACAGACGATTCCCGGCGGAATTAATCTGGATTCACCGCCGGCCGGGTGGAGGCCGGGAGCTTATTCAGAGTAGTCCTGATTTTTTCAGCCAGGCGTCCTGATAGAGGCTGAGGTAAACCCGCTCCGTTTGTTCAATCGTCTCCTTCAGACTGTCTGAAGTATCAATCAGATAATGGGCAAAAGGGATTTTCTCTTCGGCCGGACTCTGGGACCTGATTTTTCCGAGTGCCTGTTCCCTGGTTATCCCATCCCGCTGGCAGAGACGTTCTATCTGGATTTCGAGCCGGCAGTGGGTCAGAATGATGCGGTCATAAAACTGATGGAAGCCAGCCTCGATGACCAGGGCGGCCTCGGTAACGTAAATATCGTATTCGCCCTCTTTTTCCAGCTGCCTTACCGTCTGTCTGATTTTTTCCATAATTGCCGGATGAGTGAGGCGATTCAGATAATTCCTTTCGACCGGGTCCTGGAATATTATCCGGCCCAGTTTCTGCCGGTCTATTTCATTATTGTCCCTCAGGATACCCCGACCGAAATGCTGGACCAGGGCCTTCCAGATTTCTTCACCGGGGGACATCAATTCGTGGGCGATAAGGTCGGCCTTCTGAAGATAACAGCCTTTTTCTTCCAGAATTCTGGCCACTACCGACTTACCGGTGGCAATGCCTCCGGTCAGAGCCACAAGCAGCACTTCAGTCCTTATGCGGTGGGTTATTCTTCCACCTGGAAGCGATAATCCTTGAACCTGACGGCTACCCCCTGTTTCCTTCCTTTCTGTCCCTTTTTTTCCAGCCTGACAGTTACCCCGTCCAGGCAGAGTCTAATTTTCTGACCTTCGGTCAGTTCCGGCGGCAGCTCAATGGCCAGGTTGACCTTGGAGCCAACCACCAGGCTGCTATCTAGGGTAAAATAAGCCCCGGTAGAGGAGATGTTTTCCAGCACGGTCTTTTCTTTAAATTGTTTTCCCTGCGGCAGCTGTCCTTCAATTTCAGCCGGAAGCGGCAGTTCAAACCTCCATTCCCGACGGCGGTTGACGTCGACCGCGGTTTTGGCCTGCCTTCTGGCGGTTCCCTTTTTTCTTCTGACTTTAGCTTTAGTTTTTTCAGCCATGATTTCCCTCTTTGCTCTTCTTAAAATAAAGCCGAGTTGATGGCATAGAGAGCCACCTGCAGCCGGCTGTGTGTATCCAGCTTGGAATAAATGCTCTTGATATGTGAACGGACTGTATTTTTACTGATAAATAGAATCTTGGCTATTTCCTCGTTACTCTTGCCCTGACCTATCAGCCGCAGAACCTGGAATTCAGTCGGAGTCAGCTGGTCGAGAGTTTTTTCTTTCATATCCCTTCCGACCACCGAGATGATCCGGTCCATGATGGAGGACATTTTGTCCCGGGGCAGCCAGATTTCACCCCTGTTGACGACGCTGATGGCTTCGGTCAGCTGCTGTGAGGGGTCATTAAAGTCGAAATAACCCCTGGCTCCGGCGTTGATCAAATTGATGATCTCTTCATGAGAGGGGATATTGCCCAGAAGAAGAAGCTGAGTTTTGATCTGGGGTTTTATAATTTCTTTAATAGCCTTACAGATTTCCTTGAGGTGGGGGAGTGGTTCCAGGTGGGCAAACAGGATAACCTGCGGCTTTAGTTGCTTGATGGCTTCCATGAAGTTTTCAATGGTGCCCTTTTCCACCGTCAGGATGTCAATCCTTTTGTCCGGCTCCAGCGCTTTGAGGATTCCGGCCAGCAAAAAATCTGAAGGACAATAAATGAGAACGGAGATTTTCTCCATCTTTGGAGGAGGAATCTTCGGGTCAGTCTTGCTTGTTTGCTTTTTTGGCATGCCCTTTCACCCCTTGCCAAAATTTTTCATTCTTTAAGAATAAATATTATAACCAAAACGAGGTGTCAAGCAAATATTCGACCGCGCCTGATAACTTCTTATTCTTCGATGACTGACAGATAGAAAAAGAACCTGGGGGGCCGAGCGATTTCCCGCACTTACTTCGGCCATCGTTCTGATGAAGTCCAGAGGGAGCTGGCGGCAGGAGGAAACATTGTGCCGCCTCCTGTCATCATTACTTCCAATCTTTGAGAAAGAGACTCTGCATTCAAACTTTGTCAGGAAACTCAAGCGAAGATATTGTCAGTTTGGAGAATGATAAATTTGAAGTCGTGACCCGCTGATAAAAAAAAGAGCGGCCCCGGTCAATTTAAGATCACTGGGTGACCTGGCCGGCTGGCTGTAACTGGAATTTTTTCCTCAATTCCAGCGTCACCAGCTGCTGGAAGGTATTCTGACCATTAAACTCAACCCGGGCGACCTGTCCGGAAATTTCCAGGTGAAGGGGGTGGATCAGCAGAGCGGTAGCCGGTATCTCCAGGCTGAGCTTGAGAACTGTGCCAATTTGGACCGGGTTTTTCAGCCGGAACCTGGCCTTTTCTGCGCTGATGGACAGCAGTTCTGTGGTTTCTTTGAATCTGCGGCCGGAAGCGTTTTCGCCCAGAACCAAAGCCGGAAGGGAGAGTTCCAACTGGCGCTCTCCCCTCCGTTCTCCGGTTACGCCTTGAATGGAGGATTTATTAAGATCCTGGTTAAAATCGCCGTTTTTCATTTCGCTCCTATTTTTGTCGGCCTCAGCTTCTCTGGCAATCCCTCAGGAGGATGAAAACAAGGGTGATTTTTCGGCTGTTTGTTCTCACCTCTTTTTCACCTTACCATGTCCTGACTCTGATATCACAGGAAGACGTCTCCAGCATCAGATTGTTCTCACCGCAGTTAAAAAAATTCAGGCTTCCTCGGCTCCGATGAAATAGCGGGAATCGAGTTCCAGTATCACTCGCCTGAGTTCTGGCTCGCCGGGGACCTGCTCGCTGGTTCGGACCCGGCCCTTGATGACCAGGGCCAGGGGCTGACCGTCAGCCAGCTTGGGGGGCAGGGAAATAACCAGCTTGAGAACCGCCTTCCTGTCAACCCTGGTTCGCATAAGAAAACTGGCCTGTTCGCTGCTGATGGTCGACAGGACCGAATTTTCCCTGAACTCCTGACCGCGGGCATCCAGCCCGGAAACGGTCATCGGCAGGGTCAGACTGAATTCCCTGACGGTGGTCTGACTGCCGCCAGATTGATCTGAACCTGGAATTCTGGGGCTTCTGGCATTCATAGCCGCGCTTCCTTTTCCTTAAAAACTTCCTTTTCCTTCAAAAGCTTCGTCCCCAATTTATCAGGCCTGGGCACCTTTTCAATCATCCCTGAGGATGAAAAAACGGGTTAAATTTATCTCACCCCTGCGATTTTTTCAGCCGGGCCGGCCTCACCCCTTTCCTTGACAAAAAATGACCGGCTGGCTATCATTAGCCAAAGTGCTGGAGGCAGATTTGCGGTGAATGAAGAAAGATTGGTGACTAAGATTACTCCCAAAAGCGAAGATTTTTCCCGCTGGTACGTCGACCTGATACGACGGGCCGAGCTGGCTGATTATGCTCCGATGAAGGGCATGATGGTCATCAGGCCTTATGGCTATGCCATCTGGGAAAACATTCAGAGGTTACTCGACCGGCGTATCAAAGCCAGCGGTCATGTCAACGCCTATTTTCCCGTGTTCATACCAGAAAGCTTTTTACGCAAGGAAATGGAACACCTGAAGGGCTTTGCCCCCGAGGTAGCCTGGGTGACTCATGGCGGGGAGGACGAGCTGGAAGAAAGGCTGGCTGTGCGGCCGACCTCCGAGGCCATCATCGGTCATATGTATTCAAAATGGATTCAGTCCTGGCGGGACCTGCCGGTTCTGATCAACCAGTGGGCTAATGTCGTCCGCTGGGAAAAAGTTACCAGGCCCTTTCTGCGGACGACCGAGTTTCTCTGGCAGGAAGGCCACACCGCCCACGAAACTTATGAGGAAGCCCAGGAGGAGACGCTGCGAATTTTGGATATGTATCGCGAATTCGTGGAAACCGAGCTGGCCATCCCGGTCATCCACGGGCGAAAAACCGACCGGGAAAAATTTGCTGGAGCCGAAGCCACCTATGCCATCGAAGCTCTGATGTCCGACGGCAAGGCCCTGCAGATGGGCACTTCCCATAACCTCGGCCAGCATTTTGCCCGGGTTTTTGATATCAAGTTTGAAGATCGCAACCAGAAGCTCCAGTATGTCTGGCAGACTTCATGGGGAGTTTCCACCCGGATGATCGGGGCTCTGGTTATGTCCCACGGTGATGATTCCGGACTGGTGTTCCCGCCTCAGGTGGCACCCATCCAGGTGATAATCATACCGATCTCCATAGGCAACTGGAAGGAAAGCGTACTGCCGGCAGCCAGGAAACTCAAAGATTCTCTGCAGCAGGCCGGCCTCAGGGTCCACCTTGACGACCGGAGCGAATATACACCGGGCTGGAAATTTTCGGAATGGGAAATGAGGGGGGTGCCGCTCCGCCTGGAAATAGGGCCGAGGGATGTCAAAAACAACCAGGTGATTGCCGTCCGCCGCGACAATAAGGAAAAAGCCGCTCTGGATGTGACTGGAGTAGAAGGAAAAGTGGGCGAGATGCTGGCGGTTATCCAGAAAGCCCTGTTCCAGAAAGCCCTGGCCTTTCAGCAGGAAAATACCAGGGAAGCCGGGAGTTACGAAGAATTCAAAAAGACGATAGAAGAAAAAAGAGGTTTTATCCGGGCCCTGTGGTGCGGCCGGGAAGACTGCGAAGCCAGGATCAAGGAAGAGACCATGGCCACCATCAGGGTCATCCCTCTGGACCAGGGAAAAAATACTTCCGGCCGCTGTGTCTTTTGCGGGGAAGAAGCCAGAACTCTGGCTTATTTTGCCAGAGCCTACTGAGATCTGAAAATTCTGGATAATGAGGAGCCCTCAGATTCCGAGGAGGGGGCGTGAGCCAGGATTCGACCTATGACCGGGAAAGAAAAGAAATGGTCGAATACCAGATCCGGCGCCGGGGGGTCAGGGATAGAAAAGTCCTCAAAGCCATGCTCAAAGTGCCCCGCCATCTTTTCGTTCCCCCCCAGATGACGGAGCTGGCCTACGGAGATGAACCCCTGCCCATTGGCGAAGGCCAGACAATTTCCCAGCCCTATATTGTGGCCTATATGACTGAAGCCCTGCGGCTCAGCGGCAGGGAAAAGGTGCTCGAAGTCGGCACCGGCTCGGGTTACCAGACGGCCATCCTGGCCGAGATCGTCAAGGAAGTCTATACCGTGGAATTGATTCCCGAGCTTTCCAGCCGGGCCAGGTCTGTCCTGGAGAAACTCGGTTATCAGAACATTAATTTCCGGGTTGGCGATGGCACGCTTGGCTGGCCGGAGTGCTCGCCTTACGATGCTGTTCTGGTTTCAGCCGCCCCGGCCGCTGTGCCTCCGGCTCTGGTCGAGCAGCTCAAGGTGGGCGGGAAGATGATTATCCCGGTGGGCACTGATTTTCAGGAACTGGTTCTGGTCACCAGAAAAGAAAGAGGCTGGGATGAGCAGAGGTTGATCGGAGTGCGGTTTGTGCCGCTTATAACCGTTCATTGAAATAATCTCTATTTCGCGGCAAAATGATGACAGGAGAAAAACGGTGAACCAACCAGCTTTATTGAAACGCTGTCTGATCACAGTGGTTCTGAGTCTGGCTGTTATGACTCAGCTTTACTGTCAGGCTGGCCGCCGGGATAAGTTCATCAAGGTTTTTCTTCCCGGCGGGCGAGAAATCACGGCCGAACTGGCTGTAACCCCGGCCGAGAGAGAAAGAGGCCTGATGTTCCGGGAAAAGCTGGAGGAGGATCAGGGCATGTTATTTGTCTTCGAGGAAGAAGACCTGTATTCTTTCTGGATGAAAAACACCCTGATTCCTCTGGACATAATCTGGATCAATTCCCACCAGCAGATAGTCCATATCGAAAAAAATGTTCCTCCCTGCGTCCAGGATCCCTGCCCGGGCTACATGCCGCGCCAGCCGGCTCTCTATGTGCTGGAGCTTAAAGCCGGACAGGCCGAGGTCAACAATCTGCAGCTCTATCAGAGAATATCTTTCCTGCTTCCGGCCTGGGTCAAAAAGAAATAGGATGGGGGAAATAAGTCCGGCTAATTTCCTGTTTGATAGGTCAGTTGTGGTTTCTTGCCGGCTATCTGCCCGTGGTAGAAAAGCCATTTATTGTAATATTCTTCTTCCTGGAATATTTTGATTGATTTTCTGCTGGAAGAGCTGACCACCCCAACTATCTGCGGGTTTTTTATTTTTTTTAGATTTTCTTCGGGCACCACCAGCAGTCTCTCAGCCGTCCGAGTTTCTCCAGCCCTGACCGTTCCCCGGCCGGTCTCGGCCGATGGTGGAATCAGCAACAGGTTCCAGCTTCCGCTTTCCGACATCGGGTCGCGATACAGTCTTCTCAGACATTTTTCCTTGACCAGGTCTTCCAGGGAAGAAGGGTAGGCGCCGGGTTTTTTTTGCTGATAGAGCCTGATGGCCTCTATGTATTGTGTGCCCCTGAA
>Ga0172366_10000175_pt1 | contig 40275 bp, 16 predicted proteins | sample LakKivSesite69cm_FD_114533 | JGI IMG/M metagenome (GOLD analysis project Ga0172366, IMG submission 114533) | Sediment microbial communities from Lake Kivu, Rwanda - Sediment site 69cm | ecosystem: Environmental > Aquatic > Freshwater > Lake > Sediment | place: Rwanda: Western Province, Lake...
ACGACAACCCTGTTGACGAACCCCGCCCGCAGGAAGCTCGTGAGCACCCTCGCGCCGCCTTCGACGAGGACGCTCTGAAATTGATGCGCGGCGAGCACGTCCATGACGGCTCTGAGGTCGAGGACATCCCCTTCGCCCGGCACGGCTTCCACTTCCACCCCACGAGCTTTCCAGGAGGCGGTCCGGGCAGGGTCAACGTCGTCCTTGCAGATGAGGAGCGTGCGCCCCGCCTCCACAAGCCGCGCACCCACAGGAAGCTGGAGGAACGGATCGAGCACGACGTGCCGGGGCTGATGCCCCTCCACCATCCGCACGTTCAAACACGGATCATCGGCGAGCGCCGTGCCGATCCCGACGAGCACCGCGTCGTGCCAGGAGCGCAGCCTGTGAGCATGGCGTCGCGCCTCTTCGCCGGTGATCCACCGCGAGTCCCCGGTGCGGGCTGCAAGCTGTCCGTCTATCGTCTGCGCCCACTTGAGCGTCACCCATGGACGGCCCGTCGCCTTCCAGTGGAGATAGTGCTCGTTGAGCCTGCGCGCTTCACGCTCGCCCGGCCCCACGTCAACCTGAATGCCCGCCTCGCGCAGAGCTTCCATGCCCCGCCCGTTCACGCGGGGGTCAGGGTCAATGTGAGCGCAGACCACCCGCCGGATGCCCGCCGCCTTGATCCGGTCCGTGCAGGGGGGCGTGCGCCCGAAGTGCGCGCACGGCTCCAGCGTCACGTACAGCTCCGCGCCCCGCGCCTGGTCGCCCGCTTCGTCGAGCGCGACGGCCTCCGCGTGAGGAAGCCCTGCCTGCCGGTGATACCCTCTGCCGACCACCTGCCCGTCCTTCACGACCACCGCGCCCACCATCGGGTTCGGCGAGGTCCATCCTCTGCCCTGCGCCGCCAGTTCGAGCGCCATCCGCATCCACGTCCGCTCGGCTGACGAATCGGCGGCGACAGGGGAAATGGCGGCCATACAGGGATCGTCCAGAGGCATTGTCGTATATTTAATGCTTACACGCTGAACGTTAAGGGTATCCGCTGTCAACACTCGAACACGAGGCACGTTGGGTCATTCGGGGCACACGGGGGGTGGGCAGTCTGCTGACTGTGCGAAGCCGTCCAGTTTCCCCTCCCATCCGGACTTTCACCGTCGGCACCGGAATTCAACCGGTTCGGGCACAGGGCCAAACGGCTCCGTGCATCGCGGGCTTTCACCGCCGGTCGGGGATATCACCCTGCCCCGGAGAAACTGCGAATATCAAACTCGAAGAGTTTGCCGAACTCAAGGAGTTCGCATAGTAAAGTAGCGACGGGGCGGAACATCGTCAACGAGTGCGAGCATCTTCCGGGCTTCAGCCGGGTGATCCCATGACCGAACCGACGTGTGATCTTCTCTGGCTCACCGGCCTTGCTGCGGAGCTTTCCGGCGAGATGAGCGACCGCACGCTGCGGCTCTGGAGACACTCCGAGCGCCCGCTCTGCTGGCTCGACGCCGGGGGCACGCGTTCGTGGGTGGCTGACCTCACCTCCGGCGGCAGCCACCTCCGCACCGAACGACCGGAAGAGACCGCGCTCTGGCGGCGTTGGGGCGGCAAGCGCACCGAAAACGCCCATGTGACGGGCCTTTCCGTCCTTGGAGGCGACCGCGTGCTCGCCGTGCATCTTCGCTGGCGCTCCCGGCTCGGCGACGACGAACGCACCGACCTCATCCTCGAACTCGGAGGACGCCGGACCAACGCCGTGCTCGTCTCGGCGGAAGGGACGGTGATTGATGTCCTGCGCCCGGTGAGCAGACGGGTCAATCGCGTGCGGGAGGTCCTCCCCGGACGGAGCTACCAGCCGCCGCCCGCGCTTGGCCGCCAGAGGGTTGACATGCCCTGGCGGTGGGAGGAAACGAGCGACGCCGCGCTCGCGGAGTACCTTTCCCGCAGTTTCCTTGCGATGAGCGGGCGATGGGCCGAGGAACTCTGTGCGCGATGCGGGCTGGATGCGGCGATGCCCGTGCGGGCTGTTTCCGAGGAGCAGCGTCACGCGCTGGAGCGTCAGGCCGCCGCGATGCTCCGCGAGCCGTCCCCCTGCGTCCTCCTTGACGAGGCGGGCAGGCCCTTCGATCATACGGCGTTCCGGCCCCTCCTCGTGCCGCCGGAACAGGTGCGCCCTGCCCGGAGCTTCGCCGAAGCGATTGACGCGGTCTGGAGCGAGCACCGGAGCGATGCGGCGTCTGAGCGGGAAGCAACGCTGCGGGTCGCGCTATTCCGTAAAGAACGGCGCAGGCTTGAACGCCGCCGCGAACGCCTGCTTGCGGACCTTTCCCGCGCCGAACAAGCCGACGACCTGGCCCACCTTGCCGATCTCCTGATGGCGCACCTGAAGAGCATTCCTCCCGGCGCACGGGAAGCCGCCGTAACCGACTGGTTTGACCCGGAACAGCCCGAGGTCGTCGTTCGTCTGAATCCGACGCAGTCTCCGGCGCATCAGGCCGAACAGCTTTACAGACGCGCACGGAAGCTGCGCGACAGCATCCCTCACCTCAGGACGCGCCTTGCGCGAACGGAACGGGCCTTGAAGGACCTCGAACGCACGACGGAGGATTCGTCCGCGCCTCACCGTGAGACGGAGAGATCAGTGGCAGCGACCAGGAAAGAGCGCTCCTCATCCCATCAGCCATCTGACCGGATACGCCCGCGCCGCTACCGCACGAGGGACGGCGGCTGGCTCGTCCTCGTCGGTCGGACCGAGCGCGAGAACGACGCCCTCTCCCTTAAGCTGGCTGCGGCGAACGACCTCTGGTTCCACGCGCACGGATGCCCCGGTTCGCACGTCGTGCTGAAGTTGGAAGGCAGGAAAGAGATGCCGAGCAGACAGGCCCTTTCCGAAGCCGCCGGGCTTGCCGCCTACTGGAGCAAGGCACGCGGAGCGTCGAAGGTGGGGGTGAGCTACACGCGTGCCAAGTACGTGACCAAGCCGAAAGGGGCGAAACCGGGCACGGTCACGATACGTCACGAGAAACTCCTGATGGTTCCTCCGTCGCTCCTGCCTCTTGCGGATGCGGAGCCGTCGGAGGAACCGGTTGAGGCGGAAGGATGAGCGTGCGTGCGGTCCTGTACGGCCTCCTGCGCGGCATCGGGGTGATCATCGCTTCGCTCGCCGTCGCGCTCGCGCTCGGCTACGTGATCCTCACAAGCCCGCCCGGCCTGCGCTGGCTTGCGAACACGATCAGCAGCCAAGCGGCCTCGGCCTTCGGCTGGCGACTTGAGATCGGCTCGCTCGACAGCGACCTCTACTCCTACCTGGTGCTCCGGCACGCACGGCTCGCGTTTTCCGAGGAGGGGACGCAGATCTCCGTGAACCGCCTTCACGTCCGGATGTCCGCCTGGAAGCTGCTCAGGGGACGCCTGAACGGGATGGAGCGGCTTTCGGTTGATAGCCTGACGATCATGATCCCTCTCCGCGAAGACACCACCTCACCTGAGTGGTCCATTGCGCCCGTCCTCCCATACGTTCCCGCCCATGCGGACGTGCGCGGCCTGACGCTCCGCCTCGCCAGTTCGACCGACACCACCACGCTCGCGTTCAAAGAGGCAACGCTGCGGGCCTTTCCCTCCGCCGAAGACTCGTCGCTCCTCGCGGATTTGAACGTGACCGGGAGCATGACGCTCGGTGGCCTGGGCGTCATCCCCTTTTCCGGCGACGGGCGTCTGTTGTTCGCGGGTCCTTCGCTGCGCATCAACGGCCTCATCGTGAAAGGCCCCGGCATCATGTTCAGGGGCTACGCGGTGGCGACCGACCTCGTGCGCGGCCCGTACAGAGGCGGCGGGCTGCTCCGCGTGGAGCTTGCCGATCTGCCCCGGCGCGCATCGGGGCTAGACCTGAGTGGGACCGTCACCATACAGGGCGCGGTCGGATGGGACGAGCGCCCGACGATTGAGGCGTCGCTCGAATCTCCCGCCGTGAGGACCCCCTGGGTGAGCCTCTCAGACGCCGCCTTCCGTCTCGATACGTCGGATAGCCTTGTTTCCGTGCGGGGCCGGTGCGTCCTCGCGCAAGGCGACTTCGGCATTGCCGCGTCCGCGCCTGTTCCGCCGTTGCACGGCCCGCTCCGGCTCGACCTCGCGCTCGTGAACGCGGACCTGGAGGACGCCGCCCGGATACCAGTGGTGCGGGAGTCTCTCGCCGGTACCCGTCTCAACGGACGGGCGACGGTGCGCTGGCAGTACGAGGGACAGGTCAGGAGGTGGCGGAGCACAGGCGTGAAGTCCCTTTCCACGAGAGTGGAGCTTTCGACCGATAGCCTCACCGTCAACGACGTGTCGCTGGGGCGTCTCTCCGCATACTGGGCGCAGGAGCGGACGAGGACACGAGGGGCGCTGCACGCGCTCGGCCTGAACCTCAGCGTTGACGGGACTGCGCGGAGCGTTGAGGACGTGACGCTGGCAACCGACATGCACGCCGAGCACGTTGATACGCTCCTTCGTGCGCTCGGCGTCGAGGGGATTGACGGGGAGATTGCCGCTCATGCGACGGTGAGCGGGGCGCTCGCTTCGCCGGAGGTGCGGATGCAGGTCAAAGCGCGCAACCCCGTCCTCCCGTGGGTGAGCCTTGCTGACCTGACGCTCGACGCCCAGATGGGCGCGAACGGGACCGTCTCCGCGCTCCTCACGAGCGCCGACTCGCTCGTCCGGGCTGAGGCCGTGATCGGAAACAGATTCGCCCACCTCGACCGCCTGAGCGCATCTCTCGGTCCCTGGCCCGTCTCTGCGTTCCCCGGCGACATCGAGACGACGTATCACCTCTCAGGGACCGTCCGGGCGGAACTCAGCGGAGGAGGACCGCTTGCAAACCCTCATCTTCGCGCCCTGGTGCGGACGACACCGCTCACGTGGGAGCAGCAGGACCTGGGGAGCATCTGGGGCGAAGCGGACTGGCTGGGCGGCGTGCTCACTCTCGAAGCGAGAAACGAGGAGAACACTTTCGGGGTGCAGGGCACGGTCGCCAGCGACTCCGGCGCGCAGTCGAATCTGGTGTGCTACTGGGAACGGTTTCAACTGGGAAGCATCCTCGCCGCGCTCACGAAGCAGGACATCAGGCAGGTGGCGGGCATCTCCGACGGGACGATCAGGGCGACGTGGAGCCAGAAAGTCCCCGGCAGCTTTGTGCTTCAGGCCCGCGTCGAACGGGCGCAGGTGCGTCTGGGAAACGTCACCTACGAGCTTGCCAACCCGCCTGCGCGGTTTGAGCTGGCCGGGGGCACTCTCACTCTGCCGCTAGTCAGGCTAGAGGGCGAAAGGCAGCATCTTTTCCTCGAAGGGAGCATCACGCAGGCAGGCGACCTCGACTTCACGGCGGTTGTTGACAGCGTTGACGTGGGCAATCTCGTGGGCTTTGCGACGGCGGGCGCGCTTCGCATGGAGGGCACGTTGGAGGCCCGGATGCACGTCGGCGGCATCGTGAAAAGCCCAGTCGCCAATGGGTTTGTCGCGGTGAAGGGCCTCCAGTGGCGGTCGTTCGCCGTTGATTCCCTCGGCTCGCGGGTATCGCTCGCCGCCGATACGCTGCGCGTGCCGGACCTCTACGCACGGTTTCCTTTCGGCAATGCACGAGGCGCGCTCACCGCCACCACCTCCGCGCTCGGCCTGCCTGCCGCTTCCGGGGCCACGCCGGAATTCGTCGCCGATCTCTTGCTCGACCATGCAAGCGTCTTCGTCCCCAACTGGGAGGGGCTTCGCAGTGGCACGATAGTCGTGAGCGGCGGGCTGCACGTGCGGGGTTCGGCGCTCGCCGAGGTGAGGTCCTATGAGGGGACGCTTCGCATTGATTCGCTCTCCCTCACCGCGCCATTCAACCGGACGGTGAGGACAGTGCAACCGGCTCTCGTGAAGATCGGCACGACGAACAGGCCGCTTGTCACCCCGCTCGGTCTTCAGGTTCGCTACCGGGGCAGCGATGTCGGCAGGATCACGCTCGCGCATCCGCCGGATACGACCGTGCGTCGTCTGGACCTGGAGATTGACCGGCTTTCCCTGGAAGATGCGCGGCACATCGCCCTTCCCCTGCTGAGCGCGCTTCGGATCGGCCCTCTGCCTGAGGACCTTACCGGCTTCCTCTCGGCGACCGGCTCGTGGAACATGGACCTCCAAGCCCCCCGCGCCAACGCGCAGGTCTGCGTCCGCGAGCCTCTGGCCCTCGGCATCAGCAGCGACTCGCTGACGGCGGCTCTGACGTTTGACGGTGGCCATCTCGCCCTCGAACGAGGGTATCTCTTTGCCGGTGGCGACACGCTCAGCGTCGAGGGCCTCATAGACCCGGCGGCGGATACGGTGGCGGTTCGGATGCACACGCGCAGGCTAGAGCTTGTCCAGGTTCTCACCGAGCTTCTGCCTCCCCTGCGGCGCTACGAGCCGCCGCCGCCCCTGCCGACGACCATGCCTCTGCCGGGGTATGGCCAGCAGGTCCAATACCTGCCGCCCGATGCGCGGGGAGCGAACGTGAGCGCCCCATTGACGACGTTCGACAAGCTCATGAAGGCTCGCGGCGAGTCCGTGAAGCACCCCTACGCGGCGATGCTTCCGGTTGACGGCGACCTCGAATTGAGGGGTTCGTTTTCCGAGCCGTCGCTCTACGGCGAGGCTCGTCTGCTCGGTGGGTACCTCGAAATGGAGTCGGTCGTCGAGCCGTTCTGGCTGCCCGATACGGTCGTCGTTCGCTTTCTGGGGAAGAAGATCATCATGCCGCACGTGCAGGTGTTCGTCGGGGCAGAGCAGAGGCGCACCGCAGAGGGGCAGCCTCGGATCAACCTGGAACAGGCGTCCTATTCCCTGACGCGGGGCTCCTTCGACATCGCCGCGCAGGTGAACCGAGCGACGTTCAGCGTCATCAGCACGGAGCCGGTGGTGGTCCCGCCAAGGCTGCGCTTCATGAGCCTCATCCTGGAGCCGCTCCTCACCTCCTACTACACCGAGCCTGTGGGGGTATTCACCGCCGACGCCCGGCTGCGCTGGCAGGGCACGATGGAGCGCTCACACCTGACCGGCGACGTTCAGTTGTACAGTTCGACGTTCCAGTACCCCATCGCCGACCCCGCCGCGCTTCTGAAACCTCCGTCGCCCACGAGCCTGGGGCCGATGCTCGACAACGCCGAGCTTTCGCTCAACGTTTCGACCGAGGATTCGCTCGTCATCAGCAACAACCTCAGCAAGTACGCCTCCGTATGGATACAGATGGCCGTCTCAGGGCATCACTACTCCCCCCAGCTTCAGGGGCGCGTGGAGGTCTCCCCCGGATCGGTCTTCCGGTACTTCGGGCGCGAGTTTTCCGTCGAACGAGCGACGATAGATTTCCCCGACCCGACGCGCTTCGAGCCGGAGCTTGACATACAGGCGCACGCCACCGTCACCGACCCCACAGACAAGAACGCGCCCACGTACGAGGTCACCCTCAATGCCTCCGGCGTGTTCCCCAACCTCGTACGGACGGAGATGAGCGCCGAGGAGAGACCGAGCGGCGAGGTGATCGTGAGCCAGTTGGAGATCATGGAGATCCTCATCTACGGCAGGCGCAGCCCCAATTACCTCGCCTTCGACGCGCAGGGAAGGCTGAACACCTACCTGAAGAACAGGGGATATGCCACCCTCTCGACAGCCCTCGGAAGCGTCATCCCGGTGGACCGCGTGACGGTGCGCGAGCAGGAACCCGTGTCTGCGGAGAACGCTGTGGGCGGAGATCAGCAGGCGGCGAACCAGAGCAACGTGGAAGTCGAGGTCGCGCAGAGCTTCCGCATCTTCGGGCAGAAAGTGACCGTGACGGCGGCAACGCCGGTCGGGCAGATCTCCAATGTCAGCAACCTCCAGCGCGTCGAGGTGCGCTGGCTGATCGTGAACCGCCCCCAGCGATGGCCTTTCCTGGAGTCCCTTTCGCTCACCGTCGGGCAGAACCCCTTTCAGGACCCGCTCAAGGGCGACCTCCATCTCCAGAACGAACTCACCGCCGATGTCCAACTGCGCGTCCGGTTCCGATAGGAATGGAGGAATCGAATGCGAATGTTCTGGTGGGTGGTGGCGGTTCTCGTGTTCGCCTCTTCGCAGGCGGTCTGGGCCAGGCGATCCCTGTTCGTGCGGGAGGTCATCGTCACCTCGAATAGGACTCCGCCCCCGATGGGCGAGGCCGAATGGGTGCAGGTTCCCGAACGGGGCAAGCTGAACCGCATCATCCAGCACCCCACCTCAAGCTACCGCAACTTCTGGCTTCCGGTGCGCTTCGACGAGGGGCTTTTCGCCGCCGATACGCTGAACATCGCCACGTACTACCGCAACCTGGGGTACCTCGATGCGTACGTCGAGAGCACCGCGCGCGAGCCTGTCGAGTCGGCGTCGGGCGAAATGCAGCTCGTTGACCTCATCGTCGTGCTCGGCGGCATACAACCGACAGAGCGGTACAGGCTCACGGGCATCCGGTTTGAAGGGATTCAAAGCCTCGATACGACAAGCCTTGGGAGGGAATTCCGCAAGAGGCACGGGAAGGACGGATACTTCTCGCCCGCCGCAACGGTGGAGAACCTTTTCGCGCTGCGAACGGCATACGCCGACGCGGGATACCTCGATACGACCGCCGTCGCCATACGGCAGAGCGCGGAGATTGACGCCGCACGCCGCACGGTTGAGGAGCGCTACGACGTGATCGAACGTGCCCCGGTGAGGGTTGCCGGTATCAGGATCGTGAACGGGAACGCGCCCGCGCCCTTGAAGACCGACAGCATCGTCATCGCTCAGGCGCTCACCGACGCGAAGCTGCACGAAGGTTCGCTCTTCGGGCGGCAGAGGACGCTGGACGCGGAGAGCAATCTCTTCGACCTGGGGGTATTCCGGCGCGCCCGCGTGATCCCCGACACGGCGGGCGACAACCCCAGATCACGCCGCTATGCCGTCGCAGATGTGGCGGAGCGGGACGCATGGGACATCCGCACGCAGATCGGTTACTCCAGCATCGAGCGGTGGCGCGCCTCGGAGAGCGTGCTCTATCACAACTTCCTCGGCGAAGCGCGGCTTATTGGTCAGGAAGCGCAATTGGCTCAGAAGAACCAGTACGTTTCGCTTCTCTACGGACAACCGCGCATCGGCTTCCCCCGGCTTGTGCCCCTCGTCGGCGGGACGAGCATTCGCCTGCGGCTCGATCATGTCCTTTCGGCGCAGTGGGAGATCATTGACGCACGCGAGGATACCTCCGGCGTGGCTGCTGCGCGGGTCGCCGGAGACGATCAGTCGGGCACTTCGAGCGGGACCATTTCCGGCAACGACACGACCCGCACGCTCCGGTGGAAGGTCACCGTCAGCCGACGGTTCGGCAGAATCGCGCAATTGGGCCTCTCGTACGACATCTCACGAACCGATTCCCGGCTCTCCGACCCCCTCGTGCAGGGTGCGCTCACGCTCAGCGCCACCTACGACACGCGGGACGACTTCCTGAGGCCGTCAAAAGGGCTTGCCGTCACGGCGCAGGTGAAGCTGGCCAACCTCGGGGTGGACCCGCGAGAGATCAGCCTGCGTCCGGAGGGGCTTGTGCAGTACTATCACCGCCTCACGCCGCGCCTGATCGGGGCGTTTTCTCTCGGCGGAGGGGCGTACTACCTCGGCCCGCAGGGCGCGTTCGACCGGCTCGCCCAGTACTGGAGGAGCGAACAGACGCCGACGGTGCGCGGCGTTGCGCGTAACGAGATCACTGGCGGCGACCCGGCGATGGCGTACGTCCTTGCGAAGGTGGAAGCCAGGATCAGCCTCTGGAAGTGGCTGGGGCTGGCGTTCTTCATGGACGCCGGGCAAGGCTGGACTCGTGCGCGGGTTCCGGATGCAGAGCTTCACGGATGGTCGGCGATGCGCGCCGGAAGGTACGCGGTAAGCACAGGGTTCGGCCCGCGCATTGAGTGGCTTCTGCCCGTCAGACTGGACATCGCCCGCCCCCTGCGCGGACCGGCCAAGTGGCGGTACGAATTCGGCATCGGTCAGGCGTTCTGATCCTTTTCGAGCGGGAAGCTGACCCGGCGGCCCGTGCGCGCCGATTCGTACGCGCCGAGGATCATCTCCACGCCGACCCGTCCCTCTTCCGCCGTCGCGGGGACCGGAGCTCCGTGGAGGAGACATTCGACGAACGGGCGCGGCACGGCGGCGATGCGGTCCCCGTGCGAAGCGGGGATCGGCAGATCGGGGAATTGCCAGACGCGCTCCTTCTGGTCCGCCCGGAACAGCCTCACCGGCTTGGCGTCGGCAGGCCGGGCGATGGACATGGAGGGCGCGTCGCCGTAGTCCTGAATGAGCACGCCTTCCTCGCCGTAAAGCTCGGTCGTGTTCTGTCCGGCGTGAACGACGGAGCTATTGAGCAGGATACCCATCATGCCGGGAGCAACGTGGTCGGAGCCGGGGAAGCGGTAAATTGCAACCCCTGTGTCGTCCGGCGCGACGTTCGTGAGCACGTTGTCAATCTCGGCCATCACGCTCACCGGTTTGCCGAACATCCAGTAGAACCAGTCGGCGGCGTGCACGGCGTCGTCCATGAACATGCCCTTGTTCTGCACCGGGTCTATGTGCCAGCGCGTCGGCCCGGTCACGAAATCGCGGTTGAAGAGCACCGGGATGCTGTGGCGTCGCCGCGCATGTCCGATCCGCCCCAGACGGCCTTCGCGCACCATCTCCCGCATCGCTTGATTCACCGGATCGTGGCGCATCTGATAGGCGATGCTGAAGGTTATCCCGGTCTTGCGCACCGCCTCGATCATGCGGTCGCAGTCGGCGAGCGCAAGCGCCATCGGCTTCTGGCAGAGGACGTGTTTACCCGCGTGTGCGGCGGCGATGACGTGCTCAGCGTGCCGGTTTGTCGGGCTGCCGATGATCACCGCGTGGATGCTCCCGTCGCCGAGGAGGTCGTCGCGGACCGGCATCCAGCGCATCCCATAGCGTTCTGCGGCAGCGCGCCCCCGTTGGGGGTCTTCGTCCCAGCAGGCGGCAAGCCGGACCTCGCGCATGTCTTTGAGCACGTCCGCGTACATGCCTACGTGGCCGTGCGCGAAGCTGATGAACCCGATTGAGAGAGCCATGAACCGACTTCCTTCTTCCGTCGCGGCTGCTCATACGCTTTTCGGTTAGGAATTGTGCATGTCGCGTAGGGGCGAGGCATGCCTCGCCCCTACAAGATATTGTTTCGACACGCCTTGTAGGGGCGAATCTCGTATTCGCCCCTGTAGTCCGTGATGAAGTGTTATTATCCGGAATCCGTATCAAAAGCGCGATAGCGCACTCACCCCACCGACACGCCGAGCCAACTGCCGATGAGATAGGTGATCGCCGCCGCCGCAGAGCCGAGCAAGGCCATGCGCAGGGCACTCCACCACGCGTTGCGCCCGGTGAAAAGGCTCATGAGTGCGCCGATGAGGAGGAGGCTCACCTCCGTGACGACGAGCGTGCCCCAGAGCGCCGAAGGCCCGTACATGAGAAGGTAGGGCGCAAGGGGAATGAGCGCGCCCACCGCGAAGCTCGCAAACGACGCGGTTGCGGCAGCCGTCGGGGAGGCCAGCCCTTCCGGGTCCAGCCCCAACTCCTCGCGGGCGAGGGTATCCAGACCGTGCACCGGATCGGAGACGATGCGCGTCGCCAGCCGGTTCGCCTCTTCCGCCGTCAGCCCCTTCGCCTGATAGACCGTCGAAAGCTCGGCGACCTCTTCTTCGGGAAAGGCGGACATTTCGGCCTTTTCCAGGGCGATCTGGTGCTCGAAAAGCTCGCGCTGCGTCGCCACAGAGATGTACTCGCCCGCCGCCATGGAAAACCCGCCCGCAAGCAGCCCGGCCACCCCGGCAAGGAGGATCACCGCCGGGTCGTCGTGCGCGCCGCCCGCGACGCCGATGATGAGGCTCGCGTTCGAGACCAGGCCGTCGTTTACGCCGAACACGGCGGCACGCAATGCTCCTCCGCCCTGAGCGGCGCGATGCCATTTCTCGCTCGTCATGGCCGTCGCCGTGCTGAGGGCTTCTTCCGTCGCCTCGGTCACGGTGGTACCCGAACGGTAGATCGTCAGGCCGCGAACCTTCATCGCCGCGAGCACCGGGAGCATCCTTCGCGGGCCGAACCAGCCTAGCAACACGCGCACGAGCTTCTCACGCAGGCCGGGGCGATACTTCGGCACGGCGCACCCTCTCTCGCGGAGGTGCTGTTCCCAGATTGACGCCTGCTTCTCCGATGCCTCGCGCAGGTGTGCGAACAGACGGGCGTACTTCCCGCTTTCGACCCGTTCCATCGCCGCGTAGAGGTAGGCCGACGCCCGCTCCTCCAAGAGGCTCGTCACGATGAGTTTGACTTCCGTCTCCGCCATGGGTCGCTCCCTCTCATCTTCTGGCAGGGTACAGGTGGCGTGATGTCGCAAGAGCAGGATAATTATCAAGTTGACGGGATTCGTCGCACCGTGAGAAGATACGGAGAGGTGCGCGATGGCACAACAGGGAGACGCCGCATCCGCTATGGACGGCGGAAGTGCTCGTATCCGCCGCTCAGAGGTTCCAGTGTCCCGTCAGACCGTCGGAGGAAGGTCTCCGCGGCGGCGGTCGCGTGGCCGATGCGGGTGATCGGCGTGGCGAACCGGGCTTTGAACGCGGCGATCAGGGAGTCGGCTTCGCCGTCAGTCATCGCCAGGAGCAGGGCGTAGTCCTCGCCGGTGTGCAGGAGGTATCGCTCCGGCGCGGCTCCGGTGGCGTCCAAGAACGCCCGAAGCGCAGGCGTTATCGGCAGCGCGTCCCGCTCCACGACCGCGCCCGTGCCGCTTGCCCGGCAGATGTGCCGCAGGTCCGAGGCGATCCCGTCGGAAACGTCAATCATGGCGTGCACGCGCCCAGATTCGGCGAGCCAGTGCCCCTCCTCGACGAGCGGCTCCGGTTCGAGATGCCTGCGGCGAAGGGTCGCCTGCGCCTCCTCCGGTAGAGCATGTGCATCCTGCCGGGGTTCCAGAAGCGAATCCAGCCCCGCGCCCGATTCTCCGAGCACGCCAACGACGAGGAGCGCGTCGCCGGGCCGTGCGCCGTGACGATAGCAGACCTCTTCGGCTCGCGCACTTCCGAGCGCGGTGATGCTGATGACGAGGTCGTGCGGCGAAGAGGAAATGTCGCCGCCAAGCACATTCACCCCGAAGCGCGCCGCAAGCCGCCGGATGCCCTCGTAGAACGCGGTCAGGTATTCGACGGTGTAGCGGTCGGGGATGCAGAGCGAGACGAGCGCGTGGTCGGGCCTCGCGCCCATGGCGGCGATGTCGCTCAGGTTGACGGCAAGCGACTTATGGCCCAGTTGCTCCGGGCTGATCGTCTCGTAGAGGAAATCCACCCCCTCGACGAGCGTGTCGGTGCTGACCACCAGCACCTTCCCAGCGTCAGTGCGGAGGACGGCCCCGTCGTCGCCGATGCCCATGAGGACGCCGCAAGGCCGCACGATCAGGCCGTCCCTGATCCGATCAATAAGCCCGAACTCGCCCAACTCTCTCAGCAACATCCTTCCGTCCCGACCGTCCTGCCGGTCCTGAGCGGCTAGAGAGAAAGCAACCGTTCGCCGCGAACGAGGTCTTCGTGCGTTTCCCGGTCGCGCACCACCTGCCAGGTGTGGCCTTTCACGATCACCTCCGCTACGCGGGGACGGGAGTTGTACGTGGAGGACATGGCGAACCCGTACGCCCCGGCGCTCATCACTGCCAACAGGTCCCCCTCCTCAGGCCGCGTGATCGTGCGGTCCTTCGCCAGGAAATCGCCCGACTCGCAGACCGGGCCGACAACGTCCGCCACCATCGCGTCGCGTTCGCGCTGGAAGACCGGCTGAATCCGGTGGAACGAATCGTAGAGGCTGGGGCGGACGAGGTCGTTCATGGCCGCGTCAACGATGATGAAGTTCTTCTCCTCGTTCTGCTTGAGATAGAGCACCTTCGTCAAGAGCACCGCCACGTTGCCCATGATCGAGCGGCCCGGCTCGGTGATGATCATAAGCCCTGCGTCGGCAAGCACTTCACCCACCGCGCCGCTCCACTCTTTCGGGCTGGGCGGCTCTTCCACATCGTAGGTGATGCCGAGGCCGCCGCCAATGTCTATCATGGAGAGTTCGATGCCTGCCGTGCGAATCTGCTCGACAAGCTCGACGAGGCGCTTCGCGGCGTCCACAAACGGCTTGACGCTCATGATCGGCGAGCCGATGTGCGCATCAATGCCAACCACGTCAATCCACTCCAGTTCCGCCGCCCGCTTGTAGACGGCAATGGCACGCGAGTGGGGGATGCCGAACTTCGATGTCTTGAGGCCGGTGGCCGTCTTCGGGTGCGTCTTCGGGTCAATGTCGGGGTTGATCCGGAGCGCGACCGGGGCACGACGACGCTCCTCTCGCGCCACCCGGTCGAGCGTCACGAGCTCGGATTCGGATTCGACGTTGAAGCAGAGGATGCCTTCGCGCAGGGCATGGCGCATCTCTTCGACCGTCTTGCCGACGCCACTGAAGACGATCTTGTTCGCCGGGAAACCCGCACGCAGGGCGCGGAAAAGCTCCCCGCCGGAGACGATGTCCGCGCCGAGGCCCTCTCCCGCGAGGATGTGCAGGATCGCAAGGTTGGAGTTGGCCTTCACCGAGTAGCAGGTGAGATGGTTGAAGCTCGACCATGCGCCGTCAATGACCCTCGCGTGCTGCAAAAGCGTGCGGTGGCTGTAGACGTAGCACGGAGTGCCCACCGCCTCGGCGATCTCGCGCAGGTCAACCTCTTCGCACCGGAGCAGGTGGTGGTGGTAGGTGAAGTAGTGCATCGTTCCTCGTCAGGCTCCTCATCATGTATATTTTTCAAGATGGTTTCCGGGAATTGCGTATTCGCAGAGAGAGAAATATCTCATGAAGGTAGGGCGCGGCGGCCAGGCGTCAAGTGGACAGGCAGATGCGAGCGGCATGGGTGCTGCCGTCGCATTGCTGTCGAGGCCGCACTCTCTCCTCACCTACCGGCAATTCGTGGCGCTGGCGGACCTGCACCGCCGCCTCGTCGGGCAGGTGGATCAAAAGGTCGGCAGGGAGAAAGCGATCATCCGGAAATACGTCGCCGCGATTGACCGGCGTCTGGCGGCGCACCCGAACAGCCGGGAATTCTTCGCGCAATGGCGCAAGGAATCGGGCATGGGAGGGTGATGATGACGGGCCTCGCCTGAGGAGACGCATTGTGCTACAGCGTTACCCCGTAGGTTTCCTCGCTGATCTCCAGCACGTAGCCTGCCGGGTCTTTGAGCGCGAAGAACCTGTGTCCTTTTGTCTGGAACTCCCCCTCGAGGATCGCAAACCCGGCGGACCGCGCCCGCCCGTAGACCTGATCGAAGTTATCCACGCTGAAGACGAAGAACGCGCCCCATCCGCGTGACGAAGGCTGCGGTTCGAGGTGATGCGAGGCGATGAGGTCCGGGTCCATCCCCCGAATGGCGAGCGTGGTCGCGCCGAACCGGAACTCCACGTATCCTTCGCCGTCGTCCGACTCCACTCGCGGCGCACACCCGAAAAGCCGCTGGTAGAAGGCGGTCGAGGCACTCGGATCGGGGCTGATCAACAGGATGTAGTGGAGCCGCATGTCCTCCCCATCCCACAGGACATTTTCCCGGAGCCGTCAAGCGTCAATAAAGGGTAAGGGATGGGATAAGGAGAGCGCAATGGGCATGAAGCGCACGTAAGGACGCCGAGGTATTCGATAATAAGGTATTGTTTATTATATATTTAGTATAAGATGAACAAACTTTCATCACGGGTTCAAAGTCCCTTCATGTTGTCCCCGTATCTTCCTAACGAAGAAAAAGCAGGGGATTCCATCCATGACGACGCTCCTAGATCGGGACATGGTAAGGCTGAGGGCTACCCGCCGCTCGGAGCGGCTGTGGGAAGCGCGCAGCCTCCCGGAAGAAGGGGGTCCTCCCATGCGGATACTCCTTGTGGAAGACGACCAGCGCATCGCGCATTTCATAAAGAAGGGCCTGGGCGAAGGCGGGTACATCGTTGACCTCGCGCTGGACGGCGGCGAGGCGATTGACCAGGTGGCGGCCATCTCCTATGATCTTGTGGTGCTCGACATCATGCTGCCGGGCGTTGACGGCTTTGCAGTGCTGGAGACGATCCGAGGGCAGGGCTTCCGGATGCCGGTGCTTATGCTCACGGCACGCGACGCGACGGAAGACAAGGTGCGTGGGCTTGACGCGGGCGCGGACGATTACCTCACGAAACCGTTCTCGTTCGCGGAACTGGAGGCGCGGGTGCGCGCGCTCCTGCGCCGAGGTGCGGTCGAACCGACGGCGCACCTGACCCTGGGCGACCTCGTGCTCGATCCGGTATCGCACCTCGTGCGGCGAGGCGAGGCGACGATTGAACTGACCCCGAAGGAATACGCGGTGCTCGAATACTTCATGCGCTCGCCAGGGCGTGTGCTCACGCGCACGATGATCATCGAGCACGTATGGCAATACCAGTTTGACACCGACACCAACCTCGTGGACGTGTACATGAATCGTTTGCGCCGGAAGCTCAACGACCCCGAAGGCCGCCTGCTGCAAACGGTTCGCGGGGTTGGGTACACGCTGAGATCGCAGTCATGAGAGGCCGTAGCCTCCGCTTCGAGGTGACGTTCTGGTACTCGGTGGTGATGGGAGTGACGCTCCTTGTGGTGGGGGTCTCCATCGAGCGCGTCGCGTACAACCGGATTTCCGCGAGCATAGATAACTCGCTGCGGCAGAGCGCGTATGCGGTGATTAACGAGGTTGCGTTGCTTGAGGGCGACTTGAGGCAGATTCCTCTCGATAGCGCATCCACCGTATTGAATCCGCCGCCCTGGCCGCCGCGTTACGTACAACTGCTCTCCGTGCAGGGAGAGATCATCTATCGCTCCAGGAATCTCGGTCATTACAGGCTGCCCATTGATACGGCGGCGATCAGGAAGCGTCAGTCGGGTATGGTCGTATCGCCGGATATGAAACTCTACAAGGACGAGCCGATCCGGGTGATCACCTTCCCGCTGCCGCCCATCAAGAAGCGCCAGATGGGGTGGGGTCAGGTGGCGATGTCGCTGCATGACCTCGACCGGGCGAAGAAGAAGAACCGGCTCGCGCTCGCGTTCACGCTTCCTGCCGCGATTGCCATCTCGGCGATTGCGGGGTGGTGGCTTGCAGGGCGTGCGCTCAGGCCGATTGATGGCGTGATTCGCACGGCGCGGCGCATCCGTGCGGAGAACCTCGACGAGCGGCTGACGCGGCGCGAGGTGGACGACGAACTCGGCAGGCTCATTGAGACGCTCAACGATCTGCTCGAACGGCTAGAGTTGAACTTCCGTCAAATCAGCCAATTCAGCGCCGATGTCTCGCACGAGCTGCGGACACCGCTCACCATCGTCCAGGGAGAGGCCGAGGTCGCGCTCAGGCAGGGCGCAAAGCCGGAAGAGATGCGCCTTGCGCTCGAGCTTGTGCTCGACGAAGCGCAGAAGATGTCGAAGCTGGTGCGCAACCTGCTCACCCTGGCGCGGCTTGAGACGGGCCAGCACCGCCCGCAGTTTGTCGCGACGCCGCTCGCGCCGATTGTCGAGGACCTTGCGGAAGAGGGTCAGGTTCTCGCCCAGGCGAAAGGACTGACGCTCCGTCTTGGGCAGATGGAGGATGCGGAAATCTACGGCGACGCCGTCCTCCTGCACCAGTTGGGGTTCAACCTCATCGAAAACGCGGTGAGATACACGCCGTCGGGAGGCCACGTCGAACTGAGCCTTATCACCGTCGGCGAGTTCGCGCACCTGATCGTGCGCGATACGGGTCTGGGGATCGAAGAATCGGAACTGAAGCACATTTTCGACCGATTTTACCGGGGCGACAAGGCCCGCAATCATGCGGAAGGCGGAAGCGGCCTCGGCCTTGCGCTGGTGAAACAGATCGCGGAAATCCATCGGGGGACGGTAGAGGTGACGAGCAAACCCGGAGAGGGGAGCGCCTTCACCGTCGTGTTGCCCCTGAAGACATATATGGGCGCAGAATCATCCGAGGCAAGCGGGATGCCTATCGTGGAAAGGACCCGCTCATGATTGACACCGCAGTAATCCTTGCAGCAGGCAACGGGACCCGTTTGCGCGGAGTGTCCGGCGGGCTGCCGAAGCCGCTTGTACCTCTTGCCGGAGTGCCCATCATCGTGCGCGTCATGCGAGCCGCGCAGGACGCCGGAATCCGCCGATTCGTCATCGTGACGGGCTATCAGGCGGAACGACTGCGCGAAGAAGTCGAGGGCCACCCCGCCATCGCCGCAGAGATCGCCTGGGTGCATAACCCTGAGTATAAATCGCGGTCCAACGGGACCTCTGCGCTGGCGGCGCACGTGGCCGTTGACGGGCCGTTCGCGCTGCTCATGGCCGATCACATCTTCCAGGTTGGCGTGCTCAAGAGGCTCCTGCGCACGCCGGTTGCTCCGGACGAGTGCATCCTCGCCGTTGACCGCAAGATCGGCGAGGTATTCGACATTGAAGACGCCACGAAGGTATGCGAAAGGGACGGACGGGTTGAGGCCATCGGGAAAGACCTGACCGGCTACAATGCGATTGACACGGGGATGTTCCTCTGCACTCCGGCCCTTTTCGATGCGCTGCGGGCGGTGCAGGGGGAAAGCGACGGCAGCCTTTCGGATGCGATCCTGTGGCTGGCGCAGAGGAACCGGATGCGCACGCTCGACATCGGCGACGCCCTCTGGCAGGACGTGGATACGCCAGCGATGCGCCGGGAGGCCGAACACCGCCTCGGCGAAGCGCTGCGCAAGCCGACCGACGGGCCGATCTCCCGCATGATCAACCGCCGGATTTCGATCCCGATCAGCCTCTGGCTCACCCGCACGCGCATCACGCCGAACCAGATTTCGATCATGAACCTCGTGCTCGCCTCCGCAGCCGGTCTCCTGTTCGCTTCGACCTCTTATCCGGTGCTTGTCCTGGCGGGCATTCTCTTGCAACTGGCTTCCATCCTGGACGGGTGCGACGGCGAAGTTGCGCGCCTGACGTTTCGCCAGTCGCCGAAGGGCCAGTGGATAGATACCGTCACCGACAACCTCTCGTACGTCGCGCTTCTCGTCGGCCTCATCGTTGGCCAGCTCCGGCGCGAACCGACCGCGCTGACGCTCTGGCTCGGCGTGGTCGCGGTGATCGCAGTCCTCACTGGGCTGGTCGTCGTCTACCAACGCCTGCACGGCATGGGCAAGGGCAGCCTGCTCGATTTCAAGATTCCGCCGCGTGACCGCGTGGACCCTATGACGGGGCGGGTATTCTGGGTGTACGAGCAGCTTCTTCCCCTCATCCGGCGCGACATCTTCGCCTTTGGGTGCTTCCTGCTTGCGCTGGCCGACCTGCCCGCAGTCATCTACGGTCTCTGGGTGCTCGGCGCGGTCATGTTCATGATCGGGGTCATCCACATCACGAGCGAACGGGTGCAGCGTCAATTGGCGCTCGCCGCAGCCGTCGTGAAGGAAACGTAGCCACATGCGCGTCTGCCTTGATGCACGCTGTGTGCGACATACTGTCACGGGCCTTGGGCGCTATGCCCGGCACCTGATCGAGGCACTGGCGGCAATTGACCGCACGAACGAGTACCTCGTCGTGCTCGACCCGAACTACAAGGGATCGCTCGTCAGGCAGGCCAACTTCTCGGAAGTGCGGCTTCCGGGCCGACCCGATACGCTGGGGAACTTCATCGGGGGTGCGCGGCACATCGGCAGGCTGAACGCGGACATCTACCACTCGCTCCATCATTTCCTGCCCCTGGGCATCAAGGGCCGGGCGATGCTCACGCTGCACGACCTCATCTGGATCGAAAACCCGGACCTGGCGTATCAGAGTGCCGTGAGGGGCCGCGTGATCCAGGCATATGCGAAAGTCACCATGAGCTACAGCCTGCGGCGTGCGGACCACGTCATCTCCATCTCGGAGTACACCGCCCGCCGTGCCATAGCTCATATGAAGCTCGATGCTTCGCGGATCACCGTCGTCCCTCATGGCGTGAGCAAGCGATTCTTTCGGAGCGCCGACGCGCTTCCCCCGGCCTCCGGGACTGATGCGCACACGAACTCGCAGAGTTCGCCGCCCTATTTTCTGGTGCTGGGACACAGCAAACCGAATAAGAACGTCGGGCGGGTGATCGGGGCGTTTGCCCTTCTCGCGCAACGGCTCCCTGACGTGCAACTGCGGGTGGTCGGACGAGGCGAGGGGTACGATCGGCTTCGCACGCAGGTAGCAAGCCTCGGCCTTACGGAACGTGTGGTGTTCCAGAAGGGCATTCCCGACGAGGACCTTCTTACCCTCTTCAGGCGCGCCGTCGCGCTCGTGTTCCCTTCGCTCGTGGAGGGGTTCGGCCTGCCGATCCTCGAAGCGCAGGCCATTGGATGCCCCGTCATCACGAGCGACCGGGGCGTCTTGCCGGAAACCGCCGGAGACGCCGCGTTGCTCGTGGACCCGTTGGATAGCTGGGGAATCGCCAGAGCGATGGAGCGTCTCCACAACGATCACGATCTCCGCGCATCGCTCATCGAACGGGGGCAAGCGCGTGCGGCGAAGTTCACCTGGGAATCCGCCGCAGCCCGCACGCGGGAGGTGTACCGTCGTCTGATGGGCGAACCGGTTTCCTCTCCCGCAGTTGCGCGGGATCAGCTTTCACCTCAAACGGTCTGACTATGAGTGCAGCCGCCGCGTACAAAGCCGATGCAGAAGCGCTCGCACGGGGAGCCGTCATCAACTTCCTCGGCAACTTTGGGCGCGTCTCGCGGGCGCTCTCCCTGATGCTCATCGCGTGGCTCTTCGGCGCCGACGTGCTCGGCCTCTATGTGCTTGCGTGGGCGACGACGGACTTTCTCCGCAGGTTTGTGAGCTTCGGGCAGGAACCGGCGGTCGTCTACTACCTGAGCTGGGCGTTGAACGACGGGGATCACGAGCGAGGCGCTCGCGTCGTCGGGTCGAGCCTGATCATCGTGCTTGTGACGGGCGCGCTCGGAAGCCTGCTCCTCTGGTCCGGAATGGACTTCATTTCCTACCACGTCCTCACCGAGCCGCGCCTTGTCACCGCATTCAAGGCGTTCGCGCTCGCGTTGCCTGCGGTGGGGATCGCAAGCGTGTTCATCGCCGCCACCCGTGCGAAGAAGGTGATGAAGTACGAAGTGCTGGCGCGTTCGTTCGTCGAGCCGTTCGTCCTGCTCGTCGGCACCGTGTTCGCCTGGCGGATGGAGGCCGGGCTTCTGGGGCTGGCGATGGCGCAGACGGCGGCGTTCTGGTGTTCCGCGCTCGCGTGCGTCTTTTTCTACCGTTCGCTCTATTCGCTGCCTCTTTTGGGCCGAGCGCTCGCGCAGCCGACGGAGATTCCCCGGCTCTTGCACTACAGCACGCCGGTCGCCGCAAAGGACGTTCTGGCGCAGGGCGTCGCACGGATTGACCTGTTCCTCGTCGGCCATTTCCTCAGCGCCGCGACGGCAGGCGTCTACGGCATGGTGCTGGAAGTCGCCAGCCTCTCGAAATACGTGCGGCAGGCGCTGGAGCCGATCTTCGGGCCTCTCGTCGTCGAGCAGCACCACCGTGCGGAGCAGGACCGGCTCAGGTACACCTACCGCAACGCGACTCGCTGGGCGCTCCTCATCAACCTCGGTTTCTTCGGCATTGCCGCGCTCGTGGGCAGCACGATCCTTCGCGTCTACGGCAACGAGTTCGCCGCAGGAGGCACGGCGCTCGCGATCCTCGTGTTCGGACAGGTCGTCAACGGGGCGTTCGGCCTTTCGGAGATGATGCTCCTCATGGTTGGCCGCCCCGCCCTCATGCTCGGCGACATGGCGCTGCTTCTCGGCCTCATCGGTGCGCTCGACTATGCGTTCATCCAGATATGGGGCTTGACCGGGGCGGCCATCGGCACGGCGGGCGCGACGATCCTCGTCGTCCTGCTGCAAGTCCTCCAGGTGCGGGTCAGCGCGGGCGTGCATCCCTGGCGGAAAGCGCTCCTCAAACCAGTGTTCGCGTGCCTAGGGGCGCTGTTCCTCGCGTGGATACTGCCGCTCTGGCAGCTTCCGACCGCCCCGGAGAGCATCATACGAGCCGTGCTCTTCGCGGCGTTCTACTTGGTCTTTCTCAGGCAATTGGGGTTGGAGCCGGAAGAACGTCGCTTCGGCCAGTGGATCAAGACCAAGCTCGGCTGGAGGCTGGCTTCGGCGGCTGTGCGGCGTTGAACGCCTCAACCCACTAAACAGTGCCCTCGCAAAGTTCGTGTGGCCGATATCCGGTAGGGGGCACGGCCGTGCGTCCCTACGGCGCGTTTTGCAATCACACTAAACTTGGCGAGAGGACCACGAAAGCTACGCGTGGCCAGATAAGGGATTCTCTCATGGAGTACGGCAAGGTTCAGGGCGTCGGGAAGCCGGTATCCCGTCTTGTCCTTGGCACGATGATCATCAACACGAAGGAATGGGAGCGCAGCTTCCGGCTTCTCGACGACGCGGCGGCGCTCGGCTGCACGACGCTCGACACGGCTCACGTTTACGCGGGAGGAGACAGCGAACGGGCCATCGGGCGGTGGATGGCTGAACGGAAAAACCGAGACAAGGTCGTCGTCCTCAGCAAAGGCGCGCACCACAACGCCGACCGCAAGCGCGTCACGCCCTTCGACATCACCGCAGACCTTTACGATTCGCTCGCACGGCTCAAGAGCGACTACATAGACATTTACCTGCTCCACCGTGACGACCTCGACGTGCCCGTCGGCCCGATTGTGGAGGTGCTCAACGAACACCTGAAGGCCGGGCGAATCCGTGCGTTCGGCGGCTCGAACTGGACGCACGAGCGCATCGCGGAAGCGAACCGATACGCCAAGTCGCACGGCCTCGTGCCCTTCGCCGCGAGCAGCCCGAACTACAGCCTCGCCGCGCAGGTGAACGACCCCTGGGGCGGCGGGTCAGTGACGCTGAGCGGCCCGGAAGGAGCGGCGGAGCGTGCGTGGTACCTGAAAGAGCAGATGCCCGTATTCGCGTGGTCGAGCCTTGCGCGGGGGTTCTTCTCCGGGCGCATCACCCGCGAGAACTTCGAGGCAGTCAAGGGCACGATTGACGGGGCGTGCCTGCGGGCCTATTGCCACGAGACCAACTTCAAGCGGCTCGACCGCGTGCAGGTGCTTGCCCAGGAAAAGGGACTCTCGGTCGCGCAGGTTGCGCTCGCGTACGTGATGAACCAGCCGCTCAACGCGTTCCCGATTGTCGGCGCGGCGAGCCGTGAGGAGTTCGCGGCGAACGTCGCGGCATCCGCGGTCAAGCTTACCCCCGGCGAACTGGCCTGGCTCAATCTGGAGAGCGAGGGCCGCTAAGGGAAGGAGCGACCGCATGGACAGGCTCACCGTAGGCGTCGTCGGGCTTGGGCTGGGAAGGCACTTCGTCGCCGGGTTCGCGGAGTCGGAGCGCGTTGGCAGGCTCGTCGTGTGCGATCCCGACGCCCGGCGCATCGAGGAGATTCGCGCCGCATTCCCGAAGGTCGCGGAAGGCTACTCCGACCTCGACGCGATGCTGAACGCCGAGCGACCGGACGCAGTTGCCATCGTTACGCCGGACCATCTGCATCGGCCCCATTCGGAGCGCTGCTTCCGGGCGGGCTGCCATGTCCTCCAGACCAAGCCGCTTGCGACGAACCTCGACGACGGCAGGGCGATTGTGCGGGCTGCGGAGGCTGCCGGGCGAGTGCTCATGGTGGCGCACGAACGGCGCTTCCGCACGCGCATCAGGGCGATCAAGGCGATGCTGGAGGCCGGGGAACTGGGCGAGGTCATCCACCTGCGGATTGACGCGATCCAGGACAAGCGCGGGCAATTCAGGAAGTCCCCCTGGTACGCCTCGACGGAAGCCGGGCGCACCGCGCTCGTGGGGTCGGGCATCCACGAGGTGGACCTCCTGCGCCACCTCATCGGCAGGCCCTTGGAATCGGTCTTCGCCTTCAGCAACCGCATGGGGGCGCTCGCCTTCCCGAAAGACAAGACGACCGCCGCGCTCTATCGGTTCGAAGGCGGGGCGGTCGGGCAGGTGACGGTGACGTACGAGGCGCACTGGCCGAAAGCGGGGGCCATTGACGATCATTTCCGGCTTGTGGCCACGAAAGGGCTTATCGTCGGAAACCGCGTTGCGCGGGACGGTCGGGAGGAGTGGGAGATGTTGCCGGGCGACCACAACGAGATCGCGGTGAGCATTCGTGGGTGCGTGGATGCGTTCCTGCGGAGCATCCTCGACGGCGTGCCCGTCGCCATGAGCGGGCGAGAGGCGTTCGCGTCGCTCGCCGCGTGCGTGGCGGCGGACGAATCGGCGGCAACCGGACGACCGACGACCCCGGCGCGGGCGGATTTCGCCTGATGCCCGAATCGAAACGCACCATAAGGGAGGTAGCCCCCATAAAGAGGGCCACCTCCCCCCATGCTGACATCAGGCTCCGCACGTCGAAGGCTACCTCAGCATGGTCAGCTTTCCGACGAGGCGGCCTTTCGGCGTCTCCAGGACGTATAGATACATGCCGCTCGCCAGCGAACGCCCCTGCCCGTCCGCGCCATCCCACCGGATAAGGTGGACTCCGGCAGGCACGCGCTCATCCAGGAGCACGCGGACCTGCTGGCCGAGCGCGTTATATACCATCACCCGCACGTGCGCGTCTTCCGGCAGCGTGTACGTCCACGAGGTTACCGGGTTGGCGGGGTTCGGCCACGCCGGGCTGAGCGCGAGCCGCTCCGGACGCAAGACGACCACCTGCACTTCGGGATGTGTCGTCGGAATGCCGTACTTGCTCACGTCCACAATCCGGTATGCGTAGCGCATCCCTGCCTGTGCGCTCCGATCAATGAACTCGTAGTTCGTCCTGTACGGTGTGGAACCTGCTCCGGCAAGGCGGTGGATCTCCGCGAACTTCGCCGCCTTGTTGGCGACGCTGTCGTCGGAAACGGGCCGCCGCTCCACGATCCACGTCAGGTTATCCACCTCGCTCTCAGTGATCCACCGCAGCACCACTGTCTGGTTCACGACTTCCGCGGTGAACCCCACCAGCTCCACCGGCAGCGAGCGTTCACTTTGCAGTTGGATCGGGAAATTCGTGTTTCTCACGACGCCGGTTGAGAGGGTGACGTAGCTCGAATCGCCGAGGTACGCTCCGAACCCATGAGCGGGGTTGCCCACTCCGCCGGTGGCGAAGTCGTACACCACGAGATAGACGCGGCTTGCGCTTGCGCGGAGGGTGTCAACGGCTCCCCAGGTGACTGTCCCGGAGCCTCCGCCCGTGCCGGTAACGAGGCTTCGTCCCACGAGGCTATCCACCCCTATGTCGTAGGTAAGGTTGCCGTTGGTGTCCTTGTAGACCTTGAGCGACTCGATGTCCGCCGCAGCGTAGGTCAGGCTTCCGCCGCCGAACGCGTTATCCACCTTCAGGCTCTGGATGGTCACTCCCGGACCGCTCACGGAGAGGGTCAGCCGCAGGACGGGCACGTTCTGTTGTCCGGTATCCACACCCGCCGCGACGATGTCCGCGCCCGTGACCGTCACCTGCCCGTTCTGGAAGGTCTGCGTATTCGCGCTCAGAGGCTCGGTCATGACCATCCGCGAGGTGGAAACCGGATTGCCGCTCGAATTCCCGGTCGCCGTGATCATGCTCTTGTTCGGCACGTTCAGCGAGAAGGTGCGTCCGCTGAACCCGAGGCCGTTGGTCTTGATGAGCGCGAGGGCATGTCTGCTGCCGCTCGGAGGGACGGCAATCGAGAGGCCGCTAAAAGTCACCGTGTCGTTCCCGACCGAGAAGGCTTTCGCGCTCAGTTGACCGCCATCGCCCGACGCATCGAGCAGGCCGTTGCCGTTCACGTCGAGGTAGAACCTCACCGAGTCAATGACCACCGGCCTGTCGGCGGTCCCGGTCCCCACCATCCTCACCTGCGTGACGGTGAGGGTCTCCAGTTCGGAGGCGGCAAAGGTGATCTGGAACACCGCGATGCTGTCCCGGTTGATGGTGATCGTCCCCGCAGCAGGCGAGTTCGAGCCGACGGTGATGGTGAGCGTGCCCGACTCGGCGGTGGTCACCTGCCCGCCGCTGATCGCGGTGAACGCCACTTTGCCGCGTGCCCTCGCCTCGCTGGTGTCCTCGACCATCGGCTTGAACACGACCGTGACCGGGACGTAACAGACTTCAGCCGCTCCACGCGCAGCCTTCGCCGGGATGATCTGCTCCAGCGAGACCTTCCCGGTGGCGTAGACGTTGGCCGCGGAGAGCAGCCGTGCGCGGAAGGTCTTCCCCGTCGTTGCAGTCCCCAAGAAGTTGTAGACGAGGAGCCACCGCTCGGTGCTGTCGGCGGGCAGGTTGATGTTCGTGAGCGACAGCTTCACCGTATCGCCGGTGGCGGAGAAGCCTGCCGCTCCGCCAATGGAATCGTCGCCGACGCTCACGAGGCCGTTGTTGTCTTTGTCACGGTAGAGCTTCACGCCGTTGATGTCGGTGGCCGAAGCGCCGGTCCCCTCGTGCGTGAAGGTGATGCTGTGCACCTGGACCGTCTCCACCGAGGAGGCGACGAGCGAGAACTGCATCATCGCCACCCCCGTCGCGTTGGTCAGCACGGTCTTGTTGCCGGGGTTCGCCGGGCCGGTGGTGATCGTCAGCGTGCCGGTCGCAGAGAGCGTCTTGAGGTTGCCGTTGATCGGCGCACCGATGACCTGCGCCGAACCGGACAACCCGCCCTTGGCCTTCACGGAACTGTTCGCGCTGATCGTGGCACGGAAGGTGCTGCCGACGGGGCCGGAGTTGCCGAAGCTGTAGACCACCAGCCAGTTCTGCGAGGTCCCCGCGTTGATCGTCTCGGCGGCGGCGAGGTTGAAGGTGATCGCCCCGTTATCCGCCGAATAGGTCTTCGTCGTGCTGAGCTGCGTCTCTCCGGCGTCGGCGATGCCGTTGTTGTTGGCGTCCTTGTAGAGCTTCACCGCCGTCACGTAGGTCTGGTCCGCGCCAGTGCCTGCTGCGGTCACGAGGAGCGTGTCAATCCCGATGTTCTCCACGCTGTTCGCCGCGAGGTTCACTTGCAGCATCGGCACATTCTGTGCCGTATTCGCCTCGTTGGTGGCGGATGGGTTCGCCGGGCCGAGCGTGAGCGTGAGCGTGCCGATGGTGCTGATCGTCTTGACCCCGCCGGTGATCGGGAGGCTGCCCGTCGGCGTGATGCTCTGGCCGCTCGTCTTCCCGGTGACGGTGATGTCGCTCGTGAGGTTGACTGTCGTCTGGAACGTCCGCCCCGTGATCCCGGAGCCGGTATAGTTGTACACGATGAGGTAGAGCTTCGTCTGGCCAGCGAGGAGCGTCTCCGGCGTGCTCAGGGCGAACGTCACCGTGCCGTTGTCGGCGGTGAAGCCCTGCGCGCTGCCAAGCTGCACGTCCGTGCCGACCTCCCGCACGCCGTTCGAGTTCACGTCGCGGTAGAGCCGCACGCCCCTGTTCTCCGCGCTCGCCACCGCCGTGAGTTCGTCCCCCGTGCCGGTTCCGCGCACCTTGAGCTGACTGATGAGCAGCGTCTCCGCGCTTGAGGCGGTCAACTGAAGCTGCATCATCGTCACGTTCGTGTCGGCCTTGTCTATGCCGCTTGCGCCGGGGTTGGACGGTCCTGCGGTCCAGGATATGCTGCCGACTGCGCTCACGGTCTTCACTCCGCCCGACACCGAGTTGCCGCTGACCGAGATGGTCTGCCCGGAAGACACTCCCTGAGCGGTGATGGCCCCCGGCGGTATCTGGGCGATGAACGTCTCGCCGAGCGACGCGCTGTCAGAGAGGTTATAGACCACGAGCCAATCCTGGTACGTGCCCTTCGGGATGGTCTGCGAACTGATGACGAGCGCAGCGCGGTTGTTGGCGAAGGTGGCGGTGCTCGTCACCCACGTCGGCTGGGCGCCGCCGCTTCCGAGCGTGCCGGTGATGTTGCTCGCGGAGGCGTCGCTCACCGACGTGCCGCTTCCAGTGTCCATGTGCCAGAGGAGCTTGGTGTTGCTGTCCGGAAGGAACTGGGATTGCGGCACTGTATAGCTTCCCGTGCCGGTGTAGCGCACCACATCGCTGATCCGCGCCTCGTCAATCCTGCCACTGAAGAAGCCGTTGTTGACGTTCCGCACGCCGAGGTAGAACGTGCCGGTGTTGCTCCCCAAAGTCCCAGTCTGCGCGTTCTCACCGGCATACTGGCCGTTGATGTAGCCTCTGAGCGTGCTGCCGTTGTACGTCACGGCGACGTGGTTCCACTGGTTCTGCGTCACGGTGGCCGTGCCGAGGTAGCGGTAGGCATACCCGAAGCCGGTCGTGTACACCGCGCAGTAGAGCCTGCCCGCGCTCAGGCCGACGAGGTAGTATTCCTTGCCGAAGACGTGCATCGTGCCGGTAGAGGTCGGGTAGACCCACGCCTCGAACGTCGCCGCGCTCTTCCCGGCGAGGAAGTTGGACTGCGTGCCGTCGGCGGTCACGTAGTCGCTCCCATCGAACGAGAGCGCGTACCCGTTGAACCTTGTCGCGCTCGCGATGAATTCGTCGGTGCCGGTGTCGAGCACGCCGTTCGAGTTCACGTCGCGGTAGAGTTCGACGCCGTTCAGGGCCACGTCGGAAGTCGGCGTTGCGGTGCCGAGGTGCTGCACGCTCAGGCCCTTCACCTGAACGCTCTCCGCCGAGGAAGCGGTGAGGCGGAACTGCACCATCGCCACGCCCTGCGCGTCCGCGGTGATGTTCGACACGCCGGGGTTGGCCGGTCCGGCGGCGAGGGAGAGCTGCCCGGTCGTCGTGATCGTCTTCAGGGAACCGGTGAGCGGGCCGCCCGTCACCGCAGCGTACGCGCTCGACTCGATGCCGTACGCCGACACTTGGCCGTTGCTCGTGACGGAGACGCGGAACGTCTCGCCCGCCGACGCGCTGTCGGCCATGTCGTAGACGATGAGCCAATCGCGTGTGGCGCTCGGCGCGAGCGTATCGGCGATGTCGGGGAAGGTGATCGTGCCGTCATCCGCGCTGTAGGTCTTGCCCGTGCCGATCTGGGTATCCGTCGAGTAATCGAGCAGGCCGTTCGAGTTCACGTCGCGGTAGAGCCTGACCTCGGTGATGTCCGTAAGGTCGTTGATCGTGCCGCTCGCCGTGATCCGCAGCGTATCTACCCGCAGGCTTTCCGCCGCCGACGCCGCAAGCCGCATCTGCATCATCACGATGCCCTGCGCGTTCTTCGCTTCGTTCGTCGCGCCGGGGTTGTTCGGCCCGAGGCTGAGGGTGAGCGTGCCGACGTTCGAGATCGTCTTCAGCCCGCCCTGGATCGGGAACGAACCGATGGGCGTGATCGCCTGTCCGGTCGTCTTGCCGGTGAGGGTCACGTAGCTCGCCAGTTCGACGGAAGCGCGGAAGGTCTCGCCGTTTGATGCCGCGCCGGAGAGGTTGTAGACCACGAGCCAATCCCGATACGTGCCCGCCGCAAGCGTCTCCGGCGCGGTGAAGATGAACACCACCGTGTCGTTATCCGCAGCGAAGGTGTGCGTGCCGAGGTATTTCAGCGTGTCGTCAATGCTCGGTTCGTAGACGCCGTTCGAGTTCGCGTCGCGGCGGAGGTGGACGCTGGTCACGTCCGACGCTTCGTTGGCGGTGCCGCTCGACTTGACGGTCACGCTGCTCACGAGCAGGGTCTCGGCCAGCGACGCGCTCAACCGAAGTTGCAGCATCGCAAGGTTCTGCGTGCTCGGCCCTTCCGTGCTTGCGCCGGGGTTGTTGCTGCCCGCGCCGAGGGTCAGCGTGCCGAGTTGGGCGACCGTCTTCGTGCCGCCGGTGATGGGCGACGTGCCCTCGACGACGACGACGGAATCCGTCGTCACGCCCTTGGCGCTGATCTCCGTCTTGAGCACGCGGGCGATGAAGGTCTGGCCTACAGAGGCCGTATCCGTGCCGCCGAGGTTGTAGGTGAGCAACCAGTTTTCCACGCTCGAAGCGGCAATCGTCTTGCCGGTGAGCGTGAGTGTGGCGGTCCCATTGTCGGCGCTGAACGCCGCCGCCTGCGTAAGGAACACGTCCGTCCCGGCGTCGAGGATGCCGTTGTTGTTCACGTCCTGATAGAGCTTGATGCCGTTGTTGGCGATGGCGGTCATGTCGTTGGCCGTGCCGAGCGCACGGACGGTGACGCTCGACACCCGGATCGCCTCGGAGGAGGAGGTGCTGAGCTTTATCTGCACCATCGGGACGTTCTGCGCGGTAGCCAGTTCGGTCGTCGGGCCGGGGTTGGCCGAACCGGGGACCACCGTAAGCGTGCCGACGTTGCGGACGGTCTTCAGGTTGCTGGCTATGGGCATCCCGGAGACGGTCGCCGCGTGGTCGCTCGCCCCTTCAAGGCCCATCACGCGCACGCTGTCGTTCGCGGTGATCTTCGCGCCGAACGTGCGCCCGTTGGGAGCCGTCCCGTTGAGCGAATAGACCACCAGGTAGTCACGATACGTGTTTGCCGTGATCGTATCGGCGACCACGAACCGGACGGTTCCCGCAGAATCGGCGAAGGTCTTCGTCGTGCCGCGCTGCACGTCAACCGCCGGGCTGTAGAGTCCGTCGCTGTTGAGGTCACGATAGAGCTTGACGGCGCTGATGGCGTCCTTGTGGTGGATCGTGCCGGTTCCGGTGATCGAAACCGTATCCACGCGCAGGCTTTCCGCCGCCGATGCGGCCAGACGGAACTGCCAGACCACCACGTCCTGGGCGTCCGCCGCTTCGTTCGAGGCCCCCGGAGTGTTCGCTCCGGTCGTGGCCGTCAGGTGTCCGACGTTCGAGATCGTCTTCTGCCCGCCGACAAGCGGCACGGCGGCGGAGGCGGTGATCGTCTGTCCGCTCGTCTTGCCGGTGACGGCGACGTAGCTTGCAAGCTCAAACCGCGCCTGGAACGTCTTGCCGTTGGCGATGCCGCCCGCCATGTCGTACGTGATGAGCCAGGTCTGGGTCTGCCCGGCAGGCAGGACACGCGACGGGCTGAAGTCGAACGTGGCGATCCCGTCGTCGGCGGAGAACTTGGTCGCTTTCAGGTGGGTGTCCACCACCTCGTCCACCACGCCGTTCTCGTTGGCGTCGAGATACACGCGCACGCTGTCCACTTCCGTGAGGTCGTTCCCGGAGCCGAGCGCCTTGACCTTGAACTGGCTCACGAGGAGCGACTCCGCGCCCGACGCAGAGAGCGTCAACTGGAGCATCGGCTGCTTGAGCGTGCTCGCCGCGATGTTGCCGGGGTCGGGGTTGTTTGCGCCGGTTGCGAGGGTGAGCGTGCCCACCGCGCTCACCGTCTTCTGCCCGCCGACGACGTTGCTGCCGGAAGCGGTGAACAGCGTGCCGGAGGTCCCGCCCGTGAGCGAGATGCCCGCCGGTTCGACCTGCGCGGCGAACGTCTCGCCGACCGAGGCGGTGTCTGTGCCGCCGAAGTCGTAGAGGACGAGCCAATCCTGCGAGGTCCCGGCGGAGACGGTCTGGTCGGGCGTATTGATGACCGCCCGGTTGCCCGCGAAGCTGGCGGTCGAGGCTTCCCACGTTGGCTGGTTCGGCGCGGCAGCGAGTGTGCCGGTAATGCTGTTGCTGGAGGCGTCGGCGGTTGTCGTGCCGGAGCCTTCGTCGAGGTGCCAGAGCAAGAGGGTATGGTTGTCCGTCGTGAACGGAACCGTCGGCGGCGTGAAGTTGCTTGGGTAGCGGACGATGTCGCTGATCCGCACTTCGTCAATCTTGCCACTGAAGTAGCCGTTCGTGACGTTCCGCACGCCGAGGTAGAACGTGCCGGTATTGCTTCCAAGCAGGCCAGTCTGCGCGTTCTCACCGGCGTAGACGCCGTTGATGTAGCCCTTCAGGGCGGTGCCGTTGAACGTGACGGCGATGTGGTTCCATTGGTTGAGCGTCACGGTTGCCGTGCCGAGGTAGCGGTAGGCATACCCGAACCCGCTCGTGTACACGGCACAATAGAGCCTGCTGCTTGAGATCCCGATCAGGTAGTATTCCTTGCCGATGATGTGCTGCGTAGCCGTCGAAGTCGGGTAAATCCACGCTTCCCACGTCGCCTCGCTCTTGCCCCCAAGGAAGTTGGTCGCCGTGCCGTCTGCGGTCACGCGGTCGCTCCCGTCGAAGGAGAGTTGGTTGCCGGTGAACTTCTCCGCGTAGCCGAGGAAGATGTCGGTCCCGTAATCAAGCTGGCCGTTCGAGTTGGCGTCGCGGTAGACTTCGATGGAGTTCCGCTTGATGTCGGTGGCGGCGTTGCCGGTGCCGTTATGGCGCACTGCGATGCCCCGCACGACGATGTCCTCCACCGACGAGGCGGTAAGGCGCACCTGCACCATGGGCACATCCTGCGCCAGGCTGTCAATGTTGCCCATGCCGGGGTTAGCCGGTCCGGCGCTGATCGTGAGCGTGCCTGTGGTGCTCACCGTCTTGGTGCTGCCGGTGAAGGGCGCGCCGGTGACGGAGGCGGAATGAAGCGTGCCAAACAGGCCCTTGACGGCGACGTGGCTGTTGCTTGCCACCTGCGGCGCGAACGTCTGGCCGCTCGTGGCCGTGCCGGTCATGTCGTAGACGACGAGCAGGTCCTTCGTCGCGCCTGCGGCAAGCGTCTCGGCGAGGGCGCTGAAGGTGATCGTGCCGTTATCCGCGCTGAAGGTGCGGCTGCTGTCAATCTGCACGTCGCTCGTCAGGTCGCGCTGGCCGTTGCTATTGAGGTCGCGCCAGAGAGTGACCGCGCTCACCCCAGTCTGGTCGTTGCCCGTGCCGGTGGCGGTGATCGTGAGGCTCTCCACGCGGAGGCTCTCCGCCGAGCTTGCCGCCAGGTGAATCTGGAGCATCGTGACGCCCTGCGATGCGGGACCGATGTTCGTCGCGGATGGGCTATTGCTCCCTTTTGTAATGGTCAGCACACCGACCGTGCTCACCGTCTTGTACGCGCCGGTGACGACTGCGCCGGTGACGGTGCGCGGCGAACCGCCGAGGCTCGTCGCGGTGACGTAGTTGTTGAGTTCGATGGTTGTGCGGAAGGTGGCTCCGTTCGGCGCAGTGCCCGCGAAGTTGTAGACGACGAGCCAGTTGTAGGCCACGTTCGGGGCGACCCGTTTGCCGCTCCCGGAGAGAGCGAAGGTGGCAACGGTGTCGTTGATTGTGTACGTCGTGCTCTCGGCAAGCAATGTGTCCACGCCGCAGTCGTAGACACCGTTGTTGTTCAGGTCGTCGAACAGCCGCACCGACGAGATGCCAGAGGCGTCGTTGCCCGTGCCGGAGGCTTTCACGCGGAAGTGCGTGACGAGGAGCGTCTCGACGCTCGCGCTCACCTGCACCTGCATCATCGTCACCGCCGAATCGGCTGCGCCGATGGTGGTGGGCTGCGGATTATTTGTCCCGGCTGCGATGGTGAGCGTGCCGCTCGCGCTCACGGTCTTCGTGCCGCCGGTCACCAGGGAGACGCCCGCCGTCGTCAGCCGTTGCAGGCTGGTGAGGCCGCGCCCACGCACGTTCGATTTCTGCACCCTGGCGATGAAGGTCTCGCCGCCGCTCGCCGTGCCTTTCAGATTGTAGATGAGGAGGTAGTCGGCGTAGCCTCCGGCGGCGATCTGCTGGCCCGTCGTGAGGAACGTCGCGGTCCCATCGTTTGCGGTGTAGGCCGACGCCGTGCCGATGAGTTGATCGGTGCTCGCGTCGTAGATGCCATTGGAGTTCACGTCTTTGTAGAGCCGGATGCCGTTGAGCGCGATGTCGGCGGTGTCATCGGCGGTCCCCTGCGCGGTGATGATCACCGTATCCACCGCCACTGCTTCCGCCGAAGACGCGGTGAGGCGGAATTGCAACATCGGCAGGTTCGTCTCGTTCGCGGAGATCGTGGACGCGCCGGGGTTGAACGGGCCGACCGCAAGGCTGAGCGTCCCGATGTTCTGCACCGTCTTCGTCGCGCCCTGAATCGGGCTGCCGAGCACGCTGGCCGTCTGGCCGGATTGCACGCCGGTCACTTTCGCGCTGTCGTTCGCCGTCAGCCGGAAGCCGAAGGTCTTGCCGGAGTCGGCGGTCGAACTCAGGCTGGCCAGCACAAGCCAGGTGCGCGAGCCGTTCGGGATGATCGTATCGGGCGTCGAGAGCGTAAACCGCACGAAGCCCGCGCTGTCAGCGAAGGTCTGCGCCGGGGCGATAAGCTGGTCCGTGACCGGCTCGAACGTGCCGTTGGTGTTCACGTCCCGATAGAGGAGCGCTTCGGTGATCTTCGTCGCGTGGTTGAGCGTCCCGGTTCCTTTGAGCGCGATGCTCGTCACGCGCAACGACTCCGCGCCCGACGCCGAGAGAGAAAGCTGGAGCATCGGGATATGGTCGCTGCCCGCCGTCTCGTTCGTCGCGCCGGGAGTGTTCGCTCCGGCGGCGACGGTCATCTGTCCGACGTTGGAGATCGTCTTCAGGCCGCCGACGACGGGGAAGTTCCCCTGCGCGGGAACCGTCTCTCCGCTCGTCTTGCCCACCACGTACACGTAGTTCGCAAGCTCCACGCGGGCCTGCATGGTGGAGCCGTTCGGGATGTTCGATTTCAGATTGTAGACCACCAGCCAGTGCTGCGCCTGCCCCGCCGGGATGGTGCGCGCAGGGCTGAAGGCGAACGTGACCGTGCCGTCGTCGCTCGTGTAGACCTGCTTGTTGCCGAGCTGCACGTCAATGAGCGCGTCGTACTGGCCGTTTTCGTTCACGTCGTAGTAGAGCGTGACGCTATCCACCGCCGTCGGCTCGTTCGCCGTGCCGAGGCCCTTGACGACGAGGCTGTGCACTTGCAGCGACTCTGCGGCGGAGGCGGAAAGCTGCAATTGCAACATCGGCAGGCCGACCGTCCCCGTTCCTTCGGTGGAGGGGCCGGGGTTATTGCTCCCCGCGACGATGGTGAGGCTTCCCGTCGCGCTGATCGTCTTCGTGCCGCCGCCGACGGTGCTCCCGCCTGCGGTGATCTGCACCGCCGAGGTTGCGCCGCGAGCGTACACGCCGTCGGGCGTCACACTGGCGACGAAGGTCTGCCCCACGCTTGCTGTATCCGAGCCGCCGAGGTCGTACACCACGAGCCAGTCAACCGGCTGCCCGGCGGAGATCGTCTGGCCGGAGGTGAAGATCGTGAGCGGCGAGGCGTTGATCGGCGTCGTCTGAGTTACCCACGTCGGCTCGTTCGTGCCGCTCGCAAACGTCCCGGTCGCCCCGGTGCTTGAAAGGTCTGCGGTCGTCGTGCCGGAGCCTTCGTCGAGGTGCCAGAGGAGCATCGTGTGCTCGTCCGGATGGAACGCCGCCGAGGAGGGGACGAAGCTCGTGGAATACCGGACCACGTCGCTGATGCGCGCTTCGTCAATCGTGCCGCTAAAGTAGCCGTTGTTCACGTTCCGCACGCCGAGGTAGAACGTGCCGACGTTGGTCCCCAGCGTACCGGTCTGCGCGTTCTCACCGGCGTACTGGCCGTTGATGTAGCCCTTCAACGCGCTGCCGTTGTACGTCACGGCGATGTGGTTCCACTGGTTCTGGTTCACGGTCGCCGTGCCGAGGTAGCGATAGGCATACCCGAAGCCTGACGTATAGACGGCGCAGTAGAGCCTGCCCGCGCTCAGGCCGACGAGGTAGTATTCCTTGCCGAAGACGTGCATCGTAGCGGCAGAGGTCGGGTAGACCCACGCCTCGAACGTCGCCGCGCTCTTCCCGGCGAGGAAGTTGGTCTTCGTGCCGTCGGCGGTGAGGTAGTCGCTGCCGTCGAAGGAAACCGCCGCCTTGCCGAAGCTGTGGCCGGAGGCGATGAACACGTCCGTTCCGGGGTCATACAGGCCGTTGGAGTTCACGTCCCGGTAGACGTTGATGCCGTTGGGCTTGATCGTTGTGGTCTGGTCGGCGGTTCCGTTGTGGAACAGGGCGAAGTGCTCCACGTCAATGTCTTCCACCGAGGATGCTGTGAGACGGAACTGGACCATCTCGACGTTCGTGGCGGTCGAATCTTCGTTCGAGTTGCCGGGGTTGGCCGGGCCGACGCTCAGGGTGAGGCTTCCGGTGCTCGTGATCGTCATGTAGTTGCCGATGAGCGGCGCACCGAGCACGCTCGCCGCCGGGTCGCCGGTGCGTTCCAGGCCGACGACGGTGAGGTCGCTGTTCGCATTGATGCGCGCGCGGAAGGTTTCGCCCGCGCTGCCGGTTCCGGCGAGGCCGTAGACGAGCAGCCAGTTCGTGGTCGCTCCGGCGGCGAGCGTCTCGTGCACGGCGGCGGTGAACGTGACCGTCTCGTTGTCGGAGGCGAAGGTGCGCACGCTGTCAATCTGCGTGTCGCTCGCCAGATCAAGCCGACCGTTGCCGTTCAGGTCGCGGTAGAGCCGCACGGTGCTGATGTCCACGTGGTCGTCGAGCGTCCCTTCGGCGGTGAAGGTGACGGCGTCCACGCGCAGGCTCTCGGCGCTGCTGGCGGAAAGCTTGATCTGCATCATCTCCACCGGGTCCGCGCTTGCCGCTTCGTTCGAGGCAGCCGGGTTGCTCGTGCCGAGGCTGATCGTGAGCACCCCGGCGTTGGAGACCGTCTGGTACGCGCCGGTGATCGGCGCGCCGATGACAGAACGGCTCGCGCTTGAGAGGTTTGTCGCGGTGATGTGGCTGTTCAGCTCGATGGAAGCGCGGAACGTGCCGTTGTTGGCGGCGTTGTTCATGTCGTAGAGCACCAGCCAGTTGCGCGTCGCGCCGGAGGGGATCCTCTTCGCTGAGGCCCCGCTCATGGTGAAGGTAGCGGTGCCGTTGTCCGCGCTGAAGGTCTGGCTCGTGGTGAGGGCCGTATCCACCCCGGCGTCGTAACTCCCGTTGTTGTTGAGGTCGTCGTAGAGCCAGACCGCCGAGATTTCCGTCGCCTCGTTGCCCGTGCCCGAACCCTTGAACACGACCTGAGTGACGAGAAGCGTTTCCGCCGACGAGGCGCTCAGTTGCAGTTGCAGGACGGTCGCCTTCGTCGCCGTGCCGCTGAAGGTCCGCGCTGGCGGGCTGTTGCTGCCGAGCGCCATGGTGAGCGTGCCCTGGGTGCTCACCGTTTTCGTGCCGCCTGCGGTCGGGGAGGTGCCGCCTGCCGTAATCGCCACACCGCTTGTCTGACCGGCGGCGGTGATGCCACCTGAGAGGACGCGGGCGATGAACGTCTCCCCGTTCGAGGCGTTGCCGTTCAGGTCGTAGACGACCAGCCAATCCGTTGAAGCCCCGGCGTTGACGACCTCCGAGCCGACGTTGATGCGCACCGTGTCGTCGTCGGCGGCGAAGTTGAGGCCGGAGGCGATGAGACGGTCCGTGCCGACATCGTAGATGCCGTTCGAGTTCGCGTCATGGTAAAGCCGGATGCCGCCGGAGGTGATGTCGGTCACGTCATTGGCAGTGCCTGCGGCGCGCAAGGTGAAGCCGGTGATTACGATATTCTCCGTTGAGGATGCGGTGAAGCGGATTTGCAGCATCGGCACGCCGGTCGCGTTCGCCGCGACGTTTGATGCGCCGGGGTTATTCGGTCCGGGGGCGATGGTGAGGCTGCCGACGTTGCTCACCGTGCGGGTCGCGCTGATGAGCGGCGTGCCGGTCGCGGTGGCGGTGGTGGCGCTCTGCCGTCCGCGCACGGCGATGCTGTCGTTGGCGGCGATGCGGAAGCTGAACGTCTTGCCGTTCGGGGCCGAAGAGGACACGGACGCGAGCACGAGCCAGTCCTGCGACGAACCCGGTGGGATGAGGCTATCGGCGGAGGTGATCACGAACCGCACGGAGCCTGCCGAGTCGGCAAACGTCTGCGCTGCCGCAAGCTGCGTGTCCGTCGTCGGGTCGAAGTGCCCGTTCGAGTTCACGTCGCGGTAGAGCTTGGCGGCGGTGAGGTAGGTCGCGTGGTTGAGCGTCCCGGTGGCGTTGATCGAGACGCGGCTCACCGCGAGCGTTTCGGCGGTGGAGGCGGTCATCCTCACCTGGAGGACCACCACGTTCTCCGCACCGGCGGCTTCGTTTCCGGCGGTCGGGTTGTTTGGCCCGGCGGAGGCGGTGAGCACGCCGACGTTGTTGATCGTCATCACCGCGCCGTTCACTGGTGCGCCGGTGACAGAGCGGCTCGACCCGCTCGTGTTCTTCGCGGTGACGTAGCTATTGAGCGGGATCGTCGTCTGGAACGTCTGCCCGTTCAGGGCCGTACCGTTGAGGTTGTAGAGCACGAGCCAGCGATGGACGGTTCCGGGCGGCATCACGTAGCCCGACCCGCCGAGGGTGAGGGTCGCCAGGCCGTTGTCCGCGCTGTAAGAGGAGGCCGAGACGAGCGCGGTGTCCACGCCCGTATCGTAGACGCCGTTCTCGTTGAGGTCGTCGTAAAGGCGCAGGTTCGTGAGCGCGTTCACGTCGTGCCCGGTCCCTTCCGCCTTGAAGGTCAGGCTGGAGACGAGCAGCGTCTCGGCGGAGGAGGCGGAAAGCTGGACCTGCACCATGACGAGGTTCGTCTCGCTCGGCCCGACGCTCGACGCGCTGGGCGAGTTCGGCCCGACGGTGATGCTGAGTGTGCCCTGGCTGCTCACGGTCTTCGTGCCGCCGGTGACGCTCGATGAGCCGCTTACGGTGATCGTATCGCCCGACGAGGTTCCGAGGGCGATGATCTCGGACTTCTGGATGAAGGCGATGAACGTCTCGCCGTTCGATGCGTTGCCGTTGAGGTCGTACGTGACGAGCCAGTCCTGCGTCGTGCCTGCCGGGATGATGCGCCCGACGCTGTTGAGCACGAGGAAGCCGTTATCGTTGCTGAAGCGCGTTCCGCCGATGATGAACTGGTCCACCCCGGCGTCGTACGCGCCATTGGAGTTGGCGTCGTAGTACACCTTGATGCCGCCAGTGCTGATGTCGAGCGTATCGTGCGCCGTGCCGGAGGCGCGCAGGGTGATCCTGCGGACCTCCACCGGCTCCGTCGAGGAGGTGGTGAGGCGGAACTGCACCATCGGCTGGTTTGTGCCGGAAGAGGCAATCGTCGAGGCCGCCGGGTTGTTCGGGCCTGCGCTCAGGGTGAGCGAGCCGGTGGTCGTGATGGTCTTCGTCGCGCTTGAGACCGGCGCGCCGATGACGCCTGCGGCGACGCCAGAGGCGCGGCCATGCGTCCTTGCGCTGTCGTTGACGGAAACCTTCAGTCCGAACGTTTCTCCGCTTGAGGCCTGACCGTTCAGGCTCACCAGGACGAGCCAGTTCTGCGACGTGCCGGGCGGGATGAGGCTGTCGCCGGTGCTGATGACGAACCGGGCCGAGCCTGCGGAGTCGGCAATCGTCTTCTGCGCGGCGATCTGATAGTCGGTCGCTGGGTCGAACTGGCCGTTGTCGTTCGCGTCGCGGTAGAGCTTGACGGCGAGCACGTCGGTCGCGTGGTTGATCGTCCCGAACGCATTGAACGAGATGGTATCCACCGCGAGCGTTTCCGCGTTCGAGGCGGCGAGGTTCAATTGCAGGACCGGCACGTTCTCGGCGTTCGTCGCTTCCGTCGTCGGGCCGGGGTTATTCGCGCCTGCGGTGAGCGTCAGCACGCCCACATTGTTGACCGTCTTGACGCCGCCGCCGAGGGGCACGTTCACCGTCGGGGTGATCGTCTGACCGCTCGTCTTGCCCGTCACCGAGACGTAGCTTGCAAGCTCGATGCGCGCCTGGAAGGTCGAGTTATTGGGGATGCTGCTCTCCAGGTCGTACGTGACGAGCCAGGTCCGCGACTGGCCCGCAGGCAGGCTGTAGGCCGGGCTGAAGGTGAAGTCTATCGTTCCATCGTCGGCGGCGAAGGCCTTGCGCACGCTCAGGAGCGTATCCACGAGCGCCTCGTACGTGCCGTTGCCGTTGAGGTCGGCGACGAGCGCGACGCTATCTACGTGGGTCAGTTCGTTCCCCGTGCCGTTGCCCTTGATCTTGAAGCTGGTGATCTGGAGGGTTTCGGCGGCGGAGGCGGTGAGCTGCACCTGGAGCATCGGAAGCGCGGTCGTGCCCGGCCCGACGGTGGAGGACGCGGGGTTGTTCGGCCCGGCGTTGAGCGTGAGGCTGCCGGTGGCGGAGACCGTCTTGAGGCCACCCACGACGTTGGTGCCGCTTGCGCTGATGTAGCTCCCGGACGTAGCACCTATTGATATGATTCGAGAGGGTTCTATCCTCGACGTGAATGTCTCGCCGACGCTCGGATATTCCGTGCCGCCGAGGTCATACACGACAAGCCAGTCCTGCGACGTGCCCGCAGGGATCGTCTGGCCGGGCGTGGCGACGTTGGCGACGTTATCCGCATG
>Ga0172366_10000176_pt1 | contig 40225 bp, 36 predicted proteins | sample LakKivSesite69cm_FD_114533 | JGI IMG/M metagenome (GOLD analysis project Ga0172366, IMG submission 114533) | Sediment microbial communities from Lake Kivu, Rwanda - Sediment site 69cm | ecosystem: Environmental > Aquatic > Freshwater > Lake > Sediment | place: Rwanda: Western Province, Lake...
CCCTCTCCCTTCTGCCAACCCTTGATCGAGCTCCCGCCCGAGAAGACGGGGTTCTCTCCAGGGTACGCTGCATAGGTCACGGGGGATCGCTCCGAGCCGCCGTCCTCGTGCCCGAACACCAGAGGCTGTCCCAGTTCGTAGATACCGCCCCGGATGAGCACCGTGACTGGAAGGTCCTGCTGGGCGTGTGCTTCTCGCACCGCCCTTTGGGCGCGCTCCACCGTGGCGTAGGGTCCATCGGTTCCCTGTGGATTCGGCGAGGCAATCCTGCCCGACCACGAGTCATTCCCTTTGGTGGATACGTAGAAGGTGAGTTCCTGCAACTCCCCGGCCCTGATAGCCTGCATGGAAGCGAACAGAACGATCATGGCCGCGGAAACTACCAGTCCGCAGCCAAGGAACCCCAAATCCTCCATGTCAACTCCTCCAAAGGCCTCCGTGCGCCACCCGCCAGACGCATTGCCTCGGGTTCGGGTGTGCGCCGCTACACGGTGCGTGCTTGAAAACCTATCGTCGACCGCCCCGGCCGGGACCTTTGGTCAGCCCGAGGATCCGGCTGCAGCGAAAGAGGCCGGTGGAGATGTCGTCTTTCCTGGTGGGGTTTAGGAAGATCCTCGAACCGAGCGAGAACATTGGCCATCGAGCATGTGTCTCACTGCTTCGTGTGGGGTTCATCAACCCGTTCCTGTTCAGCCCCTGTTGGGCCCACCTCTCTTGATCCGGTCGTCTTCTGCTTGGCGATAGCCAACGCTGTCCTGAGCATGCGGAAGTCTTCCTCGGTAAGCGTGCCTGACACATATGCGACCGCCGAGTACACTGCAAGCCCAACGAGGACCGCCAATCCGAGGCGGGCCAGGGGAGCAAGGGTTCGTCCCAGAACCAGGTAGACGGCGGGCGACATTAACGCAGTTGCAAGGATGGCCTTTGCCGTGGAGTACAGCTCCACTGAGGCACTTGTGTGCTTGGTCATCATGGCGACGGAAAAGACCAGTCCGACGAACATCGAAATCACGTAGGCAAGCGCCACCCCCTCAATGCCCGCAATGGCGCCGAGGGCAGCACCTGCGATGAGTGCCACGGCGCAGATGATTGCACTTGCATAGTTGACGAGATCGGGTTTACCTATGCCAATCAGGATCGTGTTGGATACGTTGTAGATGGGCATGAACAGCAAGAGCAAGGAGAGTATCTGCATCATCATGACGGCCTCGAGGTATCCGGGAAGGAGGGCCTCCAGCAAAGCTTTGGACAACAAGGATAGTCCCACGGCTGCGGGCAGGCCGAGCACGATGAGCAATTTGGTGACCTTCGTGCAGAAGAAGGCCAGGGCCGCATGGTTGCCTTTGGACTCAAGCTCCGAGACGTAGGGCATGACCACCACCGCAAGGCTGGTTGCCACCAGCAGCCCGGCTGACACGATGTTGTAGATGCCTCTGAAGTATCCGATGGACACGACATCGAAGCCAAAGGCCTTGATCAGGATGACGCCTATCCAGGCAAACAGGATTCCAAGCAGGTTCGAGCTGTACACTGGTGCAGCGAACCTGATCTCCTCGCGCAGGCTGATCCCGCCCCCCGATGGCAGGCCAAAGATAGCCAGTCCCTTCCTCCACGCCAGGATGAACCCGGTCAGCATCGCAAGGAGGCCCGCGAGCGCGAAGGCGGTGATTGGCGCCAGATATTCCATGCCGGAGAAGATCATTGGGATGACGATGGCCATGTAGGCGACACCGTATACCGTGATAACGACCGCCCTCTCCCGCATCAGGAAGTACGCCTGGAAGATGGCCTGCACGAAGATGTAGAGCAGGTTGGAGAGCAGGAAGACGCTTGCGGCTCTCACGCCGACGCTCACCGGCTCGTCCAGCAACCTGGCGATCCACGGGGAGAGGAGGAACATGGCGAGTGTGGCCAGGAGGGAAATGGCCACTCTGATCAGCAGGAGGTATCTCGTCGTGCTGGTGGCACGCGCCGGATCTGAAACGAGGTACTTCGGGACGAACCTCACCATGGTGCTCTCGATCCCAAGATTGAGCATCGGGGACAGGAGCGAGGGGACTATGAATACAAGTTGGTAAAGTCCGTACTGCTCCGGCCCTAGCAGTCCCATCACGAACACGCCGGCGATGTACAGAAACACGGAGGATACGATCGCAGCTAGGGCCGAATAGGAGATGCCCACAATGATCCTTTCCGCATCCTCGCCCATGCCAGACCGGGTCTGGGCGGACGGGCCTCAAATTATGTGTTTTGCCTGCAGGAGAGCCCCTCAGCTGGGTCCGCGTGGCCCGCGACAGGTGCGTCTCCTACTTCTCGGATGCTTCGGGCGCTGATGCCAAGTTGACGGCTCTGACATCGGGCAGCCTCAAACCGGGCGGTCTAGGCTGGCTGACCGGGCTTGGGCGCTTTCACGAACGTCACGTAGTACACCGCAATGCAAGCGGCGCCTGCAACCACCAAGGTCATGATCGTTCTGAGCAGCTTGGCTTGCTTCGACTTTGTTTGAATTCTCTCCGCTTCCGCCTTGACTTTCACCAGATCCTGCCTGCTTTCTGCATAGTACTCGGCGGCCTTGGTCATGGAGGTGTTGTACTTGCTCTCGGCATTCCAGACCCAACTGACGGCGTTCGTGAACAGCGTTCTGAACTCGGTTGTGTTGGTGAAGCGCCCGAAGTAGTTGTACCCTACCTGGTAGTCATCGGCGCCAAAGGATGCAAAGGTTACCGAAACGCCCTTGTTACGGTACTTCACGATTGATGGGGCACCGCTGCTCTTCTCGCGGAAAAGCACCTTGTACTCCCCGACCGCGGGGGACTTGGGGGCATAGCTGTTGTTGGCTGCGTTGAAACTGAGCACTATCTTGTGGTCGGGCATGGTGAAATCCTGTACGCCATTCGAGATCTCGTCGTCCTCCTCCTTGGCATGCGACATGGTGAACCTGCGGGTCTTTGGGTCCAGTGTCCCCGGACGATAGCCCGTGCCAAAGATCGGAAAGACGGTCTGCGACACGTTCCCCGTTGCGGTCTCCGATCCGGCAAAGCCGATTCCAACGAGGCCGCCGCCCTGCGAAAAGAACCATTCCAGGGCCGAGTCCAGTCCTGACTGCTTGTTGTCGATGGGGAGCGTCAGTATCGCTGCCTTGACGGTGGGGAAGTAGAGCATGGTCTTGAAGATGTCAAGTGATCCGACGGTCTGGATCTCCGCTTCCAGTCGTCCGTCCTCCTGTATCAGCCTGGCAAGCTCCTGCCCGTAGTTCGGGGCGGAGGGGCAGTATATCACTAGGAGGGGCTTGGACTGGGCGGCCCAACTACACGGGCCGAGGGCCACGAGCAACAGAATCGTGCACGTCGCGATCAGACATGGGCTCATCGGCACTCTCAGGCGCGTCACACCTCCTCAGTGCTTCCGCTTTGAGCTGGCATGCTCGTCGATCTTGCCGAAGGCATGCACGATATCCCCGATGTCCGAATCGGTCAGGTTGTGGATGGACCACCCCCCACCGATCCACAAGGCGTCCCGGACAACCCTCTCAGTAACGGGGCAGAGGCCGTCCTCGTAGCGGGCGGAGCCCTCGTAGTAGCGGCACTCGTAGGGGCATTCACTGCCCCCGAACCCGATCTTGTTCCTGAACAATGGATTGGCGTAGAGCGGTCGGGCGTAGCCGAAGCCCGCGTAGAGCCCCTCTGCCGAGTAGGCGGCCTGCAGCTCGGCTCTGGTCATGCCAAGCTTCTTCTCGTCGATTCGGAGGGCGAAGACGTGGTACACGTGCTTGGCGTGGGGACGCCTTCTCGGCGGCGTCATCCAGTCGAACTTGGAGAGCTCGCGGGCGAGCCGGTCGCCGTTTCGGATTCTCCTTTCGGTGAACCGGTCCAGCATTTCGAGTTGGGCGAGAAGGATGGCCCCGGCAAGCTCCGTCATCCTGAAGTTATAGCCGAGCACGAAGCTCTCGTATGTCCTGGAGGCCGAGGGCCCGAAGACTTCCCCATGATGGCGAACCTTCCTGCAGGCGTCCGCGAGCTTCTCGTCGTCCGTCACGATGATGCCTCCCTCGCCCGCCGTTATGTTCTTGCTCTGTTGGAACGAGAAGCACCCCAGGTCCCCGATGCTGCCGACCTTCCTGCCCTTGTACTCGGCCGCGTGGGCCTGTGCGCAGTCCTCGACAACCGCAAGATCGTGTTCCTCCGCGATCTCCAGTATCTCATCCATCTCGGCTGGGTGGCCGAAGAGATGCACGGGCATGATGGCCTTGGTGCTCTTCGTCACGCGTTTCCTGACATCATCGGGATCCATGCAGAAGGTGTCGGGCAGGATGTCACAGAACACGGGGACTGCGTTGTTGTGGAGGACCGAGGTCGCGCTTGCGATGAAGGTGTACGCGGGGACGATCACCTCGCTCCCGGGGCCCACCCCGGCCGCCGCTAGGGCAACGTGCAACGCTGAGGTCCCTGTGTCCGTCGCGACGGCATGCTTCGTTCCGGCGTATCGGGAGAACTTCTGCTCGAACTCGGCCACCTTCTTCCCGTCGATCGCACAGAACTGCCTTGATTCAAGCACCTCCATGACCAGTTCCTTCTCCCGGGGCGCAACCGCGGGGAGGTTGTTGAGCCTCTGCGTCCTTACCGGCTTTCCTCCGTGGATAGCGAGCTTCTCCAAGATATCGTTCTCCCGGGCGAGATACCCCTTGAAGTTGAATAAGATTATGCTGGCCCAGTGCCCGGGGAGGGAGGTGTCGCTGATCGTGCTGAAGGTCTGCATTGTTCCCCTGGCCAGCGCCTGTCGGGGAAAGCGCTCCGAAAAGCTCCGCTCCGGGCACGGCCCCGCTGGTCCACTACACAAGGCCCGCCTTCCTCGGAGACGAAGGTAGCGTCTTCGTGATGGGCGGGAAGGGCACGATTGGCAGGCTAGATCGTTCCCTTGAAGCTGATTGTCTGCTCCTCCCAGTCGATTCCGGCCTTGACGCCCAGGGAGTGATCGCCCTTCTTCAAACCGCCCTTCTTCTCCACTTCGATCTTGATGATGTCCCCGTACTCAGAGTAGATCTCGGTCGTGGGGTCAAACTTCCTCGAGGGTCGGTTCCCGACGGTCAGGTTTATCTTATCAACCGGGATTGCGACGCCATCGATGCTCATCTCCTTGAGCCTTGCCGATCCACTGCCGATGTCATTCCTGATCTCAACAACGAAGTGGTCGACCTTCCCGTCGCCGTCCTTGTCCAGGTTCTTGAAGGTTGCCATTTACTCTTTCACCTTGGTGTATTTGTTGTACTTGGTGTAGCCAACGCATCATTTAAATGTGATTGAGTCCGGCTAAAGCAGGTGTAGCAAGATAAATCAAGGCGATGGGTCGATGGAGTCGGAAAAGAGGAAGCTAGCGAGGTTCCGCGCGCTCATGGGCGCGTTCGTTAGGAAGTGGACCGTGGAGATCATGTACTGTCTGTACGAGAGCAAGACGATGCGTTTCACCGGTCTTCGGAAGATGCTGTCTGGGATCAGCTCGCGAACTTTGTCCGACAGGCTCCGGGAGCTTGAGGAGATGGGCCTCGTGCGGCGCACGGTGTATGCGGAGAAGCCGGTCAGGGTGGAATACGAGCTCACCCCGGCCGGAAGGAAGATAGGGGAACTGGCGTACGCAAGCTTCGAGGAGCTCGTGGATGCTTGGGACCAAGTAGCGGGGCGCAAAGGAGGAAGGCCTTGAAATGATCGAAGTAGGGCTTGTTGGCTGCGGAGGCATGGGGACCGACCTGGCCCGGAACATGGCCAAGCTCGAAGGAGCTAGACTTTTGGCCGCATACGATTCCAACCTGGATGCGGCAAAGAAGGTGACGGCCGAGCTCGGAGGGGATGTGTGCTCGCAGTACGGACAGCTGCTCGGGCGGGCGGACATCGACGCGGTGATCGTAGCAACGCCTGGGTACCTTCATGCCCAACACGTCAAGGAAGCTGCCGCGGCAGCCAAACATGTGTTCTGCGAAAAGCCCCTGGCTCTGAGCCTAAGGGACTGCGACGACATGATTAGGGCATGCAGGAAGGCGAGGGTCAAGCTGATGGTGGGTCAGGTGCTGCGCCTGCTCCCGCTGTTCAAGGAATCGGCTAGGATAGTCAGAGAGCAGCTTGGAAAGCCGGTGGCCATGAGCACCACCAGGATTGGCGGGTGGGGGTACAGGGAGGGCTGGCGGTCAAGGCTCGAGACATGCGGAGGGTCCCTGCTGGAGGTCAACGTCCACGAGTTCGACTACATGAGGCACGTGCTCGGGGAGCCGGTGGAGGCCTTCGCCTACGGCGGCAGATTCGTCCTCGACTACGTTGATTTCGAGGACACGGTCTATGCGTCATTCAAGTTCAGAGGCGGCAGCATCGGCATTCTGAAGTCGGCCGTGTCCTCGGCCATCGGTCAGTATAGGGGCGAGATAATCTGTCAGGGCGGAACGCTCTTCTACGACAACCGTGACGGATCCATCCGGTACAAGAAGACGGACTCACCCGAGGTGGCCCTGACCCGGGATCAGATCCCCCAGGGCGGCGGGGTGGCAGAGGAAGTCTCGGAGTTCATAAAGAGCATCGAGGAGAAAAGGAACCCCTCGATAACCGGGGAGGACGGCAGAGCGGCGGTCGAGATGGCTCTTGCGGTTCGTCGGTCGGCCGCAGAGGGAGTCCCGGTGCGGATAGGAAGAAGGTGAGGCTACGGAGGCAAAGGAGAGGTTCCTCAGGGTGATGTACCATGAGGAAGTCGACAGGATAGCCACCCATGACAACATAGCCTCCAGTTCCCTGCTCAGGAAATACGGCGGCGACCTCTGCGACACTGATCTGTGGCTGGCGGGGCGCAAGGCCTGCATTGAGCTTGGCATAGATGCCCTGCGCTTCCTTCAGTCCACGGAAGGCGTGCCCAAGGAAGGGGAGGTGACCTCCCGCGACGGTTGGGTTCACAAGAGGTTCTCCTACACCACATGGGTCGTGAAACGGAAGATCCAGACCGTTGAGGACTTCGAGGCAAACCCCGTCGAAAGGACGGATGAGGACACCATCGCCCAGCATGCCCTGAGGACTGTGCAGCACTACAGGGATACCCAGAAGAAGCTTGACCCCATCTTCTACCTGCTCCACTCCGGAAGCTGGGTCCCGGGCATAGGCGAGTATGCCCAGGGGCGCTTGGGCCTGATGCTTTTCTCCAAGGTCCTCTACTCGGAGAGAGGGCGGGTCAGAAAGGACGTCAGGACCATTGGCGAAGAACACGTGAAGTTCGCCAAGATCTGCGCCGAGGAGCGGATAGCGCCCGTGATCTTCGGGGGGGAGGACATCACCACGAACCACGGTCCCTTCATCCATCCAAAGCTTCTGAGGGAACTCTTCTTTCCCTACCTGACGCGGATAGTGAAGGCCTTCCGAAAACAGGACATCAAGTACGTCTTCCACTCCGATGGCGATCTGTGGCCGCTTCTTGACGATTTCCTGGCTGCCGGCGTCCAAGGCATGCACCCGCTTGAGCCCTTCTGCGGGATGGATCTACTCAAGGTGAAGGAGCGGATCGGGGACAGGGTTGTGCTCTTCGGCAATATCGACTGCTCGGGCACCCTACCCTTGGGAACTGTCGAGGATGTGACCAAGGAGGTCATCGAGCGGATCAAGGAGGCGGGGCCAGGCAGCGGCTACGTGCTGGGGTCAAGCAGCGAGATCGAGGAGATCGTGCCGGTGCGAAACGTGGAGGCCATGTTCAGAACTCTGAGAAGATACGGTAGGTTCCCAAGATAGGCTTCCGCGGCGGTCTCCATCAGCATCCTACTTCTTATGTGTCAAAAGGGCATATTGTTAGTCGGGTGCCCCTCCGAGTGGAAGTTCGTCAGGAAGGTCACTTGTCCGCTCTGTGGCCGAACCGGTGGGGTTGCCGGACGCGCGAAGGCGCATGGGCTGCGCCAAGGCCGTGCGCCTGGAGTGCTTCGATTCATCGATGGGCGTGTGCGTGACCTGCAGATCCAGATTCAGCAGGGAGGACTCGTGCCCAGATTACATGTGCTAGCTAGCCTGCGCCTTTTCTTGCAGACTCATTTATATCCGGTAGCCTCCGGCTGCGCGGGCGAGGAGATAGCATGAGGTACGAGAAGGAGAAGGTGGAGAGAGTACAGTCCATGATGCGGAAGGAGGGGGTGGACTGCCTCGTCTGCAGGAACTCAGAGAATGTCCTTTACTTCTCCGGATACTGGCCAATACGGGGCTGGTCGTTCTCCGTGGTTCCGGCCGAAGGCGATCCGATCCTACTTGCCCCCGATTACGAAGTTGAGTTCACCGAGAAGGCGTGGGCAAGGGATGTGAGGATGTACACGGGCAAGCCCTACGAGGACGCATCCCGTCTGCTCAAGGAGGTTGGCGTCAAGGGAAAGGTGGGCTATGAAGGGTCATTCGAGCTGATCGCGGGGAACGCCATCGGGGTCGAGAATGCCCACGTCGGGTTCCAGCATCTTGAATTTCTGAAGAAGAGCCTCCCGTCATCAGAGCTTGTGGATGCAACAGACCTGATCCTGGAGATGAGGAAGCTCAAGACGCCCGCCGAGATAGAGGCCATGAGGCTTGCCGCCGATCTCTCCGGCGAGGGCTTGGGCTCGGCCCACTTCGTTCTGGACGAAGGGGTGAAGGAGACACAGGTGGCCGCTGCCTGCGAGAAGACCATATACGAGGAGGGCTTCGGCTACAAGGGCAAGGCCACGGTCGCCAGGGCCTTTGCCTTCGTCATGTCCGGGCCCAACTCACTGAGAGCTCCCAGGCCCTACAACATCAGCTCACAGAGGAAGATCAGGGCCGGGGACGCGGTCCTGATAGAGCTCAACACCTGCGTCGACGGCTACTGGTGTGACCTGACTCGAACCTGGGTAGTGGGCGTCCCGAGCGAGGAGCAGAAGAAGGTCTGGGAGCTTCTCCTTGCAGGCCAGAATGCGGCCATCAGCGCCGTCAGGGACGGCATCGATGCAATCGAGGTGGATGAGGCCGCGCGGAAGGCCGTCAGGAAGGGGGGATATGAATTCCCGCCCTTCCTCGGCCACGGCATCGGCGTCGCATGCCACGAACCCCCCTTCATAAAGCCCGGGTCCGAGGACAAGCTCCACCCCAACTACCTCCACAGCGTCGAGCCGGGCATCGCCAAGCCCAGCATAGGGGGCATGAGGATAGAGGACATCGTTCTCGACAAGAGCAGGGGAGGCGAGAGCATCTCGACCTTCCACAGGGACCTATAGTCCCTTGGAAAGGGAATCGGACCCGATCTGGATGAGGTGTGGTCAAGAAGGAGGATCCCGCCCGAGAGGGCCAGCAGAAGAATGGGCCCGATGATGAGAGCGCCCGTGACCCCAGGCTTAAACGAGATAAAACCCTGTCCAAAAGCCCCATCAATGGTGGTCTAGGAGGGCACGCCCTGGGATCCGCCCTTCAATTTGGTCCTTATCTCCTCACCCATCTCGCTTCTCATTTTGCTTGCATAGTCCGCCAGCTTCCTGTCGCCCAAAGGTATGACTATGTGTTCAAGAATCTCGTTCCAGAACCGGCTCCTCATCCCGCCGTGTCTGGCGAAATAGGGGAAATACCTCAGGTTGTGTTCCCAGCATCTCACCATGAACTCCCAGTGAAGCGGGGTCATATCCTCCTTGGTGAAGCTCCTTTCGTTGATCACATTCCCCATGGCCACGAAGAAGAGAGGGAAGATCCCGGACATTATGTCACCGAGCTTGTCGACGAGCTCTATGGATTTGATGATGTCATCCTCGGTTTCCCCGGGTAGGCCCGCGATCATGGTGGCGCACGGGATCCAGCTGCAGTCGATGGAGATCTCGAAGGCCTCCCGCACGATCTCGGGCCACTCCTCCGGTTGAAAGGGCCTCACCTTGCCGCGCATGTGCCTCCTAATCATCTCGACCGAGCCAGTCTCGATGCCCGTCTGGTATGAGTTCAAGTTGCGCTCGCCCATTTCCAGCACCTCTGACACCCCCGGCAGCAAGGTCTTCTCGCAGGCCACGGATGCCAGGGCCCCGTGGGATGGGAAGACCTTCGTGACGGGGCCGAACTCATAGATGGAGCGGAAAAGATCGAGAACCTTCTGCTTGTCAGGCCTTACTCCCTTCGCGCCGTAGCGCCAAACATCCTCTGCATGGATGTAAATCTGCGTGTGGCCAGCTCGAGTGTTGACCTCCACTTCCTCTAGGATGTCTGGAATCGGGCGACAGCGGAACTTCTGAAGTGTGGGGGTGCAGAAATCGCAGCCCCTTCCGCAGCCCCGGGCGATCTCAACTAGGGCGTTGATGGAGGGGTTCAGGATGTTGGGTATCATCTCAACGGGAACGACCTCGCCTTCGACGGATCTTGGCATCGGTTCCCCAGCCTCAACCATCTTCACCAACTTGGGAAGGATGATTTCGCCCTCGCCGGTCACCACGCAGTCAATGCCAAGCTGGTCCCTGATTTCGTGGTACTTGTCCAGCTGCCAAGAACCGGGGCCACCGACGACGATCTTGGGCCGATGCCTGCGGACGGAGGGATCCGCAAGGATCTCCCTGAACTTCTCAGGCACGTACGCAGGATTGTCGTATATGTTGGTGAAGGTAGAGGTGACGGGTCCCTGGCCCAAGGGATCCATGGTGGATATCGCCAGAACCAAAGTGGTACCGTCGATGAACCGACTCAGATGGTCGGGGTGGGCAACCACGACCTCATCCCGCGGATACCCAGCTGCAACAAGGGCAGCCTCCACCTTCCGGATGGCATAGGGAGCAAGTACAGCCTTCCCATCCTTGTGTGGAACGCTGGGGCAAAACATTCTGTAGTAGACGGGCCCTGGCATGAACTTCTTCGGGAAGGACGCTGAGAAGCCGAAGAACATGTTGTTCTGATGCTCAGACATCAGAGTTCTGTCGGTAGTCAGAACAACCTTGGCCACGTTCGGCCCCCCTCTGGGCCCTAGGCTACGGGGATTCGCTGGGTCAGGAAAACGACCGTCTTACTGCCCTTCAAGACGTATATGTTCAGGTCGGTATAGCCCTTCACGCCATCCAGGGTCAGAGCTTGGTCGACCGAAGACTGCGGGTTGATGTTGGGCAGGGGACGGGTTAATGCTGTCTTCTTATCCTGCGTCGAATCGATCGTCCTCCACACATCCACTCTGACGCTATACTGATCCGATGTCACGTTGACGTCCTTGGTGGTGTAGGTCAGAGTCAGGTTCAGCCGATCCTGCGCCGTCCCAGTCCACTGAATTGACTTGACGCTTGCCTGCAAGGACGGTGGCTTGTAGGAGGTCAGGAGGGCGACCACAATACAGGCCACGATGATCACGGTTACGAGTATTATCCATTTCTTGGGCATTGGTCTCTTCGGTGTCTCGCCCATGCTTAACCCAGCCGAGTCAAATGGCAAGGCGCGATTTCTATTAACTCTTTCGCAGGCTGGCTGGCAGGCTAGATAGGGACCGCACCGTGCCGTGGCGGTATGCTTCTAGCATGCCTCTGGTATGGCTGCCGTCCGTCCCAAGGTGCCTTCGAGATTCAGTCTTCCGGCCAAGAGAGGAACGGGCAGTGACGGGACGCCCAGAAGCCCTTAAAGCAGATCCTTATGCCGACCAGCGTGACCGCCAAGTCGCTTAAGCGGCATTTTTAGCGTCAGCTATATTTTACTTTAGACCAAGCTAGGACGGAGACTCAGGGGAGCCCCTAATGGACACTGCCGTGGAATGCCGAGGGTTGACGAAGATCTTTGACGGGTTTGCCGCAGTTGACCACATTGACCTGACCGTCGCCAGGGGGACCGTGTTCGGGTTCCTGGGTCCCAACGGCGCCGGGAAGACGACGACGATCCGGATGTTGGCCTGCCTCATACGGCCCACTTCAGGTTCCGCCTCGGTCTGGGGTCTGGATGTGGGAAGGGACTACATGTCCGTGAAGAGGATCATTGGATACCTGCCCGAATCCCCGGGATACTATCCTGAGATGACTCCCCTAGAGTTCCTGCGGTATTTCGGCAGGTTGTTCAGGGTCAAGAATCAGGGTACCGTGGTCGAGGAGGCGCTGAAGAAGGTGGGTCTGTATGATGAAAGGGGACTTGAGGTGAAATCCTTCTCCCTGGGGATGCGGCAGCGCCTCAACATCGCTAGACTCCTGATCCACGATCCAAAGCTCCTCTTTCTCGACGAGCCCACCTCCGGCCTGGATCCGAGGGGGACCAGGGAAGTGCGTGACCTGATACGGGCGTTGGGCGAGGGCGGCAAGACCATCTTCGTGTGCACCCACATCCTGCCCGAAGTGGAGATGGTCTGCGAGGAGGTAGGGATCATAAACAAGGGCCGCATCGCCGCCCTGGACAGCCCCGATGGGCTGAGGAGCAAGGTCAAGGCGTCCAACGTCATAGAGGTGGGGGTAGGCCGGGGCGGGGCGCGGCCTGACGACTTGGTGACGATGATCCGGTCGCTGCCGTGGGCCAAGGAGGTCACCGTGAAGAGCGAAGGGGTGATCGCGGTTGAGGTCGGAACCTTGGAGGAGAAGCGACCTGAGCTAGCTAGGCTCCTGGTTCAGTGGGGGGCGGATCTGTTGTGCATGAAGCTACAGGAACCGACGCTTGAAGACGTCTTCATGAGTTACACCAGGTGATCGGGGTGGACCTAGCATTCGCAAGGCAACGGTTGACTATTGGCCTCTCGGACCTACCTTCCAGCCTCATCGTGATGAAGAAGGAACTTAGGGACAGCTTCCTGAGCTTGAGGGCCTACACCATGGCGATGGTGGCATTCGTTGGCATCAGCTTTTTCATGTGGATACAAACCGAGATTCCGATGGGCACAAACCCCATCGTTGAGATGGTCGTCGCCCTTCTGTCCCTGCTGGCACTGTTTTACGCGGTTGTCTTCTCAATGGACTCGGTGGTGAGTGAGAAGGCGACGCGGACGCTGCCTTTGATCAAGACGGCTCCCATCTCCTCCGCCTCCCTGGTTCTCGGCAAGTACGCGGCCATATTGGTGACATGGGGTGCGATACTGTTGACCTCGCTTCTGTACTTCCTCTTGGGCGGGCGCGGGCTGGTCGGAGAAGTCGCGTTGGACAAGCTTGTCCTGGGCTATGTGTCCACTATCCTCTTGGCAAGCGCGATGAGCTCGGTCGCGATCTTCATCTCCAGCGTAAGCTCCTCGGTCAAATCGTCTGCTATGGGGAGCCTCGGAGTTCTCTTCGCATTCATGGGGATCTCGGTTGCACGACAGCTCTTCTCAGGCTTTGAGTCGGTCATGCAGATACTGAACTTCGTGAGGAATTTCTCGCTGATCAGGTATTCGAGCATGATTACAGAACAGCTGTTCCAAGGGGGGAACGGCCTCTATCTGGGCGTTGCGGGCCTGCTGGCCTACAGTGCCCTTTTCGTTGTTGGCGCGATCTGCGTGGTGGGCCTCAAGGAGGATGTGGCTTGAGACGGGCACTCGCCGTTCTTGTAGTGTTCTCCCTCTGCGGCGCAGCCGGGCAGATACAGGTCCACCCGGACCTATCTGGGGCAGAGAGCAGCTCAGGACCCGTATCGATCCAGATCACCTCGCCCCAGCCAGGACCGGGCCTCGGTCCCAAGGTAGACGTGGGGGGAGAGTTTGACCTGCGCTTCACACTGCAACTGTCCAACCTGACGCTGACAGACGTGATCTTGGAGGTTCTGATCTACGACGAGGAGAACGAGACCTACGTGGCGGTGGACCCCAGTTGGATCTCGGAGGGGGTGAATGCCTCTTGGCAGGTTCTGCTCGGTCCCTCGAGTACCGCCGGCCTATTCAAGATCAGGATACCGGACAGAGGCTACTACTCACTCAAGATCAGAGGCACGTACCAGCTGGACGGCAGGCCGAATTTCGTGGAGGCTGGAGATCTCGCTTTCGGCCCCAGGATCCGCGTTATCCCGGCCCTTAGCAGACGATCCTACCTGGTGATAGTGGGAATGCCCGTGCTCCCGCTGATCGCGGGGATCTTCGTGAGATCGATGCGCAGGAGGGAGACGAAGAGACGGAGACGAAAGCCCGAACCGGGGTGGTTGCAGCGGCTGAAAGAGCAGGAATCAGGAGGGGAAGGTGGATCATGAAGAACACCGAGCTTCTGCACATGGGGATGATCGGCGCGGCCCTGACGATAGTCGGCGGACTTCTTTCCCAGGGATTGTCGACTGGGGCTGGCACGGGCAGCCTCAACCTTACTCCCCTGTTCACGCCAGGGGCAGACACCAACCAGACCGTGGAGGCTCTGAGAGAGGCTCTTCCAGAGGCACGGGAGAGCGCGGAGAGAGCCAGGCCATTTCTTTTCATCCAACTTGCCGGATACGCCCTCTTTGCCTTGGGCTTTGTCGGAATCTGGCGGATGACGAGAAGGGCGTTGGGGTTGGTCGCATTCCTGTGTTTCCTCTTGGCCGGTGTATCGGCGACAGCAAGCTACCTCATGCTTCCCTCTGCGCTGGAGGAACTCGCGGATGCCCTTGCCGCTGGTAGCACGAAAGCGGAAGACCTTGCACCCGCCATACCGTCGCTGCTTGTCCTGGCGGGGGCAGGGCTGCTGGGACTGGTCGGCCTTGTTGTAGGGTCCTTATCGGGCGGGTACGAGTTCTACAGGATGGGGAAGGAGCTCGATCACGATTTCCTGAGGGGCTCCGGAGTCCTGATGATGGCAACCGCCGTGCTCAGCATCGTGCCGCTCTTGGGCGGTCTGATCGTCTACGCCGCGATAGCTTCGGTGGGCATATCCTTCCATCTACTTGTTGGCAGAATGGCCGCCGCCCTGAAGCCGGGACCCTAGCCAAGGGGAAGATCCACGATCGCAGCAGAGTGAGCGCGAAGCGCGAGCTCGATTGTGGAACCGGACTGGCGGAGCGATCGCCTGCCTATCGTGACTGCATCAGGATCCTCGAAGCTGTTGAAGGAGTCCGTCCTCTGCCCGCCAAGCTCGAACACCGAGGCTCCTGCGCGCGCCTTTGCCTTCCTGATCCTGATGACGGCGTCTAGGTCCTGCCCCCTCGACCTGTTCACCACGGCCAGGTGGAGCATGCGTGAACCAAGGCTTGCCGAGGCGTCCAGATAGGGGACATGGTCCAATCCGTACTTCCCACAGCGGTATGTGTCTGAGAACGCTTCCGTTCTGACGGCCTTGGTTCCGGTGTGGTCGACGTAGAGCTTGAATGCAAGATAGGTTGGGTTGACGTAGATCCTTCCCTCATCGTCGGTGACTATCGCCGGCAGGACGTTGACCAGCTGGGCGAGGTTGGCCATCTTGACCGTCCGGCACAACCTGTGCAAGGCGTTGAAGATGCCGCAGGCAAAGATGCCGTCCGTGAGGCTGGCCCTCTGGTGGAGCCCGCTCCGTTCGTCGGCCTCCGGGTACCACAGGTTCCACTCATCGAATGCGATGTGCACCTGCCGCTGCGATGGGACGGTGGTCTCCACGATTCTGGACAGGTCGCCCAAACACCGCTGGGCATCGAGGGGCGCGGCGACTACGTCGTAGTAGTCTTCCCCACCTCGGTAGTACTTGTGCAGCGATATGTAGTCGATCTGTTTCCAGCATTCCGACAAGACCTTTCGGTTCCAATCCGGGGAGTCACAGCCAACCGCGATCAGCTTCACGGAGGGGTCGACCCTTCTAATGAGCTTGGCGAACTCAGAGCAGCTCTTGGAATACGCGTCGGCCGGCATGTGGCCGATCTGCCAGTCGCCGTAGGTCTCGTTGCCCAGTCCCCAGTACTTGACTCCGTGGGGCTCCGGATGCCCCATGCTTGCTCTCCTCTGGGCTTCATGCGTTCGTGTGGAGAGGTTGCAGTATTCGACCCACCGGGCGGCTTCCTCCGCAGATCCCGAGCCCATGTTCACGCAGATGTAGGGCTCGGCGCCCGTCTTGCGGCAGAAGTCGATGAACTCATCGGTTCCGAACTGGTTCGGCTCAACCGCCTTCCATGCGAGATCGAAGCGCGCGGGCCTCCTATCCCTGGGGGCGACGCCGTCCTCCCAATGGTAGCCGGAGGCGAAGTTGCCGCCGGGCCAACGGATCACGGGTGGGTGAATCGCCTTTGTGGCATTAAGGACGTCTCGCCTAAGGCCATCCACGTTGGGGAGCTTGGATTCGGGCCCCACCCACACGCCGCCGTAGATACATCGGCCAAGGTGTTCAATGAAGTGTCCGTATATGTGAGGATGGATCTCCCCAACCGTGCTTCCGGCATCAACAACGATCTCCGCACTGGTATCCATCTCGATCCCTCGACAGGAGCTTCCCCATTCGGGCTAATAACTCCATTGGCGCATGGCGGGATCGGCGTATCCGGGGAGTCGGAAAGCGTTTTCAGACGCTTGGCTCTCGTACAGGCTGATGATCGAGGCGGCCGAGCTTACAAAGGATTTCGGCTCGCTGCGGGCGGTGGAATCCGTTTCCTTTGAGTGCAAGCCGGGCGAGATCTTCGGGCTTCTGGGCCCGAATGGAGCCGGCAAGACGACGACCCTGCGTATGATCTCCACGGTCCTGCAGCCGACGCGCGGCACCGCGAGGGTCCTTGGATTTGACGTGCAGAGGGATGCAAGGAAGGTGAGGGCGAATATCGGCGTTCTGAGCGGGGAGACGGGGCTCTACGGAAGGCTGACGCCGTTTGAGATCGTCGCATACTACGGTCGTCTCCACGGAATCGACCGGGAGACGATCGAGCACCGGGCCGACCAGCTTTTCAAGATGCTGGAGCTTGAACAGGTGCGGGACAGACAAACCGAGAACCTGTCAAAGGGGACAAAACAGAAGGTGGCGATCGCGCAGTCCCTGATACATGATCCCAAGGTCTTCCTCTTTGATGAGCCCACCTCCGGCCTGGACGTGATGGCAGCAAGGACGGTGCACGACTTCGTGTTCAGGTGCAGGCAGGAAGGGAGGACGATCATGTTCTGCACCCATGTGATGAGCGAGGCCGAGAAGATGTGCGATCGCATAGCCATCATCGACAAGGGGCGCATAGCGATAGTCGGTAGCAAGGAGGAGATTCTCGACCAGACGAATGCCAGCAGCCTGGAGGAGGCATTTCTGGCTGTTGTTGGACGGAGGGCGGAATAAGATGGGCGCCATCATCACCGTCTACCTCAAGGAGATGCTGGACACCGTGAGGGATCGGCGCACCCTCCTGGTAATGGTTCTGATGCCCCTTGTGTTCATGCCCTTGCTCACCATCGGTTTCCCCATGCTGATGGATGTCCAGATGGCCAAGAGCGAGCAGAAGGTCTCGGTGGTCGGCGTTGTGGGCGAGGACAATTCACCCAAGCTGATGTCCTATCTCAAGCGCGGCGCAAATTATTCAAGGATCGCCATCGAGGTCGTGGACAACCTAACTGCGGCAATCGATGACGGGATCGTGAAGGCGGGCATAGCAGTCTCCAAGAATTTCGACGCCTCAGTGGCCCTCGGGAATGTGGGCAACATCTCGATCTACTATGACAGCACCAACCTCGCATCCCAAACGGCGCGGGACAAGATCTACTCCCTGCTGCAGGGATTCAGGCTTGAGCTGGTCGCGCAGAGGCTCAACGCCAGCGGCCTCAACGTCTCGATCTTATCGCCATTTGAAAGCGGGGAAGTCGACATCTCGACCGAGCAGGAGAGAGGAGGCTTCTTCCTCGGCCTTATGCTTCCGATGATGCTTGGTATGTTCGCGGCCGTGGGCGGGATGTACACGGCCATCGACGTCACTGCTGGGGAAAAGGAGAGGAAAACGCTGGAAAGGCTCCTGGTAGCTCCGGCGTCACGATTGGAGATAGTCATGGGCAAGTTCCTTGCGGTTTTCACCGTGTCGATGGTTTCGGTCGGGATCTCGCTGTTCTCGATGATCGTATCGGCGATTGTGGGCGGAAGCTTTCTCTTCCCTGAAGGCGGCTTCGCTATCAGGATTCCGGCCCTAACCGTCGTTGTGGTGCTGGGAATGGCGGCCCTGCTTGCCATCATGGTTAACAGCATCGAGATCGCTGTCTGCATGTTCGCCAAGAGCTTCAAGGAGGCGCAAAACTACGCCACCCCCGTCACGTTCGTCGTCATTCTGCCAGCCGTCCTAACCATGTCGATGCCCGGAATGGAGGCATCGCTCCCGATGTATGCGATTCCGCTCGTGTCGGGCATGCTCGTCTTCAAGGATGCGTTGCTGGGATCCTTTGTCTGGAGGTACGTCGCCATGGCCGTTGCGACCAGTGCGCTATACGCAGCCGTGGCCCTTGTGGTTGCGGTGAGGCTGTTCAACCGCGAGAGCGTCCTCTTCCGGGGCGGCGGTTGATCTTATCTGGGCTCGACGTGGACGTTGATGAAGGTAATCTCGGGGAAGCCTTCCTTCACTTTCTCTATGACCCGGTCAGTCACGGCGTGGCTCTTCTCGATGCTCATGGATGGGTTCATGATGACGTGCATGTCGACCTCGGCATAGGACCCGAAGTAGTGCAGGCGGATCTTGTGGACGCTCTTCACCTCGGGCGCGACCTCCACCAGCTTCCGGATCTTGGAGGCCATCTCAGGATCGGGGACCGTTCCGATCAGGTTCTCAATGTTCTCCTTCCCTATCTTGACCCCTATCACGCCGATGATGACTGCCATGCCGAGGGCGAAGATCGGGTCCATTATCCTTACGCCGAAAAAGGCCGCTGTGACTCCGAGCAGAACTGCGACCGACGAGATCGCATCCGAGCGGTGATCCCATGCGTTGGCCTGAAGTGACGGACTCTTCGCCGCCCTGGCGACCGAGAAGGTGTACCGGGCCATCGCCTCCTTCACCGTGATGGATAGGATTGATGCGACGATCGCTAGCGCTCCAATGGCGGGGAAATGGCCGTGGATCAACCTCAACACCGACCCTCTGCCGAATTCGTACGCGATTATGGCAAGGGAAACCGCGATAATGAGCCCGACCACTGCCTCTATGCTGCCGTGCCCGAAGGGGTGTTCCGTGTCGGGGGGTTTCCTGGCCTCCCGCAGACCGACATAAACAAGTGCTGAGGCCAGCAGATCCGAGAGGGAATGGAGTGAGTCCCCCACGACGGCCATGCTGTTCGAAAGTATGCCGGCGACGAGCTTGAAGCTCGTAAGGAGAAGATTCCCCCATACCCCCACTGCAGCGGCCCGTTTGCTTTTCCTGTCGAGATCGGTACCCGCCATTTCTGTGCTCCGGGCCTCATCCACGGAACTTAAAGGTCTTTCCTCGAGCATCGCGGGGCTTGAGGGCTCGAAGATTGCCGATTTGCGATTCTTCTTCCTGGGCAACATTTAATATGGAAGAGATAGGTGCCGCCGTCAGGGCTGAGGCGGGGGCACTTATCCCGCGGAGGCGAATCCAATGAGGAGGATCAAAGCTGGCATCATAGGAACTGGTTTCATCGGTCCAGCTCATGTGGAGGCCGTTCGGAGGCTTGGCTTCGTTGAGATCAAGTCGCTGGCCGAAGCGAACGAAGCCCTGGCAAAGCAGAAGGCCGAGCAGCTGCACATCCCCAACGCGTACGGTGACTATCGGCAAATCCTGCAGGACCCTGAGATAGAGGTGGTCCACGACTGCACCCCGAATTTCCTGCACTTCCAGATAAACCAGGAAATAATGGCGGCTGGCAAGAACATAATCTCGGAGAAGCCGTTGGCGATGGACTCCAAGGAGTCATCCAAGCTGGTGAAACTCGCCCAAGATACCGGGGTCGTGAACGGGATCAACTTCAACTACAGGCATTACCCGCTCGTCCAGCAGGCAAGGGCGATGGTGGAGCGGGGGGACGTGGGCACCGTATACGCCGTGAGGGGATCATATCTTCAGGATTGGCTCTTCCTGGAAACGGACTACAACTGGAGGCTTGAACCCGAGATCGGGGGCGTCTCCAGGGCGGTCGGGGATGTCGGCTCGCACTGGTGCGACACGGCCCAGTTCGTCACGGGCCTTGACATCACCAAGGTCTGCGCCGATCTTAGGATCATCCTCCCCGTGCGGAAGAAGCCCAAGAGGCCGATCGAAACTTACTTGGGGAAGGAGTTGCGACCCGAGGACTACGAGGAGAAGGCCATAACGACCGAGGACTATGCTGGCGTCCTCTTCGAGTTGGAGAACGGCGCGAAGGGCATCTTCGGCATTTCCCAGATGGCCGCTGGGAGGAAGAACAGGCTTTACTTCGAGGTGGATGGCTCAAGGTGTGCCCTTGCCTGGGATCAGGAGAGGCCGAACGAAATGTGGATCGGGAGGAGGGAGCGGGCAAACGAGGTTCTAGTCAAGGATCCCTCTCTGCTTCTTCCCGAGGCCAAGAGATACGTCGCCTATCCGGGCGGCCATCCGGAGGCCTATCCTGATGGGATCAAGATGTTCGTGCGGAACTTCTACGAGTTCGTCGCGGCCAAGAAGGATCCCAAGTCCTCTCCCCCCGACTTCCCAACATTTGCGGACGGACACCATGAGGTCGTGATATGCGAGGCCATCCTGAAGAGCAACAGGGAGAGGAAATGGGTAAGCGTCGAGTAGCCCGAGGATGCGGGGTTCCTTGAAGGCCTCAAGATCCGAAATCGCGATCAAGGAGAAGAGGGTCCGCGAGTTCCTGAAAGCGAAGGGACTATCGGCTCTCTGCCTCACCACCTCCAAGAACTTTGCCTGGTTTACCTGCGGGGGAGACAACCACGTCGAGATCACCAACCGAAGGGGAGTTTCAACTGCAGTCCTAACGGCAGACGACAAGTTCCTGGTGGCCAACAACATCGAGGCAGGGAGGATGGCTGCGGAGGAGGTCGAGGGGCAGGGATTTGTGGTGAGGGAGACCCCTTGGCATGACGATCGCCGGTTTGAGATCATCCGGGAACTGGTGGGAAAGGGAAGGATCGGGACCGACTGGCCCTTCCCGGGCGCGGAGATGGTGGACGGCGAATTGTCCCCCCTCCGGTATAGCCTAACACCACAGGAAATACAAAGGTACAAGGAGGTTGGCAGGCTCACGGGCCTTGCTGTCGAGCAGGCGTGCAGGCGGGTGAAGCCGGGCCGTACAGAACACGAGATCGGTTCGCTACTGGCCCGGAATCTCCTGGCCTCTGGCGTCCTGCCCGCTGTCATACTGGTTGCGGTGGACAAGAGGATACAGCTCTACCGTCACCCCATTCCGACGGACAGGAAGATGAGGAAGTATGCCATGCTAGTTGCCTGCGGAAGAAAGTGGGGCTTGATCGCATCTGCGACGCGGCTGGCCTGCCTTGGCAAGGTCCCCCATCAGCTCGCGGCGAAACACGATGCTTGCACCAAGATAGATGCTGGTTTCATCTCGAGGACCCACGAGGGACGGCAGGCATCCTGGGTTCTGTCCAAGGCGATCGAGGACTATGCCGCGACTGGCCATGCGGATCAGTGGAGGTTCCACCACCAAGGTGGCGGCACCGGCTACCAGACGAGGGATTTCCTCGCGACGATGTCTTGCACGGAGAGGATCAGGCCCAACCAAGCCTTTGCCTGGAACCCCTCCATATCAGGAACCAAGAGCGAGGACACCATCGTCTGCACGCGAAAGGGCCCCCTGATCCTCACGCAGATACGAGGCTGGCCCACCATCACCCACGAGGTGGACGGGGTCGTGGTGCAGCGTCCTGACATACTAGCTCTGTGATCGGTAGGACCATGGCGCGTATCTTCTTCCACCTCGGGAAGGGAAGGATCAGGGTCGAGATACCGGATCGAGTCCTGGCGGGCATCTACGCTCCCAAGGAACACCTCCCAACTGAGGCTGCTCAGTCGATGATCGAAAGGTCCCTGTCCCGGCCGGTTGAGTCCGACCCCATTCCCTCCCAGGTTGGAGGGGGCGACAAGGCGCTCATCATAATGGACGACGTAACGCGCGAGACCCCGACAAGGTTGTTGCTGCCTCCGATACTCAGGCAGCTGGAGTCGGCCGGGCTGAGGGACAATGACATCCATATGGTGTTTGCCCTCGGGACTCACAGGTACATGACGAGGGCCGAGATGGCCCGGAAGGCAGGGGGGGATGCCCTATCTAGGTTTCATGTCTTCAACCACTACTGGAGGGACGAGTCAATGCTCTCGGATCTCGGCAGCACCCGCTCGGGAATACGGATCTCGGTCAACCGGAGCATACTGGAATCAGACTGGAGCGTCGGGATCGGCAACATAGTCGCACACAGGGTTGCCGGCTATACCGGGGGCGGCAAGATAGTCCAGCCAGGACTCAGCGGAGCCGAGACGACGGGCCGGACCCACATCATCGCCGGGAGGTTCGAGGGCGAGGAGATCATGGGCGTGGCGGACAATCCAGTCCGGGCTGAGATCGAGGAGATAGCCAGCAAAGCAGGGCTCAAGATGATCGCCAACACAGTCATGGACGGCAAGGGAAGGATGGTGGGGTGCTTTTCGGGCCACCCGGTAAAGGCCCATAGGAAGGGCGTCGAGGCGTGTGACGACATCTACTGCATACCCATCGATCACAAGGTTGACGTCGCAGTGGTTGACTCACACCCAGCCGACATCGACATGTGGCAGGCAGTGAAAGCTCTGGAGGCGGCCGAGCTCGCCCTGAAGCCCGGAGGCACCATAGTCATGTTCTCTCCGTGCTGGGAAGGCGCTTCCAAGGAGCATCCGGAGCTGGAGAAACACGGCTACCTCTACCCTTCCAAGGCCGAGGCGATGATGGAGTCGGGGGAGCTGAAGGATTTATGCTCGATAGCGGCGATGTTGCACGTAGGTAAGATTCTAGAGAAGCTGAGGGTGATAGTCTACACCGTAGGGATCACCAGAAAGGAGACCGAAACGCTCGGCTTCGAGTATGCGGCCGATCCTCAGGAGGCAGTAGAGATGGCTCTCAAGGGCGCCGGAACGTCACCGGAGGTTATTGCCTTCAAGAGGGCGGCGGAGATAGTACCAAGGGTGAGGTGAAAGGCCATGATAGATGTGCATACGCATCCGGTCCTCGTGGAGGAGACGATGAAGAAGGACAAGCAGATGCTGAAGGTGACGAAGGAGGTGTTTGGGCTCCACAACCGGCCCCAACCCCTTGAGACCTTCCTACTCCAGATGGACGTCGCCGGGGTAGACAAGTCCGTGCTGCTGCCCATCGACTGCACCACCTCCAGGGGAAGCAGGATATATTCCAACCAGCAGATAGCTGAGCTCGTCGATCGGGCGAAGGGTAGGTTCATCGGCTTCGCTAGCGTTGATCCTCATTCAAAGACCGCCCCCGATGACCTTGAAAAGGCGGTCAAGGACTTGGGGCTGAAGGGGCTCAAGCTGGCACCGGGGATCCAGGAGTTCAGGCCCGATGACGAGAAGGTCTTCCCGATCTACAGGAAGGCCTCGGAGTTGGGCATATCCCTGCTGATCCACGGCGGTCTCAGCTGGGAGCCGGGCTCCAAGCTCGACCCCTGTCGGCCGCTCCTCCTAGAGAATGTGGCCGTGAAATTCCCCAAACTAAAGATCTGCATCGGACACTTCGGCTGGCCCTGGGTGATGGATACGGTTGCCTTGATGTTCAAGTATCCAACGATCCACGCTGACATGTCCTGCCTGTACGCGGATACGCCTATGGAGTTCATCCACCACACATTCTCTTCTCAGGTCCCCACGACCTGGATCGAGCGCTCCTTGAGAAACCAGGTTATGTTCGGCTCCAACTACCCTAGGATTGAGACGGTCAAGATGGTTGAGGCGGTCAGAGCGCTGGGCCTGACCGAGGGGGCGCTGGAACGGATATTCCAGAAGAACGCTGAGAGTTACCTTGGGATCAGGGAGGTGGCAAGATGAAGGTATGTCTGGAGAAGCTGACGGTGCAGACGAAGAAGGAGATGGAGATGGTCAATATCACCGACATTGTGGAGCAGGTGGTCAAGAAGTCCGGGATAAAGCAGGGGATCGTGAACGTGATAACGATGCACACCACCACCGGCATCACGGTGAACGAGGGGCTGGCCTGCCTTGAGGAGGACACGCTGGACACGCTGAAGAGGCTTGTGCCGGAGGGGCTCAACTATCACCACGCACGATATCTTGACTTCGACGGCAGGCTTGGGGTTAACGCCCATTGCCACTTGAGGGGGATGCTCACGGGGAACAATGCCCTGTTTCCCGTGGAAGGCGGGAAGCTGGTCAGGGGCGGAAGACAGAACATATATTTCGTGGAGATGGACGGTCCGCTGTCGCGGGAATACTGCATACAGGTGCTAGGTGAGTAGGATGCCAGAGATCGTGTCGATGGGAGAGATGCTGGTTGAGATAATGCGGAAGGAGGTGGGCATTCCGCTGAACAAGCCAGCTGAGTTCATGGGACCCTACCCAAGCGGTGCGCCGGCGATCTACATAGATGCCGCTGCAAGGCTTGGTGCCTCCACCGGCTTCATTGGCGTGCTGGGGCCGGACGACTTCGGTGACGTCGTGGAGAACAGGCTCAAGGAGGACAAGGTCGACGTGTCCCAGGTGAAGAGGAGGGAGGGGCACACTACGGGCTGTGCCTTCGTCTCGTACAATCCGGACGGGTCCAGGAAGTTCATCTTCCATCTCAGGTACTCTGCAGCCGGCACGCTTGAGCCCAACGATGTGAAGCCTGCATATCTGGCGGGCACCAAGCTTCTTCATCTCATGGGCTCGGCTCTTTCGGTGAGCGATTCGAGCCGCGAGGCTTGCTACAAGGCCATGCAGATCGTTAAATCCCAAGGCGGCCTGGTCAGCCTCGACCCGAACCTCAGGCCTGAGCTTCTGGGGATCGAGAAGGTGAGGGGGATCTGTGCACCCGTTCTCCAGGCATGCGACATCGTTCTGCCAAGCGGCGAGGAGGCCAGCATGCTGACCGGAATCGCGGACCCGGCGAAGGCGTGCAGGGCGCTTCTCAAGGATGCGAAGGTCGTGGCGCTGAAGATGGGATCCGAGGGATGCACGATCTACACCCGGGAGGAGGAGGTCAGGGTTGCGCCTTTCCCCATCGAGCGGGTGATGCCCAAGGTCGATCCAACGGGTGCTGGGGACTGCTTCGATGCAGGCTTCACAACGAGCTATGTGGCGGGCCGGTCCATCCTCGAATGTGGGCGGCTGGGCAACACGGTGGGCGCCTTCGCGATAACGAAGCTCGGCCCCATGGAGGGTTCCCCCTTTCTGAAGGACATAAAGAGGGTCGAGAAACAGATGAACTGGCGATGGGCGAAGTAGCAGGTCGCTCTTTCGAGCAGGCGCCCTATCATGGGAGCCGGTCCAACGACCAGACCCACACTCTTGTGATTTCCACACAGCCGTCACCCATCCGTCAGCGGTTATTTACTAGCCATCCGCTGCATGACCCGTCGTGAGAGCCAGTCTCACCGTAGGTCTGATGCTGCTCCTGGGGTCAATTGCCCCGGCCTCGGCGTATCTGAGGTCCGACCTCGGCTTCTCCATAGATCCCCCCGGGGGTTGGGCGCTTGTACAAGACGCCTATGTTCTGGCGCTGTTCATGGGCCCGGGCCAAGGATTCCCTCCACGGCTCAGCATCAACGTGTACGATCTCCCAAGAACCTCCCTTGATGATCTGGTCGCCCAGGTAAAGGCAAACTACGTGGCCGTGTTCAACGACTTCTCGGTGCTCTCCGAAACCGAAGAGACCGTTCGGGGGCTCCAGGCACGGAGCATCGTGTGCAGTTGGCGGCAGGGCAAGTACGGCGTCAAGATGATTGAGTTGCTGATCCAGAGCATCAACCGCTTCTACGATCTGGGCTATATGGCTATGGTGGGGGAGTACGATTCCTATATGGGCTTCTTCGACTCGTCCTTGAAGACCTTCTCCGTCTTCGACCCGACGTACTCGGATGCAGAGCTTGGGATCGAGTTGACCTACCCCGCGGGATGGGCGTTGGATCAGGGTAGCATCGAGGGTGCAGCCATCTTCTACGGCCCCGAGCGAGATGGCTTTCTCCAGAATGTCGTCTTGGGGCATGAGCCCTGCAACGATTCCCTTTCCGGGTACGTTCAGAGCCAGAAATCGGAGCTGGGGGAGATTCTGACCGACCTGCAGTTCCTGCGAGAGGGAGAGGCAGATCTTCCACTGGGTAGATGCTACGATATGGTCTACACCTACTCGATGCCGGGACCACGGACGGTCCAAGCAGAAGCAATCATGGCGGTGGCCGGGGAAAAGGCCTTCTGCATGGCCTACACGGCGTTGCAGCCCTTCTTCGATGAGTATGCGGGCGATTTCAGGAAGATGGTCGAGAGTCTAGCCATCCCTGAGGCTGGACTGGTCGGGAGCTTGCTTGCCGTCGCCGCTGGAATCTGGCTGAGACAGATTTAAGCCCTTCCCCTACTTTCCAGGGGAGGAGAACGTTCAGGAACGCGAATCGAGGTGTCGAGTTTGGCGCGTGGAAAGCATGATCCGGTTCGGAAGGATCCATGGCCCTACTCCGGCTTCGGAGTCAACATGATCGGCAAGGAGGAATTGAAGGAAGTGGAGGAAGTGGTGCGGTCCCAGTCGCTCTTCCGCTTCTACGGGCCCGACGCAAGACACAAGACCGACGCCTTCGAAGCCGAATACGCGAAGTACATCGGTACCAAGCACGCCCTTGCGGTATCTAGTGGAACCGCGGCCGTTCACGAGGGGGTGGCTGCATGCGGCATAGGGCCGGGCGAGGAGGTCATCGTCCCTCCCGTCACCTTCATAGCCAACATCACTCCGGTCCTCCTTTGCGGAGGGGTCCCGGTCTTCGCTGACGTGGAATACGACACGCTGAATCTCGATCCCGAGTCCGTCAGGAAGGCGATAGGTCCCAAGACCAAGGCCATTCTTCCGGTCCATCTGCTGGGCTTCCCGGCAGATATGACTCGTCTGGGGGAGGTGGCGGAAGAGAAGGATCTGTACCTAATAGAGGACTGTTCGCATGCCCACGGGGCCTCCTTGAGGGGCAAGAAGGTCGGGGCTCTCGGTGATATCGGCTGTTTCAGTCTGCAGCTTAACAAGGTGATCACCTCGGGAGAGGGAGGGGTCGTAACCACCGATGACGATGCGATCTACGATAATGCGGTGAGGTTTCACGACCACGGGTTCAACAGGTTCTCGGAGTCCAAAGCTGGCCCCTTGGGGCTGAACTACAGAATGTCCGAGCTCCAGGCCGCCGTGGTGCTGGCTCAGCTGCGGAAGTTGGACAGGATTGTTGGGATCGTGAACCAGAACGCTGCATACCTTGACCCTAGGATGGAGCAGCTTGGTCTGATTACCAGGAAGGTCATGAAGGGTTCCAGGCCTATCCACTACTCGATGATATACTATCTGCCGGACGACATCAAGATCGACGCGGGCCAGTTCTGCGAGCTCGTGAGACAGGAGGGAATCCCTGCGGGTCAGGTCTATGGTGGGGAACCCGCCTACGAGCTGGACATCTTCAAAACGCGGGCGACCATAAATCGAGCCGGGAGGCCCTTCACGGATCCTTTGAACAGGTTCAGGAAGATCCGACGGTGCCCCGTCCTTGAGAAGGCCCTTAAGCGAGCCGTGTCCCTGCCCAACAGCACGAACTACACCTCCAAGGAACTCAACGACATCGTTGCGGGCGTCGAGGTGGCGCTCAAGAGAGCCCCAAAGGGTGGCTGAGCCCCGGCAACGGAGAACCCACATATATTTATGGAAAATAGGCCAAGTGTGGACGGAGTGTTTGCATGGCAGAATGGTTCGTTCCCGTCGCAGCCCTGGTGTTCTTCCTGCTCATTATCATCGCCTCGGCGATAAAGATAGTGAGGGAGTACGAGAGGGGCGTGATCTTCAGGCTGGGGAGGCTCGTGGGCGCAAGGGGCCCCGGGCTCTTCTTCATCATCCCCGTCTTCGAGAAGATGGTCCGGATTGACCTTCGAACGATGGTGTTGGACGTTCCACCGCAGGAGGTCATCACTAGGGACAACGTGCCCATCCGCGTGGACGCCGTCATTTACATGCGCGTTATGGATCCCGAGAAATCCGTGGTGCAGGTGACGAACTTCATTGCTGCGACCTCCCTTTACGCCCAGACCAGCCTAAGGAACGTTATAGGCACCGCTTTTCTGGACCAGGTCCTCACCGAGAGGGGTGATCTGAACAAGAGGCTCCAAGCCACGGTCGATGAGGCCACCGATCCATGGGGAATCAAGGTTTCGGCCGTTGAGGTGAAGAACGTTGAAGTCCCCGACACGATGAAGCGGGCGATGGCTAGGCAGGCCGAGGCCGAAAGGGAGAGGCGTTCTAGGGTCATCATAGCCCAGGGTGAACAGCAGGCCGCTGATCAGCTGGCAAAGGCAACCCAGGTGATGACGGGCAGCCCAGGAGCCATGCTCCTCAGGCTTCTGGGAACAATAAATGATGCCACGAGGGACAAACCCACGACCGTCATCATCCCGGTTCCCTTCGAGCTGGCAAAGTTCCTGCAGAAGTAGTGCCTAGGATGCGGATGAGCCTCTTGAGGAAGACGGCCTGAGCCTGGAATCGGGTAAAGTGGTCCGTTTCCTGCTGTGAGAGGTAGCATTCCCCGGGCACATCAGATCGCGGGAATCTGCAGGCTCCGGACCGTTTCACGGAAGCTATATGTATCGTTTCACCCAGATCTGCCCGTGCCTCGGGCGAGCCCCGGAGGCCCGGTTGATGCACTTCATGGTGGTTTAGATGCGGGCCAGTCGAAAGCTGTCGGTCGCAATTGGCATCGTGCTTTTGGCACAGATCATTTCGCCGGTCCTGATCTTTGCCGGTCCGGCTTCTGCCGAGTACATCATGCTCTTGCCAAAGAAGCTCTACATCGGAACCGAGTCTTCGGCTAGCGTTAGCTCGTTCTCCTCGGAGACCGGGAAGCCTATCGATCGACAGATCGTCCTGACCCTTGTCGAATCTGGCCAGAAGAGTGGGGTGGCCCTTTTCGAGGGTAGAACAGGCCCGGATGGGCACCTGATAGCGAGGTTCGATGTGCCGCAAGTCCAGAAGGGAGTATACAACGTCATCCTCACCTCCCCTGGCACGGGGGAATCGATCAGCGGCGAGGTCACGGTTGCCGATGCCCTGACACTTCTGATCGAGACCGACAAGCCGATCTACAAGCCGGGACAGACGATACACGGCAGGGTGCTGGCCCTTAACACAGAACTGAAGCCCGTCGCGATCTCGCTTAACGTCTCCATATCCGACGCCAAAGGCGTCAAGATATTCCGCAAGGAGCTCTCCACCGACGCCTACGGCGTCGCAAGCTTCGACCTCGTCCTTGCCTCCGAGCTCAACCTGGGCACATGGAAGATCCTTGCCAATGCTGCCGCGGGCATGTCCACGGTGGATATTCGGGTGGAGAAGTACGTGCTCCCGAAGTTCGACGTCGAAATCATAACGGCAAAGGATTGGTTCTTGGTAGATGAGAAGATCGTCGGGGAGGTCAAAGCCGAGTACTTCTTCGGAAAGCCGGTCGATGGCATGGTCGAGGTCCGGGCCTTTAAGTACCTGGCCGAGTGGGAGGAGTTCGCAAGCTTCAGGGCAGAGCTCAAGGACGGGGCGGCAAGGTTCGAGATACCCCAGGTGAACTACCTGGCCGGGACCCTTGGAGCCGGGGGCATGGGGTCGGTGATACTCAACGTCAGCGTCGTCGACGGGGCCGGACACGAGGAGAAGGAGTCGATGCTCCTCAAGATAGCCGAGTCGCCGACGGTTGTCCAGATAATCCCCTCCAGCGAGACCGTGAAGCCTGGCCTTCCGCTGGATATCCTAGTCGTGACGGAGACGCCCGGAGGAGATCCCCTAGACAAGAAGGTCCAGATCGACGCGACCTACTATCTGAAGGATGGCACCACGACGAAGGAAACCAAGCAGGTTTCAACGTTCCGGGGCGTCGCGACGATCGACCTCAACGTGCCGGGGGAGTGCACGAGCGCAACCATCACGGCCCAAGTCTCAGAGGAGGCTTCGAAGGCCGAGATTACCCTGCAGAGCATTTACTCCCCCGGAGGGTACTTCGTTCACATCAAGCAGACATCCCAGGCTGAGGTCAAAGTCGGGGATGCCGTCACCTTCGAGGTCTTAAGCACCGCAAAGAGGACGGTCTACTATGATGTGGTGGCAGGGGGCAGGACGGTCTTCTCCGGCTTCACAACCGGCAGGTACGTCTCGTTCACGGTCACTGCAGCCATGGTGCCGAAAGCCAAGCTCGTCGTCTATATCCTGAATCCCAACATGGAGGTTTCGGCAGACTCCCTACCATTCGACGTCGCACTCGAGGCTCCGGTGGGCCTCTCGGCTTCCTTTTCCAAGGGCACATCAGCACCTGGGGACACGATCTTTGTTGACCTGCAGTCGAGCGCTGGCATAGCCTCGATGATAGGCATCTCCATAGTCGACGAGTCGGTGTACGCCCTGAACGAGGGAAGGCTGAACCTGAAGCAGATCTTCGACGAGCTTGAGAAGATCTTCATGGAGCCGCAGGCCGAGGCCCACCCCGAGGGCGAGGTATTCTGGTGGGGACCCATCTCGAAGGGCGCAAAGGAAATATTCGAGGACGCGGGCGTCCAGGTCGTTGCGTCAAGTTCGTTGAACGTCCCGCAGGGCACCCCCGAATGGGTGATCAGGGGGAAGGGGGGAGGGCCCTGGCTAGTTGCCGAAGTGGCTGACCAGGCCCAGGCGACAAACCAACCAAGTCCCACCGCACAGAGTCAGGGATTGGCCGAGGTCCAGCGCATCAGACAGTTCTTCCCCGAGACATGGTACTGGAACCCGGGGCTTCTCACCGACCCGAGCGGGCATGCGACCGTTCAGCTGACGGTTCCGGACACGATAACGACCTGGAGGCTGCACGCGGTGTCGTCAAGCGCGCAAGGCATAGGGATGGTGGAGACGTCCCTGAAGGTCTTCCAGGACTTCTTCGTTGAGCCCGATCTGCCCTATGCGGTCACTCGGGGGGAGCAGTTCCCCGTTCTCGTCCAGATCTACAACTACCTGGACAGGAGCCAGACGGTGCAGGTTGAGATCACCCAGGATGACTGGTTCGACCTTGTGGACGAGAGAGTGAAGGTCGCCGTTGTGCCGGCCAACTCTGTGGCGTCCATTGCATTCACGATTAGCCCGAAGAAGATCGGGCAGTTCAAGATCGAGATCACAGCCCGTACCACGGAGAGGGCCGATGCTGTCAGGAAGGACATCCTCGTGGAGGCTGAGGGAACGCCTAGGGAGATCGTCCAGAACGGGTTCATAACCCAAACCGAGCCGAGGAAGCTGGACCTTTCACTGCCGGATGAGATCGTCGAAGGTTCCGGCCGGGTTCTGCTGAGCATCACCCCCAGCCTCGTCGGCCAGACGATCAACGGCATGGAGGATCTACTCGGGATGCCCTTCGGCTGCGGCGAGCAGAACATGATGTTCATGGCCCCCGACCTTGAGATACTCAGGTATCTCGACTCAACGGGACAGGTCGTGCCGGAGGTGAGGGCGAAGGCAGAGATGTTTCTGATCACCGGCTACCAGAGGGAGCTCACGTTCCGCCGCAAGGAGGGCTCCTTCTCGGCCTTCGGCGAGAGCGACCAGCAAGGGAGCCTCTGGTTGACTGCCTTCGTGTTGGACGTCTTCAGCGAGGCAAGGGAGGTGCTCAGCATCGACGAGGCCGTCCTCAAGGACGCCGCCTCGTGGGTTGAGTCCCTCCAGAACGCCAACGGTTCATGGAGCCCGTTCGGCTTCGTTTGCCACCAAGAGATGATTGGCGGCCTTCGACCGGAGGCGAAGTCAGCTCTAACAGCCTTCATCGCCATCGCGTTGGCGGACTACGGCTCCGGTTCCCAGGAGTCACTCAGGAAGGCGGTGTCCTACCTCGAGACTTACGGACTGACGGACGATGTCTACTCCCTAGCGCTGACCGCGCTTCTACTTCAGAAGGTGGGGTCGCCAAAGGCCGAGGCTGCAGTGCTCAAACTGCTTGAGCTGGGCCAGACCGATGAAAACGGCATGTACTGGAGCCCGGGGAAGGAGAGGTCGAACGCCGTGGAGACAACGGCCTATGCAGCGCTCGCCCTGATGCTTGCGGAGAGGTCCGAGGCCGAGCCGGCCATTCGGTGGATAGCTTCGCAACGGAACTCCCTCGGTGGCTTCTGTAGCACCCAGGACACAGTTATGGCGATGAAGTCGCTTATGACCGCAGCAAGGCTTCAGTCACGGAACATCAACTCGGCGATAGACGTGGTCGTCGATGGGTCTAGGATTGCCAAGATCGAGCTCACCGAGGACAACTTCGACGTGCTGCAGGTTGTGGAGATACCTGTCGGCGCCAAGACCTTGGAGCTTGCCATGACGGGCGAGGGAAAGGTCATGTTCCAGCTGGCAAAGCGCTTCAACGTCCCCGGCGAGGTGTTCATCAACCCGGAGTTCATCCTCCAGGTCGAATACAACACCACCAACGCCGAGGTCGATGACATAGTGGACGTGTTGGCGAAGGTTAGGTACAACGGCCTTTACAACTCCACGGGGATGATGATCCTGGACATCGCGGTACCCACCGGCTTTGCGCCGATCCAATCCACTCTGGATGAGCTCGTCTCCCAGGGGCTCGTCACGAGGGTTGAGGTAGGGGGCAGAAAGGTGATCTTCTACGTCGATGACCTCGAGAGGGGAAGGGAGCTGCAGATCAAGTTCAGCATAAGAGCCCTATTCCCCGTCAAGGCAGCGGGAGGAACCAGCAAGGCCTATTCCTACTACAAGCCGGATGTCAGGACGGAGGCCGCGGGACAGAAGTTCGTGGTCAGCGGCGAGGTTGAATCCAAGTTCGGGCCCGAGGAACCGGCGCAACCCGGCGGCGACATAGGGACTGTGCAAGGCTCTACCGCGATCCTACCGCTGGCGATGGGCCTCATCTTGGTGGGTTGCCTTGCGGCGGTGTCTCTGGAACGGGTTCTGCGAAGGAAATGAGACGCCTAGGCGACGTCGAGAAGGACCTTCACCGTGTTGGCCCTCTTGTCTCGTATGAGGTCGAAAGCCTCCGACACGCGCTCAAGCGGGAACCTGGCGCTGATCAGGGGCTTGGTCTGTATCTTGCCCGAACAGATCAGCTTCAGCGTCGTGGGGTAGTCGGTTCCCACGTACATCAGGCTGCCCCGCATGTCTATCTCCTTGTCCTGAATCAATCCGACCTTCGTGACCGGGTGCTCGCCGAAAACGCCCATTACGATGACCTTGGCGCCCTTGCGCACGATATCGATGGCCTGGTTCATGGTTGTGCCGATGCCAACCGCCTCAAAGACGACGTCAATCCCATCGGGCCCATAGTTGTCCCTGATGAACTTGACCGTGTCGCCTGCATTGAAGGTCACATCGGCGCCTAGCTTCTTGGCCAGGGCAAGCCTGCTCTCGTGATGTCCGGCGACGATTATCTCGCCAGCTCCGGCAAGCCGAGCGGCCTGCACTATCATGTATCCTATGACGCCCGCCCCGAGGACGACGACCCGGTCACCAAGGCGCATCCCACTCTTTCTGACAGCGTGCACTCCGACAGCGGCTGGCTCCACGAACGCCCCATCGTCGAAGTCCATCCCCTTCGGCATCTTGTACACCTTGTTGGCCGGGACCGAGATGTACTGTGCGAACGCGCCAGGGGCTTGGCAGCCCAGCACCCTAAGCTCGGCGCAGATGTTGTAGAGTCCGTTGCGGCAGTTGTAACACTTGCCACATGTCAAGGATGGTTCAACAACGACCTTGTCTTTGAGCGCGAACCCGTCTACTCCCTTGCCGATGTCAGAAACGGTGCCCGAGAATTCGTGTCCGGGGACTATCGGAGTCTTGACGAAAGGGTGCTTGCCGCCGTAGGCATGGACGTCTGACCCGCAGATTCCACACACGGCAACCTTCACCTGCACTTCGCCGGGCTTGGGAGCGGGTATCTCCGCTTCCTCGATCACGATCTTCGTCGGCGTAACGAGATTGGCCCATTTCATCTTTGCCAAGGCACGGCCTCCTGGACCGGGCCGACGGGCGTATGTCTAATATCTCTTTCTTTGGGCTGGTGGACCGGTAGGATGACCGGCTGAAGCCAGGAAATAGTTAAGAGAAAAAGGGCCCGAGTACGGACGCGCGAGAATAGCCCGGTGGTGTAGTGGTCAAGGGCGTAGGCCCTCCACGGAAGCATCGCGGACTCTGGCGGAACGATTTCGGAGAGATCCGTGGACTGCGGTTCGAATGCCGGAACTCACGGCCGAAAATCCGTACCGGGCTATCCCTTCTCGGAGATAGGGCATGACGGCAGACGGGGAGGTCTTACTTGCCCGGGATCGAGCGGCCGAGCTGGTCGTCGATCGTGGAGTCTTTCTTCTCTTGGGTCGCCACCCTAGGGCGAACCTTGACTTCGCAACCGACCTATGCATCTCGGTTGTGAGAGGGGGGTCCAGAGCGTTGGTCCTCGACTGCGATCGAAACATCACCTTCGAAACCAGCAGGTCACGCCTTGGAAAAGGGGACGCTTCGAGGGTTCTGCTGAGCCACCCTGAGGACAGGGCATCCCTGGCTAGGGACATCCGTTCGGTGACCGCGATGCCGGACGTTGGGCTTGTGGTTTTGAACCGCGCTAGCTCGCTGATAGGGGCGTCGGACCAGGTCGCAAGATTCCGGGAGAAAAGCGTGCTGTGGCGTTCGATCCAAACGCTGCTATCCAGTCTATCGGAAAGGCGTCCGGTGCTCGTGTTGGAGGACTCAAGGAAGATTGAGCAGGTGGAGTATAAGATTCACCCAGCCCTCTACTATCTGGCGGGAACGATCCTGGAAGCCGTTGAAGACGGAAAGAACGTTCTGAGTTACCGGATATGCAAAATGAGGTCGGAAAAGTCTTAGAATGGGTAAAGGGAACGGAAGAGACCCTATTCGCCGCCATCGGCGGCCCAGAAAATATTTTTAAGGCCAACTGCCCCCGGGGCAGGCAGGTGGCAGGGCGTTGAGATTCCTCTATTTCAGCATCGCATATTGGGTGCTTGTGTTTGCGATGGTCGCGTACATTGTACAGTACGTGATCTACTGAAACGACACTATCACACGGGCCTTGCTCGTCCCTGGAACTCGCTAGCTAGAGAGTTAGGGGCTCGGGGCCCCGACCCTGATGAAAGAGTTCGACTTCCCTTGGTGCAATGTCGGTAGTCGGGCGCCTCTCGACGCAGTTCAGTCCTGGATTACCTCAAGCTCGCTCACGACGCTCCAGATCATGGTTCTCGTGTGTACCGGCATGTTGGGGTCCTCGCTGATCTCGTCCAAGATGTTCACGGCCGAGCTGGCCCTGACGCCCGGCGTGTGCTTCTTGTCCTGGAGCCAGTCGACGGCCTCCTTGGCCGCCCTCCTTATGTTCCTGGGGACTGACGTATCCTCGGTGATCTGCTCAAGAATGCGAGAAGCGGCATTTATCTTCTCCTCAGTATCCATTGGTACAATCCTCCTAACTGCAAGGTTCCAGGGAGCGTTATAAATCTCTTTTCAGGTGGCAAAATGGAGATCAGGGCGATGGCAGACATCTTGCTGAAGGGCGGAAAGATGCTGGGCAGGAGCTGCCCCGAGTGCAATGCGCCTCTCTTCAAGTATCAGGGTCGAACGTTCTGCGCCAAGTGCGGGTGGGAGGAGGGAAAGGGTCCTGTTGCGGAGGACTTGAAGGCGGAGGCCGCAGAGCCGAAGCCGTCGGAACCGGCTGTCGCTCCCCAATCGCCCCTTGCTGGCGGGCGGACTCCTGTGACGCCACAATCGGACGAGGTGGGCAGGACTCTTGCCGAAGTCAAGAGGGCAGTCCTGCAGAGGATATCGGAATACGCCCAGAAGCTAAGCGACCAAGGGGAAAGAGGGAACTTGGCCGCAAACACCAAGGCCCTTTCGGATCTCATGGATCTCCTCGAGAAGATCGTCGCGGTTGAGGCAAAGAGGGCATGATGGAAGATCTTCAGGGAACGCCGCCCCTCTCCGAAGACACTTAAAAGTTGCGTATCGATGACCTGAATATCTCTGGAAGGGTCCGGAACGATCATCGGACTGCTTGGCTGCGGGAACGTCGGAGCCATGATAACAAAGGCCGTGAAGGAGGGTCAGCTAGAAGTCGAGATAGGGGCCCTCTACGATACCGACGCGAGCCGAGCGCGACAGCTGGCCGTGGTTCTGGGTCGGCCGGATCTCAGCAAGAAGGGCTTTGAGGACTTCATCTCGGCCGAGACGGACATCGTCGTTGAGGCGGCATCCATCGAGGCCGTCCGACAGTATGCTGAGAAGATCGTCTCTTCGGGCAAGGACATGGTAGTCCTCAGCGTGGGTGCCTTACTTGACGAGGAGTTCCGCACGAGGCTGGTATCAGCGGCCAAGGCGCAGGGGTCTCGGATAGTGGTTCCCTCGGGGGCCATAGGGGGCCTTGACGTGCTGAAGGCCGCGGCCATTGGGGGGCTCCAGAGCGTCGTGATCACGACCACCAAGAACCCCAAGAGCCTGGGCGGTGGCAGGGTCACTGGCAAGACGGTCGTGTTCGAGGGTAATGTTCGCGACGCCGTCAGACTGTTCCCGAAGAACATCAATGTCGCGGCATCAGTTGCCATCGCTTCGGGCGCGGATGTCAAAGTCAGGATAGTTGCGGACCCGGCTGCCGAGACGAACACCCACGAGATAGTCGCCCGTGGTGCGTTTGGGGAGATGAAGATCATGGTTTCCAACGTCCCGTCCCCCGATAACCCCAAGACCAGCTACCTCGCCGCGCTTTCGGTCATGCGGTCCATCCAGGGAATGGGCGAGGTTCTATCGCTTGGCGCCTAGGTTGGTGGCCTTGACTTCCGGAAGTGTATTGGAGGAGTCCATTTCATTGGCATCTCACAGTGACTTGGTGGAGCGAATCAGGAACCTTAAGAAGCAGAAGGCGGCCCTCCTTCTGTGCCACAACTATCAAAGGGTAGAGGTACAGAAGGTCTCGGACCATGTGGGTGACTCCCTCGAGCTCTGCCTCGCGGCAACCAAGGCCTCAGACTTCGAGGAGATCGTCTTCTGTGGCGTCGACTTCATGGCTGAGAGCGCGGCTGCCCTGAATCCCGGGAAGCGAGTCCTCATCCCAAGCCGGTCGGCCAGCTGCGAAATGGCCGCGATGCTGAGAGCCGAACAAGTAAGGGAAGCAAAGAAGGACCACCCGGATGCGGCCGTGGTCCTGTACATAAACTCCTTGGCAGAGGCGAAGGCAGAGGCGGATGTGCTGTGCACCTCTGCAAACGCGGCGGAGATCGTCTCCAAGGTAGATGCGGATGAGGTCCTCTTCGGGCCGGACAGGAACCTCGGCATATATGTCTCAGGCCGGGTTCCGGAAAAGACGATCATCCACCTGCCCTCTGATGGCTGCTGCTACGTCCACAAGATGATCAGGCCCGAGCACGTGCTGAAGGCGAGGACCGATCACCCTGGAGCTGAGGTGTTGGTTCACCCGGAGTGCGACCCAGATGTGGTCAAGCTCGCCGACTTCACGGTGAGCACGGGTGGCATGGTCAAGAGGGCTCTGGACTCCAGTGCAAAGGAGTTCGTGATCGGGACCGAGGCGACCATGGCCCAAACCCTTGCTGCCAGGTTCCCGAGGAAAAGATTCTACCCCATTCTTGAAAACGCGCTGTGTCGAAGCATGCAGGAAACGGACCTGGGGAAACTGGCGCTGAGCCTCGAGAGGGACGTTTTCGAAGTGAAGGTAAGCCGAAGGGTCGCCGAGGGGGTCAGGAGGGTCACACAGCGCATGCTGGACTTGTCGGGGTGACGGATTGGTCGATCTGCTGCTGAGGGACAGGCTGAGACATCTGCTGGAGGAGGACCTATTCTTCGGGGACGTTACGACGGAACTTGTCGTCGAGCCCCGGGAAGCCGAGGCCGTGGTCCTCTCGCGGGAGGAGGGCGTCATCGCGGGGATCGAGGAGGCGAGGGAGCTTCTGGAAATGAGCGGCATCAGGGTCACCGAGGCGGTCAAGGACGGCTCCAAGACATCACCCGGGACAATCCTGCGCATGAGGGGTCCCAACCAATCCATCCTGATGGTGGAGAGGACTATGCTGAACATAATCTCCAGGATGAGCGGCATAGCGACCGAAACCTCCCAGTTCCTTGAGGCCGCGCACAGGGTTAATCCCAAGGCCAGGATCGCGGCAACTAGGAAGACCGCCCCCGGGCTAAGGTGGTTCGACAAGAAGGCCGTGGCCCTCGCAGGAGGAGACACCCACAGACTGGCCCTTCATGACTCCATCCTCATTAAGAACAACCACATAGCGGCCGTCGGCGACCTGCTCACCTGCATCGAGAGGGCAAGGTCGAGGGCGAGTTTCGTGAAGAAGATCGAGGTTGAGGTTAGCAGCGAGGAGGATGCCCTGTGCGCAGCAAAAACCGGCGTGGATGCGGTGATGCTGGACAACATGTCGATCTCCGAGATCAAACGTACCATGTCGGCCCTCAAGCGCGGTGGCCTTAGGGCCAAGGTCCTGGTCGAGGCATCCGGGAACGTGACCTTGGAGAACGTCGGAGACATCGCATCGACTGGGGTGGATGTGATCTCTGTCGGCAGGCTGACGCATTCTCCCAGGTCCTTGGATCTTGCGCTGCGTTTCGTGTGATGGACGGCCCGCGGAATCGCTGGGTCTGCGAATGAAAAGCTGCAGAATCGCTGTTCTTATCCGGATTGCTATCTGGATTACCGATGCCGAAAAGAAGGCCGAATATTCTTTCGCTTAGTTTCCATAAATAAGATTTATATTTCAACAGGATCAACAGCGGCGCCGGTGCTTGGTTGAGGTTCGAAGCCGACCACATCAGAAAGGCATCGTGGCTTGAAGGCCAAGCCGACATGTATCTCATCAAGGCTTACCAAGAGAGAAGCGACCACCAGCTTCGCGTTTCCCTGCTCAAGAAGGCCGCGGAGCTGTACCGTGAGGCGGCGGATCTCTACGGGAAGGGCAGCATGGGCATGTTCGCCAAGGGCATCAAGAACAAGACTGAGGACATCCTTGGTGCCGTTGAGTTCGAGATGAAGAACAACGCCTGCGCCGAGAACTACAAGCTCAAGAGCGTGCTGCTCAGGATCATGCGCAAGCGGGAGTTCAGAAGGAAGACCGCCTAGGCGAAGTCGCTGAGCTTCATCTGCCTGTTCTTTAGGTCGCCGTCCAGCTTCTTGAGGAATTCCTTCATCCTCTTCTCCCTTTGCTGCCCGGCCCAGTGATATGCCTCCTCCCTCGTGTTCTCGGTCATCAGGATGACGACCTTGCCGGCCCCCTTCCTGCCGGTGCGGCCCCTTCTCTGTATGTTGCGAATCGCGCTTGGGGTGCAGTCATAGAAGAGGACCATCTGGACCTCGGGGATGTCCAAGCCCTCCTCCGCGACCGAGGTGGCAACCAATACGTTGTACTTCCCTGCCCTGAAAAGGTCCAGGATCTCGGTTTGTTCCCTCTGGCTTAGGCCTTTTGAGCGCATGGAGGATTGGCCGACGAACCTTGTCACCCTCGCCCGGGATTCGCGGGAAAGGTAGCCGACGATCAAGTCGACGCTGTCCCGGAAGTTCGTGAAGATGATGATCCTGCTGGCGGGATTGCGTGCCAGCTCCTCTGAGACCACGCTTGACATCTGGCGGAGTTTGGGGTGTTCGATCCCAGCACTGGCAAGCCTGCCCAGCGAGGCGACGAACTCCGCGATCCTGGGGTCATGGATGAAGGACTTCGTGGATCTCGACGCCCCCTTCAGGGTCGCATCGTGGGCCATCCTCTCAAAGTATCTGAGCGTCTGCTCGATCCCCTGGGTTTCCAGCATCTCGAGTGCGTGCTCGGCTTTGAGGGCTATCGCGTAGTCCATGAGGGCCTTGTAGTACATGAAAGGGGGCCTGCCAAAGGATGAGGAGAACCTCTCCACCCCTATGCTCAGGACCTTGCCCGCCTCGAGTAGGTCCCTCCTCCTCACGTTCGGGGACCTGATCAGGCCAACGTCCCTCAGGGCCCTGACGCGTTCCTCCAGAAAGTCCCCGATTCCCCTGACTATATCCTGCACCGGTTGGGGGAGGGTGGCGGTTCTCCAGTCGATCTCGACGGGATTGACGTAGGGTCTGACATCGGGATCGTCGTCACTTCTGGCCTCGATGTTCACTATGCCAAGGTTGTCGCAGACATCCCGCACTATCTCCTCCCTGTTGCCGGGGGAGGCCGTCAGTCCGAGCACGAGCGGATCGGAACGGGAGGTCCTGTAGGCCTTGGCTATGGTTACGTATGCGTACTCGCCCACTGCGCGGTGGGCCTCATCGAAGACGACCAGGGAGTAGTGACGCATCTCCAGCCTCCCGGTC
>Ga0172366_10000177_pt1 | contig 40223 bp, 36 predicted proteins | sample LakKivSesite69cm_FD_114533 | JGI IMG/M metagenome (GOLD analysis project Ga0172366, IMG submission 114533) | Sediment microbial communities from Lake Kivu, Rwanda - Sediment site 69cm | ecosystem: Environmental > Aquatic > Freshwater > Lake > Sediment | place: Rwanda: Western Province, Lake...
CAAGGGATGAACCTGCGTTGGACTTGAGCCCGCACTGAAGACCTCGTACCTTTCGCCATAGAAATGCCTGATCAACCCCTCGGCCATCTGCGACCGGGCAGAGTTGTGCGTACACAGGAAAAGGACCTTCGTCTTGTCCATCCTCTGATGCCTTTCCTTCTCCCGCATAAGAACCTACCGCCTTGAACAAACGGATGCTGGAGATTGCGCGCTTGCATCGAAGCCCAATGGACGATTACCTCCGCTGTTCTCTATCCAATGCGCTGTATATGTTGAGCGCAATGACATCGGGCATGATTGGGCCACCGCCGTAGGTTCCCGTAATGGTGTGATGCGCATCGTGGAATAGAGCATCCCAGTTTCCACTCTTTACACGGTCCAATGGGAGGGTAGTGTTGACCGTGTCCTCGTGGTCAATCATCCATCTCAAGGCGGCAATGGTTATGCCCTTCTGGTAGCGGTGCCAGTCGATGTCTCGGTCGACCTCTCCCCAGTCAATGTCCAGCTCAGCGGACAGGGCGAAGGTCTGCAGAACCTCCCACTGCACCTGTCTGGTCACCCAATCTGAGAGCCACCAGTCGGTCGCGCAGAGACACGGCTTCGTGTTGTACATCTGAGGCACTTGGTATGGTTCCCACAGGTGCGTGAAGGGCAACAACGAACGAATCCAGTGGATCGCCTTATTCAAGTAGCGCGGATCCCTGAACGCCTTGTATCCCAGATAGTAGGCGATAGCTGCGTGGCCAGCTGCCAACAGGTTCGGGCTGTGTAGCGGAGTCTCCCACCAGTCGCCCCCTTCAGGACGCTTCATAAGCAGACAGTAGTCTAGCGATTTCTTGGCAGCCTCACGAAATGCCTCCTCACCAGTCATGTCAGCCAATACAAGCAAGTCGATGACAGGTGTAACGCACAGGTCCAGGGCAGTGTCCCCCTTCTTCCCCAAAGGCCTCAACGTCCCCTCGGAAAGAGCGGAGTGGTCCGGGAAACTGTGCCTACCGTCCGGTTCGAATGGAAAGGAGCCGTCCTCCCTTTGATATGATTGAAGCTTGCGGCCGTACTCAAGCCGCTTCTCCGATCCCCAGATCTTGAATCGTCTAGCGCCTCCCCAGATCTCATAGGTCTCATATTTGGGCTGTTTTCGAACCCACTCCAGCTTTTCGGCCAAGCCCCTAGCTGTCTCTCGGTCACTGCCTTCCCTGATGTAGCGCTCCATGAACAGGGGTTCCGCCGGGCCCGCCTCGCCATATCCCTCGCGATTTATGCCCCAGCCCTTGCCTTCATGCCAGAAGTTGCTATTGTATGCGCTGGCTATGCGGTCCAGCGCTTCGAGGAGCGGGTAGCGCGGCTCGGGAGGTTCGGGCAGACCATGTCGCTTGACCCAGTCTACAATCACATCTAGGCTGTCGCCCTCGACCAAGAATACCTCCGCCTCAAACCTGACCATGCTGTTCGTGCGCAGCTCCAAGGGCGGATCCGCTTCCAATACGTTCTCTTCGGCACCCCAAGCAACGCTCGGGATCATCAAGCCCATGATGTGATCGTTCCTTCGGTCGATGAAGTTGGGCGAGGCGTATACCGGCTGGGGATAGGGCCGGCTTGGTGCGAACTGTGCCAGCGGATCCCAAGCTAGGCCGATGCCGGTTCCGTCGTAACTCAAAGCCATGAGTCCTGCTGCGACTTTGAAAGGATGTGGAGCAATACGTAGAGCCCATGGATGCTGGAACCAGTCTGTTCCACTAGACCATTCGTTGCCGACTAACCACTCAACTCCTGGGAAAATCCCGTCGTCCTTTGCGGCGCCGAAGCTGTCAGCACCGACTCTAAGCCATGGACCGCGAAGGTAACTCACAGCAAGTATGGCCAAGGGCTTGAACTCGTAAACTACTCTCAGAACCGAGGCCTCAGGGTCTAGCGTAGCTGTCACCGTTCCTTCCATGGCCGATCCGGTGAAGGGCGACTTGAACCATCTCTTGAAGGCCGAGGCTCCAGCCATTTCGCTCAAATTCGTCAACGTCACCGGGAAAGTGAGGCGCTGGCCAAACTCACCTTTCTCCAACTCATACTTCTGTGCTTCCACACGTAGCGGAACCGCTAGGCCCGGCAGCTTGACTTCGCCGAAATGGTCCAGCACAGCGATCATCTGCCCTGCCGCGTTGAAGATCTCCGCCCATCCCCAGCCCGTCAAACGCTTGTGGACCTCGACGCGCATCTTGGAATTCTCCACCTTGACGGTCTCTCCGGCGTAACTTGCACCCTCATAGATTGGCAATGGAGTACCCCCTTCGAACGCATGGTGCACCTGACGCTTATTTAAGGCGCGCGCCGTCTATCTGGGCACAAACTGGGTGGTCGGTCGATGCTGTTCGTGAAGGGGCCGATGCCCTACGAAGGGACGTACGCTTCTCCGACTCTTATAATGTATGCAGACGTTGTTCCTCACATGGTTCTTGGTGATCTGCTCAAGGCGGGAAGAGAAAGTTGGGAGAGGAAGGTCATCGAAGCCGCGCAAAGGAGCAGTCCGGTGGAGATAACGATAGAAGACCAGAGCCACAAGCATCGCAAAGGATTTGGCGGGAGTTCACATAGACGGGTTGATTGGCACTACCAGGTCTATGTCAATTCAGTTCCGGTCATCTGGGAGACTAGGCTACAATTGGCACAACAGCGCGTGGCAGAGATAACCGCTCTTTTGGCCAGCCGAGGATTCATCGTGAGGGGCTCCGACGCACCACCGCCTCCTCCGCCGCCCCCTCCGCCGTAACACACTGTGACACACGCGAATGCTCAGGTCATCTTCCACAATACTGCCACTTCGTGCCGTTCAATCAACCTCTTCGTGAATCCTTGAACGATCAAGGTGACCTCCCTTACTCAGGATCTACCCCACTCGGAATAACTCGTCAAGGGCGTCCTGCTGGAACGGCTGTGTTTCATACACACGTCATCATTCTCGGAGGAACAATGTGCAGGAGGGCCACCTGCTCTCCAGCTCGGCGGTCCACTTGCTCAAGAGTTTTCTTCGGTCCAGACTGTCTGTCTTGACAAAGATGCCCACTTGGCTGGCACCCGTGCGCATATGCTCTAACAACTCAGAATTCTTACACGCTGCTGGGCGATTGCACTCGCTACAGTCTGCAACCTTCTTCGTTCTGGCACAGGCTCTGATCTCGCAGTCTGTCCTTCCGCCGCCCTTCAAACATCCTAGGCATAGGGGCACAGTCTGAATCGATACTAGGCCTTTCTCGAACTCCTTGAAGTCAAAGTCTTTGGGCCCCCACCCACTCAAGCCGTAACCCTTGATAATTATCTCGAACCTCTTTGTCAGTTCCCTTAGGGCCCCGTTCCCGACTGCACAACTGCCGCACCAGATCCCGCAGAAACCTATCTGGTCTCTCACGCCCTCGAAAGCCTCAGTCTTGGACATCCCGCGTCCCTAGCGGGGCAGCTTGATGGTTCAGATATAAGACTGCATCGCATCGGGTTCGCATGTGCTCGTCCGGCCAACCGGCATGACATAGAACCCACACCTTATCCCATTGGGTTGAAACCGTGATTCACTCGGCGACAGAGCGATATCTAGCTGCCCCGTCCCTTACGCAGGCCGTCCCGGACTGGCTTGGTCGATCTGTTCGGAGGGTCTCGAACTTGGCGCCTTGCAGGACACCCTGATGCACAATTCTCTCGTCCTGAGGGGTTGATCAGGGTTTGACTCCGCAATGACCTCTATGCACGGCTCCGAAGGCCCGCCTACGTTCTTCTTGAAGAGGGCCTCAATGCTCCGGCCGGGAGTTTCAGGACTTACCCCTTTTGAACCCGGGTCATCGGCTCGAAAGGCCGGTATGCTTGGCCGGCTACACCACCGGAGCACAATCGCGCGTACCGAATCCCAGTCTATTTAGTTTTTCTAATCTCGCTTCTTCCCTCGACTCGTCCGACGCCTTCCCTTCACCTTGGGCTTTCGAGTCTTCTTCGCCGCAACTCTCTTCTTGGCGGATGTCTTCCTGAAGCCAACGGTCACTTCTATGTCGTCGAGAGGATGGGTTGCCGTGAACATTCTACCGGGCATCTTGTCACTGAGTCTCACTTCCTTGCCACGCACGAGATAGGCGAGGGTCTTGAGGCGACTAGACACAAGCCCTCTCGATTCCTCGTCAAGCCCTGTTACGTACACGACGCTCAGGATCTCAGTCGGGTTAAGTCCCGCCATCTTCCTCGTCATCTGGACCCTTCTCGCGACATCCCTTACCAGTCCCTCTGCTATGAGCGATTCGTCCCTAGCGGTGTCCAATAGGATGGCGATCCCGCGTCCCTCCTCCAAGACCTTGCCCTCTGGCGGCACGAACGATATCGAGATGTCTTCCGGCGTCAGTTCCACCTCCTCGTTTCCAATCGTTACCTTGCTCCTCCCCGTTTCAAGTATCTCGTCTGCTATCTCATGCTCCCTGCGCTTCACTTCCTTCTCGACCGATGCCAATTTTGACTTCAGCTTGGGTCCAACGTGCGAGTAGTCCAAGGCCAGATGAGTGCGGAATCCTGCGGCCTGCTTCGACGCGACCACCTTAGTCTGCTTTACGTTGGCCATCTCGCTCATCACGGACCTCGCCTGCTCGGCCCTCGTCCTCTTGTCCTCGTCGTCGACCATGACTACCATCTCCCTCAATGGCCACCTGCGCCTGAGACCCGCCCTCTGTCTAGCTGTGTTGATTAGGGGGAGAATTTCAAGCGTCAAGTCAAACACGCCCTCCTCTGCCTCGTTCAGCATATCTCCCCTCGGTCTGGGCCACTTGCATAGATTCACGCTGAGTGGCAGTCCCTTGTCAAGTCTGCGAAGCACGTGTTGGTGAACATACTCAGAGACGAACGGGCACACTGGATTGATCAAAGCCACGGTTGTGCTCAGACAATAGTACAGCACCGCGTAGATGGAGTTCCTTCGCTTCTCTGCTTCCAGGCCCTCCTCCCACAGATCCTTGCGTACTGATGGGACGTATCCTCTGCTCAGATTCTCTATCACGAAATTCTCGAGTTCGCGGAGTGCAACGTGGTACCTCCCGGTCTCGTAGCTCTGCGTGCACATCCGAATCAACTTCTGCAGCTTGCTGAGTACCCACCTGTCCTGTGTTTTGACATCGCCGTCGCGGAGGACCCAGTCCATTCCGAATTCGTTCGGGTCGTATTTGTCATATTCCGCGTTCTGGAGCAGGAACCTGCTCAGGTTGTACAGGGTACTCAGAACTTGGTATGGCCTACCGAGCATTTCCCCTTCGCTGAAGCTGATTACGTCTATCGGGGATGACTTCCAGGTCAGGTAAAACCTAAGCAGGTCCGCCGAGTGTTTGTCAATGGTCTCTTCCGTGTCAACGATGTTGCCGAGGCTCTTGCTCATCTTCCTGCCCTGCTCATCCACAACCATGTTGTAGAATAGAAAGGCCCTGTACGGAGATTCCGGAGTTTTCTTCAGGATGACATTGAGCTTCAACAACGTGTTGGCCCAGCCCCTTGTTTGATCTATCGCCTCCACTAAGAAGTCGACCGGGACGAACTTGACGAACTCCTCATCAGTCATGCTGGCGTAGGGTGCTGACCCGCTATTGTGCCAAGTGTCGAGCACGAACTTCTCCCTCCTCATCACTCCTCCGCACTTCGGGCAGCTCAGGGTTATTCTATCGACCCAAGGCCTGTGGAGCTCGAAATTTCTGCCGTCCGGCAGTTCCCTTGCCCTCTTCAAGATCTCCTCCCTAGAACTTACGAATTCCTTCTCGCCGCAGACTTCGCAAACGTAGATTGGCAGCGGGGTTCCCCAGTACCTGTCTCTTGACACGCACCAAGGTCGGGCCTCCTCCAATATTGCCATGAACCTGTTCTTCGGCGCCTCGTAAAAGTACTCCACGTCTTGGGCGGCTTGCACCAACTTCTGATTGATCCTGTCCGTCCAGAGGTAGTATTCCCGCTTCACCACGAACACTAGCCTATGATGTGAACGCCAGCACGTCGGATACTCATGCTCCACCTTGTCCTCATGTATCAGAGCTCCTCTCTCTCTTAGCAGGCTGATCACCTCCGCATCCGTGTCTCTGCAGAACTTGCCGGCGAAATGTCCTGCCTCTTGCGTGAACTTGGCCTCCTCGTCGAATGGGGAGAACGGGCGCAAACCCTTCTTCTCTCCTGCCACGAAATCCTCCTCACCGTTGCCTGGAGATATGTGGACGACCCCCGTGCCAGTAGTGAGGTCAACGAAATCTTCGGCGACCACTGAATGGACGGGTTCTCCCTTGTCCTTCATCTCTCTCAGGCCATCGATGAGATCTATCAGCGGGTGCTCGTACCTGAGCCCCTCTAAATCCCTGCCCTGCACCTCTGCCATGATCTGGTATTGTCCTGGGCGTATCGTGTCCAGCACCGGTAATCTATTCTTGGCCAGAACCCAGACCTCGTCGCCGACCTTGACCTTACAATACTTGGCGTTCGGGTTCACCGCCGCGAGCATGTCAGTCACTATGGTGAACGGCATGGTCGTCCAGAGCACCAGGTATTCGTTCGGGGTCCCAACCAGCTTGAACTTGAAGAATATGGACGGATCTTCAACGGTCTCGTAGCCCAAGCCCACCTCGGTGTTACTGAGTGATGTCTGGCAGCCAGGGCAGTACGCCACAACTCTATAGCCCTCGCCGAGCAGGTTCTGGTCCCAGGCCGCCTTGAGATACCTCCACTCCCGCTCTATGTACGCGTCCCTGTATGTCATGTATTCGTTGTCGTAGTCCAAGAACATCCCGAACTTTCGGTCGACCGTCAGCCAATCCTCATGATACTTCTTTATGGAGTGCTTCACAGCTTCCACGAACTTTTCTAGGCTGATCTTGGTGCCGATGTCACGCTTGCTAGTCAGGCCGAGTTCCCTCTCCACCTCGAGTTCCACTGGGAGCCCCTGCGTGTCCCAGCCCGCCCTGAAGAAGACGTAGTAGCCCTGCATCGTCTTCAGCCGGTACCAAGCATCCTTGATGACCCTCCCTCTGGAATGCCCCGGGTGGCACCTACCGTTCAGAGTCGGGGGGCCTTCTACGAAACCTAGCTTGCCAACGCTTGCCTTCTTCCTCTCCCTTTCTATAATCTCCCTGATCTTGGCCCTCTCCCAGAACTCTCTGACCTCGTTCTCGATGACCTTGGCGTTGTACGTCGGTTCCAAGACCGTTGCCCCCAACCACCTGCGTATTTCTTGTTTTTCCGTCCGAATTAGTTCCAGGGCTCCAGAGGCCAGAGCCCGCTGAACAGGTGTGGTGGGCCCGGAGCGACTTGAACGCTCGACCAACGGGTTTCTCAGCGGGGCTATGAGCCCGTCGCTCTAACCAAGCTGAGCTACAGGCCCACACCGGTTCGGCGTTCTCCCGCGATTTAAATAAGGTTTTGCGGCGGGAAGAGGAGGTTCCCAATCCACCCACAAGCTCTGCTGGCTTGGGGGTTGTGGCGCCGGCGAGAGGAATTCCGGATTGGCGCTCGGACCTCTGACCAACGGGTCTATGCCCAGGGCTAACAGCCTCGACGCTTGCTCCGTCGCTCTACCGTCTGAGCTACGCCGGCTGGAGCTACGGCCAAGACTGCTGATATAAAACGATTCAGTGACTCCAGATCGCGGCGGCTGCGCTATTGCTTCTCCGTTAACTTCGATATCAGCCCGACCAACCCAAAGCCTCCTAGCAGCAGTCCGAGGCCGAAGAAGTACATCCAGAAGTCACCCAACTCCACTTGCGATGTGTAGCTCATGAAGATCAACAGCCCTCCGGCGCCAAGTAGAAGGAGTGAGTATCCCTTCGCGAGTATACCGAGCAATGACATCGGGATCTTTATCCAAGTCGAATTCTCGTCTTATTAAAGGTAAGGCGAAACCCCGGATCGACCACTTGGTTAGGAGGACTGCTGCGATCCGTCTGGGATCAGTCCGTCATCTTCATTCCGCTCTAGGTTGGGGTCGACTGATTCCCTCATTTTTCCCTTCACGATCATGGAGTAGTAGAGATAGGTCTGAGAGATGGGAATCAGCGGGAGCAAGAGACTGATCATAAATGCTGAAAGCAGGCCCACGAATGGTTCAAAAAGGGCTCTAGTCGCAGCACCAAGGAGCAAGAAGGGAAAACTCAGGGCGATAAGCAAGCCAGCAAACAGGAGACTCACACCCAAGGTCTTTGTCCACTTCCGATCGACGAGGCTTCTGCTTCTCCCGAGAGCCTCCAAGGGGTGAGTTCGTTCGATGATGATCACAGGCTCCAAAAGGAAGAGCACGATGCTCAATATGAGCCCAGGGGCAACGAAAAGAATGGTTCCGGTAACCTCAAGGATCCAGGCTATAGTTCTGGCGAAATATAGTGGGAGAAGCCTTGACATGGCGAACGCAGTGGAGTCCCCAAGCCCAGGGTTTCCACCGTTGAGGATCTCCGACGTAAACTTCACAGCAAACCCGTTGGCCACCGCACTGAAAGGCCCAATCACGACAACATCGAGGAAGAGGGTCTGCGCGAGGTAGTCAAAGGTGGAGAGTCCTCTCAGAGATATTGTGAGTTCGAAGGCCGCACCCGACCAGACTAGAAGCCCTGTCATAGGAGGGAGCAAAAAGAGGTGAAGGATGATCTCCGATACGGCGGTAATCACAATAAAGGGCAGGAGCAATTCAAGGGGTTTGCTGAGGTACAAACGCACGGAGGACGAGACTATCTCACCAACAGAGAGTTCATAGGCAGGCTTCTCGAATCGTGGACTTGTCGGGGTTTCACGTGCGCGTTTGCTTGATGACTCCTCAACATCCTGCATCAGAGAGACCGACAGGGTACCGAGGTATGACAGACCATAGGAACCGTCTTCGTGCTTCGTCAACAATTCACCCAGTTGGTTCAGATGGTAGGATAGGTGGCTGCCATCGACGCCTACCGAGTTGCATAGATCAGTGAAATTCAACCTTCCGCTCTCGCTGAGAAGTCGCAGTATCTTTCTCCGGATCGGATGCGACAGGCTATTGGAGATCAGGTCGTAAGTTTCCCTGTCGACCGGCTCTCCCGCAGCCTTCATCTGCTACTAACAATGGGTCCAAATAGTTTAAGGATTGTCAGGCGTCACCTAACTCAAGAAACCTTGACTTGTGACTAACAGAGTGCATGCACCAAGTCAAAGGAGGGATCTCTTGGGAGACTGACTGAGTGCGACTAGGGATTCCAAAGGTTCCCCCTCTCCCCGATCGCATCCCGCTGCACGAACAACGAGCCACTCTCAGACGAGAAACAGGGACAATAGCGTCAGGGCTGCCATAGCTATGCTGAGCTGCCAAACCTTCAGCTTTGCGGCTAATCCGACGAGAGTCCTGATACACAGTAACCCAACAGCTGCCCCGACTACCAGGGCGACCAAAATGCCATTCACGTCAAAGCCAACGGGCGTTCCCAACGGAGTTCTGATGAGGCTGACTAGAGTGGCACCGATCGTTGCCGGAACCCCCGTGAAGAAGCTCAGCCTCAACGATTCGTCTGTCCTGAATCCCTTGAACAGGAGACTTAGCGTTGTCAAGGCCGATCTGCTGAATCCGGGCACCACAGCAATCCCCTGAAGCACTCCAACGACGGCCGAATCTACCGGAGTGACACTAGATGCCGTTTTGCTCCCCAAGCTCTTGCGGGAGAAATCCAAGTAAGCCACTATCAAGAAAGCTAAGGCGGTCAGTGCCAAGAAAGTCGCAGTGCTAGCCGTCTCCTCTTCGACAAACAGCATGAGTGGCAGGCCCACGACTCCGGTCAAACCCAGCGAAATCAACAGGAACATCAACTTGCTCCTCCCCTCGCCCGGGGCTCCTCCGAGCACCGCCTTTGCGGACGACAGATAGTCCTCCCTCAAGTAAAGGATCCCGGCGAGGGCAGTGCTCCCCTGCATCAGAAACGCCAGGAGATAGCTCGTGGGGAGACTAAGGCCCATCACGCGTGCGGCATACAACAGAATTGCCGTCTTGCTGCTGATCGGCAGCCACTCGGTTACACCCTGTATCACCCCAACGATGATCCAATCGATAATCGAGACGACCATGACTAGGCGCCCAACTCGTCAAGTCTCTTCTTTAGGTACTTGTCGACTATGAAGCTCAGGCCGTACTTACTGAACGCCTCCTGCTCCGCCTTCTTTCCTATCTTGAAGAAGTAGTCTATCTCCTGCTTCCACCTTCCCCTCTGATACCTCACGTCCCTCTTGATCTCCTTCAACCTCCTGAGATCCATCTCGGTCAGCTTCGTGCTCGGCAGGTCATACTTCGTGATGTCCGTCGCGTACACCCCAGCCCACTTCGCCTTCGGCGTGACCAAGTTGGAGATGTGGGCCGCATTTGCTGACCCCGATATTATCACCTGACATATGTGCAACCCCCAAGGGTCTGCGTCCGCGAACATATAGACCGGAAGGCCGAGCTCCGTGTTCAGCCTTCTGATCAGCTTGCGGGTCGACCTCGGTGCCTGCCCAGCCGTATGAATCAGAACGGCGTGGAACCGCTTCCACGCCTGATCCTCCACGAACCTCGAGAACATTGCGCCCTTCTCGATCGCTATCACCTTGTCCGCGCTGGTCTCTATGAATTCCGCGGTGGCTAGGGCCGGCCCTACCATCACGCCATCAGGGTGCATGGTCAGATTGATCCTCTTGCCCTCGTATCCCTTCACCGTGTATTCAGCCAGGACATCGCCGAATATGGCCGAGCGCTCCTCAGGGTAGACGTTGAAGTCCTCTCGTGAACACGACAGCACGGATTCGATGTCGGTTATTATTCGGTCCGACTCAGACTGGTCCTCAAATGAAAGGCCCTCCGCCCCCTCGGCCATGTAGTAAACATCCCTCAGGGTCGTGGTCTTCTCGGTATCAAGCAAGTCTCTGGCGACGCTCAATCCCCACACCATTTGGCTAAGCGGTTTGAGGTGCCTGATGTTTCCCGCGCTCCTCACTACCTTCCGTCCTCCAAGGACATAGTGACCTACCTTGTCGTCGTAGACGATGTTGTCGGTCGTTCTGGATGGCATTACTACCCGCGGGAACTCGCGCTTCTCCACTTCGTCGAGCACCCCTTTCGCTTCCTGCTTTATGCTGGACAGCACGACCTGCTTGCTAGCGCGCTTCGGTTGTCGTTGGGGATTCTTCCTCTTCTTAGGCAACCCTAGCCTCCTCCTCAGCCAACCCTCTTTTTGCCTTTCTCAGCAGGACTCGAAAGTCGGGCACATCCTTGGTATTTGCGGCCTTGGCCGCGTACTCAACTATAATGGGCAAGTACTTCTCAAACATGTTCACTCTCTTCTTCTGGATGCCTATCCTTCTCCTCTTGGAAAGGTAGAGGTAGAGGTCCCTTGCAACGTTCCTCATGCCGTTCAGTATCTCCCTCTCGATCTCCGGCCTATCCGCTATGTACTCCTTCCCCACAGTCTTGTAAGGGATCTTCGTTGAGCATATGTGCACTAGGACGGACACAGGGTCTGTGCCCGGCGAGACCCCATATCTCCTCCAATTCATCTCCTCGTGCACCACCTTCCAGGATACATCCGCTGACTCATCATATAGCAATGGTATCCTGTTAGCAAACCTATAGAGCGACACCCCAGCCCCGCCAGCTATCCCTCCCCCGTAGGCTATGGCGACTTCAACTATGAACGGATGTCCTGAATATGCTGACGGCTTCCTCGTCTCGACGGATGCGAACTCAGGACTCAGCTCCTTCTCGATGCCCTCCTTGAACAACTCCTCACCGAGGGGAGAAAGCGAGGACGGATCAGGCGGAAGGAATTCCCGGTATGAGACGAGGCTTCTAACTATCATTACGATATCCTTGTGTGTCAGGTCCTTGAGCTTGGCATTGCTTATAGAGAACGTTTTCATGAACTTCTTTGCCGTCTTTCTCCCAACGCGCTCGAACTCCCCAGACAGAAACAAGGCGAGATCCCTGCGTCTGCTGGCGGCAATCATCCTGCTGAGCATCTCGACGTCCAAGCCATGGGGGTGAGGCCGAGTTATCTTAGGCGGCTTGGGCATTCTCGAGGTGGATCTAGCGAAGCGGTAGAGTTGGCCGTTCGGGTCCACGAATGTCAGGTTAGCGTAGGGGGCTACCATCGCCGTCTGTGAGAAATAGTCCACGATCTTGGGCGCTGCCCTGACGTAGTTGCCCTCAAAAGAGAACGAAACGTTCACTCCTCTCCATTTCCTCTTCAGCTTGAAGTCCTTGTGCGAAAAAACCTTGGGTTTGTTCTCGCTGATGTCTATCATCAGGCGAAACTCGCTGCCTCGCGCCCCGTCGCCCGCGACCACCTTGAGGGGTTCATTCGTTGTGATCTGCCCGTAGAGGTAGGCCATCTTCCCCCCCAAGCCGAACGTTCCTCTGCTCTGCTTCAGGACGTACTTCGATCCAAACAAAATCTGCCCGAAAGCGTTGGGGATCATATCGGCAGGTATGCCCCTGCCGTTGTCCGACACGCTGAGCTCGATGATCTCCTTCTCGTTCTCATGCCTGACGACTCTCATCCTGACGTATATGTCGGGGAGAATGCCGACCTCTTCGGCCGAGTCCAAGGAATTCTCAACCAACTCCCTCACGGCCATGTAGGTGGATCTCACTGGGTTTGTGAAGCCTGCGATGTCTCTGTTTCTGTAGAAGAAGTCGGCCGGACTTATCTCGATGAACTGAGCGTCGCTCATGGCTCGCCCCTTCTCTTCCATAGCTCGTGTTCCTGTTTCATCCTTCTCATTCTTGACTCTAAGAAGCGATACACGGTCTGATGTTGAAGCCCACCTGATAACCTTTGGACGGCCTCTCCTGCCACGTCCACCATCTCCGGAGCTCCCAATATTCCGACCTTGTTGCCGTAGATGGAGATAGAGCAGCCAGTGACGGACTCTATCTTCTGCTTCGCCTTTCCCCTCTCCCCTATGATCCTTCCCTTTATTCTGATCAGCGTCGCCTTGTCGGTCCCAACCAGATCCTCAAGGTCAATCAACACGAGGGATAGATCCCGCTCTATCATGTCTCGAATACGGGCTTCGTCGAATCCGGCGGACACGGCTGACATGATTTTCGTGACGGCCAAGTATGCCTCTGCCGCCTTGTCCGGGCTGTAGTTGACAGAGACGCCCCCCGTCTCCTCGTCAACCTTCAGGCTCACGCCGTAGTTCTCCTCCATCATGCGTCTTATCCTTCCTCTCTTTCTAAGCACCATACTGGCTCTCTCCGGTGGAACCACGAAGAACCACATGTCAGCCACCGCTGCGCAGAACGCTCAGGACTTCCTCTTGACTAAAAACCTTCACTCCAAGCCCGGCAAAATACCTGTTCACGTTTGACAGGTCTCTCTCCAACAGTTCTCGAGCCAGCGGATGCTTGATAGACACCCCTTGAGAGACATCCATGACGTAAGTCTTCCCTTCATGCACCATTACGTTGTACTCGCTGAGATCGCCGTGTACGAGTTCAGCTTCTAGATAGGCCCGCTTCATGAAATCAATCAAGTCGTTGTATGCCTCGCCTGGCCTTTCAAGCACGGTCTCCTTTAGAAGCGGGGCTCTCCTGCCGTCCTTTCCGATGAAGCTCATGACGAGCACGTTCCTCCTAAGTGCAACAGGCTCTGGGACCCTGAGGCCCAAGCCGAAAAGTGTCTTCAGGTTGACGTATTCCTTCTTGGCCCAAGTCAGAACTATCCCGGTGCTGTCCCCCTTTATGCCTTGGAACCTTGGATCGCCAATGATGTACCTGGTTATGGCCCTCCTGAACTCAATGTTCCCCGTTGTGTATATCTTGATCGCAAGCTCGCGTGCCCTCTGCCCTCGAGCATAGTACACCTTAGACTCCTTGCCGGTGCTCACCACGCCACCAAAGCGCGAAAGAATTCCATCATTAAGCAACTTGTATATGACGAGGAGCGTTGGTTTGTCGAACACTCCTTCCAAGTAATCAAATTCCTCTGATCTCTTTATCCTGAAGCGCTGGTGCTTCTCCTGAGCCGACTCCGTTCTGGCTAGTTTATCGTACACTTTCTTGCCCATGAGCTACTTCCTTGACAATCCCTTCCCTCAACAATCCCTTTGAGACCAAGTAGTCAACTTGGTTCCCCGTGTACCTGAACAGGATTTCCCCGTGGTCTTGCTGGAATCCCCACGGTTCGACCAAGACGACATCGCCTACCCTGACCCAGATCCTTCTCCTGAGCTTCCCCCTAACCCTACATCGTCTTGTCTTCCCGTCCTCACACAACACGATGGCCCAGCCTGAGCCGAGAAGCCCCATCACCCTCCCCATAAGTTGGTTGGGCCCTGGGGTAACTATCGACTTGGTGATCTCCTCCTCAGTGAATACCTTCCTTTTCCCCATCGCTAGCTTGAGATGATAACGGACAAATAAGCTTAACTGAAAGTGGGAGCGCTCAGACCTTCATGAACATAAGATGGGGGACTCCCTCGAACTCGATGACCGACCTTGAGTTCCCATATCCGCATTCGAGTAGGAAGCGGACGCTCTTCTCTCCGATCGCGTTTATCGAGATTGCGTTCCCGAGCTCTTTCTGCAGCTCCTCCGCCTCCATCTCGGTATCGCCATAGAACGGATGCTTGACGATTACCTTGGCGTTGCGCGGTCCGGTCAGGGTCCTGCCTAACACATCGGGGTCGCATATCGCCAACAGCACCGTTCCCCCCACGGTGTGCTTCCTGACGAGCAGTTTCAACCGGGGGTTCGCCTCAGATCTTCCTCACCGCCAATCTGGCTCCGCAGCTGGAACAGGTCAAGTAGACGATTCCCTTCTCCTTGGATAGCGCAGTGTCGGGCCGGTTGCAGACCGGGCAATACACGTACTCCTTCATGTACTCCTCCACGAGCGCGTTGAGTTGGTCGTTCCTGAACTTGCCCTTCAGAATGACCTTGTCGTCGGCTCTTGAGCCAGAGGTCGCCAACCGTTTCACAATGTACTTCAACAGGTGATTTGGATCTCTCATTAGGGCCTGCGCTATCCTGTCTAGATTGCCCACCATCGTCTTCATGCCTTCGTTGAACGACTGCACCCGAGGGACCTCCAGCCTCCTGCTAGGTCCTTGGGGTGGCGCGGCCGTCAGAACCCGATCGAGTAGCTTCGAGTACTCCTTGTCCTCCAAGTTCTCCGGAATTCTGGACCCATCCGTTTTTAACCTTACGCGGAGCGGGTCTGATTTCCAGCCATTGAATGAAAGCGTTATGAACGCGCGCTTGCTTTCATTGACAGTCCATGAAGAAGACCGGAGACGCTGATCAGGGGAAGAAGAAGATCGACTGGGCTCAGAGCCTTATGCCTGTGTTGAGGCAAATCGGCGAAGATTTCTCAGAACACGAGCCCTTCAGCGGTATCGTGTTGTCAGCCACCTTGCATGTGACGAAGGAAACTGCGGTCCTAGCACGGGCTCTTCACAGTGGTGGTGCCAAGGTGGTGCTCACAGCGTCGAATCCTCTGTCGACTGACGATGACGTTGCTGCCGCGCTGTCTTCGGAGGGAATTGTCGTTAGAGCTCGGCGGGGCATGAGCGAAGATGAATACTTTGGTGCGATAGACTTCGCCCACTCGCAGCACCCGAGCATAGTGATGGATGACGGGGCAGACTCGATAGTGAGGATTCACGAGACGGGCAGCGGGATAGACGGGGTTATCGGCGCGCTTGAGGAGACGACCACTGGCGTCATCAGACTGAAGGCTCTCGAGAGCGACCACAAGCTGAGGTTCCCAGTGATCGCCGTGAATCAGGCGAACACGAAGAGGCTCTTTGACAATGTATACGGGACCGGTCAATCCACCTTCGACGGCATCATGCGAGCCACGTCCATGATGATCGCGGGGAGGTGCGTCGTAGTCGCAGGGCACGGCTTGGTGGGTCGCGGAATAGCGATGCGAGCTAGAGGCTTGGGGGCCAGGGTCATCGTCACAGAGGTTGATCCGGTCAAGGCACTTGAAGCCCACATGAACGGATACGAGGTCCTTCCCATGAATGCGGCCGCGCGAATCGGGGACATCTTCATCACTGCAACTGGCAACTTGAAGGTCGTCACGACTGACCACATCGAGCTCATGAAGGATGGAGCGGTCCTAGCTAACAGCGGTCACTTCAACGTTGAGATCGACACCGCGGGTCTATATGCGATGTCGTCGTCCAAGAAAGAAATCAGGCCGGGACTGGAGGAACTAAGGCTGCGCGACGGCAAGAGGATCCTGCTGTTGGGACAAGGCCGACTCGTGAACTTGGTCTGTGCTGAGGGGCATCCGCCAGACGTCATGGACATGAGTTTTGCCAACCAAGCCTTATGCTCCAAGTACTTGGTTGAGAAGAAGCCAACCGTTCTAGCGGTTTTCAACGTCCCCCAAGAGATTGACGATGAGGTCGCGAAGCGGAAGCTGAGCTCGTTAGGAGTGAGAGTGGACAAGCTGACGGCTGAACAGGAGAAATACCTGAAATCTTGGCGTATCTAAACCTTATATAGAGTGTTTCCAGCTCAAGTTCATTTGGGGTGATCAAAACTCGCCTTCGATGTCGAAGCCAAGAAGAGAATTATCACAGCCGCTCTCCCATATGCTAACGGAGAACCCCACCTAGGCCACGTAGCGTCCACCTATCTGCCCAGCGACATATACGCTAGGTTCAGCAGGCAGAAGGGATACGATGTCATCTTCTCGTGTGGGACAGACGATCATGGCACCCCGATTCAGATAGCCGCTGAGTTAGAGAAGAAGGAACCACGCGAATACGCTCAGTACTGGCGCGAGAGGTGGCGCCAAGACCTGAAGGGTCTTGGAGTTGACTTCGATCTCTTCGACGGCACCGACACTCCCGAGAACAACAAACTTGCGCAGGAGTTCTTCGTGCGGCTCAGGGAGAGAGGATACATATATGAAAAAGATGTGACGCAGTACTACTGCGGTGGCGAGAACCGTTTCCTGCCTGACAGGTACGTCTTGGGCACGTGTCCTCACTGCGGGGCCAAGGAACAATACGCTGACGCCTGCGAGGGTTGTGGCAGGGTTCTCAAGCCTGGAGACTTAATCTCCCCGGTCTGCGCGGTGTGCAAAAGGCCGGCAACCGTCAGGAACTCTCATCATAGCATCTTCGCGCTCTCCAAACTCTCGGGCAGACTCAGGGCCTGGCTTGAGGGCAACCAAGGCCTACAGTCCGATGTCAAGAACTACGTCTTGTCTTGGATAAAGGAGGGATTGCAGGACTGGGACATAACTAGGGACATCACTTGGGGCGTTCCGATTCCGGGAAAGGAGGGGAGCCAGAGCCTCTACGGGTGGTTCGAGAACCACCTCGGGTACATCTCCATATCCGAGAAGATCGCCAGACAGAGGGGGATACAGAACTTCATCGACTACTGGAACGACTCGGACATCGTCCACTATGTGGGCAAGGACATCGTCTATCATCACTACCTGTTCCTGCCGGCGGAACGCCTAGCGGATGGAAGGTACAAGTTGCCGGACAAGATACCTACTAGGGGCTATCTCCTTCTTCAGGGCAGGAAGTTCTCGAAGAGCAGGGGCTGGTACATCAGCCTCAGGGAGTTCCTGTCCGAATTCCCACCCGACTACCTTCGCTTCTACCTCACATCCACAACCTCCTACAACCAAGGCGATGTGGACTTCCAGTGGGATCAATTCGCCAACAAGGTCAACAATGACCTGATCGCCTCGATCGGCAACCTCTTCTTCAGGATAACGAAGTTCTTGGAGGACAACTTCGAATCAACCGTCCCAAAGCCGTCCGACTGGTCCGAGCGCGAGGAGGAACTCAAGAGTGACGTTGCGGCTGTCGTTGATCGCTACGACGAACTGTTGGAGGCCAACCAATTCGCGGAGGGATTGAAGTTGGTCGTCGAGCTGTCACACAGGCTGAACCAGTACTTCCAAGCAAACGAGCCGTGGAAGAACAAGGGGGTCGCGCCCAAGGTTCTTTATTCGGAGGTGAACTGCCTCAGGGCGCTCGCGATACTGCTCTATCCCTTCGTCCCCTTCTCCGCTTCCAATATCTGGGCGACGCTGAACCCCCCGGGCGACATTTCTAAGGACTCCCTCAAAACCGCTAAGGAGTACCTTATCAGGCCCGGCCATCGCATAGCTCAAGCCACCATATTATACGAAAAAGTGAGCAAGGAGAGCATAGAGAAGCAGCTCAGCGCCCTGTCAGGTCAGCAGTGAGGGCGCTCACTGCGTCTCCTTCTCGTATTCCTTCTTCTTCGCGTCGTAATCCTCCCTGGTCCCGACTGGCTTGGCCGGAACGCCTAGCACCACCGTATTCGGCTTCACGTCCCTGGTGACGACTGCCCCGGCCCCAACGACTGCCCGCTCTCCCACTCTGATCCCAGCGACCAGCACGGCCGCACCTCCTATCACGGCACCATCTTCGATCTTCACGCCGACCATCTTGGAGGAGGCTGGGTATCTGTCGTTCGTCACGGTAACGCGCGGCGCGAGGAACACCCGATTTCCCACCTCAGTGAGTGGCGGGAGGTAGACGCCAGACTGAATGCTCACATTTTCGCCTATCCTGACCCGCCCGTCGACTATCGTCCCTGAGCCTATCAGTGTGCCCTTCCCCACGATCGTCCCCTCCCTGATCAAAACGTAGTGTCCGGTCGCCGCCCCCTGGTTCAAAACAGCGTCTTCATAGACGATGGTGTTGGAGCGGATCACGCAATCCTCGCCTATCGTGGCTCCCGACGAGAGACCATCGATGGCTTCGTCCTCCAGGGCTCCCTTTTTGATTAGGGCCTCCCACTTCTTCTTGGACGGGTAACCCAAAACGCAGCTTGAGCCAATTCTCGCGTTCCTTCCCACCATCGTCGGCCCGAAAATGACATGATCTCCCTCAAGCACGACGTTGGACAGGTCCAACTTGGCCCTCTTTGAGATAAAACCCACCATGGGTCGTCATGAAGAAAACCATATTATATGCCTTCCCGCGCCGAAGGACACGCGGTTGGTTGCACGCGAAAGTAGACTGCTGTTGGGACTGTTGATCAGTGCGCTCGCTATCGGGGCACTGTCAATGCCATTCGGCCTGTCCCAAATGGGCCGCTCCCCGTCGATCCTCAGGAGGGTCATATCCATCGAGGACTACGGCCTCATATCGTACAACGATACCTACATGATATCCACTTATGACCTTGAGAGGACGGAGAACTTTACGTGGTTCACGATCACGATCCCTAACGCCTACGCGCAGGGACTGGTGACGTTGCCGAAGCCTTTCACGTTCAACGTCATCGGGTCGCCCGACGCAAATCCGTTCAACGTGTCAGAGACATCGGGGGCCACGGTGATCAGGGTTCAAAGGACTTCCCTGCTGAGCCTGTTGAAGGGCGGATACGTCAATTTCACAATTGCATATCGCCTGATCCTCAGCCTTGAGCAGGTCGCGAGCCAACTCAAGAACGTCACCGTACCGCTTAGGTTCACGACGGATCTGCCGGTTCGCTTCTTCCAAGCGAACGTGTCGATTCCGCTCAACAATTATTGGGAAACCCCGGGGTACTTCGAGAAGCAGAACATCTCAGGCCGCATGATATTCTATATGCCCACTCCGGTTGAGCAAGAGCAGAAGTTATCCCTCCTCAATTTCAACATCGGCTCGTACATCACAAGTTTCTACGTCTCCGAGATCTACAAGACCGTCTCATTCGACCCGCTGTTCGGCCTCTATGTTGAGGAAGGGTTCTCCTTCTACTCCAATCCTCTCAGCCCTCAGACGGTGATTCCGCCCGTGTACATTACGAACCAAGCGACGGACGTGACGGTTAGGGACCTGATAGGTATGCTGACCCCGACAATAGCGACCGTGCCCAACAGCACTCTCAAGTCGGTTACGATAGATCCTAGGATAAGACTCTCGGCGGGAGGCAACTATACCTTCTTCGTCAAGTACAAGATCCCCGCGACCAACTTCACCAGCAGGGATGGGGACAAGTTGACGATCAAAGTGCCGGCCTCCTGCAATTACACGGCGCTGGTCAAGACATACCTCCTCACCATCGACTTGCCGCCCGGGGGTAAGGTTGAGAGCGTCAATCTAGCGGGCGCCGATGTCGCGAACCTCCAATCCATCTCATCTGGCGTGGTGCAAGCAACGGTCAGAAACCTGCCGTTCGATATGTTGTCTGCGAGCTTGGTCCTGACCATAAACTACCCAATCCTCTGGGTGGGTTACACGCCCTCCGCGCTCATCTTCATAGCAGGGGCTGTGGTGTTAGGCGCGTATTACACCATCCTGAGGAAACCAACGGGAGCTGAGACGCCCGAGGTAGAGGAATCGACCGGGCTGGCGGCCGAAGTATCTCGGTCGATAAGGAAGTCCATCGCGTTATTCTCGCAGGTTCAGGAGCTCGAAATCCGCTACTTTGAGGGAGACATCAACCGGAAGGAGTTCAGGGGGCTTCACCATAAGCTCAGATCTGATTTGGATAGGGCCTTGGCGGAGGTCCGCGACGCTTCCAGAAGGCTGACGGCCACATCGTCGTACTACGCAGGGCGACTTAGGAGCTACGAATCTCTTTGGGCTGAGCTACAGGCGAAGCATGCCTCTCAGAGAGAGGTCGGTTTCGGTTATCTGAACAGGAAGATCTCCAAGGCTGCCTATGCCGAACTGTCCGAGCGCTACTCCCACGAGATCTCCGACACAGTATCGAAGATCAGGTCGCTCTTGGGAGATTTCCCAAGCAGCTAGTCAGCTGACAAAGCCCTTAAATCAAAGGAACAGCCGAAATCCCTGCCCGGGAAGCCCGGTGGTGCAGCGGTCAAGCATGGGGACTTCAGGACACGCCTGAGGCCATAGGGCTTTGGACCCCTTGACGAGAGTTCGAATCTCTCCCGGGCTATCAACAAGGAGTAGTCCCCACGCTTTTCCGCTCGCCTTCTCGAAAGCACTGACAAAGCGATAAAGCCGCACCAAGAGGGTAGGCGACATGGCTCAGGAGAAAGAACTGCAGGAGAAGGCGGCGAGGTACTTCCAAGAGCGGCCGCCGAACTTTCCAGACGGTAGGCCGTACAACTGCTGCGAGAGCGTTCTCCTCGTCCTGTCGGAATATCTCGGCATCGAATCCAGTCTCATCCCTAGGGTGGTCACGGGGGTGGGAGCAGGCTTCTCCTTGAATGGCCTCACCTGCGGCTGCATATCCGGGGCCGCAATGGCCATAGGAATCAGGTACGGCAGGGAGAGGAACGAAGAGAGCCCCCAAGTGGCTTGGAAGAAGGTCGGTCAGTTCATAGAGTCGTTCAAGGACAGGTGGGGCGCGACGGCATGCCGGGGACTCACTGGCTTGGACCTGAAGACCCCGGAAGGCCTAGAGCAGTACTACAAGAGCGTCCACGACTACTCTTGCACGGACCGGATTAGGTTCTCAGTGGGAAAGGCCATAGAACTACTGAAGGACTAGGGAGCAACGGCTCACCGCTGGGAGAGATTGAAGGGTTTCCCCTGAGACGTTATCTTCTCAGGCAATCCCCCCTTGTTGCGCTCTAGGAACCGCAGGTCCTCCTCTCTCTTCCTGAGCTCATCGGGCAACATGACCGGAATCTCGTCCGCTATAGGATACCATCTACCACAACTCCCACAGTAGAGGGCGCCTGTCCTTATCTCCAACCAACGTATGAGATCCCCGTCCTTGGTTCTGTTCTCCCTCCATCCCTCTTCCAGAACGATCAGCTCCAAGGGGGACTTCTTATCCATGGGGCAAGCCAGCATATCTAACAGCTCGTACTTCATCTTCAAGACCCCTGTGTACTGGGTTCGCCGACTATCCTACAGACCAACGCCGGGTCCCTCGGGATATCCCCCCTCACTACCTTCTTGTAATCCACTATCACAGTCGGCTTCTTCAGCTTCTCTGCCAATCGTGCGAAGGTGAGTTGCGCGAACTCCTCATGTTCCGCCGTCACACAAACGGCTGACGCGCCGGACAACGCTTCCTCGAGCGCGTGGACTCTCCTGACGTTCCTGTGGCGGAAGCGGACTTGAACCGCCAATGGATCATATGCCACTATGTCTGCGACGCGAGTCGCCAGAACATTCACGAAGTCTATGCCGGGAGAGAGTCTGATGTCTCCCGTGTTGCCTCTGAAGGACAGGCCCAGAACAGCAACTTTCGCCCTCTTCGGGTTGATCTTGGTCCTTCTCATCAGTTCCAGCAACTCAAACGCGCGCTTCTTAGGAAGGCCCTCGTTGTTGATCCTGGCCATCTTCACGATTGGGGTTGGGATTGAGCCCTCGCTGGCTCTCGCTATGATGTACCTGCTATAGACTGGGATACAGAATCCACCGACGCCGAGGCCTGGGTCATGAAGGTGACAGAATGGCTGAGAGTTAGCGGCGTTCTTGACCTCATAGTATGACACCCCGAGCCTGCTGGCCAAGTCAGCCAGTTCGTTCGCCAAGCTAATGTTCACGTCGCGATACGCCCCTTCGAACAACTTCTCGATTTCGGCGGCAGCTATGCTGCTCATCTTCCTGACGCCCTTCTGTGATATCTGGCCATAGAACGTGCTCATGACTGACAACGCTTTTGCGGAGTCCGAACCCACCACCTTCTCATAGCTCTCGGTGATGTCCTTGAGTGCTCTGCCCACGAATATCCGCTCGGGGCTGTATATCAGGCCAAAATCCTCAAGATTCTTCAGGCCGCTGTGCGTCTCAAGCAGGGGTTTCAGGGTTCCATTCGTGGTTCCTGGGGGAACGGATGACTCCAAATCGACTATGTCGCCTCGCTTCAGGGTCTTCCCGATGTGTGCCCCGACATCCCTCAATGCCGTGAAGTCCACGCTCTTCGGGGGATCGAAGGGAATAGGGACTGTGATAATCTTAAGGTCGGTCTCCTTCGCCGCCACTGCAGCGTCGTCGGTGACTCTTAGACACCCCCCCTGAAGTGCTCTCCTGATCCCCTCAACCAACCCTTCCTCCTCCGGATAGGGGGATTCTCCTCCTTCAATGAGCTTGATGTGTTCCTGCTCTTTGGTGACGCCGATGACGTTCGCCCCTGCGTTGCACCATGCGATCCCGAGAGGTAATCCCACATGCCCGAATCCGAACACTCCGACGGAGAGATTCCCCTCCTTGAGCAACTTCAGGGCCTCAGGAGGAGTCAGGTCACAGAGGTTAGCCATGTCAACTCTCACCGGGCGAATTCTATTTTAACTTACCCTGCTCTTGAGGACTGCTGACATGACGGTTCTGATGGACATCCTGACGCCGAAGCAAGCGCGGTTCTTCTCGAAGTTGGGTAAGCGCTTGCGTTCAAAGGGAGTAGAGGTCTCCTACACGGCCCGGCACTACTACGAATCGGATCGCATGATCAGCCTCCTTGGGATGGACGTGACCAAGCTAGGTCGTTGGGGTGACACTTCGTACAAGAAGGCACTTTTCTCCACGCAACGCATGGAAGCCTATGTCAGGTTTCTCGCCAAGGTCCAACCGGACTTGGTCTTCAGCTTCGGCTCTCCTGAGGCCGCTAGGGCGTCATTCGGCTTGGGCATACCTCACATGATGGCCAACGACTCTCCACACACAGAGGCAGTCAGCCGTCTCACGGTCCCCCTCTCGCGGAAGCTGTTCGCCCCTTGGGTGATCCCAAAGGCAGCGTGGGTCCGTTATGGCATCGCCGAACGCGACATAGTGCAATACAAGGGCCTAGATCAGGCCGCGTGGATGAAGGAACTGAATGTCGAGGAATTCGGCCCAAGGCCGACGGACCGCCCGGTTGTAGTCTACAGGCCAGAGGAATACAGGGCAGCCTATGTCGGCGCGGACGAGCCCTCGACAGCTGGAATCGTCAGGCAAACGTTGCAGATCCTGAGCACCGTGTACAAACGAGAGACCAACACCTTCGTGTTGGGACGCTATGGGCACCCGGAGATGTACCGCAGGCTGTTGGGCTCCAGCGTCAAGATACCCCGGGGTCCGGTCGACGGCATGGAGTTGCTGAGGCGAGCGTCCGTGTTCTTCGGCTATGGCGGGACGATGACCGGTGAGGCAGCGCTTTCAGGCGTCCTCACGATAAGCCTGTCCAAGCGCCCGAATCTAGTCGAGGAATTCCTGACCAAGGAGGGCTTGGTGTTCAAACCCTCCTCGCCGAAGGCGGCTGCTGAGCTGATTTCATCCTTCCTCAAGGACGATCGCAGAATGAAGCAACAGAAGCGTCGCGCGTCAAAGTTGCTTGCGGGGATGGAGGATCCGACCGAGACAATATGCTCAAGAATCATCGACTGGAACCGCTAGCACCTGGACCACGAGTTTGACGCTTGGAGAGCCCGTCGTGCAGCCTCCGAAAGCCTTCCCTCCAAACATAGAGCCACATCACTCCCCCCACAAGCGTTGACAGAGCCTGTGCATAACTGGTTATGTCCCTCCCCACAATAGGCACCAGCACCCTGTGCATCACCACCAGCACCTCAAACCACAGGCGCGGCGCAAGCGTCAGAAATAGGACGTTCGCAATCAGCAGGAGCAAGACCGACTTCGCGCGGAATTCTCCCATCAAAACCTCGCCCCCCATATGAGGATCGCGCTGAGGACTCCAGCGAGGGCCATCGCAAGCGTCAGGTACATGAACCCGGCGGAGACGTCTTTCTCCCGGTCATATCCTAAGAGCAGCATTATCTTTGTCAGGGTCAGCGGGGCGTTGGGACTCGGGTTTGATGACAACCTTCCGTCGGCCGCTATCAATATGGGCCTTTCCTTGAGTTCGGATCTCTCGAAGAGACCTCCGTGGGAGAACAGCGAGAAGAACGCGTTTGTTATGGGCACCATCATAGCAATGATCGCCGGAAACTCAAGGCCATAGACTATGGAGAACGCCCCAATGGCTGCCCCTAAGGATAGGGTGCCCGTGTCCCCGAGGAAGATCTTAGAGGGGTATCGGTTGTACCAGAAGAGGACTGCCATGAGTGGCAGCACCATCAGAGCTCCTCCCATCATGGTCGTGAAATCCCCGCCGACAAACGAGCATTTGACGAGCCACGCGACTACCAAGGAGGATAGCACGATTAACGAGCTGCCCGATGCGACCCCATTCATCACGTCAAACATGTTGATCGCGTTTGTAGTAACCGCAATGGCAATGGGCACTAGCAGGACGTACAAGATCGGAATGTGAAACGACACGGAGAAAGGAACGGCCAACTCTATCGGGTAACTCCTGATTAGCAATATCGGAAGTCCGGCGAGCATGCAGAGGGCTGGCTTGACCCTCTTGTTCAGCTTGAAAATATCATCGATGATGCCGATGGCCCCCGCCACCACGATAGTCAAGAATATGGACAACATCTCTCCGGATACCACTCCAGTCAGCGCCGCCACAGCGACGTAGACGCATGTTCCCGCCAGCAACCCAACTCCTCCCATCTCGGGGATCTCCGGCTTGTCGGGCTTGTGGACGTCTGTCCCGACGATCCTCCGACTCGGGAAGATCCTCATGACGACCCTCCTGATGAAAAGGCAAGTCGTTGCGAGGCCTAGGACGGTCGCAATCAGCAGTTCAAGCATCCGACCGCGGTGTTCTCAAGCGGCTTAAAAGGTTGGCGACATAGAGTCGAGATCTAGTAGATGACGCGACCGGGAGCCCACCCGGTTCCCTTCTTCGTCTTCCGCCCGAAATGCGACCACCCGCCCCTCGGAATCTCGTGTTTGTTGCCATCGCGGTCCAACATCCAGAGTCCCTTTGTCCGCACCACCCTTCCCAACCTGTGGAGCTCGAAACCCTCGTCGTCGGCGACGCGTAGCGCCTTCCTCCATTGGTCTCGCTTCACAGAGAGCACTAGGTTGTACTCCTCACCCCCGTTCATTGCAAGGTCCAACGGGTCCAATCCGTTGTCAGCGGCGAAATCCTCAAGGCCGTGGACGTACGGAACCTGCTGCAAGACGGCTCCCCTGTCACAGTTGGTCATCATGTTGTGCAGGCTGGCGGAGAGCCCGTCGCTTGAATCGGTCGAGCCCGAGAGGACAGCCGCCCCCGCTAACGACACGCCGGCCTTCACGTGCGCCTTGGGCCTGAGCGCAGCGTCGATCAGTCCCCTCGCCCCTCTTCTTGTCCTCGCCGCCCTTCCGAGGAGTATCAGGAGCCCCGAAGGTGGTCCGCCGAACTCTCCCGTGGTCGCGACGATGTCGCCCTCCCTCCCCAGAATCCTGGGAACCGGCCTTGTTTCGCTAATGCCCAATGTCGTCATGCTCAGTGTCAGCTCCTGCGCCTCGTTCGTGTCCCCGCCTACCAACCCCCCGCCACACTCGGCGATGCCCTGATGGATGCCAGCGACGATCTCCTTGGTCTCTCTGGAAGTGGTGTTGAATCTCACCCCAACAGACGCCAAGTGATAGGTCGGGGCGTGTCCCTTCGAAGCTACGTCGCTGGATGACATCACCACAGCCTTCCTAGCGGCGAGTTTGTACGTCATGCCCGGGGGGACATCGGTTCTTTCGACTAGCATATCAGTCGAGACCGTGATGTACTCTTTCCCCATTCTGAACGCCCAAGCGTCGTCGTATTTCTGCAGTATGGGCCTCCTTGGCCGCCACAGCTTCTTGAACAGCCCTATCACTTCCAACTCACCCAAATCGGCCACCGTACGATCCCGCAAGGTTTGTGCTGTTCACCGGACGCTACCGCATTAATCCTTTAAAAACGACGCCGACGATTCCCGGTTCAGCCCCGGTAGCCCAACGGCAGGGCGGCAGTCATCGGCTGACTCTCGTAAGCTGCAGGTTGCGAGTTCGAATCTCGCCCGGGGCTTAGCACAAGATTGCTCTCCATCCTTTCCTTGGTATCGAGTCAGATGAGTTGCGCCCTAGCCTAGGAAGTTAGGAGGCTTTGGTATACCTGCAGAGTCTGCTCTGCCGCCTTCTTCCACGTGAAATACTTCAACACCCTATCGCGTCCGTTACGCCCCCACACTTTGGCCTGATCTGAATCCTTAAGCGCCTCCTTCACTCCCCAAGCTATGTCGGCTGGGTCGTTGCCATTGACGTGAATGCCGTTCTGATCCGGGCCTGACGAAACGACCTGCTCCCTGAAGCCAACAACGCCCTGTGCTCCAACGACCACGGGTTTGCCCATGGACATTGCCTCCAAACTCACGATCCCGAAGGGTTCATACGTCGAAGGGAAGACGCAGACATCAGAGGCAGCGTAATAGGCTATTCTCTCCTCCTCGGGTACGAACTGGAACAAACACTCGACGTTATCTTGGATCTTCAATCGGTTGGCCATTTCAGATATGTCCCTCTGCTCTTCTCCCTTGCCTAGGATCACCAGCTTGACCTTTGAGTACTCCGCAGCTATGCACGGCATGGCCTGAACAAGGTTACGCACACCCTTGACCCACGTCAGGCGTCCTAGGAACAGGATCATGCGGCCATCTTCGGGGATGTTGTGCCTCTTCCTTATGGCCTCCACCTCTTCCGAGGTCACCCTCGCGGGACTGTATCGCTCAGGGTCAACGCCATTCCACACCACACTTATCCTCGATTCTGGCCATCCGTGGCGCACCAGATCCTCACGCATCGCGTTGCTGACGGTCACTATCCGGTCGGCTCTCTCGGCCATTTGAGTCTCGAGATGGGAGACGACCTCTGAGCCTTGGCCTCCGCTTCGTCCCCATTCAGTGCTGTGAACGTGGAAGACGACGGGCATCTTCGTTTCCGTTTTGACGATATTTCCGGCCACGCTGGAGAGCCAATCGTGCACGCAGACTATGTCGTATTTTTGGCCTTGTTTCTTGATCAGGTCGTTGATGAGCTTGGTTGAACTCAGGACGTTATAGAGGAAAGTGTCATTGAAGAATCGGATGTTCGTGCCCCATCTGCGGAGGTCCTCAGCTACGAACACCGGGAAGACGTTGCTGGCGTCAACTATCAGGGGACGGTGCACTTCAACGCCTTCGACCACCTCGCTCGTCTTGAGGTTCCCAGGATTCAGCGTGAAGACTGTAACATCATGTCCAAGTTCGATGTACTGTCTCGCAACATACTCAGCATAAGTGCCAAGACCGCCTACGAGTGCAGGCGGATATTCCCAAACGAAGAACCCTATCCTCAAGTCTCAGACCGGAATGGTTTCGTCGTTTCGGCGACATAACGATTCGCTTCCAAGCACACCTCCCCGATATATCTGAGGGCTTCAAGGCCGGCTTGGTTCACGCGGGTTGTGGTGTGCGGCGGGTCGGATTCGAACCGACGAACCTCTGCAGGAGAGGATTTCTCGCCCTTTGACTTGAGTCCCCCGCCTCTGGCCAGTTTCTGGTTTGACCTGGCTTGGCTACCGCCGCTGGGTTCCGAACTCTCGGACGGAATAATAAGCGTTAATCCTCTTTCCCTTGAGCAAGCCGCTCGCTTCGGTGCATAACGATAATAACCATCGGGGTCGTAGATCTGGTTGTGAACCTCAGGTCTGTTTTCGGAAGCTCCGTGCGGGTCAAGGTGCTGGAACATCTGCTGAGCAATCCACAGAGGCTGTACAGCCAGTCGGAGATCTCAAGGCAGGTGGGTTGTTCTGTTTCAAGTGCTGGGCGAGCGGTAAGCGCTCTGCAACGCCTTGAACTCGTCAAGGTCGCCCACATACCTGGTCAAGTGAAGGTAATCGCGCTGAACTCCGAAAGTCCTATTACTACCGCACTTCTCAGGCTCCGAGAGGACTTGAAATCGCATCCATGAGCCTCTTCAAAGAGTTCACGATGAATGATCCTCCCCCAAGTTCAAACGTCGCCGTCATGGCAATCCCCGGGGCTACCATGGTCGGGCGCCATGTTGTGGAGAAGCTCATGGATCTCACAAAGGCCGTTGAGTTTGCGAAGTGCGTGCCTCAGTTCCTGCCTGATCTCTTGCTTGGGGAGGACGACGGCAGGCCGTACATCCCAGGGATAGACTTCTACCGGTCCACGAAGGGAAAGCCGGACCTGCTGTTGGCCACGAGCAACTTCCAGATTGGCTTATCTCCAGCCCCGTACTCGTATTGGATGGCCGAGTACTTGGTGAGAAAAGCCCGCCAAATCGCCTCGGAGAAGGTCGTAATCTTTGACTCCATGGCGAGTGATCATGAAGAGCGTCTTGGAACGTTCTATATCGCAAGCGACAGAACCTCCGCCAAGTCGGCCCAGAGCCTCAAGATGAGGCCGCTCCGAGCGGGCATGGTGAGGGGCCTGTCCCCTCTCATAGTAGCGACCTGTCGCTTGTACAAGATGCCAGCAGTGGGCATAGTGTCCGTGATGAACGCCGAATCCAAACCGACTGCGCACATCAACAGAAGTTTCGCCGCTCTGGTGAGGCTGATCGACCTACAGATCCCATGAGGTAGTGCGCTACTTCAACCAATTCTGAATCAACGGAGCGACTCGTCCTCGCGGCTTCTCCAACCCCACTCGAGATAGCGGCTTTGCCAAATGTCGCATTGATCCTGCGTCGGGCAGGTATGTCCCAGGCTCCAAAGCCCTTTCAACGGTCGCGATCTGAGGTCGGCGGAATAGGCGGCCGCACTCGGGGCAAGCATAACCCTGCCTCAACCCCTTGCTCTTGCATCTCCTCCCACAGTGTGAGCACATGGGTGGCCTCCTGGCCTTCTTCACTGACACAGTGACAATTTCCAATCTCTCCAAGTTCAAACAAATCGAAGCGCCTTTACTCCTCGTCCCTCCACAGACTCGAACCCGGTCGCCCAACTCAAGTTCCCTCGCTTTCTTTGTGAGCCCGCCTGATTCGGCGAAGCACACGACTGGCATCTCCGCGCCCTTGCTTTCTACGGAGAACAGGACGTGCCCACCTCTTATGACCACAGGTCGACGGGAGATGTCTCCGGAGAAGCACGCTACGGAGAAGGGCGACATTCTAGCCATAGGCCTGTGCTTGAGCGCCTCGAAGTGCGCATCCGTCCCTTGGTTCGTCTTGAATATCGCATAGCCGTCGACCTGTTCCCCAAACCGTAGCATTTCAAACGCCCTCGTCAAGATCTCGGGCGTCTCGCCCCTTATACCGACAAGGATCGGATCAGGTCCGTGCGGAGTGATCAGCACTCGCCTGTTTGTATAGTCGTAGTTGTTGAACGTGAGGGGGCTCGTTTCTTGGTCCATGGCTATCACGCTATGTTCGTCGACCAGCCTACGCTTTCCCCACATGCCTTCAGTCCTGTAGGCCAACAGCTCAAACGTGTGATCTCCCGATAAGTCGGCGCCGAGTGCCGCGAGTGACCCGACAACTCCCTTTTTCAAATCCTTCAGGTAGATCATCTTGATGCCCAGGTCGTCGGCGAGCCTCACCCCTTCCTCAGGCGAGACCACTTCGACTAGGACCAATCTGTAGAAATCATGAAGTTCTTGTTGGTCGGGTCCAACTGAGTAGAAAGCTATCGCCGGCTCGGTTCCCTCGTCCTCGATCCGAGAGTGCTTCCTAACGATTCGCGTGACAGTTTCGATCAAAGATTCCAAATCCACACCGTCCAGTCGAACGGAGAGTCTAATGGCGCCGTTTCCCTTTGTCTTGGGGGGAAAGTTGGGGTTCAACCTTACGAGACAGGGATAGTCGTTGACTTGGAGGCCAAGTTCTTTCGCGATCCCCTTGATGACACAATAGGCGACGTACGTCGTACACCCTCCTTTGAGTGAGTCGGTGTCATCTATCCCGATGTCCAATCTGTTGGTAGCGGCGTTCAACGGTTGCGGCCTTGATTAGGGGGCCCGGCAGCGTTCTGCGATTTAACCATTCTAGGATACCAGTGTATCCGCGCTGAAATCGGCATTTCCAAGGCTCACCAAACCCCATCCGAGGGAATAGGAATCCTAATTCGACGAACCCCGACTGGAGGTCCGACCTGTGTCTTCGCTCCAGAATGGACACTAACTGATCCTCACGACTGTCATCGTTCGGACAATTCTGTACTCAGCAGATAGAAGGCAGCATAACCCCTGTACTGCCCCCACTGATCCAATAGCTCGCGAACATCTTGCTCTGAAACTTCTCTTCCTCCGTAGTACAGATTCGATATGACCCTTCGTAGTGCGGCATCATCGGCGGGCAGCGCGTCCAACCTACCCAAGCCTCTGACGGTGGCATACTCTGCAGTCCATCTGCCTATGCCCTTGATTTTCATGAGTGTCGTGATGAGTTCTCCAGTGGGCAACTCGGCTATCTCTTCGAGGTTCAATTCGCCGCTTGAGACCTTGCGAGAGAGATCCATGACATATTCCGCCTTTCCCCGACTCAAGCCCAATTGGATCAAGTCTCTTGCCTTTGCGTTGGCAAAGGCGCTCTGTGATGGAAACGCGTAGTATTCCCGCCCTTGGAATCTGATTTTTTCTCCATATCGTCTTGCTATTCTGCCTCTGATGACTAGGGCTGCCCGAAGTGAGATTTGTTGCTCTGTGATTGCGATGATCAGAGCCTCATAGAGGGACTCTGCCTTCGGAGGCCGTAACCCATACAGGTCGTCCCTTACCTTTGATAGCACAGGGTCTTTGGCTATGGTTGAGTAGAAGACTAGGAGATCATCGTTTGTGCTCAACATGTTCTCGACCTTGCGCCTGACTTCGCTCTCTTCTACCATTGGGCTTTCAGGGTGAACGGACACCGAGAGTATCGGTTGGTTCACTGTCCCGACGGATTCTACTGAGACAAGCATGTACCTATCACCGATGTTGATGACGCGTCGGTAGATCCCGGCGGCGTAGTTGTCAACAGCCTCCCCCTCGAACTTGCCGTAAGTGCCCACGGTGAGGTCAAAGTCATACGGTGAAGTGGGTACTATTCGGAATCTCATAGAATCACCTCAAATGTGACTTCTTCGTTCAAGTTGATCTCTGCCCACATTCTCTCACTCTTGCCTTGACTCGCAGCTTGGCCGGGTTGTGCGAAGGAATGGACAGAAACCCGTCTCCCGATGACCAGAGGACAAAGCAGTCACCATGGCAAGTTGAGCGGACGCAATAGCCTTTTCTCCAGTCGAGCACATACTCCACAGTTGGGAGCGGAGGAAGGAAGGAGGGGGCGATGCGGAGCTTACTGCGACGACTGCCCATACTTCCGAGAACCCTGCCCTGGCTGCATAACTCGCATATGTCTAGTGGCGGAGTGCATCCGGGGCAGATCCTATGATAGCATAACATATCCCAAGTCCGTCTGCGTCCTGCGGCCCTTCTGCAGAATCGGTGGAAAGACAAGGCCCCCTCCTCCGCCATTTCCGACGGTCAGGACGAAGTCAATGCAGAAGATCGGGTTCGCGAAGTTCGCGCCCGAGGTCGACCTTGTGGACCAGCGCTCGTGGGTGTGGAGGGACGGTGCCGAGATTGATACGATACTCGCCCCACTCTGGCATCTACTCACCAACTGGCTCGCCCTCACGGCCGCATCAAGCTCGGGTCTTCACGACTACCTAGGGTTTCATGGCAAGGTCGTCCTCTCCACGGTGATGCCCGATGAACTCATCGACAAGCTAGACAGGGACCGCTACTTTCAGCTGATCAAAGACCTGAGACCCGATGCCACAATGGTCCCTGACAACTACACCTACATCGACGCTCCACTGTATCAGTCCTGGTCCCAGACGATCCGCTTGGTCACGTTCGCGAACGACTTCCTCGATTTGGACATCCCCGTGATCGGCCTAGTTAAGGGAGCCATCAGCCAGCAATACGTCTGGTCCCTCCAGAAGCAGGTGGACATGGGCTATGTCTCGTTCGCCCTGCCCTCCAGAGAGCTGTTCAAACAGGGGTTGTTGGACGGCGCCTTCCTCAGCGCGCGACACGTGCTGGAGAGGAACTGCCCCGATGCCGAACTCCTCTTCTATGGCCTAGCCCATCCGTTCAGGCGAGCCAAGGCCAGCTACTCCAACCTCTCCTGGTTCATAGAGGCGAAGCACACTCGCTACATCAAAGGCGGGAAGTCCTACCATATGGTTGATCCTGAGATAAGGTCCAACAGATGCGACTGCGGGGCATGCAAGGGAAGGACGCCCGTTGAACTGCTGAGCCTCCAGACGAGGTACGGCAAGTACATCAGGACTCTGGCGCTCCACAACATGCTCGACCTGAAGAGGTATCTGAGTGGGGACAAAGATGGGTAGCGGCCGCCTTAGGGATCAATACGGAGAAAGGTTCAATCAGGGGCAGCCGACTTGGTCCGGCGAGAAGGGCGGAGAGTGCCTCCTCGGTGGAGTGAAGCAGTTTGGGGGGCATGAAGTTCGCGAATTGTCCACTGGCGGGTACGAGCTGTCAAAGGGCGGGGTGGTCGTTGGAAGTTTCAGGAGCGGGAGGATCGATCCAGATAGGGTGGTGTTCCCACTGAGCCACGGAACGTGGCTGGAGGTCTCAGATCGAGGGACGAGGGAGATACTGTCTCCGGAGAAGGCAATGTTAGGAGGCCTGATAGCATCGGATGGCGGAAATCACTTCTATTACAGGTTCGACAAGAGGCTGGGATACCGGGTTAGCTATTACACGACTAGGTTCGCCTCCGAGGATATTGAGCTGATGGAACTCTTCGACGGCCTTTCTGAGGCGGTCTATGACAAGACGCCCCGCCACTATGGTAAGGAGGGCATGAGGAAGGGTTACATCAGCAGCAAGGAAGTGTTCTATGATCTCAATGACCTTGGTGTCAAGACCGGACCAGATGAGTTTCACATTCCGAGGGAGCACCTCGACAGTACAGGCAAGCGGGCGTACTTGGCTGGATTCTTTTCAGGCGATGGCAACATCAGCAAGTCCACAAATGGATTTGAGATCAGAGTATACTCCGAACACAAGGAGGGTCTTGAGGAAGTCAGGCAGACCTTCTTAGATCTGGGTTTTCATCCTTCTGAGATTCGCGAAAGCATTCGACAGCGCGAAAGCAGGGTCGAGATAATCCACAACTTCTCAATCCCCGTGAAAGAGCATCGGCGGTTCGCGGCGGAGATTGGCAGCCATAGGCCTAGTCACATAGGGAGACTCAAGAAGATGGGTGAACTGTGGGTGTGTAATGAGCCGCTGGGTGGAATCTGGGTATGATGAGTTCGCCGGAAATATGGGAGCGTTTTGACACTCCTAGGAAGGTCAGGGTCAAGACGAAGAAATGCATAGAGGAAAGGTGGAAGGACACGACTAAGGAGTGCGAAATATGGGTTTCAGGGAGGGATAGAGAAGAAGATGTCAGCTTCGACATCAGAATCTATACTAACGATCCGAAGAAGGTGCCAGGGTTCGCCGAGCAACTCCTTGACCTAGCAGAAGCTAGCGGCACAAAGGTATACGACCTGAGTCTTGAGCTACGTGAAAGTCAAGTTTCAGACGAGGAAGCACATAAGAAGGACATAGTAACCGTGGAAAGAACCTACGACGAGCAACAGACGCTCCTCGTCAACAGGGCAAAAGCCGATGAACGAGTCAGGCAAGCGCTGGCCGAAGGGGCCAAGAATGTCGTTGTGTTCGCTGACATAAATCTGCTTTGCGAGATGGACAGCGAAGTGGCGAGGAAAGTGATCGGGGAGGCCATCGCGGACGATTTCGAGACGACTGTTAACTGGCTCGTCAAGATGATCGAAAGGATAAAGAATCGAGGACTAGCGACCAAAGTCATTGGATATGAACTTTGGCGAAACTTGGATAGACTAGAGATCTACGAAGTTGACGCGGACGGCGACGATGTTTGCGTGTGGCTTGGTTACCCAGCGAAGTGAGTCGTCCATGATTGAGATAGCGAGGGTTGGATTTGAACCAACGGTCTCGGGGTTATGAGCCCCGCGGGTTAGACCTGGCTACCCTACTTTGCGCATACGAGCGTCTCGCTTTCCCTCGCCAATTCCACCAACTCGCCCGCACACTCTTAAACTTTGGGCACGGTTCATTACCGGCAGTTCTTTCGTCGGTTCTTTCCACAGACCACACAAGCAGTTCGAGTTATTGTCGCGCGTTATAGCGCGGTCTGGCAGACCTCAATAGATGGTTGGCGATGGGATCGTCTAGGAAGTGCGGCCTCTTTCCAAGGCGGTGAGTCCCCTTTTCAGTGAAAGTCAGAACGTTCGCACATCCTTCTCGCCCCAATCACTCAGTGAGGGGTCCGCGATGCACGTAGTTTGGCCCGGTTGGCCGCCCGACTTGCCGCGAGGAATCAAATCCTCTGTCTCCTACGTCGACTCCCGCCTCCTCGCATGACTGGGGCATTGTCGCTGGGGGGCCTCCAGGGGCCTTAGGAGGGGCTAGAAGCAGTGGAAAATGTTTAAATATACTACGTATTGTTACGTAACGTAACGAAATGACTACCGTTCGGGTTTCCATCCGAAGAAAGAGAGCGGTGGTTCAACTGGAGGCGGAGAACATTGGCGACATGAACAAATTGCTGGAAGACGTCCCGAAGCTGTTTGGCCGCATAGACGAGGCAGTCGAAAGTGCTGCCATGGGGGAAGAGAAGGTCGACCTCAAGGGCATAATGCGATTCGACGAGAAGGGCTCTCCGATACTCAAAGTGATGGACAGCTCCGTCACGGACAAGGAGGCCATAATGCTTCTGCTCTTGCCCGCCGGTGACAAGGGGCTGAAGAGCGGTGACATCGGGGTCCAGTTGAGCCTCAGCGGGATCGTTGCAGCTGGCTATCCAGCGCGGCTCACAGAGATGAGAAGGGAGGGATTCGTGATGCGAACTTCCTCCGGAGAGTACCTGCTCACGGAGAAAGGCAAAATTATGGCCTCAGAGCTGGTCAAGCGTTTGAAGGGGGTAGTTCAACAATGACATCAGATGATCTGGAAGTCTTCATCGAAGTCAAGAGCGGGGAGCACACTGTGTCGTCCAAGTTCTCCGGGGAAACCTCTGAGGTGGTCAAGGCAGTTCAGAAGTTCCTGTCGGATTCGATCCCGGCCTTCTCCATCGGGAGCAAGATATTCCTACGCATCCCGTCCGCCTCTGAACTAGCGGACATGATTGGCCCCGATGTCAAGGTGAGCGGAGCCGACATCATATTCCTACGGAAGCCGGGTGACGCGATGGGGGGAATACGCAAGGCGCTCGTCGCCGCCAGGGTGGCAAACGAACTGGGTGCAAGGCAAGCACCAACCCTGTCTGTCAAGGAGATAGCGGTCGCGACTGGCATCGCTGAGAAGACGATAAACAACAACCTCACGAAGTTGACCAAGCAGGGCGAGGTGGAAAGGGCAGCCAAGGGGGTGTACAAGATAACCGACAGAGGAATTCTGGAGAGTTCTCCGATGATCTCTCCGCCGGGTGATGCAAAATAGGATGGATGTAGCGGGCTGTGAGGTTCGGGGGATCCTCACATCACGGGGGACGAAGAGGAATGACCCGCCACACCCAGGTTGAGATACTGCTCTCCGAGCGTATAATAAACTTACCATTTGCGGAAGACGCGCGCGACGGAGAGAAGTTTCACAACCATGAATTGGAGGACCAAATCACAAACGGAAAGTCGGAAACGTACGACATATACTCACTGGAGCCCAGTGGAGAGAGGGTCACGGTAGCTGCTGTAGACTGTTCCAACGTTCAGCTCGGATGCGGGAGAGGCTTCGGCTATGAAGCCGCTCGCGCCGCGATAGTTACGAGATCCATCAAGGGCGAAATACAGGTCACCAAGATCGGACCGTTGGTCGCGAAGTCCTCGATGAACCAAGGGTCGATACTGTACCCGCTTGAGGCGTTCGCGCAGAGTTTGGCGGTCGATCTCATCAGAGATGGGATCGTCCTCTTGGACGGCCTGACCCTTTCCAACGACATAATGTACCGCGTGCCGCGCGAAACCCAAGTCGTGGGATTGAGCAAGACGATCCCTCCACAGGACATTGAAGACAAGGGGTCCGGCTTCCCGAATGGGCCCTTCGTCATGGTGAGACGCCCGTTCAACGCATGCCTCGTCAGGTTGTCGAGCCGCGGCTTCGTGCTCAATGGCAGAGTTTGGTCGCACAGACCGGAAGATATTCGGTCGACCTTCTCCGCGCTCTCTCGCAGCGACGCCATGGACATGGGGTACCCTGACTCCCTGAAGCTAGCCCACATGTTCTCGAAGATACTGCCCACCGAGGTGCTCTCAGCTAGGGTTGCCATCATGAGGAAATACGGGGTTAAGCTGCTTGATCCTCTGGACGGGAGGAAGCTGCTGCTCGGTTCAATGTGGGGATGACGCATGCTACACCTGCTTTCGAAGCTCGGCGAGGACTACGAGGTGCTTGAGCTGCCAGCTGGCAAGACTCAGGCGGGCGACTTCCTCGCCCTCAAGGACGGCGCAGGGGACAGGTCGCTCGTGATTCAAGTCGTGCAGGTCTCGTACCTGAAGGTGCCCGGGGAGCTTGAAGAGTTGATCAGGATGGCCAGGGCCTCTAACATACTCGTCGACTCGCAATCCGATGAGGTGTTTGAGCAGGTCAGGGAGGAGATCATGAACTCCAAGGTTCTGAGGTGCAAGGTCAGGGGTTCCTTGATGAGTTCGTCGCTCACTGGAAACGCGCTGTGGGCGCCGTCCAGGATCTCCTCGACTGTGATTCACACCACTCTCCGAGAGATCAGACGCGCCGTCGGCAGCGAACAAAGGGTTCCCTTCCCGGTGGGGTTCCTTCTCGACGATGGGTCTGACTTCCTCGTGGACTTGGCCGACATGGATGTATCACTGACGCTAATCTTGGGGAGAAAGGGGGCCGGAAAATCCACTCTCGCCAAGGCTGTGATAAGGGGCCTGGTCGAGAATGGCGCCAGATGCATCGTGCTCGACATAAACAACGAGTACATGCCGCTGTCGAAGGATCCCAGATTCGTGCAGTTGGATCCCGGGCGAAACCTGACGTTCGAGTTGCGGGCCATACCGAAGTCTGTCTTCATATCCCTCTTGGAGGATCTGATGGAACTTCCACAGACTTCGATCCTTGAAATATCTCGTGTCTGGGACCGCCTCAAGGCCTCTGGGAGGCTCTCCTTCGATGGGCTGAGGAAGGAGATACTCTTCTCAAGGATGAACGACTATGTCAAGGACGCGTTGACGAGAAGGCTTGAGGTGATCGCGGCTTCAGGCATAATCAACGATCGCCCAGCGGATGTTGACATCATCTCTCAACTCCAGAGGCCCGGCGGTTGCTGCCTCTCAGTGTTCCTTAGAGGGCTGCCCACCCTGTTCAAGAAGTTGGTCATAGAACTGGTCATGAAGAACATAGTGCAGGGGATGGAGAGGCGAGAGCTTGACCCGATCTTCCTGTTCGCTGAGGAGGCCCACATCTATCAGGGTATGGCCTTCTGGGAGGACCTCGTCACGAGGATGCGCCATCTGGGCATCTCTCTGTTCTTCATAACCAACGAACCCAACAGCCTCTCCAACTTCGTGTACAGGCAGGCCGACTCCGCGTTTCTGTTCAACTACTCCAACGACAGCGACCTCGGTTTCTTAGCCAGGGTGACTCAAGTGGACAGCGAATCCCTGACGTCCTTCGTTAGGGGCCTGCCGGAGCTTTGCTGTCTCGTCGTGGGGAAGGTATGCTCCGGCCTCCCCGTCCTCTTCAAGGCGCGACAAGACGCGGGGTTCTCGGGAGGAAGCACGAGGCTCTTCTTCAAAGATAGGCTAGCTCAGCCCCTGAAGAGTTCGGTCCCCAGATAGGTCGCGTTCTCACCGCATTCGTAGAATATCCTCAACAACCTATTGTACTTGGCAGTCCTCTCTCCCCTGGCCGGCGCTCCGGTCTTTATCTGACCAGAGGCCTTGCCCACCGCGATGTCGGCTATGTAGCTGTCCTCCGTCTCTCCCGATCTGTGGCTCACGATGACCTTGTACTTGTTGCGATATGCCATTTCCATCGTCTCGAAGGCTTCGGTCAGACTGCCGATCTGGTTCACCTTGAACAGCAACGCGTTCGCCACACCTCTGTCGATCCCGAGCTGCAACCTGTCCTTGTTCGTGACGAAGACATCATCCCCGACGACCTGTATACCTGAACACCTCCGGGTGAACTCGGCGAAGTTGTCGAAGTCGTCCTCTGCGAGCGGGTCCTCCACTAAGGCCAAGCGATACTTCTGCACGATCGTTTGCAGGTAATCGACGAGCTGACCTCCAGACAGCCGCTTCCCGTCAATCACGTACGTGCCAGCCTTCTCGTCCAGAAACGAGGATGCCGCGCAATCCAAGCCCAGTCGAATCTCGCTTCGGGTCGAGTACCCCGCCTCCTCGATCGCGTGCACGAGCACGTCAAGTGCCTCACTGGTCTGACCAAGCGGCGGGGCAAACCCGCCCTCGTCGCCCACGTTGGTGGCCGAGCGCCCGCACTTGACCGACAGTATCGTCTTCAGCACGTGGTAGATTTCGACGCCCGCCCTGAGCCCATCTGGGTACGTCCTGAACCCAGCTGGGACGATCATGAACTCCTGTATCTGGAGTGAATTGCCAGCATGCTTCCCGCCGTTTATGACGTTCATCATTGGGACCGGGAGCACGCACTTGCCCCCGCCTCCAGCGAGGTAGCGAAACAGCGGGACCCCCTTGTGCTCTGCAGCCGCCTTGCACGCGGCAATCGAAACCGAGAGAATTGCATTTGCGCCGAGCCTGCTCTTCTGCGGCGTTCCGTCCAGTTCTATCATCCTCCTGTCTATCTCTCTCTGGTCAAGCGCATCCAAACCTGAGAGGGCTGGCCCGATGATGTCATTGACGTTCCCCACCGCCGTCTGAACCCCCATTCCTAGGAACGCCTTCGGATCCTTGTCTCTAAGTTCCACCGCCTCCAGCCTCCCCGTGGACGCTCCCGACGGTACCGATGCCCTTCCTACGGTCCCGTCCTGCAACTCGACCTCTGCTTCGACGGTGGGGTTCCCCCTTGAGTCCAAGATCTGGAAGCCCCTTATCCTCCTTATCGCGCTGGCCCTATTCATTGACGGCAAGTCGCCGTCAGCTCGATAAAATACTTTCAACCCAACAGAGTCGGGAGCACGAACTCGCTGAAGAACGCAAGCAACAGGGCTCCATACACCAAATCCCTGCCCCTGTACCGGCTCATCCTTGTCGTGTACAACAGGACTCCCAACACTACCATGGGGGCGTATACCGCCTCCATGATGACCATCGTCGTGGAAAGCACGGACCTCGCTATGGTCAGGACCATCGTCTGCACGCTCGCGAGGACATTGTCTATGATGTCGCTGAACCTGTACATCCCCTGTGAGAAGTTATACTGGTCAGGGACGGCCACCCCCCAAGCGATGTGAGTGGACAACAGCGCGAACAAGCAGAGAGACAACAGGGCGTTGAG
>Ga0172366_10000178_pt1 | contig 40212 bp, 39 predicted proteins | sample LakKivSesite69cm_FD_114533 | JGI IMG/M metagenome (GOLD analysis project Ga0172366, IMG submission 114533) | Sediment microbial communities from Lake Kivu, Rwanda - Sediment site 69cm | ecosystem: Environmental > Aquatic > Freshwater > Lake > Sediment | place: Rwanda: Western Province, Lake...
ATTTACACGCTCGGTTGCTATCGCGATCTACAGCACTGGGCCCAGCCGAGCCCGCTGAGCAAGGAGCAGAGGGAAGAGGCGGCGAAGAAGGCCGGGTTCGAGAGCGCCGACGCCATCGGCCCCTACATGCGGACGCTCATCGACTTCCACCGCGACACCATGGGCGTCGCCATTAAGTGACGGGGTCAGACCCCGGACTCTTCTATAAGCCGAACGGGGCGCCAGGAACCGTCTTTTTCGATCCGCAGGGTCTTGATCTCGAAGGGGGCAAGGGAAAGCGGGACGCGGACCTCCGGCCCGTGTCCGGGATCGACGCCGACCGTCAATTCCGCTCGGGTCCTCTTCCCTATCGCCTCGTGCAGCCGGACGATCAGGGACCGGCCGTCCCAGGACCTTTTGCAGGCCAGCATCCGGACGTTCGCAGGCTTGAGCGATAACAACGATTCGCGGACCGGTTCCTTCCCGGCGCCGTAGGGTAGGTGGGCATAGGCGGCGGGAGGCGCGGCAATATAATCGGCCAGGCCCGGCATCATGGCTTTGACCGCGGCCGGCGCTCCGGCCGTCACAAAGAGCTTGAACTCATGAACGCCGATGTCGGTGAATTTCCAGCCGCGCGGACAGGCCCCGGCGGCCTGCGTCCCCAGATCAAAACCCCGTTCATGGCAGTAGGCGGAAGCGCGCAGGACCGAGAGCCGGACCTCGCCGTCATTGAAATCGAGGCCATGCTGGCCGCTCGAAGCCAGGCCGACCGCCGCCGCTTTTCCGGCCGAGCGCCCTTCGATCACGAGCCAGCGGCCGTGGACGTGCTCCCGGCCGTCGGCGGGTCGCTCGATCGCGCCGGCGGGAACCTCGACGAAGAGCGTCGGGTCGCCAAGCGCCGTGGGCAGCCGCAGCTTCAGGCGCCGCTGCTCCTCGTTCCAGGTCACCCGAAAACGGAACTCGAGGACGGGCCACGAGGGATACGACACGGCGTCCATCACGATGCGGCTTGAACGATAGGCCAGGATCGAGCGGGTGATGGACCGGATCGGGCCCCGTTTGATGACCCCGGGGCGGCCGCACAACTTGAAGCGTCCGGCGATCTTCCGATAGCTCGATCGGCCGGTCCCCCACGCGTCGGCCGTGTCCTCGATGACGAGCGGCTCGAAGAACGGGCCGGCGAGAGAGCGGTCGGACCGGGCGGGCTTGAGCTCGGCGACCAGGCCTGTCTTCGGATCGATGCGGTGATGGAGCCGAGAAGGACTGGGGACATGGACCTGCGGTACAGGCCCCCGGATCTCGAACGCCCGGAGCTCGTAGCGCGCGACCCCGACACCGGGAAGATCATCGACAAAGCTGATGCGGCGCCGCCAATTATTGAAGGGCAGGAGAGACTCGGGCTGCTCCTCCTGGCACGGGACCTCGCGGCCGTCGGCGCGGAAGAGGCGCATCCGCCACAGACCCTTCCAGAAGGGCCGATGGTCGGCCATGCACTCGAACTCGACCGGGGCCCGGCCCAACGCGGGATTGGCGTTGACGACCGTGACCGGGAGCGACGGGCTCTTGTGCCGGCCGCGATTGAGGGCGGCCGCCGCCGCGAGAGAGACGGCGCGCCCGACGTCCTCGGCCCGGCCGTATTGGCCGAGGGCGTCCCGCTCCGCCGGCTCGATGCAGGTTCCTGTCAGGATGTCATGGAAGTCGTTGAAGAGATGGAGTTTCCAGGCCTGGCGGAGGTCCGTCTCGGGGAATTCCGCCCCGGCGAGCCACGAGGCTCCGGTCGAAATGGCCTCCGACTGAACGAGCCGGCCCAGGTCCGCCACGGCCTGCCGCTTGAGCCGCGAGAGCGATGTGTAGCAGCCCGTAAAGACGCGCTGGAGATCCCCCGTGTGGACCGGCGCCTCGGACGCGGCGTCCTTGACGGCGTCATAGAAGGCGTCCGGCGTGCTGTGGACGATCCGGACGCGCGATTCGCCGGCGGCGAAGGCTTCGATCGCGGCCAGATCGCGGCGCGTCGCCCCGCCGCCGTGGTTGCCGAGGCCCCAGAAAACGGGCACGTCACGGCCGAGCTTCAGGGCCAGCGCGACCCCTTCGCGGAGCCTGGCATCGATGTTGTCGTGCTCGGTGTGATAAAGGCCAACGGCGATGCGGTAGGCGGGGATCGTCGTGCCGTCGACGCCGCGCCAGCGGTAGAGGTCGGCCGGGAGCGCGAGCTCTTCCGCCTGCGGCCGCATATGAATATACATCTCGTAGCCGGCTTGGCGAAGGACCTGGGGCAGTCCGCCGCCGTGGCCGAACGAATCGAAGTTGTAGGCGACCCGTGGCGCGGCGCCGAAGCGATCCCCGAAATAGCGCCGGCCCTCGGCGATCGTCCGGATGAGCGATTCCGTGCCCGGGAGGTTGACGTCGGGCTGGATGTACCACCCGCCGGAGATGGCCCACCGCCCGGCCGCGACGAGGCGCCGGATGTCCGCGAAGAGGGCCGGGTCGAGCCGCTCGGCCCACTCGTAGAGCACGGCTTCGTTGTGGCAGAAGATGAGCGAGGGATGCTCGTCGAGGATCTCGACCGCGTTGCGGAAGGTCGCCAGCGCCTCCGATGCGCCCTCGTCCCACCGCCATTGCCACACGGGATCGAGGTGCGCGTTGCAGATAAGGTGGACGGAGGGCATTTCGCCGGGGACATGTACCTCCGCCGCATGTCCCCTCGCTGCACGCTCAGGCCGTTTCGGACATACAGCCGAAGCGTCCTTCTGCCCCGTTTTGACCTTGCGCCCTCTCATCAGATCTCATCTTTAGCCGGCAGGTTCTTGTACCACGTGAAGTACAGGACGGCGGCGATCGCGGCCGCCGCCAGGGCCCAAATCCCCAGCTGCTTCCAATTCCTCAGGAACAGATAGAACGGCAGGATGGCCAGCGAGAACTGGAACGCGGCCGTGATGATCCCGTTCAGGGCGTCGATCTTCGGCATCTTGTCACGGGCCGGAACGAGGCCGCGCCTGACGCATTCCCGCCGGACCGGGCCCCAGAACCCGAACGGCCGGACCTTGGCGTAGAACTTGACCAGGACCTCCATGTCGGCGGGCTTGGTCAGGGCGGCGACGACGAGCGTCGTCAGCAGGCACATCCCGACGTCGATCGCGAGCGACGCCGCCGCGTGAAGGCCCTTCAGGAAGATGAGGCGGACGGTGATCAGGACGGCCGAGACGGCCATGCTCCAGACGAAGGCCTTGGCCCCGAACCGCCAGTAGTGCCAGCGCAGCGTCGCCGGGACGAGGATGACGGTGACGACGACGAAGACCATCATCTCCCAGGCCGTGACGATGTTCGTGAACGACAAGGAGAAGATAAAACCGACGAGGACGGCCACGACCGAGGCGATCTGGCCGAGCCGGACGAGCTGCTTCTGGCCCAGGTCCTTGGCGATGTAGCGCTTGATGAAATCGTTGATGACGACCGAGCTCGTGACGTTGATCATGGCGCTGATCGTCGACATCAGGGCGGCGAGGAGCACGGCCATGAACAGGCCGCGCAGCCCGACCGGCATCTTGAGCAGGACGAGCGGCATGATCTTCTCGGCGTCGAAACCGGCCTGGGTCCCCAGGTAGAAGATGCCGAGGACCATGAAGCTGACGCCCAGGACCCAGCGCAGGTTGTACCCGACCGTCCACATCCCGGCGGCGAGCTGGGCGTCGCGCGGCGAGCGCGTCGTCAGGAAGAACTGGAAGTCCCAGACGTTCGGCCCGGCCAGGATGCGGAAGATCATCCAGAAGAACCCGGCCGCCATGAGCGGCCCGAACAGCCCGAAATGCTGATACGCGGGCGGCGTCTCCGCCGCGAACCCCGACCACAAGGTCCACGTCGGCGCGAGCGAGAACCACGACGGGTCCTTGTGGATGAAGGTCGTCGCCGCCGGCTTGGCGAAGACCATGACGCCCATGATGACGGCGCCGATGCCGATGAGGACGGTCTGGAAGATGTCGGTCAGGATGACGCCGAAGAACCCGCCCAAGGTGACGTAGATCCCGACGACGGCCAGCACGATGAGGGTCGCTTCCCAGCGCGGCAGCGGCAGGAACTCCTCGGCGAACTTGCCCGTGCCCACGCTGATGAACATCAGGTTGCAGATCATCAGCACGAGCAGGAAGATCGCCGCCGTGAGCCGGGCCGCTTCGGCGTCCTTTCCCGTGCCGAAGCGCGTCTCGTTCCACTCGGCGAAGGTCATGACCCCGGAGCGGCGGATGTATTTGGCCTGGAAGGCCATGTAGAAGCAGATGATGAACCAGCCCCAGAAGATGTGGGTCGCCCACATGGACTTCAGGCCGACGTAGAAGATGAGCCCGATCATGGACATCGTCCCGCCGATGTCGATGTAGCTCGAGCAGCCGGACAGGCCCAGCATCCACCAAGGGATGTTCCGGTCCGCCAGATAGAACGAATCGAGCTTCTTCGTCGCCTGCTTGCGTACGACGACGCCGACCATGGCCACGAGGACGAGATAGGCGGCGATGATGACGAGGTCGATGGGGTGGAGGTTCATGCCTTTTGATATACCACCGCCCGTCGCGGAAGGGAAGAGGCCGGGTCCGCCCCTACCGAAACGCGCGAAATCATGCTAAAATATTGGTCTTAAAAGGACAGATAGCTATGCCCCCAACGAAAAATCGCCCGATGCGCAGCCTCCTCTTCTGGATCTCGGCCGGGATCATCCTCGTCCTGGCCTGGAGCCTGCTCCAATCTCCGGCCATGGCCAAGAAGCCGATCACCTTCTCCCAGTTCATGAACGAGGCCGAACAGGGCAAGGTCGAAAGCGTCACCATCCAGGAGAACAACATCTCCGGCAAGTTCACCGACGGCCAGACCTTCAAGACGGTCGCCCCCGCCGGCTACAGCGACCTCATCGGCATCCTCCGGTCGCACAAGGTCAACATCGACGTCAAAAGCGCGACCCGCGGCTCCCTCGTGACCATCCTGATGAGCTGGTTCCCCATCATCCTGCTCATCCTCTTCTGGATCTTCTTCATGCGCCAGATGCAGTCCGGCGGCAACAAAGCCATGGCCTTCGGCAAGAGCCGGGCCAGGCTCTTCTCCGGCCAGCAGAAGAAGGTCACCTTCAAGGACGTGGCCGGCGTCGAGGAGGCCGAGTATGAGCTCGGCGAGATCATCGAGTTCCTCAAGGAGCCGCGCAAGTTCACCCGCCTCGGCGGGCGCATCCCCAAGGGCGTCCTCCTCGTCGGCGCCCCCGGCACGGGCAAGACGCTCCTGGCCCGGGCCGTGGCCGGCGAGGCCGACGTGCCCTTCTTCTCGATCAGCGGCTCGGACTTCGTCGAGATGTTCGTCGGCGTCGGCGCCTCGCGCGTCCGCGACCTCTTTGACCAAGGCAAGAAGCACGCCCCCTGCCTCGTCTTCATCGACGAGATCGACGCCGTCGGCCGGCAGCGCGGCGCCGGCCTCGGCGGCGGCCACGACGAGCGCGAGCAGACCCTCAACCAGCTCCTCGTCGAGATGGACGGCTTCGATTCGAACGAGGGCATCATCCTCATCGCCGCGACCAACCGGCCCGACATCCTCGACAGCGCCCTCCTCCGCCCCGGCCGCTTCGACCGCCGCATCATCGTCAACATGCCCGACGTCAAGGGCCGCGAGGAGATCCTCGGCGTCCACGTCCGCAAGATCCCCCTCGCCTCCGACGTCGACCTCCAGGTCCTGGCCCGCTCGACCCCCGGCTTCAGCGGCGCCGACCTGGCCAACCTCGTCAACGAGGCCGCGCTGCTCGCCGCCCGCCAGGGCGCGGACAAGGTCTCGATGAAGGACCTCGATTCCTCCAAGGACAAGGTCCTCATGGGCGTCGAGCGCAAGAGCATGATCATCAGCGACGAAGAGAAGAATAACACGGCCTTCCACGAGGCCGGCCACGCCATCACGGCCGCCCTCATCCCCGAGGCCGACCCCATCCACAAGGTCACGATCATCCCGCGGGGCCTGGCCCTGGGCCTGACCCAGCAGCTGCCCCTCGACGACCGCTACACCTACACCAAGGAATACCTCGAGGCGCAGCTCTCGGTGCTCATGGCCGGCCGGGTCGCCGAGATGATGTTCCTCAACCACACCACGACCGGCGCGGCCAACGACTTCGAGAAGGCGACCGAGATCGCCCGCAAGATGGTCTGCCAGTGGGGCATGTCCGATCTCGGGCCGCTGACCTTCGGCGAGCGCGACGATCTCATCTTCCTCGGCCGCGACCTGGCCGTGAACAAGAACTTCAGCGAGAAGACCTCCGAGCGCATCGACGACGAGGTCCGCAAGATCGTCAACAAGGCCTTCGCCCGGACCCAGACGCTGCTCGACGCCAACCGCGACAAGCTCGTCAAGATCGCCGAGCTCCTCCTCGAGAAGGAGGCCGTCGGCTCCGAGGAGATCAACGCCATCGTCGACGGCAAGAAGAAGACGACGGCCATGCCGTCGACCCCGCCCGCGATGGTTCCGGAGCCCGCCCGCTCGGCGGCGGCGCCCGAAGATCCGGCCGGAAAGAGCTGAGGCCCTCCCGGGCGAGAACCATGACCCGAGAATCGCGCGCCCTGGAGATCCGGGGGCGGCGTTTTACCCTCGGCCCGCGCTCCTGGCTCATGGGCGTCCTCAACGTCACGCCCGATTCCTTCTCCGACGGCGGCGCCTTTCTCGACCCGGCCCAGGCCGTCGACCACGGCCTGGCGCTCGAGTCCGAGGGGGCCGACATCGTCGACATCGGCGGCGAGAGCACGCGCCCCGGCTCCCGTCCGGTCCCCGAGGCCGAGGAAATCGCGCGTGTCCTTCCGGTGATCGGCGGCCTGCGCCGCCGCTCCCGGGTCCTCCTCTCCGTCGACACGACCAAGGCCGCCGTCGCCCGGGCCGCCCTCGACGCCGGGGCCGACCTCGTCAACGACACGAGCGCCCTGCGGGCCGACCCGGCCATGGCCGGCGTCGTCGCCGCATCCGGCGCAGGCCTCGTCCTCATGCACATGCGAGGAATTCCCTTGACCATGCAGGACGCCCCGCATTACGATGACGTCATGGGCGAGATCATGGGGTTCCTCGACGAGCGCCTCCGCGCCGCGGCCGCCGCCGGCATCCCGGCCGAGCGCATCGCCGTCGACCCCGGTCTCGGCTTCGGCAAGACCTTCGCCCACAACCTCGAGATCCTGCGGCGCCAGGAGGACTTCCACGCCCTCGGCCGTCCCGTGCTGCTCGGCTTCTCGCGCAAGGCCTTCCTGGGAGCGATCACCGGCCAGCCGCCGGCCGGGAGGCTCGAGGCCACGATCGCCGCCGCCGTGCTCTCGGTCGAGCGCGGCGCCCACATCCTGAGGGTCCACGACGTCGGGCCGGTCGCCCGGGCCGTCCGCACGGCCGAGGCCGTCCTGGCGGCGGGAGAGGCGCGCTCATGATCGCCCAGGCCCTGACAATCATTCGCCAGATCACCGTCCTCGACGTGGTCGACATCCTCATCGTCGCCTTCATGCTCTATTACGTCCTGCTGCTCATCCGGGACACCAAGGCCTATCCGGCCGCCATCGGCCTGGCCATCATCGGCGTCCTCTACCTTCTGACGAACTGGGGCCGCCTGGCCGTCTCGAACCGCATCATCCGGTCCTTCGTCCAATACCTGATCATCGCCGTCATCGTCCTCTTCCAGGCCGAGATCCGCCGCTTCCTCAACGAGATCGGCTCGCGGACCTTCCGCCGGCCCTTTGCCCTGCGCTCCTTCCAGGAGAAGATCGGGGACCTCTTCCAGGCCATCGACTTTCTCTCCCAGAAGAAGATCGGCGCCCTGATCGCCATCGAGAAGGAGATCCCGCTCTCGAGCTACGCCGACCGCGGCGCCGAGACCGATGCGGTCCTCTCGAAGAACCTGCTCGTCTCGATCTTTTTCCCCCATTCCCCGCTCCATGACGGCGCCGTGATCATCAAGGGCGACAAGATCGTGGCCGCGGCCTGCCTCCTGCCCCTGCCGGCGGCGCACAAGCTCCGCAGCCCGTTCCAGACGCGGACCCGCCACTTGGCCGCGATCGGCCTCTCGCAGGAGACCGACGCCGCGGTCATCGTCGTCTCCGAGGAGTCGGGGACCGTGTCGCTGGCGATCAAGGGGCAGCTCGAGCGCTACGACGACAAGGACGCGATGGAGAAGAGGCTCCTCGCCTATCTGAGAGACCGATGAAACGCAACTTCGTGGCCCGCTGGATCACCCGGGATTGGCCGTTGAAGATCATCTCTCTCGTCCTGGCCTCGGCGCTCTGGCTCCTGCTTGTCCCCGCCGAAAAGGTCTCGTCGGAGAAGTCCCTGACCATCCCGCTCGAGGCGGCCGGCGTCCCCGCGGGCCTGGAGATCGTCGAGCGCCCCGTCCCGACGATCGACGTCACGGTCCGCGCCCCGCGTCGCGTCCTGAGCGAGATCACGCCGTCGAGCCTGTCGGCCCGGATCGACCTCGAGCGGGCCAGCGTCCACCAGCAGGAATACGCCATCAACGCGGCGATGATCGACGTCCCGGCGGGCGCTCAGGTGGTCAAGATCTCGCCCTCCAAGGTGACGATCAAGCTCGAGAAAACGGTTGAGGCGACCCTCGCCGTCCATGCCATGCTCCGCGGCAAACCGGCGGCGGGCTCGCGCATCGCCCGGATCGAGATCGTCCCCGACCAGGTGACGGTCCAGGGCCCCGAAAGCCGGGTCAAGGCCGCCGACGCGGCGACGACCGCGCCCATCGACGTTTCGGGCCTCGCCGAATCGACCGTCTTCGACGCCGACATCATCCTGCCCCGGCCTGAGCTCCGCTTCGTGGACCCCCAAACCGACGCCCGGGTGACGGTCGTCATCGAGGCGGGAAAGACGGCCCCGGTCCCGCCGGCCAAGAAGCGGAACGAGATCGCGAAATGAAAAAAAAGCTGTTCGGGACCGACGGGGTCCGGGCGGTCGCCGGCCACTTTCCCCTCGACCCGCCGACGATCTCCCGGCTCGGCCAGGCCCTGGTCGACCTCCTCGTCTCGAAGGGGCTCGGGACCCGGATCCTCATCGGCCGCGACACGCGTGAATCGGGGCCGTGGATGGAACGGGCCCTGGCCCGCGGCATCCGGGTCGCCGGCGGCGAGGCCGTGTCGGCCGGCGTCATCCCGACCTCGGCCGTGTCCTATCTCACCAAGACGCACGGCTTCTCGGCCGGGGCGGTCATCTCCGCCTCGCACAACCCGTTCGCCGACAACGGCATCAAGGTCTTCTCCCCCGAGGGCGTCAAGATCCCCGACGCCTGGGAGCTCGAGATCGAGGGCGAGGTGCTGGCCGGGCGGGGCCGCCTGCCCGGGCACGACGCCGAGGTCGAGGCCGACGGCCGCCTGGCCGGCGATTACGCCGACTACCTCCGGGGCCGCGTCCGGCCCGCTCCGAAGGGGGCGGCGGCGTTCAAGGTCGTCCTCGACTGCGCCAACGGGGCGAGCTCGGTCCTCGCGCCGCAGATCCTCGGCGGGCTGGGCTTCCGCGTCGAGACCATCAACGCCTCCCCGGACGGCCGGAACATCAACGCCGGCTGCGGCTCGCTCCATCCTCAGGGATTGGCCGAGCGGGTGAAGGCCGCCGGGGCGGCGATCGGCATCGCCTACGACGGCGACGCGGATCGATCCCTCTGGGTGGACGGGGGCGGGCGGCTGCTCAACGGCGACCATACGCTCTTTGTCCAAGCCCTGCACATGAAAGAGACCGGCCGGCTCCGGACGCGGGACGTGGTGGCCACGACCATGAGCAACATGGGGCTCGAGCGGGCCTTCGAGGAGCGCGGCCTGGGCCTCGTCCGGACCAAGGTCGGCGACAAGTACGTCCACGAGGAGATGGTCGCCCGCGGCGCGAACCTCGGCGGGGAGCAATCGGGCCACACCATCTTCCTCGACGATCTGCCGACCGGCGACGGCCTGCTGACGTCGCTGCGGATGCTCGAGGTCATGGCCGAGCGCGGCGAGCCGCTAGCGGCGCTGGTCGAGGGCCTGGTCGAGTTCCCGCAGACCCTGGTCAACGTCCGGGTCCGCCGGAAACCCGACTTCAGCGAGCTCGCGGAGGTCATGGCCGCGGTCGAGGTCGTCCGCAGCCACGTCGGCCGGGACGGCCGCGTCGACCTCCGCTACTCGGGGACCGAGCCGCTGGCCCGGGTCATGGTCGAGGCCAGGGACTCGGCCACCGTCGAATCGTGCGCGACGCTCGTCGCCGAGGCCGTGCGCCGGCGCATCGGGGAGAAGACGCCATGAGACTCGCCGTCAACATCGACCATTTCGCGACCCTGCGGGAGGCGCGGCGGGCGGCGGAGCCCGAGCCGCTGCTAGTCGCCCTGCTGGCCGAGCAGGCCGGGGCCCACGGCATCGTCTGCCACATCCGGAGCGACCGCCGGCACATCAAGGAACGGGACCTGCGGCTGCTGCGGCAGGCCGTCAAGACCAAGCTCAACGTCGAGATGGCGGCCACCGAGGAGATGAAGGCCGTCGCCCTCGAGGTCCGGCCCGACGTCGTCTCGCTCGTGCCCGAGCGGCCGGAAGAGCTGACCACCGAGGGCGGCCTGAAGGTCGCCGCCAATCGGAAGGCCCTCGGCCCGCACGTCGAGGCCCTGAAGAAGGCCGGGATCCGGACGAGCATCTTCATCGACACGAGCCATGACCAGATCCGGGCGGCCCGCGAGATCGGCGTCGACCTCATCGAGATCAACACCGGCAAGTTCGCCGACCTCAAGGACGGGCCCGAGCGGGACCAAGCCCTCGAGGCCGTGCGGAAGGCGGCGGAGCTCGGACGATCGATCGGTCTCGAGGTCCACGGCGGCCACGGCCTCGATTACCGGAACGTCGGGCCGATCGTGGCCATCCCGGAGATCGAGGAGCTCAGCATCGGCTTCGCCATCGTCGCCCGGGCCGCGGTCGTGGGCATCGAGCGCGCCGTCCTCGACATGCTGGCCCTTCTCTAGGTCCATGGACATCCGCATCAACATCGACCGTCTCAGGCGCGACCTCGATGAGCTCGGCCGCATCGGCCGGGACGCGAACGGCGGCGTCAGCCGGCCGTCCTTCAGCGCCGCCGATATCGAGGCCCGGGCCTGGCTCCAAAAGAGGATGACCGAGGCGGGCCTCTGCTATCGCGCGGACGGGGCCGGCAACCAGTTCGGCCGCATCGAGTGCGCCGGGAAGACGGTCATGGCCGGCTCGCACATCGACACCGTGCCGAACGGCGGGATGTTCGACGGCTCCGTCGGCGTGCTGGCGGCGCTCGAGGCGGCCCGGCGCATCCTCGAAGAAAAAGTCCCGCTCAAGAGGGCCGTCGAAGTCGCGTCATTCACGGACGAGGAGGGCAACCTCGTCGGCGACTTCCTGGGGAGCCGGGCGTTCATGGGCCTTCTCGACGAGACCGAGGTCCGGACCGGCCGCACCTCGTTCGGCGTGCCGTTCGCGGACGTCCTGAAAAGGACCGGCTTCACGGCCGACGGCATCCTCGCCGCCCGCAAGGGCCGTCCCGATCTCGAGGCCTACCTCGAGCTCCACATCGAGCAGGGCCCCGTCCTCGAGGATGAGGGCCTGCCGATCGGCATCGTCGAGAGGATCTCCGGCAAGCATTACCGGCAGTGCGCTTTCGTCGGTGAGTCCGGGCACGCCGGGACGACGCCGCTCGAGCTGAGGCATGACGCCTTCCTGGGACTCGCCGACCTCGCCCTCCGGGCGACCCAGCTTGTGGCCACCCGATACTACGGCAGCATGATCACGGTCGGAAAGGCGGCCCTCCACCCGGGCGCCTTCAGCGTCATCCCCGGCCGGGCCGACTTCACCCTCGAGTTCCGGAGCGCCTCGGCCGAGGCCATGGCCGGGATCGAGAAGGACGTCTTCGCGTTGGCCGAGGATATCGCCGCGACCCGCGGACTGACCTTCATTTCCAGGGTCGTCGACAAGACGGCGCCGGTCGCCGTTGCGCCCCGGCTTCTCTCGATCCTCGAAGAGGAATGCCGCTCCCTCGGTACCCCGTCGATGCGGATGACGAGCGGCGCCGGCCATGACGCCCAGATCCTGGCCGGGGCATGCGACGCGGGCATGATCTTCATCCCGACGCCCGACGGCATCAGCCACGCCCCGGCCGAACGGGTCGAATGGGACGACCTCGAGAAAGGCGCGAACCTGCTCCTGCGGGCCGTTCTCCGGCTCGCCGCCTGACGGGGGCGCGCAGATTTAGCGGATGCCGAGGCCATAAATAACGATCGTCTTGTCACCGATGAGCGGCCAGCCGTTCTTCCAGTCGTACTCTTCGGCGCCCTCGGGCATGGGATTGACGCGGATGACGCAGGCGCCGCGGATGCAGGCCCCGGCGTTATGGTCCATCCCCGGCACGAAGTCCCAGCCGTCGCCGTAGATCTTGGATTTCTGGGAGCGGTCTGGACGGCCCGGCTTCTTCGGGTCGCCCATGAGATCGCGCTGCGGCTTGACCAGCCGGTAGGGCCCCTCACCCGCCAGCCGCCCCGTGCCCTTCTCGTAGGTCGAAGGCTCGAGCGGCCGGCCGTCCCTCTCGTAGGCCAGGATGAGCCAGGGCTCGCCGGGCATCGTCGTCCCGTCCTTGATCCCGAGCGGGATCTCGTCCGGATACTTGACGAAGGCCCGCTCGGTGCCGGCGAAGGCCGACGGTCCGGTGTAGAACACGCCGGAGGGGAATGGCGACCGGATGTCCTCGAGCGAGTAATCGATGCTGTAGCCGTCGGGGGCGAAGACGGTGATGCCGGTGACGCCGGCGAGGTAGATCTTGGCCGACGAGAGCAGATCGATGACCCGCACGCCGGTATAAGCGACGTAATCGTCGGTCGGCTCCTTGGTCGCGTTCATGAGCATGAGCTGGCTGTGCACGGGCAGGGCGCGGATCGCGTCCCAGCCGAGCGTGACCGTCGCGGCCTGGGGCAGGCCGGGCCGGCTGGCCGGGTCGCCCGGGTTGCGGAGCGTGGCGATCTCGACCCCGTTGGGGGTTCCGTCGCCGTCGGAATCCCGGCCGTCGACGGCCTCGTAGGCCTTCCGGTCCCGCCCGGCGTTCTTGTAGGCCGCGCCGTAGGCGTTGAGCGTGTCGGCCGCCGTCTTCGGCACGCCGGTCGCATACTTAGGGTTCGGGTACTCGAGGAGGTGGCAGTAGCCGCAAGGGCTGTATTCGCGCTCCGTGTCCGTGCCCTTGACCCCGCCGCGATGGCAGGTCTGGCAGTCGTCGAGGCGCGACCCGGCCGCGGCCGGGTAGTGCGCGATGAATCCCTTCATGTCGGCGTCGCTCTCGTGGCCGACGTAGGCCCGCGAGACGGTCTGCTCTTGGCCGGGCCGGGCCTGGGCCAGCCAGGCGGCCGAGCCGAGGACCAGGGCGGCAAGGATGACGGTTCCGGCGGTTCGCACAGGCTTCACGGTGTCCTCCCGAGAGGCGCATCTTAACGGAATCGCACTCCGGGAACAAGGGGGATCGTAGGCTAACACGGCGCTCTGTGGTAGAATCTTTATGACATGAGAACGCGTCCTAACGTCACCTCTCCGGCGCTTGCGGTCGTGTTCGCCGCGTGCCTGACCGTCTCCGCGACGACCGCGTCGGTCCCCGGCGCTCAGAGCATCAGACCCGCGTCTCCCCTTCGGCTCGACGGCCGGATCGAAGACTGGGCCGGGGTCCCCCGCGTCACGGACCCCAAGACGCCCACCGAATTCGCCTTTCAAAACGAGAAGTTCGAATTCGCCGTCGACGTGAAGCTGGCGGGCGCCGTCTAAATGCCCTTGCGGATCGGCGGCGTCGCCATCGGCTTCCCGGTCGGTCTCGGGGCCCTGGCCGGCTACAGCGATCTCCCCTACCGCCTTGTCTGCCGCTCGCTCGGCGCCCCGTATGGCATCACCGAGGCCATGCTCGACCGCCAGGTCCTGCTCGAAGGCAAGCTGCGCAAGCGGCTCGTCCGCCTCGATCCCGCCGACCACCCGGTCGCCGGCCAGATCATGGGCGTCGATCCCGAGACCATGGCCGACGCCGCCCGCGTGCTCGACCGGATGGGCTTCGACATCATCGATCTCAACTTCGCCTGCCCGGTCCGCAAGGTCGTCTCCCACAAGCGCGGCGGGGCGCTCATGAACGATCCGGTCCGGGCCCTGGCCACGGTCCGGGCGGTCGTCGAGGCCGTGCCCGGCCGGCCGGTCACGCTCAAGCTCCGGCGGTCTTTCCGAACGGACGATCGGACGCACGAGGACTTCTGGACGATCGCCCGCGGCGCCTTCGAGGCCGGGGCGGGGGCCATCGCCGTCCACGCCCGGTCGGTCGAGCAGAAATACGCCGGCCGGGCCGACTGGGGCTTCCTCGCCGCGGTCAAGCGCGAGTTCGCTGGGCGGACGGTCCTCGGCTCGGGCGACGTGGCCCATCCGGCCGAAGCCCTGCGCATGCTGGGAGAAACGGGCGTCGACGGCGTTCTGGCCGCCCGCGGCGCCATCGGCAACCCGTGGTTCTTCGCCCAGGCCCGCGATCTCGCCGAGGGACGTCCGGCGCGGCAGCCATCCCTCGCCGAACAGCGCGAGGTCATCGATCGCCACTACCGGCTGGCGTGCGAGGCCTACGACCCGCGGCGCGGCCTCAAGATCCTGCGGCACTTCAGCCTCCAATACGCCAAGATGCACCCGCGCCGGACCGATCTCCGCAACGCCCTGGTCCCCGTCCGGACCGAGGCGCAGTGGAGGGCCGTGATCGACGCGTTCTACGGGGCCGAGCGGGAAACCTGAGCGCGGCTTTACAGGCCGGACCCGTTGTGCTATCAAAGACCTTGCTCCGAGTCGGAGCGGCTAACGCGAACCTCGCTCCCGAGGCCGCCAGGCCCTCCGACCGACAGGGAGGGGCGGGAAACGGCCCTTCCTTCCGGCCTTGAAAAGGAGACATCGTGCGGACCCATCCCCTGACGGCGCGATCAACGATCGGCGTTCTGGCGCTCGCCCTGGCCCTGACGGCATTCCCGGGCCGGAACCTGACGGCGGCCCCGGCGGAGCGGACGCTGATGCTGGCCACGACGACGAGCGTCGACGCGACCGGCCTCCTCAATGTCCTGGCGGACGCGTTCACGGCCGACACGGGCATCACGCTGAAGTGGATCGCCGTCGGGACCGGCGCCGCCCTCAAGCAGGCCCGCGACGGCAACGCCGACGTCGTCATCGTCCACGCCCGCAAGCTCGAGGAGGAATTCCTTCGGGACGGCTCGGGCGTCAACCGCCGGGTCATCGCCCGGAACTCCTTCATGATCGTCGGGCCGGCGGACGACCCGGCCGGCGTCAAAGGCGCCGCCTCGGCCGCCGAGGCCTTCGGCCGTATCCGCGCGGCGGGCACGGCCTTCGCCAGCCGCGGCGACAAGTCCGGGACGCACACACGGGAGCTCGAGCTCTGGGGCGCGGCCGGAGGGAAGCCGGACAAGGCCTATCTTGAGACGGGCCAGGGCATGGCCGAGACGCTCCGCGTCGCCGCCGAGCGGCGGGCCTATACGCTGACCGACACCGCGACCTTCTCGGCGCTGCGCGATCTCAAGGGCCTCGTCCCGCTCTTCGAGAGCGCGCCCGATCTCGAGAACATCTACGCCGTGATCGCCGTCAGCCCGTTCCGCTTTCCTTCCGTCCGTTACGAGGAGGCCATGACCTTCATCGCCTTCCTGACCTCGCCGCGCGGCCAGAAGATCATCGGCGATTTCAAAGGCAAGACGGGCCGCCCGCTCTTCGAGCCCATGGCCGCCATGCCGGGGGTGGACTTCCTCAAATGATCGCCCGCGAGCTCGCCCTCGTGGTCTGGGTCTCCCTCAAGACGAGCGGCCTGGCCGCTCTCGTCGCCAGCGCCTTGGCCGTGCCGGCGGCGCTCTTCCTCTCGAGCCGCGAGTTCCGCGGCAAGAAGCTCGTCCTCGTCATCAACCAGACCTGGATGGCGGCGCCGACGGTCGTCATCGGCCTGCTCTTTTACTCCCTCCTCAGCCGGAACGGCCCGCTCGGCGGCCTGGGCCTGCTCTACACGCAGACGGCCATGACGGTCGGCCAGGTCTTCCTCATCCTGCCCCTGGTCGTCGGTTTCTCCTATACGGCCCTCCGGCAGGTCGATCGCCGGGCCCGCGTGACGGCCCTCACGCTGGGGGCCAGCCCCCGCCAGGCCGGCTGGATCGTCCTTCGCGAGGCCCGCTTCCCGCTCCTCGTCGCCGTCCTCGCCGGCTTCGCCCGGGCAGTCTCCGAGGTCGGCGTGGCCATGATGCTCGGCGGCAACATCCGATACGCCACCCGCAACATCACGACCTCGATCGCGCTCGAAACGGCCAAGGGCGAATTCCGCAACGGCGTCATCCTCGGCGTGCTCCTGCTCGTCATCACCCTCGGCATCAACGTCCTCGTGCAGACGGGCCTCAGCGGCCGCGACGGGGGCTCGGAGTGAGCGCCCCCGTCTTCCGGCTGGATGGGCTGGGCTATTCCTATCCGCTGTCGAAGTCGCCCTTCTCGCTCGAGATCGATCGGCTCGAGGTCCGTGAGGGGGAGGTCCTGGCCCTCGTCGGGCCGAACGGCGCGGGCAAGACGACGCTGCTCCACCTTCTGGCCCTGCTCGTCCGTCCCGGTCGCGGCCGACTCGAGTTCCTCGGCCGGGACCCGTGGCGGACGAGCGACGAGACCGTCCGGGCCCGCCGCTCGGCCGCCCTCCTGACCCATCACCCGTACCTCTTCAAAGGCACGATCGCCGGCAACGTGGCCTTCGGCCTCGGGCTCCGGAAGCTCCCGGAGCCCGAAGTCCTTGGCCGCGTCCGGGAGGCGCTCGCTCTCGTCGAGCTCGACGGCTGGCAAGCGAAGCCGGCGTCCGGGCTGAGCGCCGGCCAGGCCCAACGGGTCGCGCTGGCCCGCGTCCTGGCCCTGCGCCCGAAGGCCCTCCTGCTCGACGAACCGACGGCCAACATCGACGCCGCTCTGGGCCTTCGCATGGAATCGGTCCTGCGCGAGGCGGGACGGGCCTGGGGCACGACGGTCGTCTTTTCCACCCACAACTTCTCCCAGGCGTCCCGTCTGGCCGACACCATCCTTTATCTTTCGGAGGGGCGCCGGGTCGAGTTCGGCCACGAGAACTGCTTCAGCGGCGTCGCAGCGACCGACGGCCGGATGAGCTGGATCGAGCCCAGGCCCGGCCTCCGGATCGTTTTCCCCGGGTCGGCGAGCGGACACGTCACCTGTGTCATCGATCCGTCGGCGATCCGCGTCAGGCCTTCGGGGGATGGGGCCGGGAGAGCTTCGGGACCGAACGTTTTCAGGGGAAAGGTGAGCCGGATGGAGACGACGGATGAAGCCACGGCTCTCGTCCGGACGAGTGGGGACCTGGTGTTCCGGGCGGCCGTCCCGGTCCGTGATCTCGAGACCGCCGGCATTTCCCTTTCAACAGACGTTCTGCTAACATTTGACGCGGCGTCTGTTCGCCTCACCGGCGAAGGGACGGCCTCGCCCGTGAAGCCCCGATGATCGAATATTCCGAAGCCCGCGAGCTCGTCCTCGCCTCAGCGAAAAAGCTCGCCGCCGAGTCCGTGCCGCTGACCCGGTCCCTGGGGAGGACCCTGGCCCGGGAGGTCAAGGCCCGCGAAGACATCCCGCCGTTCACCAAGGCCACCATGGACGGCTATGCCGTCAGGGCCGAGGATACGCGTCCCGAGCCCGGAAAGACCGAAGTCCGGCTCGAGGTCCTTACCGATCTCCCGGCCGGGCAGGTGACACGCAAGGCCGTCGGACCCGGACAGGCCGTCCGCATCATGACCGGCGCCCCGCTCCCCGCGGGCGCGGACGCCGTGGTCATGGTCGAGGACACGGCCGCGGACGAGCGTGGCGCCGTCATCCGCCGCGCCGTCCGGGCCGGCGACAACATCGGCTTGGCGGGCGAGGACCTCAAGAAGGGCGAGACGGCCGTCGCAGCCGGGGCGGTCATCGGCCCGGCCGAGATCGGCATGCTCGCCGCGGCCGGCCTCGCCCGGGTGCCCGTCGCCCGCCGGCCCAAGCTGGCCGTGATCTCCACCGGCGACGAGCTCGTCGAGCCGGGCCGGCCCAAGCGGCGCGGCCAGATCCGGAACTCGAATGGGCCGGCCCTGACCGCCCTGGCCACGCAGGCGGGGGCGGACGCGATCTACCTCGGCATCGCCCGCGACAAAAAGGCCTCCCTCACCGCCCGGCTGGCCAAGGCCCGCGGGGCCGACATCCTCGTTCTTTCGGGCGGCGTCTCGGTCGGCGACTACGATCTCGTCAAGAGCGAGCTCGAGGCCTCCGGCGTCTGTCCCGTCTTCTGGCAGGTCCGCATCAAGCCCGGAAAACCGGAGTTCTTCGGCGTCCGCGGCCGGCAGCTCGTCTTCGGCCTGCCCGGCAACCCGACGAGCTCGATGGTCACGTTCCACCTCTTTGTCCGCCCGGCCATCGACCGGCTCCTCGGCCGGACGGCGGTCGGCCCCGAGTCGGCCCGGGCGGTCCTCGGCGAGACGATCATGCTCAAGCCCGGCCGGAGGCAGTTCCTGCGCGGCGTCCTCGCCGGCCGGGGCCCCATCCTCAGGGCCGTCCCGTATGAGGACCAGCGCAGCGGCGTCCTCAGGTCCATGGTCCGGGGCCGGATCCTGATCGTCGTCCCGGCCGACGCCGGCCGGATCGAGGCGGGCCAGGAGGTCGAGATCCTCTTTTTGGATGGATCCTAGCCATGGCCAAGCTCAGCCACGTCGACAAGGAAGGGAAGGCACGGATGGTGGATGTCGGGGCCAAGCCCGTGACCCGGCGCGAGGCCGCGGCCTCGGCCTTCGTCAAGCTCGGGCCGGAAACGCTCGGGCTTGTACGCACGAACGGCCTGGCCAAGGGCGACGTCCTCAACACGGCCCGGCTCGCCGGCATCCAGGCGGCCAAGCGGACCCACGAGCTCATCCCCCTCACCCATCCCATCCCGCTCGAGAATATCGCCATCGACCTGGAGATCGAGGACGAGGGCATCCGCGTCCGCTGCCGCGTCTCGGCCGAGGCCAAGACCGGGGCCGAGATGGAAGCCCTCACCGGCGCGGCCGTCGCCGCCCTGACCGTCTACGACATGGTCAAGGCCGTCGAGCGCGGCGCCGAGGTCGTCAACCTGCGCCTCGACTACAAGAGCGGCGGCAAGAGCGGCGTTTACCGGAGACCGGAATGACCGGCAGCGCCGGCCGGGCCGGAACGATCGTCTCCGTCAACACCAGCGTCAAAAAAGGCCAGTTCAAACGGCCGGTCGAGGCGGTCGAGCTCGCCGCGGGCCGGGGCATCGCCGGCGACGCCCACCGGGACTTCGGCCACCGCCAAGTCTCGCTGCTCGCGATCGAGGACATCGAAGCCCAGAAAGCCCGCGTCGGCGGGGACGCGGCCGTCCCCCTCGGCCCCGGCGCCTTCGCCGAGAACCTGACCACCCGCGGCCTCGATCTCGGCGCCCTGGCCGTCGGCGACGAGCTCGTCGTCGGCGGCGCGGTGCGCCTGAGGGTCACCCAGATCGGCAAGGACTGCCACACCAAGTGCGCCGTCTACCGCCTCACCGGCGACTGCATCATGCCCACCCGCGGCATCTTCTGCGAGGTCCTGAGCGGCGGCCGGGTCCGCCCGGGGGACGTCATTGAAAGACCATAGGGTCCTGCGCATCTCGGTCACGGACCGGTGCGACCTGCGCTGCATCTACTGCATGCCCGAATCGGGCGTGACCCTGGTGCCGATGGGCGAGATGCTGAGCTACGAGGAGATCGCCGCCGTCGCCCGGGCGGCCATGGCCGCGGGCGTGCGGCGGTTCCGGCTGACCGGGGGCGAGCCGTTGGCGCGCAAGGGCGTCGCCTCCCTGGTCCGGCTCCTCGCCGGGCTCGGGCCGGACGACCTGGCCCTCACGACGAACGGGCTTCACCTCGCCGAGGCGGCGGCCGAGCTCAAGGCGGCCGGGCTCGGTCGGGTCACGGTCAGCCTGGACACGCTCCGTCCGGAGCGCTTCGCCGCGATCACCCGGCGGGCAGGGCTCGAGCGCATCCTGGCGGGCATTGCCGCCGCCCGCGCCGCCGGGCTGGAGCCGGTCAAGGTCAACACGGTCGTCATCCGCGGCGTCAACGACGACGAGATCGCCGATTTCGTCCGTTTCGCGGACCGGGAGCGGCTCGAGCTGCGCTTCATCGAGCTCATGCCGACGAGCGGCCTCACGACCGAGTGCAAGGAGTTGGGAGCCTGGCGGCCGTCCCTGTTCGTCAAAGGCGCGGAGATCAGGGACCGGATCGCGGCGGCGTTCGGGCCGCTGGAGCGCCTGGAGGCTGACGGCGGAGTCGCCAGCCTGTATCTCCTCGGCGGCCGGACCCGCCTCGGCTTCATCACGCCCGTCTCGGAACCGTTCTGCGGCGGCTGCGGCCGCCTGCGCTTGGGGCCGGACGGACGTCTGCGGATCTGCCTTTTCGACCGCGCCGGCGTCGACCTGCGGCGGATCCTGCGCCGGGGCGGGGACGCCGCGTCCGAGCTCGAGACCGTCTTCAGGGACGCCTTCGAAGCCAAGGCGACCTGGGAGCGGGGGGCGATCGAGGGCCTGTCGAGCGAGATGTTCAAGATCGGAGGCTGATGATGAACGTCGGCATCCTGACGGTCAGCGACAAGGGATCGCGGGGCGAGCGCGAGGACCGCAGCGGGCCGGCCATCCGGCAGATGATCGAGGCCGCGGGCGGACGGGTCGCCCGGACGGCGATCGTGCCCGACGAGCCGAAGGACATCCGCGCCGCGCTCACGGCCTGGTCCGACGAGGGCCTCGATCTCGTCCTGACGACCGGCGGCACGGGCTTCAGCCCGCGGGACAGGACCCCGGAAGCGACGCGGGGCGTCATCGAGCGCGAGGCGCCGGGCCTCGCCGAGGCCATGCGCCGGGCGGGGGCGGAGAAGACGCCGACGGCCATGCTCAGCCGGGCCGTGGCCGGGATCCGCAAGGCCACGCTCATCGTCAACCTCCCCGGGAGCGAGAGAGCGGTACGGGAGAGCCTGGAGGTCCTGCTTCCGGTCCTGCCGCACGCCATCGGGATCCTCAAGGGCACGGAGACGGAGTGCGGCCGGCACGGCTGAGCGCCCGGACCGTGATATAATAGGCGGCGGCCCTTTTGGGCTTCAGGTCGATCGGAGAGTGAGGAGAGCGGCCATGGGCCGAAGGCTCGTTCGCGTCATCATCCCCGTCCTGGCCTTGGCGTCCGTCGTCGCCCTCGCCGGCCAGCAAATCCGGCCGATCCAGCACGAGACCCGGACGGTCAACATCGAGGTCCCGGTGCGCGTCTTCAAGGGGGACGCGTTCGTCGACCGCCTGTCCATCGCCGACTTCGAGATCTACGAGAACGGCGTGCCGCAAACGCTCGACGCGGTCTACCTCGTGAAGAAAGCCTCGATCGAGCGGCAGGAAGGGACGCACGCCGGCGCCCCGGACACGGGCCGGCACTTCTATCTCTTCTTCGAGCTCGTCGAATACGACCCGAAGGTGGCCGACGCGCTCGACTACTTCGTCCAGCGGGTCCTAGCGAACGGCGACGAGCTCATCGTCGTCACCCCGGTCAAGACCTACCGGATGAAGAGCGACATCCTCAAGTCGGCGACGCGGGACATGGTCCTGGCCAAGCTCCTCGGCCTCCTGCGGCGGGACACCCTGATCGGCAACGCGGAATACCAGGACGTCCTCCACGAGATGACGAGCCTGGCCACGGCCGTTGGCGCCTCGGTCGGGGGCGTCAGCGGCAGCACGGTCGACACGGCGCGCCAGGCGATGGGCGATCCCTTCGCGGCCGTGGACACGATGTACGAGTCCCAGAGGTCGGTCGAGGAGCAGCTCCAGCTCTACGCCGACTGCCTCAGCCGGCTGGAGCACATCCGGAAGCTCGACGCGGTCCAGGTCGACGGGCTGGCCAATTTCGTCCGGGACCAGCCCGGCCAGAAGGAGATCTTCCTCTTCTATCAGCGCGAATACATTCCCAAGATCGATCCCTCGGTGATGAACGCGCTGATGAGCATCTACAACCAGCGGCCGGAGGTCACCCAGACCCTCTCGGGCATCTTCGATTTCTTCCACCGGGACATCGGGGTCGAGGTCGAGGCCGTCAAGCGGCTCTACGCCGACGCGGGGGCGGCCATCCATTTCCTCTATCTGACCCGGCCCGCGCCCAAGATGCGGGGCCTGACCATGGAAGAGGCGTCGGAGGACATCTTCTCGCCGTTCCGGGAGATGGCCCGGGCCACGGGGGGCTACATCGCCTCGACGGCCAACCTCAGCGCGGCCATGAGGTCGGCCATCGCCGCCGCCGAGAACTACTACCTGCTGTATTACACGCCGAAGGATTATCGGGCGGACGGCAAGTTCCGCTCGCTCGAGGTCCGGGTCAAGGGCGAGGGACTGCGCACGACCTACCGGCTCGGTTACATCGCCGACTAGCCCGGGCTTTCAGTCCTCGGGGCCGGGACGGAAGGAACGGCCCTTCTTCTTCTCGCCCACGCGGCGCTTGTCGGCGAGCATCTTGTCCTTGGCCCGCTTCGAGCGCTTCCTCTTCTGACGGCGGATCTTGGCGATCCGCTTCTCCTCCGCGCTCTGCCGGCCGAGGACGGCGGTCTCGATCTTGTCGGTGAGGATGCGCCGGGCCAGGTAGCGGTTGAGGGCCTGGGCACGTTCCTGTTGGCACTTGACTTCGGTGCCGGTGGGGATGTGCTTGAGGTAGACGCAGGTCGCGACCTTGTTGACGTTCTGGCCGCCGTGGCCGCCCGAGTGGATGAACTTCTCGACGAGGTCCTCCTCGCGGATGCCGAGCCGCTCCATCCGCTCGGCCAGGGCCTGCTCTTTGTCGGGGCTGACGCCGAACGCGCTCATGCCTCAACTATAAGCCAACTCTCCAAGGAATCAAACCCCCGCCGTGAGACGCGAGAGGCCTGGAGCGCGTCTCTCTAAAGGGGAAAGCCGATCGGGGCTCCTTGACAGGCACATTCTATGCACATATTATGTGTATGCGAGGAGCCCGACAATGCAAGTGCGACATAACATCACGATCGACAAGGACGTCTCGGAGGAGCTCGAGGCCGTAGCGGCCGAGCTCGGCGAAAAGAAGAGCGCGGTCATCGAGAAGGCCCTGGAGACCTATTTCGACCTGCTCGACCTCAAGCTAGCCAAGAAGCGTCTCGCGGACCTCAAGAAAGGCAAGGACCGGGTCCACGAAGCCGGGGACGTCTGGAAGAGGCTGGGGATCTGATTGTACAAGCTTCGCTTCCTCGGGCGGGCCCTGGACGATCTGGCTAGGATCGACCGGCCCCATCAGAGGATCATCAAGGAGAAGCTCTTGATCCTGGCCGAGGATCCGGAGGCCCTCAAGAACAATATCAGGCGGCTGAGCGGCGATCTCGATGACCTCTACCGCTTGAGGGTCGGCAGCTACCGGGTGGTCTTCCAGAAGAGCGGCCGGGACCTCGTCATCCTCGTCGTCCGCATCGGCCACCGCAAGGACGTCTACCTCTCGACCTCCTGAAATAGCGGCCCCTATTCAACCGCCGGAGAATTCGGAAAATTGTATTGTGTCCCCGATTTAAGTGGAATAAACTCGGGATTCGGACGTCCAAGAGACGGAGGTGTTTATGAACGCGAAGCCTCGGAGTCGGGCCTTTTCTGTTGTCCTCGTCGCAGCTGTGATCATCTCCGCGCTGGCCCTCACCGCTCAGACTCCTCCTCCCGGCGGACAGAATCCGCCGCCTCCGCCCCAGCAGGGACAGCGTCCGGCCCCGATCCAGCCGCCTCTCGTCGCCCCCGTCCCGCCGCCCCCCGCGGCGCCGGCCTCGGGCCCGCGGACCACGGCCGAAGCGACCGACTACGCCGCGACCTCGACCTACGCCGACGTCATGGCCTTCATCCGCGACCTCCAGAAGCTCTCGCCGCTCGTCCGCGTCGAGACGATCGCCACGACCACCGAGGGCCGGGCGATCCCTCTCCTCGTCGTCGGCCAGCCCGTTCCCGATGATCCGCTGGCCCTCCGCGCCGACAAGCGCCTCGTCGTCTATTTCCAGGCCAACATCCACGCCGGCGAGGTCGAGGGCAAAGAGGCGACGCTCATGCTCGCCCGCGACATCGTCCTCGATCCCAAGCTCCCCTACCTCGACAGGATCGTCCTGCTCATCGCCCCCATCTTCAATGCCGACGGCAACGACAAGATGGACCCGCGGAACCGGATGGGCCAGGTCGGGCCGGAGAAGGGCTCAGGGCAGCGGCAGAACGGCCAGAACCTCGACCTCAACCGCGACGCCATGAAGCTCGAAAGCCCGGAGCTGCGGGGTCTCGTCCGCAATGTCCTCACCCGCTGGGACCCGCTGCTCCTCGTCGACTGCCACACGACCGACGGCTCCTTCCACCAGGAACCTGTCACCTACTCCTGGCCGCTCTGCCCGAACGGCGACCCCGAGATCGTGGCCTACGCGCGCGACAAGATGCTGCCGGCCGTCAACGCCACCCTCGAGAAGAAGTACGGCACGATGGGTTTGTTCTACGGCGATCCCATGGATTTCCGGGACATGGCCAAGGGCTGGCAGACCTTCGGCCACGAGCCCCATTACATGACGAACTATATCGGCCTGAGGGGCCGGCTTTCGGTCCTCATCGAGAACTACAACTACGCCGACTTCCGGACGCGCGTCGCGGGCAACTACCACATGCTCCAGGCCATCCTCGACTATTTTGCCGCGAACGCCCCCGAGCTCCAGAGGCTCGTGGCCGACGCCGATGCCCGAACGATCAAGCGAGGCCTGGCGCCCACGCCGGCCGACACGTTCGGCCTCGACATCGACGTTCAGCCCCTGCCGAACAAGATCACGGTCCGGGGATACGAGATGGAGGCCCCTCCGGCCCCCGCTGAAGGCGCGCAGCAGGGCCCCTTCCCGCGCCTGCGCCCGACCGATAAAAAGAAGAATTACACGATGCCGTATTATGCGGACTTTGTCGCCAAGCGAACGGTCCGGCTCCCCTACGCCTACCTCATCCCGCTCCCCGATCCCGACATCCGGGAGAAGCTCGCCCAGCACGGCCTCGCCGTGGAGCGCCTCACCGACGCCGTGACCCTCGAGGCCGAGTCCTTCCGCATCAAGGAGATCAAGGGAGCCGAGCGCCTCTACCAGGGGCACCGCATGAACACGGCCAAGGGCGAATACGCCGTCGAGAAGCGGGAATTCCCCAAGGGCACGCTCCTCGTCCGGACGGCCCAGCCCCTCGGCCGCCTGGCCGCCTATCTCCTCGAAGCGGAAAGCGACGACGGCCTGCTCGTCTGGAATTATTTCGACAAGTACGTCGTCAGCCAATGGGGCCGCGGCACTCAGACCTACCCTGTGTACAAGATCTACGTCCCGGCGAACCTGGCGGCCGAGATCGTCGACTAGTCTAGGCAGGGACCTGGTTTACGCAAAACGGAAGGCCCGCCGTTTTGCGTGAACCTGGTCCCCTCTTGCGTCCTGTTGGTTGGCTGAAGTTAGCTCGAAACTGCCGTCGGCTAAGTCTGCCGCGAGGCGGCGAGGGTTATCGTCACGAAGTCCCCGTGAGGGAAGGGGGGCCCGGCCGAAGGCTGGGGGAAACCAGCTACAAGGTTTCCGGGGCGCGGGGGTGCGAGTGACGATACCCGAGCAGAGCCGAGAAGGCAGACTTCGTCCGGACCGGGACGAGCCTTACTTCTTTTTCTTCTTGGCCGAGACGAGGTACTTGCCGCAGTTCTCGCAGACGTAGATGTCGTTCGAATCCTCCATGGCCGAATACATCTGCGTCGAGATGTTGATGTTGCAGCCCTGGCAGACGCCTTCGACGGCGTCGGCGACGGCAAAGCCGTAGCGCTCCATCAGCCGGTCGAAGCGGGCCAGGACGTCGCGGTCCATCTCTTCCCGGATCATCGCCGCCTGCTTCTGGAGCTCTTTCTGGTGCTCCTTGGTCGCTTTCTTCTTCTTGAGCTCGATCTCCTGGAGCTTCTTGAGCAGGCGGGCCCGGCTGACGATCTTCTCCTCGTGGACGAACCGGAACTCGATCCCGGCCAGGATGTCGTAGAGCTCGGTCTTGTCCTTGGCCGCCAGGATCCGGCCGCGGTTCTCGGGCCGGATGAGGAAGCGGGCCAGACCGGCGAAGAGGTGGTTGAAGAGGCCCGGCAGGGTCGGGTTCCAGACGACGAGGATGATGAGGTGGACCTTCTGCCCGTCGTGGGCGTCGAAGTCGATGCCCTTCTCCGACCGGCCGACGGCCACGGCGATCTCGCCCCCGGCGTCGACGCGGGCGTGCGGCAGGGCGACGCCGGAACCGATGGCGGTCGAAACGAGGTTCTCGCGGTCGATGATGCGGGTCAGGATGAGCTTCTTGTTCTCGATGACCTTCTGCTTGGCCAGAACGTCCAGCAGCTCCTCGATGGCCTCGACCTTGTCCTTGCTTTTCAGGTCGAACACGACCTGGTGGGGTTTGAGATAATCGGAAAAACGGGTGACGTGGGGGGCGGGTTTGATCTCCATGCCTGAAAAGTGTAGCACAGCGCGGCGAAAAAACCAACGCCCGCGGGGCGCTCAGTCCGCCCGCTTGAAGGCGCTCGTCGGCGCGAACTGCGGCAGGGCCTCCCGGTCCTGAAGGATCGAGACGATGGCGCAGGCCCAGTCGATGATCTGCAGGGCGCCGCGGAGGTCCCAGTCCGGCTGGATCTCGTCCGTCACCTTGTGGTATTTCGTGGCCCGGTAATCTTGGAACTTCCGCTCGACGAGGCCCTTGTCGGGGCCTTTGGCCGTGATCCCCTGGCTGAGCCAGACGCCGGGGATGCCGGCCCGGGCGAACGAGATCTGGTCGGAGCGGTAGAAGAAGCCGAGCTCGCCGTTCCGCTCCGGGATGTAACGCAGGCCCAGCCGTTCGGCCGCCTCGCGGCAGACGCCGTCGAGGTCGCTCTGCCGGCCGCCGATGGCGAAGACGTCCTCGGTCTCGCCCCAGACGTTGGTCATCTCGAAGTTGATGTCGGCAACGACCCGATCCTTGGGGAACGGCAGGTGGCGGGCGAAATAGTCGGACCCGAGGACCAGCTGCTCTTCCGCGGTCACGGCGACAAAGCACAGGTCGTCCTTGAGGCGGTCCGGCCGCTGGGCGAAATACCCGGCCGTGGCCAGGAGGGCGGCCGAAGCCGAGCAGTTGTCGACCGCGCCGTTATAGATCTGGTCGCCCTGGAGCGTCTCGTCCTTGCCGAAATGGTCGTAATGGGCCGAGAGAACGATCGTCCGCTTCGTCGCCGCCGGATGCTTGGCCCGCAGGATCCCGGCGACGTTGACCCCTTCGACGGTCCGAAAGACCCTCTGCTCGCGGACGGCCGCTTTCAGCCCGAGCGGCACGGGGGTGAAGTCGGGCGTCTCGGCCTTCTCGCGCAGGGCCTTGAGGTCGAGCTTGGCCGCGGCCAGGATCTCGCCGGCCGTCTCGCCCCGGACCCAGCCTTCGAACATGAGCCGCGGCGCCCGGTCCGGCAGGAAGAAGCTCTCGTTCGCCCAGGAGGCGCGCAGGACGTCCCAGCCGTAGGCCGCGCCCTTGGTGTCGTGGATGATGAGGACGCCGGCCGCGCCGAGGGCCTCGGCCTTCTCGTATTTGTAGGGCCAGCGGCCGTAATAGGTCATATCCTCGCCGTCGAAGACGCCGCCGGGACGGTTGCCGGGCTCGTTGATCTCGACGAGGAGGACCTTGCCGGTGAGATCGACGCCCTTGATATCGTCCCAGTCCCGCTCGGGGGCCTGGACGAGGTAACCGCAATAGACGAGCTCCCCCGCGGCTTCGGCCGGCGCGTCCTCGCGCTCGGTGCGGATGACGAAATCGTCCCAGAGGACCGGCGCTAAGGCGGCCGTCGGGCCGCTGATCTCCAGAGCGGCCTGGGGATCGGGGCGGGAGCCCCTGAGCGGGAACGTCTGCCGGTAGCCCGAGGCGAAGGCCGGCTCGAGGCCCATCGTCCGGAAGTAATCTTCCTGGTAGCGGGCGGCGAGCTCGATGCCTTTGCTGCCGACGGCCCGGCCCTCGAGCTGGTCGCTCGAAAGGTCGCGGATGTGGGCCATGAGCTCATCGGTCGTGACCGGCACCATGCGCTTCGGGGAGCCCTGGCAGGACCAAAGCGAAAACACGAGGAGCGCCGCGGCTCCGGCGGCCGGGGCGAGGCGGGCGGTGCGGATATTCATTGGTCCTCCTGGGGGGCCTTGGCGGAGAATTCGGCGGCCAGCGCCCAATAGGGATCGGACGCCGGATATTCAAGCGGCCGCTCCCCCGACCGGCCGGCAACGCGCAGGCCTTCGCAGGCGTCCGTCAGGGCACCGGCGTCGGCGGCCGGGATGCCGCCGTCCCCGAGGGCCCGGACGAGATCCCGGGCGTCTTTGGCAGCCACGAAGGCTATCAGCGTCCCCTCGCTGATGGCGGCGAAGGGATCAAAGCGGAAGAGCTCGGCCGTCCGCCGGATCACGGGCTGGATCGGAATGGCCTCCTCGTCCACCCGGAGGCCGAAACCGCAGGCCTTGGCCATTTCGAAAAGCCCGCCCCAGATGCCGCATTCCGTTGCGTCGTGCATGACATGGACCCCGCCGAACCGGCGGGCAATAGCGCAGTCCTTCATGACGGTCATCTGGGGGAAGACGGCGGCCGCTTCTTCCCGGAACGATTCTCCTCCGGCGGACGCGAAGCGCTCCGGGAACAGGGCGGCCAGCAGCCCCGTCGTCTCGATGGCCGGCCCTTTGGTGATGACGACGCGGTCGCCGGCCCGGGCCCGATGGGGGCCGCGCAGGTTGCGCCGGCCGCCGACCGCGATCGAGGTCGCCCCGCCGACCATGGGATAGGCGCAGCCCGTATAGCGAGCCGTGTGCCCGGTGATCACGCTGATGCCGTACTTCCGGGACTCGGTATGGACCGCGTCCCACATCTCCTCGAGCTCCCCTTCCGTTATCTCGGGGGGAAGATTCAGATCGACGGTCAGATAGCGGGGGGTGAGGCCCGAGACCGCGACGTCGCTGAAAACGATATGGAAGGCAAACCAGGCGGCACGCGTGAACCCGAGGGAGGGCACGACGAAGAACGGATCGGTCGAGAAGGCCAGCAGCCGGCCGCCGGCGCACAGCACGCCGTAATCGACGCCGTGCCGGGGTCCGATCACGATATCGCCGTTCGGCGCCCCGAGCCGGGGGTAGATGACGCGGTCGAAGAACGCGGGCGGGATCTTGCCCAAACCGGGGATCCGGTCGCGGTCCATGACGTCTCCCTCCGCAGGTTTCGGCCCCGTCGAGACCGGGGCTCCCTTGAATTCGCCCATCATTATCGCTCATTCCGCGGCGATATCAAAGCGACGGTTGACCGGGCCGGGCCTTTAGCCTAACATGGGCTCGAGCGCCGGCGCGACGAAGAAAGGAGTTCCTCATGGCCAAGTTCGATAGATCCGTTGCGGTCCTCTTCACCGGTCTCATCGTCCTCGGTCCGGCCGCCCTCGCGGTCCGGGCCCAGGAGGCCAAGGCCGAGCTGCCCGTCCTGATCACGTCCTGCGGCCAGAGCAACGGCCCGACGACGATCAAGGTCGTCATGCAGCGCCTGAAGATGGCCTTTGACATCGACCCGTTAGCGGCGCCGGAGACCCTCCAGGCCAAGGCCAAGGCCGGCACGCCCTACAAGACCCTCATCATCACCATGGGAGCCAGCCTCAAGGGCATGGGCGCCGCGGGCATCGAGATCGAGGACGAGCTCGCCCGGGCCGCCGCCCTGATCGCCGAGGCCCGCAAGGAGGGCATCAAGATCATCGGCGCCCATATCGAAGGCCTGAAGCGCCGCGCCCAGGGCGCCGCCGCCGGCGACACGACCGATGAACAGACGATCGACGCCGTCGCCCCGAACTCGAACCTCCTGCTCGTTTACAAGGAAGGGAACGCCGACGGCCGCTTCACGACGATCGCCCAGGCCAAGAAGATCCCGCTCATCGAGTTCGAGAAGACGATCGACCTGATCCCGACGCTCGAGAAGCTCTTCGCCAAATAGCTATTTCTTCTTGATCGTCACCAGGCCGAGCTTCTCCTGGACGCCGACCCATCTCTCGACTTCGAGAGGGTCGAGCGGCTCGAACTCGGCCGAAGCCGCGTCCCGCAGATCGAGGATCGAGCGCTCGCCGTCGATGAAGTTCCGCAGCTCCCCCTCGGCTTGCATGATCGCCATCGACGGCTGATAGTCGAGCTTGCGCATCTCGGCGCCGAGCTCCCAGAAGCTCATGAGGCCCTTCATCTTTTCGGCCGGGACCGGGACGAGGCCGGCCAGCCGGATCTCGTCCGCGGTCGGTACGGCCTTGGCCGGCTTGATCCCCGCCGCCTTCGAGCGCGCCGCATAGAGATCGTCGAGGGCCTTGAGCGTCGCCGTCCGATAGGCCTCGAGAGCGGCCAGGCGTCCGGCGAGGGCGGCCTCGGCGGCGGCATCCGTCCCGATGAAGAACCGCACCGAAGCCAGGGTCGCCTTCTCGCGGACGAAGCCCTGGTTGACGATGACCCGGCCCTCCTTCAGGGCGGCCGTCAGGGACTTGGCGCCGGCGGCGGCCAAGAGCCGTTCCGCCCGCCCGCGGTCATCGCCCAGCCGCCCGCCCTGGCGGGCCGAGATCTCGGCCATCAGCCGCTCGGCCTCGGCCGGCCCGGCGTCGGCCAGGAACTCGGCGGCCGCGGCGGCGATGGTCACGACGCGCTTGAGCTGCGTCGCGTCGGACTTGTCGGGCGTGTCGCCGCTCGTATGGTACCACTGGTCGGGCCAGACGTTGATCGAGACGCCGGGGATCCGGACGCCGCGGCCGACAAAGACGTCGTGATCGCTCCCGCCCGAGTAGCGCTCGACCAGGAAATAGAAGGGGTCGCGCGAGCCCGTCGGGGCCAGGATGCCGCCCGTCCGCCAGTTCGTTTCCTGGGCGTCGCGCTGGGAATCGCCCATCCATTCGACGTAGGAGGCCATGAGGTCGTTGAGCCAGCTCGGCAGCGACCAGGGGGTCTGGTTGAGCCGGAAGTAGGTCTGGTTCTTGATCAGGCCCTCGCCCTCCATGTCCAGGTTGATGTCGGCGAAGATCCTGGCCTTGATGCCGGGATTCATCTTTAGGTAGGCCATCGTGCCGGAGATCTCGGGAACGAAGAGGAAGCGCACGGTCCGCTTGAGCGGCGGGATCTTCCCCTCGGCCGCGAGCTTCGTCAGGACGCGGGCCGCCTCCAGGATGGCCGTGCAGCCGGAGGCGTTGTCGTTGGCTCCCTGCTTGGCCCAGCCCTCGTAGAGGTGGGCGGTGAAGACGAGCTCCTCATCCGGGCGCTCGGTCCCCTTGATCAGCCCGAAGGTCAGCTGGTCCTTGGGGTCCTCGACGACCTGGGTCTTGGCCACGGCCCGGACGACGATCTTGCGGCCCCGCTCGAGCGTCTGGCGGAGCTCCTGGCCCTGGCGCTCCGAGACCATGAAGCCGAAGGTGGCGCGCTCCCCGGGCCCGGACCGCAGTCCGCTCCAGCCGACCTCGTCGCGATCGAACTCGGGGTGGCTCGCGGACCAGCCGACGAGCCCGGCGGCCCCGTATTTCTGGACGCCGAGGCGGCGGGCCATCTCGGGCGGCCCGTCGACGAGCAGGATCTTGCCCTCGACGGCCTTGTCCTTGTAGAACTCCTCGCGGTTCCCGGGGCCGACGTAGACGAGCTCGGCCGTCGTGTCGGTCGTCGCGCTGCCCGAACAGAGACAGGCCGGGACCGAGACAAGATCGGTGATCTTGCGGATCTCGGGCTCGACCAGCCAGAGCTCGGCCGATTCGGCGTCCCAGGCGGTCCGCTCGTCGGCGGGGAGATCGATCGTGCCCGAATCGGCCAGGCCGTAGGCGCGGAGCTTCTCCAGGATGAAGGCCGACTCGAAATAGCCGGTCCGGTACTCGTCGGCCGTCCGGTTGCGGTTGACGCCCGTGAGATGGATCTCGTTCTGCAGGGCCAGCTCGCCGGAGGCCTCGTTGATGATGGCCCGGAGGATCTCGGGCCGGCTCGGCGCCGGCCGGGGCGGCGTGTCCTGGGCGGCGAGGACGCCGGCGAAGGCCATGCCGGCGATGATCCCGGCGAGCGCAACGGCGCGAAGGGTGCGTGTCATGGAAGCCTCCTGGATCGGCTGCGTCGGGGCCATTCTAATCGACGCGCCCTAAAAAGCCAAGACGGGCCCCGGGGTTGCATTCCCTCGGCCCGGTTGTGCTACAATGCCCAGCCGGGAGCGCGTGGGGCGGGGGGTGGCGCAGGAGGTTCGGCCATGATCGCAACGGAAACGGCCAAGACGGCCGTACTCGTCCTGCTGGGCCTGTCCATCCTCTGGATCATCGTCATCGTCATCCGCAACGATATGCAGACGATCATCCGGGCCCTCGTCGTCGCCGTCCTGCTCGGGGTCTCCCTGTATTACCTCGACCACACCAAGCTCGAGAAAATATCGTTCCGGGCCGTCAAGGAAGAGCTCTTCCCGATCAAGGCCCGGGCCTACACCTACTCCCGGCGCGAGAGCTATGACGCCGGGCGGCCGGTCACGACCTTCGTCTTCGACGACCCCGGGCCGCCGCTCAGCGTGGCCATGATCAACGGCGGCAAGTACATGGCCGTCGATGACATCCGCACCGTCAACGTCGTCCTTCAATACGTCGGGCTGCCCCCCGTCACGGCGGGGGTCCCCGAGCTGGCCTCGATCACCGGCCGTTCCATCGATTCCGACAAGTACCGCTGGGATGATTACACGGGGGGGACGCTGCTCATCGAGCGCGGCATCTGCCGGGACATGACCTCGGCCCAGACGTTCACCTGCATCGCCCGGATCACGGTGACGACCCGCTAGCCGATGAGCGCCACGACCTCCGCCGCCATCATCCTGGCCGTCATGATCGCGGCCTTCGTCGCGGCCAAGCTGCTCAAGGTCTCGACCGAGCTCTCGCTCTTCGCCGCGGCCCTGGCCGGGGCCCTGGCCGCGGGCGAGGGCCTGCCGGCCCGGATCATCGTCGAAGGCGCCTTCACCTATTTCGACATCGTCCTCATCTTCGTCACCGCGACCCTGTTCATGAACCTCCTGAAGGAGTCGGGGGCGGCCGCGTTCGTCGTCCGGGCCATCCTGCGGCGCTTCCACCGGCACAAGGCCCCGCTCTTCGTCCTGCTGGCCCTGCTCCTGCTCGTTCCCGGGGCCCTGACCGGGGCTGGCAGCGTCACCGTCCTCATCATGGGCGGCATGGCGGCCACGGTCCTGGGCACGATGGACATCCCCCGGCCCAAGGTCGCGGCCATCATCTTCGTCATCGCCGGCCTGAGCGCGGCCGCGCCGCCGGTCAACCTGTGGGCCATGCTCACGGCCGCCGGCGTCAACATGCCTTATGTCGGCTTCTTCCTGCCGCTCCTCGTCCCGTGCGTCCTGCTGGCCCTGGCAACCATTTTCATCCTCGGCGCCAAGGCCAAGCCCGTCGACCTCCCCAAGGCGCTGGCCGAGCTGCCCGAGGCCCCGCCGCGGATGAGCTGGTTCCGGGTGGCGACGCCGTTCCTCGTCTTCTTCCTGCTCGTCATCGCCGGCCGCGTCTTTCCCTTCGGCGTGCCCGTCCTCGGCCTGCCCCTGATGTTCGCCGCCGCGGCCGTCGCCGCCGTCGTCCTCTCGCCGGTCCGGATCGACGTTCTCAAGACCTCGCGCGACACGGTCCACCAGCTCCTGCCGCTCATCGGCACGCTGACTTGCGCCGGCATCCTCGTCGAGGTCATGGCCCTGACCGGCGTACGCGGCCTCATCGCCATCACGACCGTCACCCTGCCGGTGACGGTCGTTTTCCTGACCCTCGTCATCACCCTGCCCATCTCGGAATCGGTGCTGATGTGGGGGGCCGCGCCCGTCCTGGGCGTGCCCCTCGTCCTCCTCTTCAATACCATCGGCCTCAACCCGGTCGTCGCCCTGGCGGGGATGAGCGTCATCTGGCCCCTTGGCGACGCCATCCCGCCGACGGCCATCATCGGCCGGCTGACGACATCGACGGTGGGCATGAAGGAGCCCTACGGCCGCTTCCTCAAGTATTGCCTCGTCCCGGCCGCGCTCATCGCCGTCGTCGGGACGCTGATGGTCGTCTTCAGCAAGAAGCTCTCTTGGCTCACGGTGTTTTAGGATGAACACGATCGTGACCGCGCTTTATTATCTTCTGACGGCCTACGTCGCGGCGATGCTCGTCTGGAACTTCCTCAAGCGCAAGAAATGGCAGGAGGAGGCCCTCTATATCATCGTCCTCATCCCCTTCCTCCTGCGCCTGCTGAGGCTCAAATGATGCGCAAGATCCTCATCGCCGCGATCGGGACGGCCCTGGCCGCGGCCGCCGGCCTGAGCTTCTACCAGAGCCGCCACCTCCGCGAGCCGGTCGTCACCGGCCCGAGCGTCGTCCGCGTGGCCAAGCTCGGCGATTATTTCGCGCCGATCAAGGGGACGACGAACGACGCCAACGTCTACATCCTCGAAGGAAAAGAGCCCGGAGGCACGGTGCTCTTGATGGGCGGCACTCACCCGGAGGAGCCGGCCGGGCGGCTGGCGCCGTGGATCTTCGTCGAGAACGCCGCCCTCGAGCGCGGCCGGTTGATCGTCCTCCTGTCCGCCAACCGGAGCGCGACGACTGTGACCCGGCTCGGCGGCGCCTACCCGCCGGACTTCACCATCCCGACGGCCTGGGGCGGCCAGACCTTCCGCACGGGCGACCGCTGGTCGAACCCGCTCGACCAGTGGCCCGATCCCGAGGTCTACCTCCACTTCCCATCGCGCCAGCAGCTGGCCTACGTCGACATCCGCAACCTCAACCGCTCGTTCCCCGGGCGGCCCAACGGCACGCTGACCGAGCAGACCTGCTACGCCATCACGGAGCTCACCCGCCGCGAGAAGGTGACGATCGAGATCGACTTCCACGAGGCCGAGCTGCAATACCCGGTCATCAGCACGATCGTGGCCCACGAGAAGGGCGCCGAGCTCGCCGCCGCCGCCTCCATGTTCATCAGCAGCGTGGAGGGCTTCGCCATCGGCGTCGAGAACTCGCCCAAGGCGCTGCGCGGGCTGTCCCACCGGGAGATCGGCGACGCGACCGGCGCCATCTCGCTCCTGCTCGAGGCGCCGGAGCCGTTCCTCGACGCCACGCGGGGGCGGACGAACCGCGCCCTCCTGCTCACGGGAAAGGACGAGTTCGTCGTCCGCGCCGGGAAGCGCGGCCTGCTCTTCGAGAAGATCGACGAGAAGGGCTGGCCGATCGACGTCCGCGTCGGCCGGCACACCTCGACCGTCCTGCAGCTACTCGAAATCTGGTCCGGCGATCACCCGGATCAGGCCGTGGTCCTGTCGGGGGTCCCCCGCTACAACGAGGTCCTCGCCAAAGGCACAGGGACCTTCCTCAAGGACCCCAAGACCGCCGGGCCCGGGCGGATCGCCTACGAGTGAGCGGCGGCGCCGGCCGGCCCGCTCAGGCCGCCGGGCTCTTCTTCCGGAGGAACCCGACGATGGCCAGGATGACGGCCAGGGCGAGCAGGATCCCCAGGATTAGAGTGGTCGACTTCTTGCTGGCGATCGTATCGTTGAGCTTGGTCGTGAGGTCGCCCTTGTCGGTGTCGAGGACGGCGATTCTCTTGACCTGGTCCTCGCCCTGGGCCTTGAGGTCCGCGACGTTCTTCTGGAGCCCGGTGATCTCGCCGTCCTTGGCCGCGATCGCGGCTTCCATGTCGGCCGCCTTTTTCTTCAGGTTGCCGATGGCATAGTTCAGGCCGCCGACCTTCTTCTTATAGGATTCTTCCGTTTCCTTGCCCGCGGCGACCGCCTTGTCCAGCTCGGCCTTCTGGCTCTCGAGGGCCGCGATCTGGTCCTTGAGGGAGGCGACGTTCGCGGTGAGCTGTTTGTTCTGGTCCTGGGCGGCGGTCAGGGACGCCTGCGCGTCCTTCAGGCTCTTGTCGAGGGCCTCGCCCTTCTGCCGAAGGTCGTTGATCTTGGCGTTGGCCTGGGCCAGCTGTTCCGTGCTCTGCTGCTCGAGTGTTTTGTAGCGCTTCTTGGTCACGCATCCGGTCGTTATCAGGAGAAAGACGACGGCGGCGACCAGGGTCAGGATAGCCAGGGTTCTCTTCGACGTGACTCCTCCTCCTTCAAGGGATCTATCTTCAGGAAAAATGGAGCCGCGCCCAAAAGACGTCTTTGGCAGGCCTATTATCAGCCCGCCGCGCGGCCCTGTCAAGCCGACGGGAATCGGCGCCGGCTAGCGGCGAGAAGGGCCCCGACGAGGACGAGATAGGCCGCCGTGACGAGGACGACGGTCCCGGAGGGCCTCCCGGCGGGGCGATAAAAGGGGCCTTCGCCCGGCTTGGGAAGGGGACGCGGGTCCCAAGGCAGGCCGTAGCGCTCGCAGAGCCCCCGGACGTTGAGCAGATGGATGACCGCGACGCCCGCTGCGGCCATGGCCTGGATGACGCCGCGGCGGGCCGGCGGCGGCACGAGGACCGCGCGGGACAGCCCCGGCTCGAGCTTCAGGACATCCGGGTCCGTGCCCATGTTGGCCCAGCTGCCGCCGACGTTGACGAAGGCCTTGATCGGCCTCCGGCCCGCCCGCTGCCGGTAGAGGGCCATCCGTTCGCCGACGTTGCGCTCGAGGCTGGGCTCTTCGAGGAACGGCCCACCGGCCCCACGGATGCGGGCCGCGAGGAGCGCCCGGCCTTCGGGAGCCATGTCGCGGCCGACGTCCTCCTCACCGCCGACGGCCCGGGCGATGGGCCGGACGGCGAAAAGCCCTTTCGCGCGCAGACAGTCTTCCATATCCATCCAGGTGAACGAAGGCACGTTCGCCCCCCATTCGGAGGCGCCGAGCGAGGAGATGACGAGCGCCTCCGCGCCAAGGGCCTTCACCGCCGCGAGGGTGGCGACGATGAGGGCCGGGAACGAGCTCGAGGCGCCGACGGCGACGACATCGCCGCGCCGCACGCCGGCCTCGTCGAGCAGCGAGACGAGGAGGCCGGCGAAGGCGGGATTGGTCGTCGTCCGCTTGGCCTCGAGACGGCCGGTCGAAGTGGTGATCACGGACCGTTCCACCCCAATGAGCCCCGTGCCGTTGGGATCGGCGATCGGGTCGATCGGAACGTTCCGGCTCTCGCGGCAAGACTTGATCGCCGATTCCGCGGCGGCCATCAGGCGCGCCGCCTCGACCATCTCGGCCCGAACGGGCGTCGCGGCCGGCGGGACAACGAGCGTCACGAAAAGATAGACCAGACTGAGAGCGGCCGCGGCGATGATCGCGGCCTCGGTCTGCCCGGCCGAAGTCGCGCTCACAGCAGGGCCACCAGCCGGGCCGCGGCGAAGGTCAAGGTCGACACGGCCACGAGCGAGGCCAGGGTCGGCACCGGCTTCTGCCGGGCCAGGCTCGAAGCCAGGATGCCGGGGATGACGAGCCCGATGACGCGCAGCCCGGCCGGCGCGACGAAAAGGCCGGGGGTTGCGAGGAGCCAGGCCTGGGAGAGGACCGCTCCGGCCAGGACCGTGAACACGAAGCGGCGCCGTCCGAAGAGGATGAGATGACGGGCCGCGAGCCGATAGATCCCCAAGGTCGCGAGCGCCACCGCCAGCGTCGCGGCGGCGCGCAGCGGCTGGCCGAGATAAAGAGCGAAATAGCCGGGGACGATGAGGCCGCCCGGCGAGACGTCTGTGATCTCGGCCCACAGGAGGGCCAGGACGAGACCGATGAGAAGCGTTTCAAACGCCATGGCGCGTTCCTTTTTCGAGCCAGTGAGCGACGAGGGCCTCGCCGAGGCCGACGAAATTCCCGAGCCCGACGACGAGGGGTTCGCCCTCGGCCGCGGACATGATCCGGTCCATCAAGGCGGCGGGCGCGCGCTCGTCCGCGAGGCCGTAGCGCGGACCGGACGGGCCGACCGCGGCGCGGCCGAGCTTCCTGAGAGCGGCCCGGGCCGTCGGCCCCGCCAGGAAAACCGACGCGAAATCCCCGAAAAAGCCCTCTTTCGCGGCCCGGACCCATTGAAGCGTCCGATCGCCGCGGTCCTCGCGCAGCGCGAGGAGCCCGACGAGGGGCCGGCCGCCGCGATCCAAGGCGCCGAGGACCTGAAGGAGGGCCGTCCGGGACGAGGCGGGGTCGTTCGCGGCAAAGAGGCTGACGCACGTGGCCGGACGCGGCGGATCGCCAAACGAGCCGGCGACGATCCGGAGGCTGCCCGCGTCGGGGGCCGCCTCGCGGAAGCCGCGCTCGATCGTCCTCTCGTCGAGGCCGAGCGAAGCCAGCGCGGCCCGGGCCAGGCGCCGGTTAGGCTCGAACTCCCCCGGCGGCAAGGCCGCGGGCCCGGCGGCGCCGGCGTTCGCCGAGACCGGCCCGACCCGATGAAGCGTCGAGCCGCGCCTAGCCGAGGCGGTTCCGAACGAAGAGTGGGCTTCCTCGGCCGGCACGAAAACCTCGGCCCGGTCAGGCACCGCGGCGGCCATGGTCCTGGCGATGGCTTCCCGGTCCCGGCCCATCTCGTCGAGATGATCGAGCCGGACGTTGGTCACGAGGAGCGTCGACGGCCGCAAGATCCGCCGCGATTCGACGGCCAGGGTCTCCTCCCCGATGCTCATCATCTCGGTGACGAGCGCCTCGGCGCCCACCGAGGCGGCCATCTCGACGAGGCGGACCTGTTCGCGGATGGAGGCCGGGCCCGGCCGGCCGATCTCCCGCTCGGAGCCGTCGGGCAGGATCACCATGGGCCTGGAACCCGTCGTCTTGGCCAGGACGCGGGCCCCGGAGGCCCTCAGGCCGGCGGCGACGAGGCGGGTGACGCCCGACTTGCCGCGCGTCCCGGTGACAGCGACGCGTCGCGGAACCCGGCGCCGGGCCCGCTCGAGACGGGCCTTCTCGGCGGCGAGATAGATGAGGAAGAGGCCCAGACAGCCGGAGAGGAGGATGAGGTCGCGCAGAGCTATTTCTTCTTGGCGAGGCCGTCGAGGGCCTGTTTATAGGCGGCAGCGTCCTGGACGCCGAAGGTCACCGTCCGGTTGTAGGTCTCGAGCTCGCCCAGGTAGCGGTTGCCGGTCGTCTGGGTGATCCGCCATTGGTTGGGCTGCACGAAGGCGAACGTGTATTTGATGAAATACTTGTCGTAGGAATAGACCCAGATCTCGGCCCTGTTCGCCCCGACGTCTTCGTTCGTCCGGTCCGAGGCCGACGCCATCGAGCCCGGCATGGCCGTCATGGCCCAATTGTTATTCTGATCGAAGTCGACGGAAGCGGGGCTGCCGTTGAGCAGGTAGATCCGGCCGCGGTCCGTGTTCCAAGGCTGGGCCCGGTTCTCCTGCTTGAAGTTCAGGTTGACGAAGTCCATCCGGGACTGGAACTTGGCCTTCTGCTCCGAGGTCCGGACCGACCAAAAGAGATCTTGAAAGCCTTTTCGGCCTTCCTCCGAGAGGTCCTTGTAGGCCTTGCGCTCGAAGTCCTGCATGATGAAATAATGCTGGGTGTACCAAACGTCCTTTTTGGGAATGGCGGCGGTGAGGACCGTCGCGAGCCCGCAAACGAGGGCGAGGACCGCTGCGGCGGCGACGAAGCGGGTTCGGATCGGGTTTCTTTTCACGGCCGACCTCCAGATCGATAAGACATCGTTTTTTTGAGTATAAGCCCGGCGGCGCGGCCCGTCAACCGGAGCCGGAACGGCGCGGCCCGCTGTGTCTCCGCCGGCCCGATCCGAAGGCCTCTTTCGTCCCCGGTCGCTCCGGGCGGGGGGATGAAACTCCGGCCGAACCGGGCCGCCCAAAATCCAATATGTTTATGATAATCCAAAATATTGGATTATTCCAAATATATGGATTCCGATTGGGCTTGTTGCGTGTATAAGTCTCACATAATAATAACATAAACAATGACCGCGTCTTGGCACGAACCTTGCTTAAAAGGGGTCTTATCCTCATGTGCAACACTACTATTTTTCATAACGAGGAGGTGAGACCCGCAGTACGCTCAGGCAAGAGGCTTTTTGGGAGGGGCACGGAAACGGTTCCTGTCCCATTGGCAAAGGGTTTTCGACACTTAGGAGGTTTTGTTTTATGAGCAAGAGACTTGTTATCGCGATCCTCGCCATCTTCATGGCCGGCACCGCCTTCGCCCAGCTCGTCCCGACCTCCAAAATGGAAGGCAAGGTCACGGACTCCACGGGCGCTCCGCTTCCCGGCGTTTCGGTCGAAGCGACGAGCCCCCGGCTGGTCGGCAAGGCGACGGCCGTCACC
>Ga0172366_10000193_pt1 | contig 38757 bp, 38 predicted proteins | sample LakKivSesite69cm_FD_114533 | JGI IMG/M metagenome (GOLD analysis project Ga0172366, IMG submission 114533) | Sediment microbial communities from Lake Kivu, Rwanda - Sediment site 69cm | ecosystem: Environmental > Aquatic > Freshwater > Lake > Sediment | place: Rwanda: Western Province, Lake...
CCAAGAACAATTGATATTGATATTCTATTTTATGGCACAAGACAGATAAATGAACCAGACCTGGTCATTCCCCATCCCCAGTTTTTCAACCGCCCCTTTGCAATGATTCCAATGGCAGAAATTGCCCCAGATTTTATTCCGCCTCTATCGTCAAGAAAAATAAGGGAATTAATTTCAGGAGAAATGAATGAAGGAATTGAGGTTTATTGCGATTGAGGGTGTGATTGGTGCAGGTAAAACCACACTCGCCAAGGAGTTAGCAAATAAATTCCATGCAGGGTTAATCCTTGAAGAATTTGAAGAGAATCCATTTCTTGCAAAGTTCTATGCCAATCCGGCCCAGTATTCCTTCCATACACAATTATATTTTTTGATGTCCAGATACCGTCAACAACGGAAGATTAATCAAATGGACCTCTTCCATTCCCGTTTAGTCAGCGATTATCTTTTTGCCAAAGACAGAATTTTTGCTGAAGTGAATTTATCCGAAGATGAATTCACCCTTTATAATAAAATTTATTCACTCATTGAAAATGAAATACCAAAGCCTGATGTGGTCATTTATCTTCAATCTACCCCGGATTTTTTATACAAAAGAATCAAGCAAAGAGACCGTGCTTATGAACATAATATTGAGTATGATTATATTGTAAAATTATGTGAGGCATATAATTCTTTTTTTATACATTACAATAGTAGCTTTCTCTTGATTGTGAATATTAAGGGATTTGATTTTTTAACCAGTAATGATCTGGATTTGATTTACCGGGAGATTATTCAATTAAAAATTTCGAGAAAAATTATCTCAAAAGAATGATTACCACAGAAACAATTTTATTAATGAAAAAGAAGAGAGAGAGGATTGTCTGCCTTACTGCTTATGACTATCCTACAGCAAAGATTCTTGACGAAGTGGGTATTGAAATAATTCTGGTCGGTGATTCAGCAGCAAATGTTGTCGGCGGTGAGAAGAATACCTTGCCGATTACAATGTCAGATATGCTCTATCATACAAGGGTAGTTGCTCGGGCAGTAAAGAATGCTCTGGTGATTGCTGATATGCCCTTTTTATCATATCAGTGTAGTATTGATGAGGCAATAAAGAATGCTGGTAGTTTTCTAAAAGTTGGTGCCGCTGGTGTTAAGATTGAAGGTGCTGGACCAGTATTGAAGACCATAGAAAGATTTATACAGCTGGGAATTCCTGTGATGGGGCATCTGGGACTCACCCCTCAATCAATCCATAAATTTGGTGGCTATAAATTGCGTGGCAAAACAAAAAAAGAAGCCGAACAGATATTAAGCGATGCCAAAAAACTGGCATCAGTGGGTTGTTTTTCTATAGTTCTGGAAAAGATTCCTGTCGCACTGGCAAAAAAGACTACCAGAGCGCTGACCATCCCAACCATCGGCATTGGTGCAGGACCATATTGCGATGGACAGATTCTTGTATTGCATGATATGCTCGGTATCTACGAAGATTTTGTTCCCAAATTTGTGAAACAGTATGCCCAGATCGGCGTGGAAATACGTCGCGCAGTACATAGTTATATTAGAGAAGTAAAATCAGGAATTTATCCGGATAAGAACCATTCTTTTGAATAAGAGGATAAATGACTAATTATACAAAAAAACATGCTCTTGCTGGCTTGAAGACAAAGTTACCAGTACTTGATATTCTACCCAATCAGTTTAGAAAATATAAAATCACAATAATTATACCAGAATATTCTTCAGTCTGTCCCAAAACCGGATTCCCTGATACCGGCACAATCACGATTGAATACGAACCAAATAAATATTTTGTTGAACTGAAATCATTAAAGATGTATATTCTTACCTACAGAAATTTGGGAATTTTTTATGAAAATGCAGTAAACAGGATATTTCATGATTTTGTAAGGACGGTTAAACCCCGCTGGGCAATTGTGCGGGGAGAATTCAATCCTCGTGGTGGTATTAAAACAGTTGTCGAGGTAAAAACACCTAATATTCGATAATTCTCCTATTCAATAATTCTGAATTCTAAAGATTTCACACAATAAAGCGTATTGCTACAATTTTTGGTATTTTGTACAGTAATTGTCAGCATTCGATTTCATGGCAATTTGTTGGGTAGGAAGTTATTTTATCAGAATAGTTTTACCAATTAACCTAACATCCTTTGCTTCTAAGCAATAAAGGTAAATACCACTCGTAACCTTCTTACCATGAAAATCACTGCCATCCCACATTACATAATGATAACCTGCATTTTTGATACCATTTTCTAATATTTTAACTAGCTGGCCGAAAATATTATAGATTTTCAACGACATTTCTGTTTTTCCAGGTAATATATATTGTATTATTGTTTTCGACAAAAATGGATTGGGTGTATTTTTGCAAAAAATTGGCATATTAGAATATACTGAATCTTCCGACATTCCTGAATATTGATAATAGAATATTATGCTGTCAAAAGAAAATCGTGATGTTCCTTTATAATCAGTTGAGAAAACGCATCTATATTGGAGGAATTTTTTCTCGGCAAGAATAGTATCTGTTCCACCATTCGTTAATAAAGTCCATAAACTCCACGCAGTGGTATCAAGTGCGCCTCTCACCCACAACGAACAAACAATGCCAGCTGGAAAATTCCCCCACCATTTTACTGAATCTACAGTTATTGTATCACCTGTCTCAAAAATGTTTGACAAATACCTTTCTTTGTTTAACCTATCCCAGAGGGTTCCCAGATCCTCCCAAACGGCATCATCTGATTGGTCAGGGAAAATGAATCTGTTTGTAGGTAAAAAACCCCCATTATTCCAATATAAACATGCAGGTCCACCCGCACCTCCAAATAATACATCCTTTTCACCATTGTTATCAAAATCTGCAACATCCACTACTTGCATCTGTGAATTTGAAAGTGGTAATAAAGTAAATGTAGTATAATCCGAACCCCATATAATGTATCCAGCATTTGCACTGAGCTGATTCGCAGCAATATCTAATTCACCATCATTATTAATGTCCTCTACAGAACAATCACCACCACCACTACCAGGGACATTTGATGTGCTATTAAAACCAGAAGATGAACCCCAATAGATGAGGTCGTAATTAGCGCCTTGGTTAATAAAAATATCCAGATATCCGTCTTTATTCAAATCCGCAATAGAATGGTCACAATTACCACCTGCGCTCAGATTAATTGTTGAGGTGAAGTTAGGACCCCAGTAGATATCCACTCCTGTCCCGTTAGAGATTGTGAGGTCCAATTCTTTATCATAATTCAAATCACTCACATTGAGACGATTAATCCAGATCCCTGCACAAATAATAGAGTCATCAGGGGGTATCGTATAAAACGGTCCAGGGCCATAATAAAAATAAACTCTATGTTGAGCACTTACAATAATATCAATGTATCCATCATTGTTGATATCTGTTAATAGAGGATGTTGCGCACCACCAGCACCCAATATTATAGAGTCGTTGGAGTACAGTGAATAACCATTTGTATCGCCATAAAATATGTGTACTTTATTGTCATATTCAGCAATTATTATATCTTCATAGCCATTACAATCAAGGTCACCGATACTGAAACCTTGAGGATATGTGTGTAATCCATGCAAAATAGTTTTTCTTGTTGTATCAAAGCCAATTGTACTATTCCAATATATATCAGCCTGTCCTTCACCACGGCGCCCTAAAACCACATCCAACCAGCCATCATCATTCAAATCCCAGTCCCGGCCAATAATCCGCAACCCTCCCTGAGCTGGTGAATATAAATAACTACCTATTTTGTATTTTTTTAATTGTGATGTAGCCCATTGTGTTGCAGTGTCCCCACTTAAATAGTAATACTCCCATCCATCTACAAAATCTACATGAGATTTCTCAACCCAAAGATTTTCGATAAGAAGGAAAAAAATTAAATTAATCATAATCCCTCATTTCATTCACCATCCTTGCGTTCGATTATTGATTTTTAGTCCAGCACCACCATTATTTTGTATCGCTAATTCCCCAATTTTATAAAGATAAACCCCTGCACATTATAAACATTATATTTATATCCAATTAATTGTCAAGGAAAATTTATTAACAAAGTCCACAATCCCAATAAAATTGCTATATAGAATAATATTAATAAATCTCTTGCCTGTTTCATTTTTTTTATTATAATAAACTAATGATAGAGAAGATGATTAAATACATTGAAGAAAAAAAGTTTTCCGAGTTGGAAGACCTCTGGGTTGAATTATTAGAAAGTGACAAAATCTCCATCAAGGAATATCTACAAATCGCGGACAGATTGAAGGCAATAAAAGATACTGCACGCGGTTTTATGCTCCTTGAAATCCTCGCCAACCATCTTGAAAATCAAGATCGGGTTGAGGAAGCGATTTCGGTATATAAACATATGCCTTATTTTACTGATGACGACCAACAAATTAGAAAGGCGTTAATAAATCTTTATAAAAAAAGATATCCGGATAATGACCGAATTGAAAAATTTATTAGTCTCTCCGGAATTGAAAAGGGCGAACACATTTTTAAGAGCATTGAACGATTTGAGGAATTTTTAAAATTTGAGCTAGGCAAGGTTTTTTATTTTGAACGCTACGGAACTGGCGAAGTGATATCAATGAATCCGGAGAAAAAAGAATTGGTCCTTAATTTTGAAAAACAAAAAGATTATTATGTAAAATTTGAGGTTGCCCATGGGCTTTTAACACCAATTTCAGAAAATCATTTTCTTTATAAGAAATATAAATCTATTGAAGATTTAAAAAAATTGATGATTGAAGAACCCGTAGGGCTTATAAAATATCTATTAAAAAGTTTTAACGCACCATTATCCTCTGGTGAAATAAAAATGCATCTTGAGGGTATTGTGAAAAATAATGAGCGGGATAAATTCTGGGAAAAAGTACGGAAAAAATTGGAAAAAGATGAATGTATTAAGGTCGATACAACAAAAGGTCAGAAGGTTTATCAATTTATTGAAGGCATTGATAAAAAAGAATTTTATCTTGAGTATTTTAGGAAGGCCGATATTGATACAAAATATGAATTGGCTGAAAGATGTGCAAAAGATCAGCCCAAGATATTGAGTGAAATGTTTACTTCTTTAATTTCTATCGGTAATGAAATTTATCAAACAAATCCGGCGCGGGCACTGGACATATTTTATCTTTGCCAGGATTATGAAAAAGATGGAATTTCCTATACGCTTGACGACCTTTTAAGATACGATTCGTATGAAAAAATATTATTAAATTTAGCAAGCATTGATCACCAAATAAGATTACTGGAAATGCTTAAAAAAAGAGAACCCAAGAATTGGCAAACTATTTTTGAGAGAATTTTACTCACTGTTGATGAAGTCCGATTGTTGGACGAAATAGAGGAACAATTGCTCGCTTCCGGGTTAGATTTAAAAGAAATATATAATACAATCTTTTTGATGCCGAAAAAATTCCCCGCTCAATTTCAGTGGATACTAAAAAAAATAAGCCAGGATAAATTATTAGAATTTGTTACTCCCGCATATCTTCCAAGATTAGTTAACAGCCTTGATTCTATTAAAGGATTAAAACAAACTTTTTTAAAGGTAGTTAATTTAGAAAGATTTGATGAATTGATACAAAAGGCAAATAAATCTGAAGTTTTAACAATACAGGATAATTTGAATAAATGTTCCGTGCTGAAGGACTACGAAAAAAAAGGTTATCTAAAGATTATCGATTTCCATTTTCCCGAATTGCAATGCAAAAAAGAAGATTTTATTTATGCCACATATGAAGCACTTTTAAGGAAAAAAGAAGAATTGGAATATTTGCTTAAGGTCGAAATCCCTAAAAATAAAGAAGAGATTGGGCAGGCAAGGGAATATGGTGATTTGAGTGAAAATTTTGAATATAAGGTGGCAAAAGAAAGGCAGGATCAGTTGTATCAGAAGATAAGGATGCTTGAAACTGAATTCCAGAAAGTAAAAATCATTGATTTTAAAAATTTAGATATCTCAAGGGTTTGTGTAGGAACAAAGGTAACATTAAAGAATCTTCAAAATAATGAAATCCTTGAATATACTATCCTCGGTCGTTGGGAAACAGACCTACAAAAGAACATCATTTCTAATGAATCACCAATGGCAAAAGATATACTGCTAAATAAAAAAATAGGTGATAGAATTAAAATAGAAAAAAAGATCTACGAAATAATCAAAATTGAACCGGCAAAAGATTAAAACCGGCGCCAACGGGAATCGAACCCGTAATCTTCGCCTTGAGAGGGCGATGTCCTAAGCCAAATTAGACGATGGCGCCGCGGGCAATTATATAAAATCTAATGCGATTGTCAAGTCAAGGAAAAAAATTTTTTACCCTTGACATTTACCTGTTTCAAAAGTATAATATATATGGATAATTTATGAGCAATAAAAGTACAAATATTTTTCAGGGAATAGAGATTAGCCCTCATATTCTACCTTCACTGATCTATTATTTAAAATTGCTGGAAATGCCTAATATTGAACTTGAGACACTTGTAAGGCAGGAACTGGATACAAATCCTTTGCTTGATGAGATAGCATATGAACCTGAAGAGGAATTAGCCGAAAGCGAAAAACCTAATAATAAAAAAGAAGATTTTGACCTACTTGATTTCTATGCCCGCGACGATATCCCAAATCTTTCTGAACCTGAAGAAGAGCAACTGGACCTCTTTGAAAATACGCCTGCCCAAAATGATAAATTATATGACCATCTGATGAGACAGGCCGAGCGAAAATTTACTGGCAAGGATTTAGAGATTGCTGAATTGATTATTTCAAATATTGAAGATGATGGTTATCTCACAGCATCATCCGAGGAATTGATCCGTGAAGAGTATGACATAAATGATATTGAAAGAGTAAAAAAAGAAATTCAATTCTTTGACCCTGTAGGTTGTGCCTGGCGCGATGTTCGTGAACCATTATTGGCGCAACTACAACATCTTGGTTATTCACTGAATTCAATTGAATGTTTATTAATAAAGGATTATTTAAAGAATTTACGAAACGGAAATCTCAAAGAATGTCTGGAGAAGTTGAATATAGATGAGGAACGTCTTGCGAAGGCAAAGCAGATCATAATGAAATTGGATCCAAAACCTGGGTTACAGTATACTTCTCTAAATTCGCCTTATGTTTATCCTGATTTTATAATCTTCTGGCAGGACAATAATCTGTACACACGTCTCAACGAGGAAAATATTCCCAGAATTAGAGTAAAGAGGGAATACCTTGAAAAATTGAATCAACCCGGCGACGCGGCAGAATTTGTGAGACAAAAACTCAGATCTGCACAAAATTTAATCTTTGCCATTGAAAAAAGGCGCAAAACTTTGACCAGGATAATGACGGCAATACTTGATTATCAAAAGGAATATTTTCTAAGAGGAGATAGTTTTTTAAAATCCATAACAATGGTAGATTTTGCAAAACAATTGGGCGTAAATCCTTCTACTGTTTCCCGGGCGATTGCTAATAAATATCTTGAATCACCCCGGGGAATCCATAAAATGAAATTTTTCTTTACTGCACCTTTGGGCAAAACTGACAAAAAATATATCTTTGATAAAATAAAGGAGTCTATTGTAAATGAAGATAAATCGGCACCCCTTTCCGATACCCAAATTGCAAAAAAATTGGCACGCATGGGTATAATCATCTCCCGAAGAACGGTTGCTAAATATCGGGAGATACTCAATATTCCACCCCATCACTTAAGAAAAACCTAAATTAGTTTATAATATGTGGCGCGCCGGCTTTCTCTTAATTTTCATATATTAATCAGTATAATCTAAGCATAAAAGGAGTGATAATCCAGGGATATTCTAGATTTCCAAGTATAAATAAGGATACAATTATGTTTGTATGTGAAAACGATTTGTGGGTAGTTTCAGTAAAGGAAGGCATCGCTCACCGCCTGACTTCTAATTTAGGTAGAATCAGCCATTGTAGTATTTCTCCAGATGGTGGATATGTAGCATTCACGGGTAGAGAAGAGGGCAATAAGGTTCCAAAATTTGGCAAAAAACCGATTCTTAAATTGCCTGGTTAATCGGTAATCAATTTCTAAAAAAAAACGCCCCCTGGATAAAATTCAGGGGGCGTATCAATATTTGATTTATACAATTACTCCAGCACGAAAATATTTTTCTTCGCGCAAATCTCTTTCAATTCCTTGGGCCAGATTGTAACACTAACTTCACCAAGATGGGCAGTTCTCAAAATGTACATATAGGTTCTTGATTGACCAATTCCCCCACCCATACTCAATGGAATTTTGTCGTTCAATATTGCCTGATGATATGGTAGTTTGAGAAAATCTAATTGCCCGGTGATCTCAAGTTGCTTTTTTAATGTCTCTTTTGTTACCCGAATACCCATTGAGGTCAATTCATGGCGTCTTTTTGTTACCGGGTTCCAGACTAAAATATCACCATTCAAACCGTGCATTGGTCTGTTATCTTCAGATACGGTCTCAGTGACCCAGTCATCATAATCCGCAGCACGCATTTCATGTGGATAGCCATCTTTTAAAGTCCAGCCAATACCAATGATAAATATTGCCGGATATTTTTGTAAAATTGTTGTCTCACGCTGTTTCCTTGGTAAATCCGGATACATATCAAGAATATCCTCGGCATGGAGAAAAGTTAATTCTTCAGGGATAAGTGGATATTTTGGATTTCTAAGTTCAGGCCAGGTTTCGTGTGCAAATTTTGCCGCACCATAGATGACCTTCCAAATTTTTCTTACGGTTTCTTTTAGAAAATTTAAATTGCGCTGTTCTGGAGTGATAACCTTTTCTCAATCCCACTGATCAACATAGGATGAATGGTCATGGTCTAAAAAATAATCCTTACGCACTGCCTTCATATCAGTGCATATACCTTCTCCTGTCTTGCAGCCAAATTCGGCAAGCGCCATTCTCTTCCATTTTGTTGCTGCCTGAACAACCTGTCCTTCAATTGATTTTTTTAATCCAAGACCACATTTAAATTCAATCGGTGTTCTTGAGCCATCCCGGTCAAGATAGTCATTAACTCCGCTTTCTTTAGTAACAATGAGCGGCATCTGGATCATTGTTAAATTCAATTCTTTACAAAGATTCTTCTCAATATACTCTTTTACTGTAAAGAGTGCCTTCATCCTTTCAAGCGGCGGCAGAAGTGGTTTATAATCATTGGGGAGAATTTTATTAACTTCTTCGTAGGTACTTACACCAGGACCTGCCAGATCCGCTTCTTTACCTGTTTTCCTTATCGTTACCTTGGCTTTTTTTGCCATTATTAGCCTCCTTTTTTCACATTCAAAATCATTCTAAAGTCAAGGACAAAACTTAATGAAGCCGCGTTTTCTGTATTTCCAACCACAAGAAAAAATTCTCTTTTTCTTAGAACGGGCATTATATTGGATTATATTATCCACAAAATTTGAAAAAAGTCAATACAAAAGAGATTTCTTGTAGTTTAACTTGACTTAAGGTTGACTTTTGAGTAGAATCTCTTCTATGAGATGTTCCATAACTGCTTTTCTCCTATTCTTGTTCTTGATCTATCATTTCACCTATGCAGAAACTCTTTCCATCATTGCGGTTGGTGATATTATGATGGGCACAACCTATCCTGAAATAAGACTTCCTCCTAATGATGGCAAAGATATCTTTAGCAATATTTCAGAAATTCTAAAGATTTCAGATTTAACCTTGGGTAATCTTGAAGGACCACTTACTGACTTAGGGGAATGCACAAAAAAGATTGAAAAAGGGAAGGTGTATGCATTCAAGACACCGCCACATTATGCTGAATACCTTTTTAACGCGGGGTTTGATTTTGTAAATCTTAAAAACAATCATATCAATGATTTTGGTCCTGAGGGGTTGATTTCCACAATCAATGCATTGGAGAAATTTGAAATAAAATATGGTAATGATGAAAACAACGGTGAATTTACTATTCGCAATATAGACATCTGTATCATCTCATTCTCTCAAGCATGCTGGGGTAATTCAATCCTTGAGATTGCTCGTGCCCAAAGAATTGTTGCAGAGAAAGCGCAGGAGTATGATATTGTTATTGTTTCTTTTCATGGTGGTGGTGAGGGCATTAATTATTTACATACAAGGGATACCATGGAATATTTCATGGATTCACCAAGAGGTAATGTCGTGCAGTTCGCCCACGCAGTTATCGATAGTGGCGCAGATCTTGTCTGGGGTCATGGTCCACATGTGCCAAGGGCAATGGAAATCTATAAAAGCCGTTTAATCGCCTATAGCCTTGGTAATTTCTTTACTTATAACTTTAATCTTGCTGATGAACGAGGTTATGCACCAATTTTAAAAATTGCCATTGATTCAACTGGTGCATTTATTGAAGGTCAAATTTTTTCTGCAATTCAGAATCCCCAAGCTGGTCTGGAAATTGATTCCCTAAATCGTGCTACACAATTAATTAAAAAACTTTCACTTGAAGATTTTCCCGAAACCGCACCTTTTATCAATAAGGAGGGAAAGATTTTATCAAAGGGTATCCCAAAATAAAAAATTAAACAATTTGTTTGATTAATAAAAACAGAAAAATAACTTATAATCTTTTCCCTCTTGACAAAATTGAAATTATGGATATAATGGAAGGCGTGGCTCTATATATAGTGTTTTTTAGAGCAGTAATGCCCTATCAATTTAAACGACTATGAAGTGTCCAAGATGCGGTCATAATCGTGATAAAGTGCTGGAGACAAGGGCTTCGCAAGCGGGTTCAGTAACCCGGCGTCGGCGCGAATGTCGGAAATGCCATTTCCGTTTTACTACCTATGAGACCGTCGAAAGAATGCCCTTGATGGTGATAAAACGGGATGGCACCCGAGAGCCTTATGATCGCTCAAAACTTTTGGGTGGCATTGCCCTTGCCTGTCGGAAAAGACCAATCTCAGCACAAAAAATAGAGTCTATCGTTAATGAAATAGAGGACCATATCAGTGACCATTATCAGATGGAAATAAAATCCTCTGAAATTGGGCAAATGGTTTTAGACCGTTTATTGAAAATTGATGAGGTTAGTTATGTACGTTTTGCCTCGGTATATCGTAAATTCAAAAGTATAAATTATTTTGCAAAAGAGTTGCAAAAATTAAAAAAGGAGCGAAGATGGAAGAAAAAATATTAAGGCTCGGTATTGGTGAGGAGATTCCTCAAGAGAAGGTTTTCCAATTTGTTATAAAAAGGGCTGGTAAGGTTGTTCCCTTTGATAAATCAAAGATTGCCAATGCAATATTCAAAGCCGCTCGGGCCGTAGGTGGGGAAAATAAAAAAATTGCTGAGGCTCTGGCTGATGAGGTGGTTTTATTCCTTTATACCTTAAAGGGTGATAAGCCACCAACGGTTGAGGAAATCCAGGATGCTGTGGAGAAGGTTCTTATTGAAAATGGTAATGCCCGAACCGCCAAGGCATTTATTCTTTACCGAAAACAACGGGAAATATTGAGAAAAAAAAGATTGTTTGAAAAACGCCCAGAAGAAAGGGAGACAACCGACTATGCCCTGTTTGTTAGAACCTCAGATGACGATTTCGTCTCCTGGGATCGTTCAAAAATTGTTGATGCCCTGATAAACGAAACAAACATTGATAAAGAAACTGCGGAAAAGCTGGCACGGGAAACAGAAGAGACAATTCTGAATTCAAGTGTTGAATTGTTATCATCGGCACTCATTCGTGAAATTGTGAATATGAAACTCATTGAACATGGTCTTGAGCATGCGCGTCTACGCCATATGCGACTTGGTGTTCCTCTTTATGATGCGGAAAAGATTATTCTCTATGCCAATCGCGAGAACGCCAATATTCCCCATAATCCTGAAGCAACAAATATGACCCTTGCCGAAACTATAAAAAAACAGTATATGCTTTCTGAAATATTCAGCCGGGAAGTTGCTGATGCCCATATCCGTGGCGATATTCATCTGCACGATTTAGGATTTGGTGACCGTCCATATTGTTCAGGTCAATCACTTGAATATGTAAAAAAATTTGGTTTGAATTTACCCAATGCATTATCCATTGCCAAACCGGCAAAACATCCAGATACCCTACTTGCCCATATGGTCAAATTTTCTGCTGCACTACAGGGTCATTTTGCCGGAGCAATCGGTTGGGATGCAGTAAATATTTTCTTTGCTCCTTTTTTAACCGGAATGTCAGATAAAGAAATCCACCAGATTGCCCAGATGATGGTCTTTGAATACTCCCAGCAATCAGTTGCCCGGGGTGGCCAGGCGATATTCTCAGATTTGAATATCTACTGGGAAATTCCCAAACACTTCAGAGAAGTTGATGCAATTGGACCTGGGGGACAGTATACCGGCAAAAAATATATTGATTATCTTACTGAAACCCAGAAATTTGCCTGGGCATTATTTGATATCTATCTTGATGGTGATGGGACTGGAAGGCCTTTCTTTTTCCCAAAACCTCTGATTCATATAACTGAAGAATTCTACCGAACATCGGGCTGGCAGAATTTCCTCCATCATATTGCTGAGGTGTCTTCGAAAAGGGGTAACACTTATTATGTCTTTGACCGAGGTGAGACCGCAAAGATATCTGAATGTTGTAGATTATCATTTAAGCTTGAGCAGAATGATATTGATGATGCCCGCACGCCCTGGAAAATGCGGTATACTGCATTACAAAATGTCACTCTTAATCTACCGCGCGCCGCATATTTTGCCAAGGGCGATGACGAACTATTATTCAAAAAGATTGACCAATTATTGAATTATGCAGTCCGGGCACATCTCCATAAAAAAGCCTTTATTGAAAAATTGATTAACCTGAAGGATGAGGGTCCGCTTGCACTTTTGACCATGGAACAAGATGGAGAATCATATCTTCGTTTGCATCGTGCAACCTATCTTATTGGACTCTTAGGATTAAATGAACTTGTCCAGTTTCATACTGGCAAGCAAATGCATGAAGATGAAATGAGTTTGAGATTTGGCTTAAAGGTTCTATCTTATATGTATCTTAGAGTAAAAGAACTATCAAAACAATATAATATGCGGTTTGTGATGGAACAGACACCCGCAGAATCTGCGGCACATCGTCTGGCACGACTTGACCTTGAACACTTTCCTAATGAGGCATTATCTGTGGTAAAAGGCAATGTAAAAACTAACTCGGTTTATTATACAAATTCTACTTATTTGAATGTGGGCATTCCTATTGACCCGATTGAGCGTGTAAAGATTGAAGGAAAATTTCATGATTTGATTGAAGCCGGTGCCTTAACCCATGTCTGGTTGGGTGAATCACAACCCCCAAAAGAAAATATTGCGAATTTTGTAGTTAAGACATTCAATTATTCCCGGAATGCCCAGATTGCCTTCTCACCAGAGTTCACGACCTGTAATACGTGTTTTCGCACTTCACGCGGATTAGCGGATACATGTCCATTGTGCGGCAGTAAAAAAATTGACCATATCACAAGGGTAACCGGCTATTTCAGCAAAGTCTCAGGTTGGAATAAAGGTAAAAAAGCAGAGTTGAAGGACCGCTATCGGTCAAGGTTATCTACCACCGCTGTGGCGTAGCTTTTTACCCCATTAGATAACAAATATCTAACGGGGTTTATGGACATTTATAGAGGATTGTCGGGCATAAAACCTTATACTACATCATTTTTATTTTGGTTTCTAAAGAGCTCACTCAGAATTAACAGCACTGCGCTGACTGTGACAAATGCATCAGCAAGATTATAGGTAAACCATCTAATATTACCAATACCCATATCAATGAAATCAATTACATATTTTAGCCTTATGCGGTCAAAAACATTCCCGATTGCACCACCCACAATTAAGCCGAAAAGAATTACTCTGAGCTTTGTTTTTTGTAAAACACCGATAAAAGAGAATATTAAAATTCCGGCAATATGAAAGATGTAATATAAATAACCAGGGCCAAAAGAAATACTGAAAACACCATAGGGATTGAATGCAACTTTGAATCTCAAAATTGACCCAATAACTTCATAGGGAGGGTCAAATGGTGTAAGATAATTGATAATTAATAATTTTGTTATCTGGTCTAAAAAAATTGCCGTGAAAACCGGAATCAAAAAAAGTTTGATATTTTTACTTTTCGGTACATTTAATGCAGAATCTTGCATAGGGGATAATCTTCAAACGCTTTTTCTCAATTATTTTGCCACATTTCTCACAGATTCCATAACGACCTTGATGTATCTTTCTTAGAGCATGGTCAATACTGAAAAGAATTTCTTTTTGCCGGGATAAATTCATTGATAACAATTCTCTTTTTTCAGTTTCTGTCCCCTGGTCTGCCATATGATTGGCATAGGCAGAAAGGTCGCCAGAAGCCTCGGTCTGCGTGGTGGCAATCTGACCACTGTCATAATTAATACCTTTTACAATCTTTTCCCGTTCCTGTATTAATCCTTTTTCAAATTCTTTTAATTCTGATTTCTTTAATTTTTTAATCATCACTTCTTCTCCTTCGGCATATTCAAGTATGCCTTTGCCTTTATATTTGTAGGGTCAATCTTTAAAACTTCTTCCCATTCCTTTCTTGCATTGTCATGCTTACGTTCTTGATAATAACATAAACCAAGAAGAACCTTTGCTTCAAGATATTTTTTATTATGCGTTAATATCTCTTGAAGCAATTTTTCTGCAGATTTATAATCATTGAGTTGAGTATAGGTCTTTGCTAGTTTTAATTTTATATCAAGGAATGACGGACTCACTTCCATTGCCCGTTGATATTCATCACGTGCCTTTTTATATTCCTGTAATTCATAGTAGGTATCACCAAGTTGCATATAGGTATTCGCAAGTTTTGTCTTTAACTGCGGTGAGAATCCTTTTTCCTGGGTCTCAAGGGCAGCGGCTTTTTCAAATGATTTAATTGCCTCATCAAACTGGCATTGTTCATTATAGATAATTGCGATATTAACATAAGCCTCAATATAATTGGGATTCAGTTCTGTTGCCTTTTTAAAACTCTCAATTGCAGATTTATAATTACCAGCAAGAGAATAAGCAAGACCAAGGGCATTATGGACATCAGGATAATTCGGATAGGCTGATGCAACCTTTTTCAACCCCTCTATTGCCTCTCTGACCATTCCCTTTTCATAAGCCTGAAGTGCTTCGTTATAGATTTTTGACATTCCTTGATCCATACTAAATTATATTTATAATCTTTTGTTTGTCAATACATATCCCGGAGGTTACTGAAAAAATCTTCAGCAACCGCTACAGAATCACTTAACTAATGATTCAACAAATACGATCTACATATAGCGTTCAAGCAAGCTTTCTTTACCGTGGATTGAATAATAAATAGGTGGGATTTCTAACATCGTATAGGCGCCATATTTCTTTTCTTTATTAAATCGATAACATGCCCGGGCACAGGCAACAAGAATGTTTCCGGTCGCCTCAGGATTGCTTTGCCATTCACAATGGTATTCAATCAACGCTTTATTCTTACGATCAGTTCTTCCACTGAGAATGACTGAACCACAATGAGGGAATTTGTTATGCCTTTTCTTCATCGTCACTTCAGAAATGAAAACTATCTTTGTGTCATAATCAGCAAAATAGTTGGGCATTTGTTTTATTTTCTTTTCGATCTGTTCTTTGTCTGCATCCCTGTGGACAACAGCATAGACAATCCTCTTATGCATCATTCCTGGTTTTAATTCGGAATTTATGCCCATCCGTATTTTTTTTAATGAATCCTTTATCGGAATTGTATAGGAACGGGCATCCAATACTCCTGAAATCTGACGTACCGCATCAGAATGACCCTGGCTTACCCCAGGTCCCCAGAATGTATATATTCTTCCTTCTGGAATAAATGCCTTTGCCATAATTCTTTCAAGTGAAAAAATACCCGGATCCCAACCCGCAGAGATGATTGAAGTATGCCGATTTAGTCTTGCTACTTCTGTCATCTGATTGTAGTAATCAAGAATCCGCCTGTGTGTATCAAAACTGTCCACAGCGTTGAAAAATTGAGTAAAATATAACCCCTGACCGCGAGTATAAGGATTGGTTATTCTAATTTTATCAAGTACATTTTTATTTTCCATTCCAAATATATCCTGTTTTGAACCACCACAGAGAATTGCTACATCAGCAAGAATTTCAAATTTTTCGATTGAGAAAACAGGAATATTTTTTATCAATCTTTTGATATCAGCGGGTCTACGCGTTATAACCTCGACAAGTTCCATATCATCATTTTTATCAATGGCACTTTTTACAGCCCTGCCAAGATTTCCATAACCGATGATTGCAATTTTGATCTTATTCTTTTCCACTTTTCTCCCTTTTGAATAATTTATTGATTAAATTATATGCTTTTTGTCTATCCTGGGATTCAATAAAAATCATAATATCAGTATGAACGGTTAAGATTTCCCAGATATTTATCTTTTCCCGGGCAATGGGTGCAACAATCTTTTTTATTGCACCGGGTTCATTGATAAAATTCAAACTCCGGATAACTATTTTCGCAATACCTTTTTTCAAATTTAAAGCCTTCAGGTTTTTCAATTTAGAAATTAATGGAGATAATAACCTGTATGCAATTTCAGCCTTTCCCTCTAAAACATATATCGCCAGAAGATTATCCGAAATTGTTGTGGAATTTATAGCAATCTTTTTTTGTGAAAGTATTGAAGATAATTCACTCAGGATTCCTGGTGTTTCTGGAATATTTTCACCGATAAAAGTAAGCGCACCATAGGTTTTATCAGCAAGAGTAATAGAAACCATTTTGTCAAAAAACACCTCAGTTCCCTCTTCTTTAGAATTAGTGCCATTATTAGAGATAATCCTCATTTTTGGTAAATTCCTACGATGTTTTAATGAAATAGGATTCAATACCTGGGCACCTGATGCAGCAAGTGCACCGAGTTCTGCCCAGGAGAGTTTTTTTATCATCTTTGTATCTGACACAATCTTCGGGTCCATACTCAAAATACCTCCTACATCTTTTATCAATATTAATTCTGATGCCTTTAACAATTCTGCCATTATTAATGCAGAAATATCGCTTCCACCCCTGCCTAAGGTTAAGGTATGACCTTTTTCATCCTGGGCAATGAATCCAGGAACAATAAGAATTGTATTTCTCTTAAGTAGAGAAAGAAGATGCTTCTGCGCAATTGTCTTTGCCTTTGGCAAAACCACAAAATCTCTTTTTTCATTAATTTTTTGTTGGTTGAGTTGAGCTTTAGATTTTAATTTAATATAAATCGCCCATTCTAACATACCTGGTAAAACTACCTTTGCCTCTTTACCAAGGTATTTGAATGCAGACTCAAAGATGATTGCAGATTGAACCTCACCCATTCCGACAAACTTTTCAAAATTATAAAAATCTGGTTGTGGAATTGCCTTTGTGTACATTTTAATTAACTCATCGGTCGTCCCTTTCATCGCTGAAGTTACAAGGCAGATCTTTGCATCTTGAAACTGTAAAATACACCGTGCAATCTTTAAAAAATCTTCAGGTTCAGAAAGGACTGAACCACCTACTTTAAAAACCTTGATATCGTTCATTTTCAATTAACCCCCTTAATGGTTGTTTTTTTCTGATTAATATTAGACCATTATCAATGAGATACTCTGCAGGCAATGGTCTGCCATTATAGGTCGAAGCCATTGTTCTTGTATAAGCTCCAGAATTGTGAATCAACAGGTAATCACCAAGGTTAATGTTGGGTAAAGAATAACATCCAAATTCATCCGCGTTTTCACAGAGTGGACCTGTAATACGTACTTTAGCTCTTTTTGATGCCTTATTAAATAACGGCTCAATATGGTGATAGGCATCATATAGTGCTGGCCTGGGATTCTCTGTCATACCCGCATCAATCATATACAGTGGTGTATGATTTCTCATCTTTTTATCAATCACTTGGGTGAGAATATAACCTGCATTTGCCACCAAAAATCTTCCCGGTTCAAGAAATATTTTCGCTTGATACCCATCTTTTATTGAATTGTAGCATTCAACAATTGGCTCAAAGTCTAATGGTTTTTCTGAAGGTAAGTAAGGAACGCCAAACCCACCACCTAAATTTATACAATCAATGTCAAATCCATTTCCCCAAAAAAATTCTATTGCCTGCTTAACTTTTTTTGTTGCCCTGACAAATGGGTCAGAAGAAAGTATTTGTGAACCAATATGGCAGTGAATACCGACCAATTTCGCGTATCTGAATCTCTTTATCACTTTGGCGATTTTATTTAGTTCCTCCATTTTCATCCCGAACTTGCTGAATCCAGAACCAGTTGAAAGATGGGGATGGGTTTTGGAGAATATTCCCGGGTTTATTCGGCAAAAGATACTTATTTTTTGAGCCCTTTGTTTTGCTGCTTTTTCTAAAAATATCGCCTGGTCAATACTTTCAAAATTGAAATACATCACACCGTTATCAAGGGCATAAAAAATCTCTTCTATCTTACGTGCTACATTGTTGTAGAGAATTTCAGAGCCTTTAAAACCCGCCTTAAGACAGACAAAAATTTCTCCTGGTGAAACCACCTCAGCACCTATGCCCTGATTTCTTAACAACTTCAAAATTGCTATGTTTGTATTCGCCTTTACTGCAAAGAAGAGTTTTGCAATTCTAAAAAAATTCTTTTTCAGTGTCTTTATATTATTCAGCAACCTTACCCTATCATAGATATAGCAAGGCGTCTCTATCATTTCTTTTTTCATAAACCTACGCAAAATTTCCAGGCCATCCTGCTTCATCATACCTCCTTTTTGTATAAAAATTCATAATTATTTAAATACCTAAAAAATGTCGGGCAATCCTTGTAATCAATGCCGATAAATTCGGGCAATAAAAAAGCCCACCTGATGGTGGGCTTATCGTTCAGCATATAGTCCTTATGGGAACGAAAAGCCCATCTCTGCCCCATATTTCTTCATCCAGAATCTCTTAAAAAATTTCATCATGGGGTGATTATATATATTTTGGTGAAAAAGTCAAGAGATATCTTTTTATTTTACTACTTACGATGGTTTTTCTAACAGGATTCATCTCCGTAAGTGGAGTTGGACTGACGGACCACCTTTTTCTCCAGGGTTGTATTGACATATTCTAAAATTTCAATAAAATTTGTTGTGCGTTTTTTTATACCACTGATAATTCCATTAATTCTCTTTGCGCGTGAATGGACCGTGATGGTCTATATGGCGGCAGACAATTCATTGAGTGCAATGGCAGATTCAGACCTTATAGAAATGAAGGCAATCGGTTCAGATGATAACCTCGCCATTATCGCCCAGGTTGATAAACCGAATATTGGTGCCACACGTTATTATATCGCGAAAGATACCTCATATGATATTGGTAATTTAGGTATTATTGACATGTGCAACTGGCAAACTCTTGCTGATTTCTTACAATGGAGTGTTATGTATTTGCCCGCAAAAAAATATTTTCTTATCCTCTGGGACCACGGTACTGGCTGGACATTAGCACCCAGACGCACCTTTGGCAGTGATTGGTCTGCAGGGACTGAAATGAGTATTGCCAATGGTGACCTCAATAGGGCATTAAAAATTGTTTATGATGCAACAGGAGAAAAATTGAATATTATTGGTTTTGATGCCTGCGATATGCAGCAGATTGAGATTGCCTATGAAATAAAGGATTATGCAAGGGTCTGTTTAGCACCGCAGACAGTCTGGCCAATCAGTGGATTTCCTTACGAAAACATCTTTTATAACTTCAAGCAAAATCCAGGAATAAAAGAAAACGAATTAGTAAAACAGATTGTTGATAAGTGTAAAGAATATTATGCAACAACCCAGGCTTCAGCAATCTCTGCAATAAATCTTGAGAATTTAACAAATTTGAAAAACTCACTGAAAAAAAATCTTGAGGAAATCATGCAAAATATGCCAGAACCAGGGATAAAAAATTTAAGAAATCAAGTCCAAACCATATCCCTTACTGACCCGAATCCAGTCCAGGAAGATGACTATATTGACCTCGGTGATTTTCTACGATTATTGAATAATTATTTATCAAAAAAAGAAAGTGAAGAGTTGTATAATATTTATAATAAAACAATCATTTTATCTGAATCCTGGGGCACTGGACTTTCTCACGCAACAGGGATAACAACCTATTTTCCTGATAGATATATTGAATTCAAAAACCTATTAAATATTTATCTCTTATTAAATTATAATGAGTCAGGTTGGTCAAATTTTCTCAACTGGTTTTATGGACAGGATGACATAAGGCCCACCAAACCTCAGGTTTCTGTAAGTGATGTTGGAAAAAATAATGATTTTAGGCTGTTCTGGACTAAATCCTTTGACCTTGCACCGATTAGGTATAACGTAATTGAATTGACCGACACATTTTTATTACTTGAAGACCCGTGCGAAGATTCGGCCAACTGGTTTTTCAATGGATTTTCTTTAGTCAAATATGTTGCATATAAGGGGCAGGGCTCTTTCTTCTCTGGTAATAGTAGTAATCTCAACAATTCCTTAATCACAAAGACAGACCTGAAAATTGATGACCTTGGTTTGCTTGATTTCTATCTTTTTTATAATACAGAAGATATGATCGATTCTCTGATTATTGAATACGGATCAAAAAATAATGTATATTATGGCAGGTCAGGAACATGGCAACACTGTAGACTTATTCTGCCACCGGGCAATTCGCCATTAAAAATCTATTACCGTTCTAATGGAAGTATAAATAATGGCGGCGCCTATATTGATGAAATAAAATTTCATAATCTTGTTTCCGGCAAATATATCAGGAGTAATTATGGCGATACTGTGCTTTATGTATTTAATAAATTAAGGGGGAACTATTACTACGCGACCTATGTGGAAGACATTTATGGCAATCAAAGTGATTTGTCAGATTTTGTTCAAATTTATGTAAAAAATTTTGCCGTTCCTTATTCAATACCGAGTCCATTTAGTGAAAATTGTGAAATCGTTCTTGACCTTCCTAATGAGATTAATGCTTTTGTATATATCTATTCTATTGCAGGTCGGCTTATCAGAAAATTTGATGCTTCATCCATTGTTAACAAGAAAATTTTTTGGGATGGCAAGGATAGTAATAATAAAAATGTCGGTGCAGGATTATATTTTATCCTTGTAAAAGATAAAACATTCAGTGTGATTGGAAAAATAGCGAGGCAGAAATGAAAAATCTTATTATTATTGCCAATGGGGGGGCAGGCGGCATAAATTTTCCATACCGGCGTGCCCAGGGTTTGAAAAGAGCAGTAAGCACTGGTTATGAAATCTTAAAAGACGGGGGCTCAAGCCTTGATGCAGTTGAAAAGGCAATAATGGTTTTAGAGGATACAACAATCTTTAATGCTGGAACCGGCTCAACATTGAGTTTGACCGGTGAGGTTGAGATGGATGCTTCAATAATGACTGCAGAGGGAAAGTTTGGGGCAGTTGGCGCAATTAAAAATGTGCGTTATCCAATACAAGTTGCCCGGCTGGTTATGGAGAAAACCGATCATTTATTATTATGCGGGGATGGTGCGCTTCGGTTTGCCCGGCTTTATGGAATAAAATACTACAATCCTAAAACAAAAGAGAAAGAGAGGATGTGGTTCAAGGCAAAAAATAAATTAAAAAGTGATTATTTCCCAAAACTTAAGAAATTAAAAAAACTTTATGAAACAGTGGGAGTCGTAGCAATGGATAAAAATGGTTTGATTACAGCAGGAACCTCGACTGGCGGCATATCATTACACCTACCGGGCAGGGTGGGTGATACACCTATCATTGGTGCAGGCACCTATGTAAACAACTGTGGTGGGGCTTCTACTACTGGCCATGGTGAGATGATTATAAAAACACTCCTTGCTTTTCGTGCTGTATCACTTATGGAAAAACATTCTGCACCGGTTGCAGGCAAGAAGGCAATTGATTATGCAACAAGGCATAAGTGCCGTGCTGGAATAATTGGTATAGATAGAAAGGGAAGGGTTCTCTGTATCAATAATACCGAGGCAATGTCCTGGTGCTATATTAAAGATGGTAATATCAAGGTGTTCCGGTACTGAAAATATTTTTTACATAATCTTTAGCTTTTTCTTTATTGCACTCGTCGGACAGACCTCAAAACAGCAATAGCATTTTATACACTTTTTGTTGTCAATATTGAAATAGACAATTGCCCTTGCCGGACAGACATTTTCACAGGCACGGCATTTATTACAGAAATAATGGTCAATGTATGGAACTTTGCTTTCTTGTAATTTTGCAAATATGCGACTGCCAATGCCAGAGAATATATTTCTCAAAAACAATCCCGGTGGCAGGGAAAAATCTCTAATGGGTTCTAATTGACCATGAATCTCTATTTTATCCGGGTCAAATAATTTTTCTTTAAAACCAATCTTTAATATTGGGTTATGCTCTGGCTTAAGGTTTACGATAAGTGAACATACATACTCAACTGCCCAAGGGTCATTACTCACAATAATCTTTCCGGGTTTAAACAACTTGCGCCGTGCATCACGAATATTTAAGGCATCAATAATGATAAGATCGGGTTTTTTTAGATTGTATACCTCTATCAACAGTTTACAAAAGTCATCAAGTGAAACACATTGGTAATGAAGATTCGGCTTCAATCCGCCCGGGATGATACCAAATTGATTCTTTATTGCAGTACTCAATATTGTCAATTCGTGGGTCTTGAATTTTGGTAATGATATTAGTATTTCTGAATCTAAAATATCTCTTGAAACATATATCTCTTTAACATTCTTATGTTTCAGCCTTATCTTTTTTACATAACGGCCAATATTTTTGAATTTACCCTGGCTCGCCTGTAAAAATCCGCACCTTTGAGCAACTTCAATTGCATTTATCGACTGAGGGATAGGATTATCGCCCACTATAACCTGTGCTGAATTTTTTAGTAAATAATCTACCGTTACTTCAATAAGTTGTGGATCAGTAATAATGCAGTCTTCGGACCGGGCAATACGCAACATATTCGGTTTGACAAAAACCCGGCGGTGTTTTAAATCTTTCAATTCAAAAACTTCAAATATTTCTCTGATTACATCTCTGAGGTTGGTTCCGTTTTTAATATAGACCCTTGTATTCATTAATTATTTTTTTGAAAAGAGATATTATCTGCCTTCAAATTTTTATATAACTCAAAAAATTCTATTAATTCTAATTGTTCGGGTCTTTTAAGCAAAATTTTTTTATCTAAATAATCAGGTAAATAACCAAGGTAATTAAGTAATGAATTTTTCAAAATTTTACGTCGATAGCGAAAAACACCTTTAACAAATTCAAAAAATTCCTTTTCGTCCTCCAGCAAAAAAGGAAGTTCTTTATTGTCTAAACAAATTAACATTGAACTTACGCTGGGCGCCGGTGTAAAAAATTTTGGTGGGATATTAAAACCTTTGATAATATTGAAATAGTAGTTCACATAACAGGAAATCGAGCTGTATTTTGGTGAATCCGGCTTTGCCAGGAGCCTTTCACCATATTCTTTCTGAATGGTCAAAACCGCCCTCAAAAATTTGTCCCGCTCCCTGACAAGTTTTTCAATTATCTTGGTGGTTATTGAATATGGAATATTGCCTACAATCACTGCATTCCTATAACTGGTTAAATCAAAATTGAGGAAATTAGCGTTTATGACCAAGACATTCGGAATATTTTTTCTTATAAGTGCGCTAACATATAAGGGGTCAATCTCAATTGCATAGATATAGCGTGCCTGTCTCGCAATTTCACGGGTCAACATCCCTTTTCCTGCTCCAATTTCAACAACTATTTCATTTTTTAATTTGGCAAAATTAACAATCTTACGGGCAATGTAGATGCTGTTGAGAAAATGCTGACCAAGTTTTTTTTGGGACATTTCCTTATTGTGAGATTTATTCTCTTAGAGAAAAAAGTTTTTGGGCATTTTTATCTGTAATCTTTTCGATTTCATCCGAAGCCAATCTTTTTAGTGATACGACTAAATTTAAAGTCTCAAAAATAAAACCGGGTTCATTCCTTTGTCCTCTGTGTCTGGCCGGCGCAAGAAATGGGGCATCAGTCTCAAAGACAATAAAATCAAGCGGAATATGTTGAAAGACTTCACGCATACTTTGGGAAAAGGTTAATACACCACCGAAACCTAAATAGAAGCCGAGGTCCATAATTTTTCTTGCCTGTTCATAGGTTCCACTATAGCAATGAAATACACCACAATGGTAGTTTTCTTCTTTTAAAATTTTTATCGCATTATCTATTGAGTTCCGTGTGTGAATAATTAAGGGTAGCTTGTATTTCTGGGCAATGTTAATATGTTGACCAAAAAGAACTTGCTGTGCATCCCGGGGAGAAAAATTGCGATAAAAATCCAGTCCAGTTTCACCAATTGCAATAATTTTTGTATTATTACATAAATTTTCAATCTCCTTCATATATGGAATTGATTCATCTGCCGTTTCATTAGGATGAATTCCGATTGCAGGCAAAATCCAGTTGTATTGTTTATTCATCTCAATTGCAAGGAGGCTGGTTTTTATGTCATAACCAATATTAATAATTTTTTTAATTCCCACTGACTGAGCACGGCTGATAACTTCTTTTATATCCTTTTTAAACTGGGGGTCAATTAAATGGCAATGGGTGTCAATCACTTCACAATTGCACCGGATGAAATCGGCTTGTCTGTTGTTAAAAGCACAAGCCCGTTCTTATCCTGTGCTGCTAAAAGCATACCTTCGGAGAGCACACCCTTTAAGGAAACAGGCTTGAGATTATTTACTACAATAATCGTCTTTCCAATCAGTTCTTCGGGTTTGTAATATCTTCCAATACCTGCAACAATCTGTTTTTTCTTATCGCCCAGTTCAATTTCACAGACAACAAGATGACTGCTGCCTTCGATTACTTTTGTCGAAAGAATCTTTGCTGTATACAATTCTATTTTATTAAAATCTTCGATAGCAATTTCTTTTTGTTTCAATTTTGCAATCTGAACTTCAATAATTTGATTATCAATTTTTTTGAAAAGAATTTCACTCTTACCAATGACCGCCGGAACAATCGGCGTTCCAATACTATCCCAGTTCTGTTCAGTAAAATTAATCATCTTCTTCAATTTCTGGGCTGTAAAAGGCAAAAATGGTTCCATAAGCACGGTAAGGCATGTGACGATCTTCATACAGATATACATCGTTCTTTCACAGATTAATGGACTAGTTCTTCTTGCTATCCAGGGTGCCTCTTTGTCAAAATAACGATTCCCTTCCTGAGCAATTTTCATTACCTCCTGTAGGGCATTTTTAAATTCAAAATTTTCAATCTTTTCACCAATGACTGCGGGTGCTTTGTGTAGCATATCAAGTATTCTATTTTCGTTTTCAGTAAATGCGGAAGCCGAGGGGACATTTGAATTGTAATATTTTTCAATAAAAATCAATGTTCGATTAATATAATTACCAAGGATATCAGCCAGTTCATTGTTATGCCAGGACTGGAAATCGCGCCAGGTAAAGTCTGAATCCCTGGTTTCAGGAAGGTTTCTTGTAAGGGCATATCTTAAAGAATCCGCGGGGAATTCCTTGAGATATTCAGGAAGCCAGATTGCATATCCCTTTGAAGTTGAGAGTTTTTCGCCTTCCAAATTTAAAAATTGATTCGCGGGAATTTCAGCGGGCAAGATATAGTTACCATAGGACATAAGCATTGCCGGCCAGATAAGGGCATGAAATACAATATTATCTTTACCAATAAAATGAACAAGCTTTGTTTCTGGATTTAACCAGTATTCTTTCCATAGATCAGGCTCGCCTTTGTTAATCGCCCATTCCATAGTGGATGAAATATAGCCAATCGGTGCATCAAACCAGACATATAATACCTTTCCCTTAGCCTCATCAAGGGGCACTGGCACACCCCATGTCATATCCCTGGTTATGGGACGGTCTTCAAGCCCCTCTTTGAGCCAACCTTTAACGAATGTGAGAACTGTTTCTCTCCAGTTTTTCTTGTCCTCAATCCATTGTTTAAGTTGATTATGAAATTGTGAGAGTTTGAAATACCAGTGCTTGGTCTTTTGTTTTACAGGCCTTTCACCACAAACTAAGCATCTGGGTTCAATCAACTGGAATGGTTCAAGCCATCGGCCACAGGCTTCACACTGATCTCCTTTAGCACCATCAATGCCACAGCGCGGGCATTTACCAATTACATACCGGTCGGGTAGAAACCTTCTGCACTTAGAACAGTAAAACTGCTCGGTTTCTTTTTCATATATGAAACCTTTATTATATATCTGGAGAAAAAAATCCTGAGCAAGATGATAATGTAATGGCATTGTCGTGCGGGAAAAATTATCAAAGATTATACCAAAATCCGTAAATGATTTTTTTATAGATTCATAATAAAGATCTACAATTTCCTGGGGATTTTTTTTCTGCTGGTCAGCAAGGACGGTTATCGGCACTCCGTGTTCATCAGTGCCACAGATGTGTATCACATCTCTACCTTTGAGCCGTTGATACCGAACATAGATATCAGCGGGCAGGTAGGCACCTGCAAGATGGCCGAGATGGATATCGCCATTAGCATACGGTAAAGCACTTGTTACAAGTATTTTCATAACCAATTATAAATAAAGTTTGACAAATGTCAATAAGAAAATGCGAATGAGTGGTAGATTTCTATGTATATAAAGATATTAATTTGTTGACGGTAAAATTGATACGACCCTTTTCCCACCTTTTGTCCAACTAAATTTTACCCGACCTGTAGTAAGGGCATATATTGTATAGTCTTTACCCATATCAACATTCATTCCTGGGTGGATCCGGGTTCCACGCTGTCGAATAAGAATTGTCCCGGTATTGACAAGTTGACCATCAAACCTTTTCACTCCAAGCCTCTTACCCACAGAATCTCGACCGTTCTTTGCTGAACCCGTCCCTTTTTTGTGTGCCATACTACCTCCTATGTTTTACTTTGTAAACTAATTTTTTCACTTTCCACCTATAATCTCGGTAATCTCTACCTCAGTAAATGGCTGGCGATGCCCCTTTTTGCGTCGGTAATTTTCGCGACGGATAAATTTATAAATGATTACCTTGGGCAGTTTACCAATTTTTTTGATAACGCCCTTCACTGACGCACCTTCAACATATGGTTTCCCAAGTACTACACCATTGTCATCCTTTAGCATTAGAATTTTATTAAATTCTACTTCTTTTTCTAACTCACCCAGAATTTCAGGAACGATTATTTTTTCACCTTTTGATACAACATATTGATGGTTATTGGCTTTAATTACTGCAAACATTATTTACTCCCTGGTTCTTCAGGAATTATTGGAGTCTGTTCTTCTGGAATTGGACTGCTTGGCGCAGCCGGTATCTCTGTTTCCAATCCTTTTTCCACTGCGGTTCTTGCCATTGGTCTTCGGGAAAGGAGCACCAGGAACAATGAAGTGAGAAAAAATCCAATCGCCAGGCCCGAGGTAAGTTTTATAAAGAAAGGCGTAGCACCCTTACCACCAAATAGTGAATCACTACCTCCACCACCACCAAAAACACTGGACATACCAGCACCCCTGGTCTGTTGGAGCAAAACTACAATAATCAATAAAATGCAAATAAGCACATGCAAGGAAAAAATTATTCCATACATTTTAAGTCTCCTTAGGTTGAATTGCGCAACCAATTATATTTAAATTTTAATTGATGTCAACGGTTTGTTAATAATTATCAGCCTTCTCGTTTTGAAATCAATTTTTTTAAAATATAACCGGTCATCACTTTGTTCAAATGTTCAAATCCTGCAGAACCCACAAGATCAGGTGCCTTTATTTCAGTGATGTAGCATTCATCACTATCCATATGTTTCTTTTCCACCTTTATTGGATATTCTGCATCAAAGGTAATCATAAATTCCTTTAATGGTACATTAAAAAGACCTTTTTCCGAATATTCAGAGATCAAATTTTCAATCTCCCTGCGATTATGGGAAAGCCGCTCAATTTCTTTCTCTATTTCACCCCGTGCTCCTGTGATTTTGCCGAAAAAGTATTGGAGTTCAGCAGGATTATTTATCTCTTTCAATCTTTCGGTCCCTTTTTTTAAAGCACCTTCAAGGATGATAATTGCCTTCTGGATTTTATCCTGTGCCTCTAAAAGACAGGCAAGATAGGCTTCAACAATCTGAAACGAGGGCATCTTTTCAAGATTTTCAAAGAATAATTGTCCAAATGGTTTACAAAATGGACCTTTCTCACTATCTTCTATATCATCAAATATCATTCTGCCCCCTTTTTATTTCAATTTTGCAAGTAATTAAATTATTTTTTTTCTAAAGCCTTGGCATAGGTAACTGCGATTCTGCCCAATCTACGATAGCCAGCTTTGAGATACCATTTTCTCATCCAGGTAGAAAAGACCTTTTTTACCTCTTCGGGCATCTGATCAAATTCATCTTTTGCTTTTTGTGCTGCCTCATCCATACCCGCAAATAGAAATTCGTTTAATTTCTCATTAGCCATTTTACCCCCTATATATTATATATTATATATATGCATTCAATTTTGTCAATAATGTTTGGAAAATGATGGTTTTTTACTCAATCAATGCATATTTAATTTATATGGATAAAAATTGTGTCTTGACTGAGACATTATATTATATATAATAACGCTATGGATAAAATTTTAGTTCTCGGCGCAACTGGCCTTGTTGGGCAGGAAGTGATAAAGATTCTGGAACAACGTAAGTTCCCGGTGAAAGAACTCTTTCTCTTCGCATCAGAAAAGAGCGAAGGTATAACTGTGACCTTCCAGGACCAGGAATATGAAGTATCCCCAGAATACGAAGTTTTTATTAATAAAGTTGATATTGTATTTGGCTGTCTTGATGAGATACTTGCCCGGGAGATTATACCAAAATTTAGAGAACATAGCGTGGTTGTGGATAATTCTACTGCATTCCGTATGGATCCCGAGGTACCACTTGTGATTCCTGAAATTAACCCGCACAAGATAAAGGAGCATAAGGGAATTATTGCCAATCCTAATTGTTCTACAATCCAGCTGCTTGTCCCGTTATATCCGTTGCATAAGGTATCAAAGATAAAAAGGATCTTTGTTGCAACATATCAATCAGTCTCGGGTTATGGCAGATCTGCAGTTGAAGAATTAAAATTAGAACTGGAATATATCGCTGCAGAACAGGCAGTGACAAAGTTTGAAGATAGTGTCTTTCCCAATCAGATAGGCGCAAATATCATACCACTGGTTGGTCGGTTCAGTGAAATGGGGTATACAAGTGAAGAGCTGAAGATGCTTAATGAGACCAGAAAGATCTTTGATGATCAATCAATACAGGTCAGTCCAACCTGCGTGCGTATTCCTGTATTTTATGGGCATAGTGAGGTGGTTACAGTAGAATTTGAAAAACCAATGTCTGTTGAGCAAACAAAAGAAATTTTAAAGAAGGCGCCAGGCGTGGTATTATGCGAAAAAGACGAGGATTACCCTATGCCCATTATGGCTGCTGGTAAAGACGAGGTTTTTGTCGGCAGGGTGCGTAAAGACTTTGCTTTTGAGAATGGAATTACCTTGTGGATTGTTGCGGATAATATTAGAAAAGGTGCCGCACTAAATGCGGTCCAGATTGCGGAGTTGTTATGATAAAAAATTGCCCGCGATTGCCTTTAGCGTAAGCTATGTGGTTTAAGAAAAAAATTCAGGCAAAACCAGACGAAAAATTAGTCTTGCCTGAGGGCATCTGGATTAAGTGTGAAAGTTGTGGTGAGATTCTTTATCGTAGTGAGCTGGAAAAGAATCTATGGATTTGTCCAAAGTGTAATTTTCATTTTCAGATAACCTCCCATGATTACATTGCACTACTCCTTGACGATGGTTTGCTTGAAGAATTAGACCCGGATATAGAACCGGCTGACCCGTTAGATTTTCCTGAATATAAGAGAAAGTTGAAGACTGCCCAGCAAAATTCAAAGTTAAAAGAGGGTCTATTATATGGCAATGCAAAGATCGGTGGTATTGCTGTAGTATTTGCGACAATGGATTTTGCATTTATGGGTGGTAGCATGGGCTCAGTTGTCGGAGAAAAGGTTGCCCGGGCAATAAGGTTCGCGCGGAAAGATAAAAAACCATTGATCATCCTTTCCACATCAGGTGGTGCTCGGATGCAAGAAGGTATATTCTCTTTAATGCAACTATCAAAGACTTCGGCGGAACTTGCGCTTCTGGCAAAAGAAAATGTGCCATATATTTCAATCCTCACCCATCCCACAATGGCAGGTGTTATGGCATCCTATTCATCACTCGGTGATATTATAATTGCCGAGCCAGGTGCATTAATTGGTTTTACCGGTCCCCGGGTTATTGAACAGACCATTGGTGAAAAATTACCCCCGGGATTCCAGCGTTCGGAATTTATGCTGGAGCATGGAATGATCGACTTGCTTGTATCACGTAAGGATCTGCGCAACACCTTAATCAAGATTTTAAAGATTATCTGTAAAGTTACGTGACAAAAATATCCATTTCCTGAAAAATATGCAAGAAAATGGCTGAGTTAAGATTAGAGGATGTCTCCAAGATTTATGATAAAAATATTATTGCCGTCCAGGATATAAATTTTACGGTAAATGACCAGGAATTTGTAGTATTATTAGGACCTTCAGGCTGTGGCAAGACAACGATATTAAGATTGATTGCTGGCTTGGAGGAGATTACAGGTGGTAAAATCTTTATTAATAATCTCTATGTGAATGAACTCAGCCCGGATAAGCGTGATGTTGCAATGGTCTTTCAGAACTATGCACTTTATCCCCATATGAGTGTTTTTGAAAATATGGCATTTGGCTTGAAGGTTAGAAAGATACCAAAATCCGAGATTGGAAAAAGAGTTTCAAGGGCAGCTGAAATTCTTGGATTGAAAGATTTTTTAAATAGAAAGCCCAGGCAGTTATCAGGTGGTCAGCGTCAGCGTGTTGCCCTGGGTCGTGCCATTGTCCGTGAACCAAAACTCTTCCTTTTTGATGAGCCACTTTCTAACCTTGATGCAACGTTGAGAGTTCAAATGAGGGGTGAATTATCCCAGTTGCACAAAAGACTTAAAGCAACCATCATCTATGTTACCCATGACCAGATTGAGGCAATGACCTTAGGCGAGAAGGTGATCGTTTTGAATAACGGCAGAATTCAGCAACTCAGTGATCCGATTTCTCTTTATAAAAAACCCGCAAATAAATTTGTTGCCGGATTCATTGGTACACCACCGATGAATTTTATCAATGGTGTTATTAAAAAAGAACAGAATATCTTAAAATTTGTTAACCAGGATATTGCAATAATACTAAGTAAGAATTTTGAAAAGTTTTTAGAGCGGAATGTGATCCTTGGTATAAGGCCGGTAGATTTTACAGATTCAGAAGGTATTGCAATTAAATTAAAAGTTGAAATTGTGGAACCGATTGGTGAAGAGACCTATATCTATGGGAAATTAAACAGCATTACAATCCATGCTAAAGTTCCTGAAGGAATAAAACCTGTATCGGATCAAATGTTGACCTTGAAAGTTGCACCGGAAAAGATATACTTATTCGATGCCCGAACTGAAGATGGCCTCAAATAAAAAAGCAAAATTCCATCGTCTGCACTGGTTTATCATAATTTTACTCTCTCTGCTCGGTGGTTTTATACTCGGATTTTATATCCAAATCGTCCATGACCTACCACCAGCTGAGGCAATTTCTTTTTATACACCACCTATTTCTACTAAAGTCTACGATGATCAGGATAGCCTGCTCACTGAATTCTTTATAGAACGAAGAGAATTAACCAGTTTGAGTGACGTGCCGGAATATTTAAAAAAAGGATTTATCTGTATTGAAGATAAAACATTCTACAAGCACTGGGGTGTTGATGTTAAGGCAATCTTCCGTGCCTTTATCCAAAACATTCTGCATATGCGTGCGGCACAGGGGTTCAGTACGATAACCATGCAACTTGCCCGCAATATCTTTCTTACTCAGGAAAAGACAATCCTGCGTAAATTAAAAGAGATTGTGCTTGCGCTCCGTATTGAGCGGGTTTATACAAAAAACGAAATCCTTGAACGGTACTTGAATCAGGTAAATTTTGGCCAGGGCAGGTATGGTGTGGCAACTGCAGCCCGTTACTATTTTAATAAAGAGGTCTCTGATTTAACCCTCAGTGAATCAGCATTGCTCATTGCTCTACCTAAATCACCTGAAAATCTCTCACCTTATCGTTATCCGGAAAGAGCAAAGGCGCGGCGTGACCTCATATTAAAACAAATGTTTAAAGATCATGTTATCACTGAATCTGAGGATAACAAAGCAATCAATGAACCATTGAATGTAGTAGAACATAAAGCAGGGAGCCTTGTTGGTGAATATTTTATTGAAGAAATAAGAAGATATCTTGAGATAAAATATGGTGCTGAGTTTCTTTATCGAAGTGGTTCAAATATCTATACTACATTCAATAAAAATATCCAACGGGTTGCCGAAGAAATTCTTGAAAAACATTTAAGGTCAATTGAAAAAGATTACCAGCTAAAAATCACAAAGGCAAAAACCGATTCTACAGGCATTCCTGATACATTAAATAAGACCCCTTATTTGCAGGGTGCACTGATGATTGTGGACCATCATAAAGGCGAGATTAAAGCAATGATTGGTGGACGTGATTTCAGTCAGAGTAAATTTAATCGGGCAACCCAGGCACAGCGCCAGACCGGTAGTTCATTCAAAGTATTTGTCTTTCTCGCTGCGTTAGACAATGGTTTTACACCCGCGGATTTGGTTCTTGATTTACCCATCGTCCTTGAGGTTGCAGGACCAGACAGTATCTATCGTCCGGCAAACTATGATCACAAGTTTATGGGACCTATTACAATGCGCAAGGCGCTCGCCCTTTCACGAAATCTCGTTGCGGTGCGGTTGATTCGTATTATTGGACCGGACCTCGTGGTAAAATATGCTTATAACATAGGAATTAAATCAAAACTCCTACCAGTTGTTTCCCTGGCACTTGGTGCCTGTGAGGTAAGCCTTTCAGAACTAACCCAGGCATTCAGTACCATTGCCAATCTTGGTGAAGAAAAACCTTTAATAATGATAAGGAAGATTACAAATAGAGAAGGCACAATCATTGAATTGAACCGCCCTTCAAGTGACAAAAAATTACCTGCCCAGACCTGTTATCTCTTAGTCAATATGATGCGTTCTGTAGTAGATGGTGGAACTGGCTATGAAATAAGAAAATACTACAAGGGTCCAGCCGCAGGAAAGACTGGAACTACTGATAACTATTCAGATGCCTGGTTTATTGGTTTTACGCCTCATTATACTGCAGGAGTCTGGGTGGGTTTTGATGATAATCAAGCAATCTTCCGTGGGGCTACAGGTGGTGTTGTATCCGCTCCAATCTGGGGCGATATTATGTCAAAGATCGATACCCTGATAACCGATGATTTTCCTGTACCTGAAGGAATAGTCTGGTGCAGAATCTGTCCCAAGTCAGGATTACTGACAAATGAATACTGCCCTGCATCAAGGGAAGAACCATTTATATCAGGTACTGAACCCAAAGAAGTTTGTGATATCCATACCTTTGAAACAAAATTACAGGGTGAAGAAGAGTTTGAAAAACTTGACCGCTCCGCCCTGCAGGGATACTGATTACAAACAAGGCATTAGGAATTAAACCTAAGGAACAACAAATAATTTCCCTAAAGTAGTAAAAAACTATTTTACTTCGGACATAATTTCTTTTAGGATTTTCGCCTTTTCCTTTCGGGTGTATCTCTTTTTGTTTTTATGAACCCTTGTTGGCCTGTGCGGCGCACGCACTTTATAATGTGTTTTAATTTTTATCTTTTCTTTCATATAATTATTATATCGTTTTTCAAATCCATTACAAGAAGAAATTTAAAAAGGTTAAATTTTCATCAATTTTCTCTTCTTTATTTTTTAGTCTTTCTTTTTGTTTTATGTTTTTGCCCTGGCGGTCTACCAATTCTTTTGCGCAGTTTATAATTATGTATCCATTTGATTTGTTCAAAAGTTAAACATTTTTTCAGAGTTTCGTCTTCGTGACGATAACCACGTACATGCATTAGTTCATGGTCAAATATTATTACTATATGTTTCTTGTTTGGTTTACTCCTTGGTATTCGGATAGTTATCCACGCAGTTCCTCTTACATTGCGTCCGCTCGTGCCTTCACCATAGCTATATTTTACCTCAACCAAAAGTTTTTTAAAATTTTTGCACGGACCGTAAAGCTTGATGTTTTCTGTTATTGCCTTTTTATAAATTCGTTTCAAATCATTAATCCCATATTGAGTAAAATTAAAGATTAACATGGTTAATTAAACTTGTTTCTCATCAGATTTTTGGCAATTATGTGTTTTTTGCTTTCGCGCTATTGTAAGAAGAGAACCATTAACAAGAAGATCAATTTCATAACCCACAATATTTTTAGCGGCCTTATATATAGCATCACATACACCTTGAAAATCAATATGCCAGCATCTACTTCGGTCATATTTGAATTTTACAGTCACCTCGTCAGATTTTTTCAAAAAATAGAGGGCTCCCACAAAGTTATTTGCCTGCAGATATTCTTAAATTTCCAAGACAATCAAGAGGTAAACCCTTTAAAAATTCCTAAAAATCCCCTTTGCAAAAGGGAATTTTAACAAAGGATTGAAAATTAATACCTTTATTTTGAAGTATAGAAATTATTGAAATTCCAACACGATAAAATATCCAAGCCATATCTATTAATCGCATAAAAATCTGCCGAAATTTCAATACATTTTCCTTGTTATTATTTTGTTATTATCTTTTATATAATTAATCGTGATTACTAATTATTATAGTATTTTTAGGGCATATTCACAGCATAGACAATTGAGCATTTTTAAATATAATACAAAATGATTCTATTAATCCAACTGCTCATAAATGGCATTGTTGAAGGGGCTTTATATGCGCTTATGGCTCAGGGTTTTGCCATTATCTATCGTGGTGCACGGGTTTTCCATATAGCACATGGTAGTATTTACATTGCCGGTGCATATTCTTTATTCAGTTTCTATAATTTATTGCATTTACCCTTGATTATGTCCATTTTCTTCACACTTTTATTAGTAACCCTTATAGGCATACTTTGCGAAATTCTTGTTTATTCACGTTTAGCAAAGAGGCAGGCATCTGGTTCGGTTTTCATAATTGCATCTTTAGCCATTTATATTATCATCATTAACTCAATTGCACTTTTTTTTGGAAATGAGACCCAAATAGTATTTAAGGAAATAAGTAAATCTTATGCATTGGGCGAGATAATAGTCACCAAAATTCAAATATTGCAGTTTTTATTTGCTTCTCTTTCATTGGTTTTTGTGTTGATATTTTTAACAAGAACACGATTCGGAATGTCTCTTAAGGCACTTGCCAATAATCCTCTTCTTTCATTGGCACTAGGGCTGGACATTAAAGTCCTTAGAATAATCATTTTCGCAATCGGTTCTTTATTGTGTGGCATTACTGCCATTCTTATTTCTATTGATGTGGGTATTGATCCCTGGAGCGGTATGAGTATGTTGCTCTCCGGTGCAGTTGCAATGATTATCGGCGGCGTTAATAAATGGGAAGGTCCAATTTTAGGCGGATTTTTCCTGGGCATTGTTCAGGCACTTGCTGTCTGGCAGATTTCCGCAAGATGGCAGGATGTTGTTACTTTTGCTTTGTTTATTATCTTTTTGTTTTTTAGACCACAAGGAATACTTGGCTTGAAATTAAGAATGGAAGAAGTATGAATTATCTTTTACATATCTTAATCATGATTTGTTTATATATTATTTTGGCTTTGTCTTTAAACTTTATTGTGGGATATGGTGGACTACTTTCTATCGCTCATGCCGCCTTTTATGGTATTGGTGCCTACATCTATGCTTTATTAGTATTGCAAAATGTCCCATGGTTAATTTCCTTGATTTTTGCCGTTCTCGGTGCATCTTTATGTGCCTATTTAATAGCATATCCAACATTAAAATTGAAAGGCGACTATTTTATCCTTGCAACTATCGGTTTTCAAATTATTAGCTTTGGGATTTTATATAACCTAATTCCCATTACGAGAGGGCCCTATGGAATTGCCGGTATTCCCCGGGTATCTTTATTTGGTATTCAACTTACTTCAATACCAGCAAATTTTTTGTTATTTGGAATTTTTGCAATAGGCATTATTTTTTTCAGTTGGGCAGTTTACAATTCTCCTTTTGGCAGGATATTAAAATCAATTAGAGAAAATGAGATAGCGACCCAGGCGTTTGGCAAGAATACAGGTGGCGTAAAAATATGGGCTTTCGTATTGGCATCAGGAATTGCCGCAATTGCCGGTGGGCTGTATGCAAGTTATGTTACTTACATTGACCCGACTTCTTTCACTCTTGATGAAAGCATCTTTATTCTTGCGATCGTCCTTGTTGGTGGCTCAGGAAACTTGAAAGGACCAATTATTGGTGCTATTTTTCTTGTGGTTCTACCAGAGATTCTACGATTTATAGGAATTTCAAGTAGTTATGCCCCTAATCTTCGGCAGATAATATATGCGTTAATACTTATAATCTTTGTTTTCAGAAGACCTCAAGGTATTCTTGGAGAATATAAACTTGAATAAAGTATTAAAAGTTGAAAATATAAGTAAAAGTTTTGGAAATAAAATTGCTTTAAAGGATGTAAATGCAGAGTTTGAGCCGGGTAAAGTATATGCAATAATTGGTCCAAATGGTGCTGGGAAAACTACCTTACTAAATATAATAAATGGTTTTATGATTCCAGATAAAGGCAAAATTTTTATTAAAGGAAAAGATATGACTAATGAGCCAGCATATAAAATTGCGCGAATGGGTTTGGGCAGACTTTTCCAGGATATTAGAAGTTTCAATAAGATGAAGGTCTTAGATAATCTCCTTATCTCAAAGAATTTTGAAAAGGAAGAGAACCCGTTGTTAGTCCTTGCAAAATCTACTATAAACAAACAGAAAGAAACGGTATTTACAAAAGAAGCAAAAAACTATCTTGAGAATTTTGCTATTCTCCAAAAAGAAAAATCCTATGCCGAGGATCTTTCTTATGGACAAGAGAAACTTCTCTCTTTTTGTAGATTACTGATGAATAATTATGATATTTTCCTACTGGACGAGCCAGTTGCTGGCGTCCATCCTAAAATCAAAGAGATTATATATAAGAGAATAAAAGATTTGATATCTCAAAATAAACTTGTGATTATTGTGGAGCATGAGATGGAAGCGGTTAGAAAAGTGGTTGACTTAGTATATTTCATTTCCGAAGGCGAGATTAAAAAATCTGGCAAACCTGATGAGGTTTTGCAAGATGAGTCAATTATTAAAGATTATATAGGGATTCAATCCATTAAAGAAAGTCGCTTGCAAAAAAAAGAGATTGTTTCTTCAGCAGAGAAAAAGAATATTTTATCTGCCAAAAGTATTTATGCTGGTTATAACAAAATAGAAATCCTTCATGGAGTTGACATTGAAGTAAATGAAGGTGAGATAGTTGGTTTTATTGGTCCAAATGGGGCGGGCAAATCAACACTGTTGAAGGTTCTTGCTGGTTTGTTGCCGACACGTGCCGTCTGGAACGAAGAGAAAAAGAAGATTGTTTTTGGAGAGATTTTTTTTGATGATAATGATATTACAAACTCAAGCCCAAGGAAGAGAGTAGAGTCGGGGTTAAGTTATCTAATACAAGGTGGTGAGGTATTTACTGATTTGACGGTTGACGAAAATATGACTGTTTCGGCATTAAATATGGAAAAAGATGACATTGAGAATCAAAAACAACTTCTTTATAAGTTATTCCTGGATTTGGCAGATAAGAAAAGTTCAAGAGCTGGCCTGCTCTCAGGTGGTGAAAGACAGATGCTGGCACTGGCAATGATACTAATGAGAGAACCAAGAACACTGCTATTATTAGATGAACCTTCATCTGGATTATCACCCAAACTTACCCAAGATTTGTTACAAAAGATAAGAGAAATAAGAAACAAATTTAATATTTCTATTCTAATCGTTGAACAGAGAATCGGTGAGGTCTTGACATTAGCTAATAGGATATATATAATGAAGGGAGGTGAAATTATTGTGCCGGGAGTTCCACCTTACGAAATTGACGAAAAGGAGATAGAAACAATCTACCTGGGAAATCATAATGGCACATTTAAACAAAACACTTGAAAAATTAAGAAAAATATGTAAGATATTATAATTGAAAGGAACCAAAAAATGCAACATCTTAAGGAAAAATTGGTCAAAGAGATTAAAAGTTTAAATGGTAAAGAAATCAAAAATCTATTGATATATTTACTCGACAAAAATGTCGGTGTTAATCTGTGTTTAAAGGAGTCAAATGGGCACATTTAAAGAAAAAACAATAATTGCTAATCCTCAGAATGGTGAGATTTCAATGAAACTTGAGATGATTGTTGATAGCGGCGCAACTTATACGCAAATTCCTTCATCCTTACTTTCTCGTTTGAATATTGAAAGAAGATATAAGCGTAAACTAAAAATTGCG
>Ga0172366_10000194_pt1 | contig 38735 bp, 39 predicted proteins | sample LakKivSesite69cm_FD_114533 | JGI IMG/M metagenome (GOLD analysis project Ga0172366, IMG submission 114533) | Sediment microbial communities from Lake Kivu, Rwanda - Sediment site 69cm | ecosystem: Environmental > Aquatic > Freshwater > Lake > Sediment | place: Rwanda: Western Province, Lake...
CCATGGTCTGTGTCCAAAAGTAAGCCCGGCACCCCGCTAATCTCCTGCACCTTTTTAAGGGTATCCATCAATCCCAGGGATAAAAACCTGCAACTATGGTCAGAATGGAGAATATAGCCATTGAGTTTGAACTCCTTGATAGCGAATGCGATGTCAAAGGAGCGCTCCCGAATCATTGGGTCAAAATACCGCACTAAATTAGTTGCGTATTGGGCAAGCATCTGGTCAAGGTCATCTTTAGGCTCAAAGGAAAGCTGGCACCAGGCGCGGGTGTAATTATTGGCGACCAGATTTATCTTCCGCTCTAAAAGCATATTATAAAAATCCCGAAGCGATTGCCAGAGCGGGAGTCCATCCCACCAGAAGCGATATTTTTCTCCAGGAATGCCAGGAATTCCTTGGGCAATTCGGTCTTTTAGCTCTTCTATCAACTCCTTATAGAAATTGACGGTGACCTCTCTTCCGCGTTGGTCAACAATCGGCGCCATTGCCAGATACTGGTCAAAAAGGGTAAGAGGCGCAGGCACGGTTTGAGCAGATAAAAGCACTAAATAAAATAGCCGCGCGGCTTCGTGGCTCAACCTCACTGTCTCCTTGAAGCGCTGAAAGTCAAATTTTTGTCCCAGCTTATCCTCCAGCCATTGAATCAACTGGTAAAGCTGTTCCTTGACATATAAAACCACATACTCTTCTGGCTCTGATCTTAACCCCCTGCCCTGCCCCGGCACATCCAGCACAAACATTGGCGCTTTATACATCCGAGAAAGCTCTTCAAACCATTTTAAGAGCGTGAAACATTGCGCGCTGGAATAAACAATCAAGTCCGGGGTTGGGATTCCACCAATCGGGCTTTTACCAGTGAACCGATAACCCAGGTCGCATCTGACATAGCTACAAATATCTGGCGCGAATCCTTTTGCCTCAGCGGATTGAGCGGTCTCCAGCGCGAGCCTTTTTGCCTGGACTACTACTGAGTGGTTTTCTGGATAAGAGGGAAGCGCATCAAAGGCATAAACAAACTCAATTGGACCTAAAGCATTAAGATAAACGATTTTAGTGCCTTTTTCTTTTGCCTGCTTTAAGCCCACATAATAGAAGAAATTTATCTCTTTGAGCTTATTAAGGGTCTGGATATATTTCATCTCCGTCATCTTACAAATTCTAACCTCCTTTTTTTATTTTTCAAACCCCAGTTGAGTTCGGCTTCCATTCAGATTCTTTTTGAGCTTTAGATTGTGTTTGGAAAAGCCGAATTGAATAATAAATCCCGCTGATGATTAAAGCCCCGGTAATCACCCAGATAAGACCAGTGAGCTTTTCAATTTTACCTAAAGCGACCAGATAGGTTTCAATTTGCAGGTCTAAAAATAAAATCATAATCATAATCAGGCTAAAATCCACTATTTTTAAACTCTGGGCGATAAGGACTTTCCGAGCAGATTCACTTATTGGCTTTCGCAATTTCTTTTCCCAATACTTTGGACTCTGCGCCAGATAAAATGATAATATATATATTCCACCGATAAATCCCATCAGCAAATTATGGGAAATCAAAGCGCACTTCTTGGAGCTATAACCATCTGCGAATCCCCGGGCATTAAAATGTTGGGGCACTCTTTCTGGGAGCAAATTTTTGAAATAAAGGCTTATTGCCAAGGAGCCAAGCAGAAAAATTATAATTATAAATATCCGGGTTTGGTTTTCCAATATTTTTATCCTGGCTTTTGAGGGGTTTCTTTTTCAATCTCCATAAATATCTTGCCATTTTTGAAAATCCGCACATCGCCGGTGCTTTCTGAAATAACTATGGCAATGGCAGTGGTTAATGCAGTAATGCCTGCTGCAGAGGCGTGCCTTGAACCTAACCCCTGGGGCAATTGCGCATCTTCAATAGAAGCATTTAAAAACCTTCCTGCTGATAATATCACACCATCATCCCGAATAATAAATGCGCCATCCAAAGACGCAAACTCTTTAATGGTTTCCTTTAAGGTGGGGTCCAGGATATTGCGCTCTTCCTCTGGATAGCCCTGGAAAGGATTAAAAATCATCTGCCGAGATAACTGCATCACTCGCTCCGCATCACCCAACACAAAAATAGTTCCCACTGGCTTGCCTTCCCTGCCCTGATAAGCAAGCTCTACCGCAATTTTCACCAATTCTTCAAATACCCCGGGGTGAATAGTAGAGGAAAGGTTGGCAACCTCTTTGGAGCTTAAAATTTCGTATTCTTTACCTAAATTTATCACCACCACAGTGTCAAAAGTTTTAAATTCCTTTATCCCGCATACGCAGAGGATGCAATCACCGATTTCTAATAATCCCTTGCTGATAGCGCTCATCACCGCCATTTTAATTTTCCCCATTCTACCGAGCTTGATGTCTGGAATCCGAAGCACCTGCTTATAAACCTTCCGCGCCTGTTCTTCATCCTCTCGTCCATTCACGATGATAGTAAAATTTGACTTTTTCAGCATCTGCTCTAAGGGTCCATATTGCCTCAGGTCATCTAAAATTAGAAAAATGGACTTAGCGCCCACCTGGTCTGCGATTTTGCTGGCGGATTCAATCACCGCTTTATTAAATTTGATTCTGGTTTTTTGCTCCTCATCTAATTTTTCTAAACTGGGGGTCTTTTGGGCTTGAGCTTCAGGGTTGGTCTTTTTTTCAGTTTTATCCGGGGTCAATTTCTCTCCGCCTCTATAATAGATTTATTCAATGGTCTCTTCTTTAGGTAAAAGTTTATCCAGATATTCCTCAAGCGCCTGGGCGGTCTTGGCATTCATCTCTAAGAACCTAATCCCATAAAGATATTTAGAGCGTTTCACATCCTGTTCCCATCTTACCACCTGGCCAGGAATTTCAATCATAGATTTATCCTCCAGTATCGGGAGCCAGAGCCTTAACCGGTCTCCTTCCTTTAATTTCTGTTCCGCTTCAATCAGGATTCCCCCCAGACTTAAATTTTTGGAGAAGCCAGTAAAGGTCAAGGGTGGAAATTCTCCCTCCAGCCGGAAATTTACCGCTAACCGCCGGTGAAGCCGATGAGAGAGACCAATTAATTGCGCAGCTCTTGTCAAAACGGTCTCGGGCTGAATCGGCTTGGTCAAATAATCATCACAGCCCGCTTGCATACAGGCTTCAACATCTTCTTTCTTCATAGAGGTAGAGACAATGATAATAGGAATTTTTTGGGTCTGGGCAGCGGATTTTAATTTTTTGCAGACCTCATCGCCCTTTAAATCCGGCATATAGTAATCTAAAAGAATGATGTCCGGCTTTTTCTCCTGAGCAATTTTAATCGCCTCTGCGCCAGAATCCGCGGTTAAAACCTTACAGCCAGCTCTTTTAAAAAAAGTCTCCTCCAGCTTTAAGAATAATTTAACATCATCCACTAAAAGCACGGTCTTTTTATCCATATCTCAACCCCTAACTTTTAAAAATTCTATTTTGTCAAAAAACCTATAGTTTTTATTATATTACGAAATAATAATAATGTAAAATCATTATTTTTGGGGGAGCCTAAATGCCCAGAACATAGAACTATATCCTCTGCGGTAATAAATTCTTAGCATTTGTCCGGGCTTCAATTTTTTGACCACCTGATTAAAATCTTGAACGCTGGTGATAATATATCCATCCGAGGTTATAATAAATCCTGAACCGCTCCCCTTCTCCATCCGAGGACCCGGCGTGAAGAAAAATTTTCCTGGACCAAACTGAAGACCTGTCAGCCGTGTAGTATAAACTGTTACCACTGCTGGGCTTAACTTTTCTGCAATTGGGGCGAAGCTGGCTGGCGCATCAAATACCACATTGGGCTCTTTGCCTGATTCCTGCCAAAAGATGCCAGAATTGACCCCGAGCGCAAGCAAACAGAACCCTATCCCGGTGCATACCCCTATTAGAAAAGTAGTTTTTCTGCCAAAATTTTTCTTCTTCACCTATTTTAATTTCCCCCTTCTCGCTTACAAAGTTCCACAAATTTGAGTCGGAGGTCATAAAGCAAATTATCTAACAAATCTTGCTCTTCTTGGTTGAGATTGCCTCTGGTCTTTTCTTTCAAAATTCCGAGCAAGTCAATTACTTGTTTTGCTAATTCCATATTTGGCTCAACCTTCTTATTAACCGGGTCTGGAAGCAATCCCAAATGAATTAAAGCGGAAGTATTGAGCGAGATAAGAAAAGAAGCGAAATTCATTTCCGGGAGGGTAAATGCTCCACAGGCGGGTTCCGAAGAGGAACCGCTGGCTGAGGTATCGGTTGTGGAGCCTGATTTTTCTGAGGATGAGAGCTCATCTTCCAGCTTTACCCGACGGTCGGTTACCGTGAACTCTTTTTTCTCTTGGTCTTTCATTGTTCTCTCCTGAAAGAGGTTTTAGAAAATCCCCCAGTCAAATATATCATCCATCACCACCAATAGATAAATTATCAGATACAAAAATATCCCTACCAAGGAGATAACCAGCTTGGCTTTGGAGGCTTTATTCTTTTCGTTCTTTATCTCTCCGCTCACCTTCTTCTTTTCCCATCAGTTTGTTAAGCAAAGCTTTTGGCAAAAGCTCTTCCAAAATAGCTTCCTCATAATTGCCCTCTAAATCCTTTAGCTCTTTCAAAAACGCCTGACATTCTCGCTCACTAATTACGCCCTCTTTTAAATTCCTCTCCAGCACCCGCAGGTCAAACTTCCATAACTCGCTCATTTTCTCCTCCTATTATTCTGCTTTTTCTTTATCTTCCATCAAAAAATACTTTTCCTCTGGGGGAATAAACTTGGCAACATTATTCTTATACCAGACCAGATTATCATTCACCGCGTCATATACATAATATCTTTTCTCGGCCTGCACCATTTCCCCTACCCAAAATTCTCTCTCTAATTTGCCTCCAGAATAATATCTAATTTTTAACCGGGGCACCTGCAAATTATATTTTTTAAATTCAACTGGTCTTTGGTCTATATATCCCATAATTTGTTGAGAGACAAAACCTTGGGCAAGCCAAGCAATTCTTTTGCGTTGGAATTTTTTGTCCAGATGACCATCAATCGCCCAAAACTCATCGTCCAGCTTAACCACTGTATAGCCTTTATTTTGGGAAGCAGGGAAATTCACCTCCACCCGGTCAAACCCAAATCGTTCCTCGCCCTGCATCAGATAGGGGGAGCGAAAATCCTTGCTCAAAAGTTTTAATATCGTATTGCGGTCATAACCCAGAATTTCATTTCTCTGAATTTGTAAAAGGTAAATATAACCATCTTTTTCTTTTCCCACTTTAATAATCTCGGTCCGGTCTGGAAATTTAAATTCAAAATAAGCCCGGGGCGGCTCCAGTTCCCATTTAGCTAAATCCTCCTCATTTATATCCATTACTTTTTCCGCAATTGCAGATTGAGGGCGAAACCAGCCTAAAAATTGCGAAACTGGGCGAACATCTAAAGTCTCCTGAATCGGCTCTAACATTAGCCAAACCGGACCTTCTTGGGTTTTTTGCCGGATTAAATACCGCTTATTTGGCACGCCCAGCATCTCCCTTAATTTAGCATCATCAACCACGATTTTAACCTCGCTGATTTGTTCATACTGGATTCCCATCAGTCGTCTATACCTGAAAAAATCAGGCGCTTTATCTAAGAACATCCGAATTCTTGGATGAACCAAAAACAAATAAGGCTCATCCTCATAATAAGCATAAAGCCCACTCCTCGTCGGATTAGGATTGCCGATATGTAGAGCTCTTACCTTATGGTCTAAAAACTCAAATTTTAAAACCGCAAAAGAGGGATTTAATCCATATTCTGCCAATTTTTCTGGCTCAATTTTTTCCAGCGTCCTTACTATCTGCAACTCAGAAAGAACATCCAGAAAAGCTCCTCCAAAGGTAGGGTCTACCATAGCCATTTGCGGCTCTACAATTATCCACCCTCCATCCTCATTCTTGGCAAATTTAACTTTGCTCTTTTGATTACTTAGCTCTATGCTCTGAATACTATCAAGCGGGGAGACCCGGTCTCCTGCAACAGGCACATTCTTTTGTTCTGAGACCGTTTTAGGTCTTTTCCAGAAAAATGCTAACCAGACTAATAGGACAACTAAAGCCAGTCCTAAACCAAATTTTAGCCATCTTTTCACGATTTTCTTCTCCACCAGACAATAATTCCCACTATTAATAATATCTCTGGAATAATCAATACCGATGAATAAAATATCAAATCGGTCTGCCTTTTAGTTAAATAAAGCCTGCTTGCGGGACGGTATTTAGGAGCTATGTTCACTCGCTTATGTTCACCGGTTGCCCAATTAAAAAGCTCTATGCTAAATAAATAATTAGAATAAACATCCAGCGCCATATTGCGCATGAAATGGGAATTGCCCGCCACCACTATTCTTATCTGCTGAATTTCTTTCCCCTCTACTCTCTCCCATAATGCGGGCCGAAGCATCTCTCTATACCGCACTGCGACTAACTGCTCACCAGCCGGGTCCTCTGGGTCTTTATTCACCTTTCCATATTTAAACAAACTCTCAAGGTCAGTTTCTACATAACTGCTCTGCGCGGTATAAACCAAAGGCTTCCATACCCCTTCCTTTTCGCCACTGCCTAATATCCTCAAAGGTCTCGCCCGAGGAAAAGCTAAGAGCTTGCCCAAAAGATTCCTGGTAATCTCTTCATCACTGGCAAACTTACCAGCGACCGGGGTTAACCCTATGGAATCCATTCCAATTAAATGATTAACCGGGTCAACAATTATCCCTGCTCCTACCTCTAATCCATATCCTTCTAAAAGTTTCTCCAGATTGGTAAATACCACTGGGTCTAACAAAAATATAGCGTCTCCACCCATTCCTAAATACTTATCAATCGCCATTACCTCTCCGGCCGCAAACGGTCCTCTGGGGCCCGCAATCACAATCAAACTGGCATCCTCAGGCACCCCTTCTGCGCTTAACTGGAGCTTCCTCACTTGATAATTCTGGTCCTCAAGAAAGCGTTTAATTAAGGAATATCCGCCTTTATCATCCTGTTCTGGGTCTGCCTCACCGTGCCCAGTAATAAAATACACCACTGGACTGATATTTTGAGTGATTTTAATCAGAGCGTTAGTTATGCTTTCTTCCCGAACATCTGTAATCCGGTTCTCTCTACCCTGATACTCAAAAATAATTGTCCCATAAGTGTTCACCCCTTTAGCTTCCGCCAATACCGGCTGTTTGTCCGGGTCAATCAATTCTAATTTTAGCTTCTCACTCTCTCTGGTATAAAGTTTCAACAATTGTTTTTCTTGACCATACCCTTCGGAAGGAAAATAAGCGGTGAGTTTTACTATGTCAGGAAGTTGCTCAAGAACTTTCTTGGTCTGTTCAGAAAGGGTATAAAGCCTTCCCAGGGTTACATCCAGCATCCAGTCGTGCCTATGACCAACCACTCCTAAAAGAAAAATCACAATTAAGATAAATATCATCTGGATTATGGCTCCAGTTTTAGCCCTGCCCGCCCTTTTCTGAAAATACTCTTGTAGGCTGGCAAAATTTTTTAACAGCCCAAATAAGCTCAGCCCTGCTCCTATCAAGATATGCAAGATAACGAATACATTTACTTTTCTGCCCACCAGAAGAGAAAAAAAGCCTACTCCTAAAACCACCAGACCAATTAAGCCCAAAATTTGTGGAATCCTTTTCATCCTATGCTCCTTTTATCCCCATCTCGCGCTTTCCGCACTTGACCGAGAAACAAATAGAAAAAATCCAATCATTAAGAAAAAATAAACCAGGTCACTCAAGTAAATCCTTCCAGAAACAAAATTATCAAAATGGGTCAAAAGTGAAAGCTGGCGGAGAAATTCTCCCAAATTGAGCTGATAGGAAAATATGGGCACCAACCCTACCGAATTTCCTGCTATGCCAATGGTAAAGAAAAAAATCCCTAACACCGCACATACGAAAAAGGCAACAATCTGATTCTCGGTCAAAGTGGAACTGAATATCCCCACCGCAGATAAGCTGAAAGCGACCAAAAATAATCCTAAATAACCAGCTAAAATCGTGCCTGTGTCTGGTCTATACCCATAGCCTAAAATCAAAGCGGTATACACCCCGGCTGGAACCAACATCAGAGCCAGAAGCACCAAAGATGCAAGATATTTCCCCATCACCACCTGCCCCATCCGAATCGGGCAGGTTAAAAGCAATTCCTCGGTCTTGAGCTTCTTCTCTTCCGCAAATAACCTCATTGTGATAGCTGGAACTAAAATCAAAAGAAATAAATTCAAATTTTTAAAAAGAGGACCCATCAGGTCATCAGCCAGGTTCAACTCCCTGCCTCTCTGAATTTTATCTTCATAGCCGGCTATGAGTGTGGTCAATCTAATAAAAAAATTCACCATCTGATAAAATAAAAAACCACTAATCGCGGTAAAACCGGTCAAAACCACATAGGCAATCGGAGATAAAAAATAACTCCTTAACTCCTTCCAAAAAATACTAATAATCACCCTCATTCTCCACTCCCCTCTCCTTCAAATCCCACTAACTTCAAAAATACCTGCTCCAGGCTCTCTTCTTTGGTTAATTCCTCAAGTCTGGCATCCGCGACAATTCTTCCCTGATGAATAATCAAGACTCGTTCACAGGTCAAACTAACCTCAGGCAAAATATGGGTGCTGAGAATAATGGTATGAGAACCCGCTAAACCACGAATCAAGGCTCTAATTTCCGCATTTTGTTTAGGGTCAAGCCCAATGGTCGGCTCATCTAAAATCAAGACCTCTGGATTATGAATCAATGCCTGAGCCAGCCCCACCCTTTGCCGATAACCTTTAGAAAGTTGCCCAATTGGGCGATGAACCACCTCCTTTAGACCGCAAACTTCTGCCACTCGCTCTATCCCGGCTTTAATTTCTTTTTTATTAAGTCCTCTTAATCTCCCAACCAAGCCTAAATAATTCCGCACTAACATATCATTGTAAAGTGGGGGGTGTTCAGGCAGGTACCCGATTCTTCTCCGAACCTCCATAGAATCTCTCTCAACCTCAAACCCCGCGACCTTCGCGCTTCCTCTGGTCGCTGGCATATAACAGGTCAGAATCCGCATAGTGGTGGTCTTGCCTGAGCCATTAGGACCTAAAAATCCCACTATCTCGCCTCTGCCAATTTTAAAGCTAATATCCTCAATCCCCCTAATCTCACCATAGAACTTGGTCAGATGTTCCACTTCAATCATTTTTTAACTCCTCAAAGGTAGACTAACATAATAATAGATATTTCGCCTTTTTATGACAATTAGGACACTATTTTGGTTTCGGTTCCGAATCAAGGCTTGATAAAAATCTGTTAAATTGCGAACCTCTGCCTGGTTCAGCCGAAGAACTAAATCGCCTCTGCCCAATCCAATTCTCCCTGCCATACTGTTCATATCCACTTTAGTTATCATTACTCCCTTTGCTCCTCCTTCAAGCTCCAAGCCCAATAAAAACCAGCATAGTTCTGGAGCCAACTCCTCTGGAAAAGCCTTAGCAATTAACTTTATCTGTTTCTCTACCCTCTGCTCTAAATATTTTATGACCACCTCATCATTCACTATAATATCTCTCATCTGCTCATTAAACTCCCATTTAGAAGTAATCACTTGGCTGTCAAGCGCTATAATCAATAGCCCAGGCTTAAGTCCTGCTTTTTCTGCTGGGCTATTCCTCCAAATTTTGCTAATCATTACTCCAATCCCAGCCGGGACTCCTAATGCTTTAGTCAGCTCCCCACTGGGCTCTTCCACCTCAATCCCGAGCCAGCCCGGTTTTACTTCCCTAAAAGCAATCAGGTCATCTACCACTCGCTTTGCCCGGTCTATCGGTATTGCAAACCCAATCCCCTGAGCATTAGCGTATATCGCGGTAGTAATCCCGATTAACTCACCCTCAATGTTTAAAAGCGCCCCTCCAGAATTGCCCGGATTGATAGACGCATCTGTCTGAATGAATTCCCCATAAACCTGATTATTAATCTGAACCCTCCTACCTAACGCACTCACCACTCCTGTGGTCAAGGTCGGTCCCAAGCCAAAAGGATTGCCAATGGCGATTACGGTTTCTCCAATCATCAAATCCGAACTACTCCCCATTAGAATGTAACTTAATGGCTCATTGGTGGTGACTTTTAATATCGCCAAATCCCGCCGAACATCCGCACCAATCACTTCTGCCTCTAACTCTTTCCCGGTTTTAAGACTCACCCATACCTGACTGGCGTTTTCTATCACATGCTGATTGGTAAGAATATAACCTCTCGGGTCTATAATTACCCCAGACCCTATGCTTTCTTGCTTCTGAGCTATCCGTGGACCAAACCAGAAATTATCAAAAAACTCCTGACCCGGAAACCCCATCCCTGAGTTAACCATCCTAATTGCCCGAATACTAACTACTGCTGGACCTACCCTTTGGAAAGCTTTAACGACCTCATTCTCCCGAGCTATTACCGCTTTAACCGACCCTACCCAAACCAAGAAATAAATCAAGCCTAAACTAAAAAAGGCTTTCCTCAATCCGGTCATCTATTTTCCCCAGAACCTCTTTCCAGATTAAAAAATAAAATGGAAATCAATGTAATTACCAATCCCACCATCAAAATCAAATAGCTTGAGCTTATTTGACTCGCCTGAATGATATCCCCTATTACCTCAATTTCCAAAATAAAAGAAACTGTTCCCCAAATAGTAATTACCAGCCCCAACCCAGTCCAAATTATCCCTATTCTATCAAGCTTCATAGAAAAAAAATAACATAATCATTGCCTTAAAACAAGTTTCAAAATTTTTAGTCTCAACTCTTCCATAAAAAAATAGAGAAAAATTAAACTTCTAATTAATTATTTTTTTGCTTTGGCTTTAAGCTTGGCTTGACCATCCTGAACCACGACTTTAAATTCCAGCTTCTTATCTTTATATTTTTCTTTAATCTGAGCCATCTGCTTCTTAAGCGCTTCTCCCAACTTCTCCTTGCTCAAATTCATTGGCTGGTTCAGACTCTTGCGAGATTCTGCCAACTGTTGATAAATCTGTTCCAGCTTCTCTGAACCCAGCTCCTCTGGCTCTTTTTTGCTTTTATTTGATTCTTCCAGAGCTTGGGTCTTTGGTTCCTCTCCAATTGGACCAGTTTTCAGATAGACTTTTAATCGGTCTCTACTTAACTGACCGCTCTCCAGCCGTTGGACAATTCTCTCCCAGTATTGATTATAAGAATTAAACTTTGCCACCAACTGCTGAAATTTATACTTAATCGCATAATTTACACAAGGGATATTTGCCAATCGCCGAATCCGATATTGAAGCGCGGTTCGCTCGTTCTCCGGCATAGTTCGCCGACTACCCATAAAATACTGCTCAAACTGAACCCGTAGACTATCTATATCCGTGTCCAGCTTCTCTAAAAGCTCCTCATTAATAACCGACTTTCCGGTCTCCATCCAAGTTCATCGCTCCTGAGCCTTCTTCTGAATCGCTTTCAAAACATTCCCATAAATAGCTGCACCAATGGCTACTGCCTCCTCTGGTAAAATCTGATCAAAGATAATATCCCCAAACACCTCCCGTAGCCTCTGTTTTATCTTGGGCATCCGACTCTGCCCCCCCACTAAAAGCAATGCATCCAGCTTTAAATTCGGCACCAAGGTGTGACCGTTCTCCATCACATCCAGCGCAATAGTAATGGTCCTCTCCACCAAATCAGAAACAATATATTCTAACAAGTCCCGACTCAATTTGATATTCAAATCCACATTCGGGTCTATCTCTGGAATCACCCGAGAAACATGAATCAAGGTGGTCTCGGTCTCACTTAAAGCAATTTTGGACTTTTCCGCTTCTGCTTTAATCGCCCGCAAAACATCTTTATTGGTAATCCCGATACCATCTTTATACAGCTTGCCATCTGCAAAGCGTCTGTTCCGAGTGGAATTGCGAAACTCTTTAATTAAATACTCCATAATCGCATAATCAAAATCATCTCCCCCTAACCAGGGGTCGCCCAGCGTGGCTATCTCTTCATATCCACCCGGCACCCGCCGAAGAATAGAAAAGTCAAAAGTGCCTCCCCCCAAATCATAAACCGCAACGGTATGGTCCCCACGGTTGAAATATCCAAAAGCATAAGCAGTAGCCATAGTCTCGTTGAGAAGTCCCACAATGTTTAAACCTACTTTCTCAGCTACCTGCCGAATTGCTTGTGCGTATCTGGTCTGGAAGGTGGTCGGGGTGGTGATTACCACTTCTTCCACCGGCTCTTTTAAAAACCCCTCCGCAGTTTGCTTTAAATACCGAAAAATGTAAGATGCCACCTCTACTGGCGTTACCGCTAAATCAAACTCATGAACCCGAATCAAGATATTTTGTTCATGGCTCTGCGTCCGCTCATCCTTATCTATAATATAGAAATACCTCTCTTGCGCCTTTTGCACTTCCTCCATCTCAAAGCTCTTTCCTAAAAATCTCTTTATAGAATGAATCGTGCAAAATGGGTTCTCAACAAATTTACTCTTCGCGGCTCTCCCTACCATTAACCGAATCTCATCGCTTTTCTTATAAAAATAAACACAACTGGGAACCAGCTTGTAGCGCTCCTTATCCAAAATCACCTTGGGCTTACCTTGTTCCATATAGGACATAGAGCAATTAGTCGTGCCAAAATCTATTCCTAACAAACGCCCCATTCTTTTCTCCTCACCCCTGACCCAGACTGGTTGCGCGGATAATCCGATTAGCAATCGCCAGCCGTTCTGTGGTCTCTCGTAATCTATGACATAAAACTATGTTCACCGCTTGATAAACTTTCAAAGCCAGCATTTTATCCTCTTTTAACAATTTCTCAAAATACTCCCGAGGAATCCGAAGCAAAATGCAATCAGTCTTAGATTTAATCGTCGCGCTCCTGGGAAGGTTCTCAAACAAAGCCATTTCCCCAAATATCTCTCCAACGCCTAACTCATTCATTACCTCATCCGGCTCCCCTTCCTTATCCCCAGGCTTGATCACTAAAACCTCACCCTTGCCTATTACATAGAGTGCATCCCCGGGCTCCCCAGTTTGAAAAATTACCTCCCCCACCTTATAAGCCACCTTTTGGCAAACCCTGCTCAACTTTAGCAATTCCTGATTATTCAGGGAGCGAAAAAGCTCAACCTCTCTCAAAATCTCTATATTCTGCATCCTTATATTAAATTAAATAACAAATCTCGGAGCTTGTCAATTTATTAACTCAAGATTTGTTTCCTGACCAGAGCCAACCGAGCAGCTGATAAAGCAAGCGAGCACAACCAAACTCTGAAACCACTTCCCCTTTAATAGGAGCTAACTCCACTAAATCAATCCCGATCACCTCTTTACCAGAATTAGCTAATGCTTTTATCAGCCTAATCAAATCTTGATAATGCAATCCCGCTGGCTCCGGCGTCCCTACCCCAGGCATCTCCGAAGGGTCAAGAACATCAAGGTCTAAAGTAATATAAATTTTTTTACCCAACTGCCGAACAATCATCTCTTCCCAACCATTAACCGCTTTAAGTTGATGAGCCAAATAAACCTTTAACTCCTTTGCTTGGATTAAATCATACTCTGCTTTTGAGAGACTTCTTACCCCCACAGAAATTGATTTCACCCCCAGCTCCAATATCCTCCGCATTACTGAAGCATGGGAATAACTATCTCCTTCATATTGCTCCCGTAAGTCGCTATGAGCATCTAAATGAAGAACTTCAAGCCCTGGGAAAAATTGTAACCCAGCCCGAACCGCGCCTATGCTCAAAGAATGTTCCCCACCCAATAAAACCGGCTTTTTGCCCTTTTTCAAAACAGCCCTTACCGCTTCCTCTACTTTCTTCACCGCGGATTTAGGCGAAAGACCCCTGAGTTTGAGTGGCGCTATGGAGCAAATTCCAATTTGAGCTGGCTCAATTCCCAGCTCAGGCTCAAAAAGCTCAACCTGCCTGGAAGCTTGAAAAATGGCAAAAGGACCTTGTTCAGTCCCTTTTCTATAACTAACACTTCCTTGATAAGGCGCAGGAATAATTACCACTTGAGCTTGGCTTGGGTCTGAAAGAGCCGAAGACAAATCATAAAAGCTACCGGTCCAGCGATTCCACTTGGTCATAGTTCCGGCATAAAATCAAACTTTTTCTTATCTCTCTTTAGCTTATTGACCAGCTCTGGCAATTTGGAATATAAGCGCCGATGGGAACGACGAGTGGCGGTCTCCAAGATATATCCACAAATTATAGGCAAAGCAATGCTCGCGTCTGAATAGACTACCACGCTGGTCTCTAAACGATTGGGTTTAATTTTACCCCAGCTAACCGCTTCCTCTGGAGTGGCTCCACTCAACCCTCCCCAATGCGCAGAATCCACCGTAATCTGAATATCATAATCATGTCCTCTTTTGTCTATGTTCAGTAAAGCGCGGAGCATTGGCTGAGTTTGAAGATAAAAATTCTTAGGCGAGCCCCCTCCTACTATCACCACTCCATTTTTTTTCATTCCATTGACAATCGCACAGGTCTCAATCACATCCTGAATCGGGTCAATATTTATCTCTACACCTTCCAGCCGAGCATAGGCTAAATCCATTCCAATTTCGCTATCCCCAGGAGAACTCGTATAAATTGGAACTCCATATTTAGCTGCGCTGGCGACAAAACTATTCCTTGGCTCCGCTCCTTCTTCTAATAGAGCTTTGCCTAAAAGATTATGGAAATCCGCACTGCTCATCTTTTTTCCACGATATTCCCGAATTGTTTCCAAAATCCAAAGGTCGGTCCTGGTAATAACTTCTTCTGAAACAAAAATATCATAAATCCGATTGATGTTCTTCTTTTTCAAGACCCGGTCATCAACTCGATGGTCGCCCTGATGAACGGGTAAGCCCAGCGCATAATGCAAATCATGAAAAACATTAGCGCCAGTAGAAATTATCCAATCAATTGCACCGAACTCTATCATCTGGGCAATCAATCCTCCCATTCCAGCCGGAGTCATAGCTCCGGCTAAGGCCAGCGCAATACCAGCATTATCCTTGACCATCCTTTGATATATAGAACAAGCGCTTGCTAACCTTCCAGCTTGGAAAGAGCCAGACCTCTGATAAACCTCAACCAATCCTTTAATCCCGCAATTACCTTGAAGGGAAAGAGGCGAAATCCGAGGAGTAAGAATAGAAGCGCTTCTCCACTCTTTAGGAATTGGTGTTTCTTTCCATCTTTTTTTACCAGAACTCATCTTAAGCTCTCAATCTCATAAAATTATTAAAAAGAATTTTTCGTCCCCCCGCCAGACTCCTCCTCAGAAACAAACACCGCAGCCGCAATCACCGTGGTCCACTTACCATTTTTATCCCCTCGGGCAGTCTGAGTGGAGTTCTGGCTCTTAATGATTTTTCTACTCATCCGATAAATCATCCTTCTTTCGTCCCAGGCTTTGTCCGGGTCAAAGGCGATACCTAAAGTGCTAGCGAGCATTGATGCGGCTAAATCCTCAGCATATTCTCCTGCATCTTCTTTGGTCTGCCCAAAAGAAGTATGCTCCGAAATATATCCATAACTCTCTTCCTCAGCAGGGAGGGCAACTCCTATCGCTGCGGCCACTAAGCGGTTAGGCTCATTGGTGGAATTCCTTGCCATCACACAATAAAGAATTTGCCCGGGTTTTAATAAGGCTACTCCTTCATCCCGGGATATGAGATGACAACCTGGGGGGAAGATACTGGAGACATTCACTATATTATATTTAGCGATTCCAGCTGAGCGAAGCGCCAGCTCAAAACTTTGAAGCTTATCTTTATGAACCCCCACTCCTTTAGTAAAAAAAATTTTTTGGGGAACCATTCCTTATCCTCCTTTTCATATTTATTTTCTTCTTAAAAGCATCTGCTACATTTTTGAGTAAATTTAATAACATTTATTGAAAAAGTTGTCAAGTTTTAAATTAGAAAAAAGCACATTTTCCCATCATAATAATAAGCGAAAATATGATTGCCAATTCTTGGACATAACAAATCAAAAAATTTTAACAAAAAATTATAGAGAAAAGCAACAAACTTTTTAATGTTCCTATTCCCGCTTCCAAAATTGAAACTGAGCGATTTGGATGCTACAATTATAAGTAATTGAAAAGAGGAAATAGGAACTCTCGGGGGGATTAAATTGAAAAGGGAATTTCTGAAAAGTTTAGTCGCTTATATTTTTCTTTTTGGCATCGCCATAGTGATGGTCTGGTATATTACTTTGGGCGCTCATCAAAAAAGGGCCGAAGACATTGATTATACAACCTTTTATCAAGCGGTGATAAAAGGCGAAATCTCAGAGGTGACCATTTCCGGTAGTAGAATCATCGGAAAATATATGGATGGCACTCAGTTTAGGACCTCTGGTCCAGCTGAGGACCCGGAGTTGATGAAAGCGTTGATGCAAAAAAATGTCAAGGTCTCCTATAAAGACGCGAGCCGAGGCTCAAATATCCTTCAATTTTTAACTTGGGTATTTATTATTGGCGGGGTATTCTTTATCTTATATTTCTTCCTTCGCCAGGTTCAAGGCTCTCAGGGTAAGGCTTTGAGCTTTGGCAGAGCCCGCCCCAGGCTCTTAGACCAGAGCGCAAAAAAGGTGACCTTCGCTGATGTCGCGGGAATGGATGAGGTTAAGGTGGAGGTTCAGGAGATAATAGATTTTTTAAAGGACCCGAAGAAATTCACTCGCTTAGGAGGAAAGATTCCCAAAGGGGTGCTTGTGGTGGGACCTCCTGGGTGTGGCAAGACCTTGTTAGCTAAAGCTATTGCTGGAGAAGCAGGGGTGCCATTTTTCAGCATCAGTGGGTCAGAATTTGTGGAGATGTTTGTAGGAGTGGGCGCATCTCGGGTTCGGGACCTTTTTCACCAAGCTCGGCGGAATTTCCCCTGCATTATTTTTATAGATGAGATAGATGCGGTGGGCAGACATCGGGGAGCGGGCCTTGGTGGTGGACATGATGAGCGGGAGCAGACCTTGAATCAGCTTTTGGTGGAGATGGATGGAATTGATACCAAAGAAGGTATTATCGTAATTGCGGCTTCAAATCGTCCGGATATTCTTGACCCAGCCTTGCTTCGCCGGGGAAGGTTTGATAGGCATATTGTGGTGCCGATGCCAGACATTAAAGGCCGGCTGGAAATTTTAAAAGTTCACACTAAAGAGACCCCGCTTGAGGAGGGGGTGAATCTGGAAGTAATTGCCAGAGGCACTCCAGGATTTTCAGGAGCGGACCTGGCTAACTTGGTTAATGAATCCGCATTGCTCGCAGCAAGAAAAGATAAGAAGAAGATAGATATGAATGATTTTGAGGAGGCTAAAGATAAGGTTCTGATGGGCTTGGCGCGGAAGAATGTGGTGATTAGCGATGAGGAGCGAAGGGTAATAGCTTATCATGAGGCTGGGCATGCGCTGGTCGCAAAGCTTCTCCCTAATGCAGACCCGGTGCATAAGGTAAGTATCATTCCCAGGGGGATGGCGTTAGGCGTGACCCAACAATTGCCAAAGGAAGACCGGTATCTGATTACCAAGAATCAAGCGTTTACCAGCCTTGCGGTTTTGGTTGCCGGAAGAGTCGCAGAGGAATTGATTTTCGGGATGCAAAGCTCTGGCGCAGGCTCGGACCTGGAACGAGCAACTGATTTGGCAAGGAAAATGGTTTGCGATTGGGGAATGAGCGAGAAGCTGGGTCCTTTAACTTTTGGCAAGCGCGAGGAGCAGATATTCTTGGGCAAAGAATTGGCTTTCCATAAGACTTATAGCGAAAAGACCGCACTTGAGATTGACCAAGAGATAAAAAGGTTGGTATCAGAAAGTTATGAGCAAACTAAAAAAAATCTAACCGAGAATATAGAGACTCTAAAGAAAATCGCACAAGCGCTTCTGGAAAGAGAGACCTTAAATGAGGAGGACATCAATCGTTTAATTAAGGGGGAGGAATTAGAGCCGATTTCAGGTGATATTGACAAGGAAAGCGCGCTCAAGAAGGGGGTTAAAAAAGAAGAAAGAGAAAAGCCTCAAGTTGCGCCCGGGATGGTGAAGCCAGAGCCGATTGGAGGAAATTGATGGCAGAGTTCAACCCTCAAATCCTGGTGATTCGCGACCAGGAAGAGGCGGAAAAAAAGTTGGCTTTGGTAGAATGTTCCTCAATGGGTGCCAAAAAAATGGCAAAAAAGGCACGCCATTATTGTATTCAGTTAGAAAATATCTCCTCCCCAATGGCATTGATTCTCAAGCAAGAGATGTTAGCGATTGGTGGCGAGACCGCAATCCCGGCTAAGGCTTTGACCAATGAGGTTAAAAAGGGCAGAGTGATTTTGATGGGCACTTATCAGCAGTTTGAGGAGCTGGCAGAGAAATTAAAGCCTCAGCCTTTTAAGCTCTCCAAATTAGGTGAAGAATTATTAAAGCTAATCCAGGGCTTTGAGAGAAAAAGGTTCAGTTTGGAACTACCAAATGGGACGCTGGAGTTGGGAGAAAAGCCGATTTTAATGGGAATTTTGAACCTAACCCCAGATTCTTTTTATGATGGAGGAAGATATAATAATCCGGAGCAAGCGCTCAAAAGAGTGGAAGAGATGGTTGAGGGGGGAGCAGAGATTATAGATATCGGAGGTGAAAGCACGAAGCCGGACTCAGAGCCGGTTTCCTTAGATGAGGAATTTCGGCGGGTGATGCCAGTTTTGGAAAGAATTAAAAGCAGGATTGGGAAGGCTATCATCTCAATTGACACCCAGAAATCAGAGGTTGCCAAAAGGGCGGTAGATTATGGCGCAAGCATCATCAATGACATAAGCGCGTTAGGAACTGAGCCAAAGATAGCAAAAGTTGCAGGGGAGAAGAAAGCTGGGCTTGTGCTTATGCACATCAAAGGCACGCCTAAAGATATGCAGATGAACCCGAGCTATGAGGATTTATTCGGAGAGGTAATAGGATTTTTACGAGAGAGGATGAGGAAAGCAATGGACGCGGGGGTGGAGGAGGAGAAAATAATAGTTGACCCGGGCATAGGGTTTGGAAAGACGGTTGAACATAATTTAGAGTTGATTCGGGATTTATGGAGATTAAGATGCTTAGGCAGACCGATTTTGCTTGGTCCCAGCAATAAGAGTTTTATTGGCAGGGTGCTGAAGGTGGAGAAGGATGATAGATTTGAAGGCACTGCAGCGAGCGTGGTTGCGGGGATTTTAGCTGGCGCAGATATAATAAGGGTTCACGAGCCTGGAAGGATGAAGCGTTTTGCCATAATGGCAGGAGCGATAAGGGCAGGGAAGGAAAATTTGGGATTAAAAGAGTGAGATGATATGAAAATAATCTGGTATATAATGAGAATGCGCGGTTGATTTACAACTTTTACAAAACGAGGACTTTTTATAGAAAAGGGATAGAAAGATGAGGAAGTTGTTTGGGACAGATGGGGTTAGAGGCATAGCCAATATCTATCCTCTGACCAGTGAGACAATGATTCAGTTAGGCAGGGCAATTGCCTATATCTTCAAGAACAAGAACCGTCGCCATAAAATTGTGATAGGCAAGGACACTCGCTTGAGCGGGTATATGTTGGAGCAGGCAATAGCCAGCGGGATTTGCTCAATGGGCGTGGATGCGATTCTTCTGGGACCGCTTCCCACTCCGGCAATAGCTTTTATCACGACTGCGATGCGTGCGGATGCTGGGATAGTTATCAGCGCGTCTCATAATCCTTATTATGATAATGGGGTGAAAATTTTTGCCGGAGATGGCTTTAAATTGCCGGATGAGGAGGAGATGAGAATTGAGGAGCTGATTTTTTCTGGAAAAATTGATTCGCTGAGACCTACTGAGTCCGAGATTGGTAAATCCTTCCGGGTGGACGATGCCCAGGGAAGATATATAGAGTTCTGCAAAGGGACTTTTCCTAAAGATATGACCCTGGATGGTCTGAAGATTGTTCTGGACTGTGCAAATGGTGCGTCTTATAAGGTGGCGCCGATAATTTTTTCGGAATTAGGCGCGGAGGTGGTAAGTGAGGGGGTGAACCCGAACGGGGAGAATATAAACAAGGACTGTGGCGCGCTTCATTATGAACTGATAAGTAAATTAGTAAAGAAGCATAAGGCGGACATCGGGGTGGCACTGGATGGAGATGCGGATAGGGTAGCGATAGTTGATGAGAATGGCAACTATCTGGATGGAGATTATTTAATGGCGATTTGCGGGGCGGATATGCTTTCGGAGCGGAAGCTATTTAAAAAGACTTTAACGACCACGGTAATGAGCAATATTGGTTTAGACCGGGTGATTCAGGCTAATGGCGGAAAAGTAATAAGAACTAAAGTAGGGGACCGATATGTAGTGGAGGAGATGAGAAAGTATGGATATAACTTTGGAGGGGAATCCAGCGGGCATTTGATTTTTTTAGACCATTCCACCACCGGGGATGGGATTATCGGTGCGCTCAAGCTGTTAGCGGTGATACAGAAGAAAGGAAAAAAATTGAGTGAGCTATCAATGATATTAGAGAAATATCCTCAGTGCCAAATTAACCTAAAAGTGAAGGAGAAGAAGCCAATAGAAGAGTTAGATAAGGTTCAGAAGGCGATAAAGAAGGCAGAGGCGAGATTGAATGGCAAAGGCAGGGTGTTGGTGCGCTATTCTGGGACTGAGCCAATGGTTAGGATTTTAGTTGAAGGAAAACGGGAGAAGCTGGTGAAGGAATTAGCTTTTGATATAGCGGATAGTTTTAAAAAGTCAATGAGATAATAAAGGAGGGGTGATGTATCCCAGACTGGGAGTAAATATAGACCATATCGCTACCCTTCGGCAGGTTAGAAAGACCGTGCCTTATCCGGACCCGGTGTATTCTGCCTTTATGGCGGAACAGGCAGGAGCAGACCAGATTACAGTTCATTTACGGGAGGACCGTCGCCATATTCAGGATCGGGATGTAAAACTGTTGAAAGAGACGATTCAGACTCGGTTGAATTTAGAGATGGCAAATGCGCAGGAGATGGTTAAAATTGCGTTATACTTAAAACCGTTCAGTGTGACTCTGGTGCCGGAGCGAAGGCAAGAGATTACCACTGAGGGAGGATTAGATGTGGTCTCACATCAGGACTCACTCAAGCGGACGGTGAATATGCTTAAAGACGCTGGGATTCGGGCTTGTCTATTTATAGACCCGGATTTGGACCAGGTTAGGGCAAGCCATAAGATAGGAGCGGATGTGATTGAGCTTCATACTGGTAGATATTGTGAGGCGAAAACCTCTGAAGAAGAGGACCGGGAGTTTCAAGCGATTTTGAGCCAAGCAAAAGCAGGAAGGAAGTTAGGGCTTGCGATTCATGCAGGTCATGGGCTTAATTATCATAATATCAAGCGTCTGCTTCAGATTGAAGAGATAGAAGAATATAATATTGGTCATTCCATTATTGCCAAGGCAATTTTTGTGGGTTTAGCGCAGGCAGTTCGGGAGATGGTGGAGATTATTCGGCATAAGGGTTGAGATTTTCCTGCCTTTTTGAGAAAATCCCTATAGGAGAATTGATGATTATAGGTATGGGCATAGATATGGTGAGTATTGCAAAAACCCAAAGACTGATTTTTAAGTTTGGGGAGAGATTTTTAAGAAAGGTTTTTACCGAGAAAGAAATTGAAGCTGGCAAAAAAAGGACTTTGCCGGTTCAGGAATTTGCCAGCTGGTTTGCGGTGAAGGAGGCGGTTCAGAAGGCGTTGGGCGCGGGAATTTTCGGAGGGATAAAATTCAAGGAGATAGAGGTAATTTCTCAATCTGGAATCAAGCCAGAGGTAAGACTTGTGGGAAAGGCTAAAAAATGGGCTGAGATGCTGGGCGCTGGTGGTATTTATGTAAGCATCAGCCACGAGGATGATTATGCCTTGGCAAGTGTTATTATAGAGAGGCAGGGAGGATAGGGAGATGGATATTTTCTGGAAGAATCAACTGGTGGATGCGAACCAGATGCGGGAGATGGACCGAAGGACCATAGAGGAATTTGGAATGCCGGGTGAGGTTTTAATGGAGCTTGCCGGGAAAGGGGTAATTCAATATCTGGAACAGAATTTTCCTTTTATAGAAGATGCATTGGTTTTTTGCGGAAAAGGAAATAATGGCGGGGATGGCTTTGTGGTTAGTAGGTATCTTCTGAATCGGGGGGTAGAAGTCACTGCCTTCCTTTTGGGAAAAAAGACCGAGTTAAAGGGTGATGCTAAACTTAATCTGGAGCGGTTTATAAAGTTGGGCGGAGAGGTAATTGAGGTAGAGAAAGAAGAACAGCTTGACCGAGCTGCGATATATCTTGAGGGGACGGAGCTGATAATTGACGCTATTTTCGGGACTGGATTAGACTCTGAGGTCAAAGGGCTAACCAGGGAAGTGATTGAGCTGATTAATGAATTTGGTCTGGATTATATAATTCCGGTGGTTTCAGTTGACCTCCCGAGCGGGGTAAATGCGTCTAATGGTCAGGTTATGGGAGAGGCGGTTATGGCTAATGCCACCATAACCTTTGGGAGAGCAAAAATTGGACATTATGTTTATCCGGGCGCGGATTATGTCGGAAACCTGAAGATAGTTGATATTGGTATTCCGAGCAGGTTTACTGAAGGGGTAAATACCTGGCTGGTGGATGAGGAATTAGCATATTCAATGTTTAAGCCAAGAAAGCCAGATAGCCACAAGGGAGAAAATGGTCATTGTTTGATTTGGGCTGGTTCAGTTGGCAAGACTGGAGCCGCGGTTTTAGCAGGGGAAAGCGCGCTTCGGGTCGGAGCAGGATTAGTGACTTTAGGGGTGCCAGAGTCGCTAAATGAGATTTTTGAGATGAAGACCACTGAGGTGATGACCGAGCCAATTCCGGATGATTCAAAACAAGGTTTTAATGAGCTTTCCATTCCTAAAGCCAAAAATTTGATGAAAGAAAAAGATGTGATTGCGATTGGTCCAGGAATAGGACAGGGGGCGGGGATTGACGAATTTGTTCGGGAAATCCTCTTAAGCTCAGAGGCGCCAATTGTGATAGACGCGGATGGTCTTAACTCTTTAGCTGGGCAAATAGGGGTTTTGAAGAAGGCAAAAGCGCCTATAATTTTGACTCCTCATCCGGGGGAGATGAGCAGGCTTTGCAAAATGAGCGTTGCTGAAATTCAAAAAGACCGGGTAGGGGTTGCAAGGAAATTTGCTAAAGAATGGAATCTTATTTTGGTTTTGAAAGGTGCAAGAACAGTGATTGCCGGACCAAAGGGAGATGTTTTTATAAATCTATCTGGCAATGAAGGGATGGCAAGTGGAGGGATGGGGGATGTGCTTACAGGAATTATTGCGGGATTATTAAGCCAGAAATATGAGCCACTGAAAGCCGGTGTGCTTGGAACATATATTCACGGTTTAGCAGGGGATTTAGCTTATGAGGAAATGGGAGGAATTGGAATCGTGGCGGGAGACTTAATTAGTCGCATTCCCAAGGTTCGGAAATGGCTTTATAAAAAATTATTTGGGATGGAAGAATGAGATGGATAATATCATCAAGTTCTGCTTTAGAGACGGAGCAAATTGGAGAGAGTTTAGGAAAAACCCTGGTCGGAGGTGATATAATTGCTTTGGTTGGGGAATTAGGCGCGGGAAAAACCGTGCTAACTAAAGGAATTGCCCGGGGGCTTATTTGTAAAGACGATTCTTTAGTGGCAAGCCCAACCTATGTTTTGGTTCGGGAGTATCCGGGTCGGCTCTGGTTCTACCATTTTGATTTTTATCGGTTAAACTCTATCAAAGAGATAGAAGAATTGGGATATGAGGAATATTTTGATAGCGAGGGAGTGAGCGTTATAGAATGGGCGGAAAAATTTACAAGTATTTTTCCGAAAAGGACTTTATGGATAAAATTATTGATTACTGGAGAAAATGAGCGAAGGCTGGAATTAAGCAGTGAAAATAAAAGATGGGAAGAATCGCTCAAGCAAGCTTTAAAAGGCATAAAATTTAATCAGGAGGTGAATTAAGTTGGCTTTAATTGTCCAGAAGTTCGGTGGGACCAGCGTGGCAAATTTGGAGCGGATACGGGAGGTCGCTAATAGAGCATTAAAGACTCAACAAAAAGGCAATCAGGTGGTTGTGGTGGTGAGCGCAATGGCGGGCGAGACCAATCGCCTGATTAAGTTAGCGCTGGAGATTGCGGAACTGCCGGATTTGCGGGAATACGATGCTTTGATTTCTACTGGAGAAAATGTTTCTGCGGCGCTTTTGGCAATTACTATTAACAGTATGGGTGGAAAAGCTCGTTCTCTTGCCGCTTATCAGGTTCCAATTTATGCAGAAGATAGTTTCAAGGATGCCCGGATAAAAAAGATTGAAACCAAAAAAATCCGCAAATTACTCAAAGCAGGTTATATAGTGATAGTCACTGGCTTTCAGGGAATTGATGAGGAGGGAAATGTCCATACCTTGGGCAGAGGAGGCTCCGATACTTCCGCGGTGGCGCTTTCCGCAGTTTTGAAGGCGGACCTTTGTGAGATTTACACGGATGTGGATGGGATATACACCACGGACCCTAATATCTGCCCCGAAGCCAGAAAAATTGAATGGATTAGTTATGAAGAGATTATGGAGATGGCGAGCGCCGGCGCAAAAGTGCTTCATATCCGCTCGGTGGAGATAGCTAAAAATTATGGAGTGAAGCTGGCGGTATTATCCAGCTTTGAGAGCCTACCAGGAACCATAGTAGGAGAAGGAGGAGATAAAATGGAAAAGACCGTAGTTAGTGCTGTGACCTATGATAAGAACGAGGCTAAAATTACTATTCCCCGGGTGCCAGACCGCCCGGGAATCGCGGGAATGATATTCAAACCTCTGGGGGAGGCTAATATCGTGGTTGATATGATTGTCCAAAATGCCAGTGAGCAGGGCTATACGGATATCACCTTTACCGTTCGGAAAGAAGAAGATTTAGCAAGAGCCAAAAAAATCACTGAGGAAGTGGCTAAAAAGTTAGGGGGGAGAGAGATTACCACTGACCCGAATATCGCTAAGGTAAGCATTGTGGGAGTGGGAATGAGAACTGCGAGCGGGGTAGCGGCAAAGATGTTTGAGACCCTGGCTAAAGCCGGGATAAATATCCAGATGATTTCTACCAGTGAGATTAAAATCTCCTGCGTAATTGAAGATAAATTCACTGAGCTGGCGGTTCGGGAGCTACATTCCGCATTTGAACTGGCTAAAAAGCCTGCCCGAAAAAAGGAAAAATGAAAGCCAAAATGGGGAAGACCTTGGAAAAACAAATTTATATTTATGATACTACTCTCCGAGATGGCACTCAGGGAGCGGAGGTAAATTTTACAGTTGCGGATAAGCTCAGAATCGCGCAAAAGCTGGACGAGCTTGGAATCCATTATATAGAGGGAGGTTGGCCCAGCGCTAATCCCAAGGACTTAGTTTTTTTTCAGGAGCTTTCTGCCTTAGGTTTAAAAAACAGCCAATTGGTCGCTTTTGGCTCTACCTGCAGAAAAAATTTATCCCCCAGCCAAGACCCGCAAGTAAAAGAATTAACTATGCTCCCTGTTAAATATGTCGCAGTAGTGGGAAAAACCTGGGAGTTCCATATTCAAGAGGTGCTTAAAATTAACCTGAAAGAAAACCTCAGAATGATTCGGGAGACAATTGAGTATTTTTGTTCACATAATAAGAAAGTATTTTTTGATGCGGAACATTTTTTTGACGGCTATAAGCGTTCCCATTCTTATGCATTGGATTGTATAGCAGAGGCGGTAGAAGCGGGAGCAGAAGTGGTATGTCTTTGTGATACCAATGGAGGAGCAATGCCTGAAGAAGTCAAAACCGCCTTCGCAGAAATTGTTCAGCTCTTTCCGATTTTGCTTTCAATTCATACCCATAATGATTGCGGATTGGCAGTGGCTAATTCTTTATTGGCGGTGGAGCAAGGCGCGCAAATAGTCCAAGGAACCATCAATGGCTTTGGCGAGCGATGCGGAAATGCAGACCTTTGTGTCCTAATACCAGACCTGATGTTAAAGATGAATTATCAGGTAATTGCAGAGACAAATTTAAAGAAACTGAGGGAAGCATCACATCTGGTCTGGGAATTGACCAATCGCCCTCCAGATAATCACCAGCCTTATGTAGGCGATAGTGCTTTTGCCCATAAAGGAGGACAGCACATAGATGCGGTGCTGAAAAATCCCAAGACCTATGAGCATATCGAGCCAGCTAAAGTGGGCAATCGGAGAAGGATTTTAATTTCCGACCAAGCTGGGAAGAGCACAATTCTTTACAAATCAAGCGAATTAGGGGTTCGGCTCAATCGGCATAATCCGATGGTGCGCAAGGTGCTGGATGAAATAAAAAAGTTAGAGATGCAAGGCTATCAATTTGATGGCGCGGAGGCTAGTTTTGAGCTTTTGTTAAAAAAGGCAAGAGGAAAAAAGAAAACCTATTTTACTTTTAAAGGCTTCCGGGTAATTGATGAAAAGAGAGCGGAGGACCCGGTTCCCAGGGTAGAGGCGACCATAATGGTAGAAGGACCAGGAGGAGTGGAGCATAGCGCGGCAGAAGGGGTTGGTCCCGTGAATGCTCTGGATAATGCTTTGCGCAAGGCGCTGGAGCACTTTTTCCCTCAACTGAAAGAAGTTAGACTGATAGATTATAAAGTGCGGGTTTTGCCAGCTGGAATCGGCACCGCTAGTCAGGTCAGGGTTTTAATTGAATCCACTGATGGCGAGGAGCGCTGGGGAACAGTCGGCGTCTCGGATAATATAATAGAGGCAAGCTGGCAGGCGTTGATTGATAGCATTGATTATAAGCTCTATAAAGATGAAAAAAAGCGAAGAGCAAGAAAAAAAAATAAGCCAGGCAAATAAAGAACTGGCTTTGGCGCTTTTTCTTATTGGTTTGGCTGGATTTTATCAACTCTGGAACCGCCCGAGAATGAAAACAGAATTTTTAGTGCCAAGTTTTGCAGAGCTGGTAAGGGAGAAGGAAACTCGTTTGGTCAGGATTGAGCGAGCCTTGACCGCTAATCAATTTGATAAGCGATGCCCAAAAACCGATATTTCAGAAATGGACCGAGTGGTGATTTCTTCGGATAGTTGTCAGATTCTTATAGGAGCCGCTTCCAATCTTGCTCGACTATTAGCTGGAAAAAAGATGTTGATTAACCACGCCCAATTAGAAGAGGTAAAGCTCATCTCCGGGATTGGCAATAAACGAGCAGAGATGGTTCTTGAGCTTAGGGAGAGGCGAGGAGGATTTTATAGCCTGGAGGAGCTTAGGGAATTCCGCTGGATAAATGAAAAAATGATGGATGAGTTTAAAAGATATTTTGCGATAGAGGATAACCGATGATGGAGTCTCAGATCTTGCTGGAGGGAGAGCTTTCTGAGCATTCGGTTCCTCAGCTCTTAAATTATCTTTATGACCAGGAGGCTACCGGGCGGTTAGTGTTGATTCAGGAGGGGGTGAACAAGACCATTTATTTGATACAGGGGAATTCGGTTAATGTTGAGAGTTCGCTTCGGGATGAGACTTTGGGTAGGTATCTGGTAAAGCAAGGTCGGATTAGTGAGGAGAATTTTGAGAAAAGCTTGGAGTTAATGATGAGCGAGGGAATTCAGCAAGGAACTTCTCTGGTGAAACTGGGCTTACTTGGGGCTAAAGAGCTTTATCAAGCGGTAAAAGACCAGACCCGGCAGAAACTGCTCAGCGCTTTCAGTTTTCAGGAAGGAAAGTATCGGTTTTATTCGGAGAGTGAATTTATAGAAAAAATTTACCGATTTGAATTTCCTTTTCATAAGATACTAAGGGATGGTGTTTATCAGTATTTTTCTGAGCGGGTTTTAGAAGAGGAGCTAAAAAAAGTAGAAGCAGGGGCATTGATTTTTCTGGAAGGTCATCAGGAGCGGATAAAACTTTTTGATTTTGATGAGCAGGAACTGGAATTTATCTCGCAGATTGATGAAAAGAAAGGTTTATTCCAGTTGATTAAATTAAGCTCTAACTACCCTTTTGCAATTAAATTGATTTATATTTTCTTGCTTTGCGGACTGGTTGGACCAGATGGAGTTTTAGCCAATCGGCTTCGCTCAGTTTTGCCCGGAGAAGAGGAGACCTTGACTCGGCAGGAAGGAATTTTGATTTCTCAGGATGCGCCGGAATTGGTGGAGGAGGTTGAGGAAGAGAAGGAATCGCCAGATAAAATTCTTGAGTTTTATATCCAAATCAAAGCCAAGGATTATTTTCAGCTTCTGGAGTTGAATGAAGATGCGACTGATGATGAAGTGGAACAGGCATATCGGAGGCGATTGAATGAATTTGAGCGCTCTCGGTTTCCAGCCCAGTTAGATGGGGAGTTAGAGGCAAAGCTGGAAGAGATAAATACTGAGATAATCAAGGCGTATGAGGCGGTTAGAGAAAAAAACAAGCGGGAACGATATATCAATCAACTTAAAGAAAAAATGGAGCGAAAAAAGAGGGAGGCGCAAAAGCCCTTAGAGGCAGAAAAATTTCTTCAGGAGGGGATTAAATATGTTCGGGCTCGGGATTTTGCGAATGCGCAAAAAATGTTTGAGAAAGCGGTGGAGCTTAAACCTAACGAGCCAGAGTATTATGGGTATTTAGGCTGGACTATTTTCTGTAACCCTGAGCTTGAACTTGAGGAGCGAATCAGAAGGGCAAAAGAGAAAATTTTGCAGGCAATAAAAATGAATCCGAATATGGATTCTGCGCATGTGTTTTTAGGGAAAATTTTGAAGGAGGAGGGAAAAAACGAGGAGGCGATTCAGGAGTTCAAGGAGGCGATTAGGTGCAATCCTAACTGCAAAGAGGCGCATAGGGAGCTGGAAGTGCACGGAGTAAAGTTGTGAAAAAATTTGAGCGAAGGTTCGCAAGTTGGGAAGAATATAAGCAGGAGTTGGAAACCAATCTGAAAAATTTTGGGCTATTTTTACCAGAAGCGGTCTCAGTTGCGATGAGGGAAAAAATTGAGGTGGAAATTTGGTTGCCGGGAGCAGGGACACCAATTCTGACAAAGGCAGAAGTGGTAGCGATTTTTCCGGATGGTTCCGCACTTTCCTTAGAATCCGGCCCCGAGACCATTAGAATTTTAAAAGAAAAAGAACAGGAGCTTAAAACCGAGCCAATCCAAACTATGGAGCAAGAAGAAGAAAAAGAGGAAGCCGAACCATTGCCAGAAAAACTATTAGAATCAAACCAGGAGCTGGAAGAAGACGGAGAGGAGATTGAAAGAAGACTTGGTTTTTCCGGTTTGGATTATTCCAATCTTTATCAAGCGGTTCGGAGGTTATCCAAGTTAGAACGAATTGCGCTGGCTAAACGGGGAAACCGAAAAGCGCTTTCCATTTTAATTCAGGAGGGGGACCGGACTTTATTTCGGTTCATCATTCAGAATCCACATTTGGGCACAGTGGAGGTATTGCAATTGCTCAAACATCCTTCTCTCTCAATGGATATTATTCAGGAACTGGTTAGGAATTCCTCTTGGCTTCAGAATGAGGAGGTGCGATTTCAGATTGTAGTTCATCCTAAGACCCCACTGCCGACTGCTTTAAGCCTTTTGCCGGGTTTGAATCAGAGACAATTGGGACAGATTTCTAAATCCAAGCATATCAAGTATCAAATCAAGAATAGCGCCCTCAAATTACTTATTCAAAGGCAATCCGGACAAGGCTCGTGGGAATAAAATAGCTTTATCTAAATTTTTGGATTCTATATCTATTTTGCTAATCCTGATTCATCTTAAGGTTGCGCTTGAATTTTAACCAATGGATAATGCGCATCTTTAATATAAGTTAACCTATCGTTCTTTCCCTTAAGGTAAGCATCAAAGAAATTTTCTGAAAAATTATCGTAAATCTCTTTTTTCATTTTATATTTAGTTCTGAACCCGGGCAGAAAAATCCGAGCTGGTAAAATCTGATAAGCAATATCAGTAATGGTCATATGGTCAACTTTTTCCAGCTCTAAAAGATATTTAGGACCGTCTAGCTCCTCATATACCTTCTGAATCGGCTCAATCGGCACCTCAAACCGACCAGAGCCAGTTATCACCATCACTGGAATTTTTATATTATCAAAAGCCCCGCTGGGAAAAATAATCGCGGGACCAAGCGGAAGCACTGCTTTTACCCGCTCATCCCCATAACTAACCTTTTTTCCTTTATACTGCTCCAGACAACATATCATCTCCCGCATCTGAATTAAGTCAAACTCTTCTGGCTTAAGCTCATCCTTTTTAGCTAACAGCTCCTCTGCCTTCTCACACCTATCTTGAGGCCATTTCTCAGGAGCTACACAATCATAACTTGCGCCGGCAACCGCTAAAGTAGTGAATCCACCCAAGGAATGTCCGCTTAACCCGATTCGCACTGGGTCAATTATTCCTTTAAGCTCAACATCACTCTGATTCAACTTCAAAATCCGGTCAATCAGCTCTTTGATATCTTTTGGGCGATAACTGAAATCAATCTCAGAAACCGAATCCTTGAAAAGAAGCATTACCGTTTTGCTTAAATCCCCTCCCCCTTTGACCGTGGCTAAAATAATTTTGCCAGTAGTGATTTTCGGCTTTCCCTCCATTGTGCACATCGCAGAGTCTTTATGGTCCATCGCTACCACTACATAACCAGCTCTTACCAGGTTCTCCACATAAAAGACCGATTGATACCCGCATCCACCCATTCCATGTGAAAAAACAATCAAAGGATAAGGCGCCTGTGAAAAATCTGGCTTTGCATCTAAATACGCGTTCCCCTTCACCTGTTGATTATAATCAAAAGGCTTTGCATCTGCCTTGAGCGCAGGATACCAGACCGCTACTGGCGTGGTTCGGCCTTGAATCTCAAAATGATATAGTTTTATTCCTATAGGAGCTGGTTCCGACTTTTTTCCAGAAAAAGCCCAGCCGGAAAAAATCAAAGCTAATAAGAAAAATCCTAAATAATACCTCTTAATCATTTTTCTCCTCCATTTTGCTTTCCAGCTTAAATAATTTCCAGAAATAAGTCAAGAAAACTTTTGCCCTCAACTTGAGACAAAATTAGTTTTTGCTATTATTGCAGATGGAGATTAGGTAAAGGATAACTAAATTGAAAAGCAAAGGTAAAATTCAAAAGAAGGTTCCATCCTCGCTTAAATCCTCAAATAAAAAACTATCAAGTATTCGTCCTTGGGGAAGGTATAAAGTCCTGGAGGAAACCGAGCGCTGGAAGGTGAAGAGGATTATGGTTAAACCTGGACAAAGATTAAGCTACCAAAAGCATTTAAGGCGAAAGGAGCATTGGCTGGTGGTGCGAGGAGAAGGGGTTGTGGTTTTGGATGGAAGAGAAATCAGACTCAAAGCAGGAGAAACGGTTGACATACCTCGGGGTTCTGCGCATAGAATTAGCAATCCTAAAGATATCCCGCTGGTTTTCATTGAGGTTCAGCAAGGAGATTACTTTGGGGAAGATGATATTATCAGACTGGAAGATGATTATGGAAGAGAATAAACAGAAAGGCTCTTTACTTTACTTTTTAACCAAAATATGGTGTTAATATAATTAAGACAAAAGGGAGGTCAAGATGGCTAATTATGAAAAATTATTAAAATACAGACCCGCTAATGTGGCGAAAAAACTCGCTGGCTCCAAACTACTTTTAATAAATTCCCAGCCGGTTTTTCAGGCTTTTTTAGACCAATCCGTGATTGTGATGGCTTGTAATACCAGAATCAAGCATGTGATTCCTGGAATTCTAAAAGCGGGAAAGGAGATGGAGGCAATAGTTGCCTTTGAGCTGGCAAAAAGCGAGTGTAATCCGGAAGGGGGATATACTGGATTTACTCCCAAAAGCTATGTGGAAACCATCTTGGAGTATGCGGAAGCTCTCAAATATGACCTGCCTTTCATCATTCACGGAGACCATATCACGGTGCCAGACACCACGGAGAAAAAAATAGAGGAGGCAAGGCAATTGATTTCCGCTCAGATTTCCGCAGGATATTCCAGTTTTGCCATTGACGCGAGCCATAATGAGATGGATGATAATATCCGAATTACTGTGGACTTAGCTAAGCCGATTCAAGGGCTGGGACTGGGATTAGAAGTGGAAATAGGAGAAATAAAGTTAGTAAAAGAAGGCGGGGAGCTAACCACTGTGGATGAGGCTTGGACTTTTATAAAATCCGTAAAAGAAAAAGGCATCAATCCAGCGCTACTCGCCATCAACAATGGCTCCAAGCACGGAAACTATGCGCCCGGAGAAGAACCGCATATTGATTTAAAAAGGACTAAAGAGATATATAACGCGATTCGTCCCTTCTCAGTGGCAATTGCTCAACATGGAATTACCGGCACCCCATTGCCTTTGATAGGTCAATTTGCGGAGGCGGGTATCAGGAAAGGCAATATAGGAACTGAATGGCAGAATATCGCGCATAGCCATTTTCCACCTGAGTTAATGGCCCAATTGAAAAAATGGACAGAAGAAAATAAAAAGGATATTAAGTTCACTACCAAAGTCTTCAAAAAGGAGATTGATAATATCCCAGATAAGTATAAAAAAGAAATTGAAGATTCAGCTTGTCTGCGGGCAAAGGAATTTCTCAAGGCTTTACGCTCCGAGGGAACCGCTCGGAAGCTTCTGGAGAGCATAAAATAAATAACGATGAAGGTTAGAGCTGGAAGATACCGAGGCGCAAAGCTGAAAATGGAGTCAGGGAAAAAAATTCGTCCTGCGACCAGCCGAGTGAAAACCGCAATTTTTGACATTCTGCCTTATGACCTATCCGGAGCAATGGTGCTGGACCTTTTTGCTGGAACTGGCTCCTTAGGGATAGAAGCATTGAGCCGAGGCGCAAGCGCGGTGGTATTTGTTGACCAGAGTTTTAAGGCAGGTGAATTAATTAGGACCAATCTGGCTAAACTGGGCTGTTTGGGAAGAGGAGAAATAATAATCAAAAAAGTGAACACTGCACTTAACCAATTAGCCTTAGAGGGCGCTAAGTTTAATTTGGCGCTTATTGACCCACCTTTTGACCAGGAATTATCTGGAAGAACTTTGGCGCATCTGGCGCAGAGTCCGCTCCTGGCTAAAGGTGCCATTGTTGTAGTTCGCTCCAGTCCCAGAGAGCCCCTCTCAGAGCAATATGGAAAATTGGTGTTAAAAGATAAGCGCAAATATGGAGAGAGCATAGTCCGGTTTTATCTTTGGTTTTCAGAAGTTAAAGAAAAGGAGGAAGAGAAGTGAAGAAAAGGGTAGCGATTTATCCGGGTTCTTTTGACCCTCCTACTTTAGGTCATCTCAATTTAGTGGAACGGGGGGTAGAAATTTTTGATGAGGTGATTGTTGCAGTAGCAGAAAGCATCAGCAAGAACTATATTTTCACTTCTGAGGAACGGGTTTGGCTCTGGAAAAAACTTTTAAAGAATGTGCCCAGAACCAAAGTAGAGACCTTTAAAGGCTTATTAGTGGATTATGTTGAAGGAAAAGGCACCAATATCATTCTTCGGGGATTGCGCAATGTGACGGATTTTGAGTATGAGATTATGATGGCGACCACTAATCGGAAATTAGCGCCTCATATAGAGACAATTTTTATTATGACCGAGGGCAATTATTCCCATATCTCCGCAAGCCTTATCAAGGAGATAGTGGTGCTGGGCGGATGCGTGAGGGGAATGGTGCCAGCAGTGGTGGAAAAAGAACTCCGAAAAAAGTTGCTCAGTAAAAAATAATAAAACTTTGAGGAGGGTAAATTTATGAAACTCTCTGAGCGGGCAAAACTGATTAAACCAAGTCCCACTTTGGCGGTCAGCGCCAAGGCCAGCGCACTTAAGGCGCAAGGAGTGGATGTGATTGATTTTGGCGCCGGCGAGCCAGATTTTGACACCCCGGACCACATCAAGCAATCTGCCAAGCAAGCCATTGACCAGGGATTTACCAAATATACCCCTGCGGTTGGGACACCAGAGCTTAAAAAAGCTATTGCCCAAAAATTTGAAAAGGAAAATAATCTGAAATACTCTCCAGAGCAGATTATTGTCTCCTGCGGAGCAAAGCACTCTCTTTATAACCTTTTTCAAGCAGTGTTGGACCCCGGCGATGAAATCGTGATTATTGCCCCATATTGGGTGAGTTATCCGGATATGGCAATTCTGGCAGGAGCTAAACCAGTCTATGTTGAGACCAGCGCAAAAACCGGCTTTCGCCCTGAGCCCAAAGACCTGGAAAAAGCACTCAGTAATAAAACCGCTTTAGTGGTAATCAATAGTCCGAGCAATCCCACGGGCGCGGGGCTAAATGAATCTGCGCTCAAGAAATTAGTGCCAATTTTGGAGCAGGGAGATTTCTGGGTAGCCTCAGACGAGGTTTATGAAAAAATAATCTATGATGATTTTAAGCCGGTCTCTATTGCCAGCTTGAGCAAAAAGCTTTATGAGAAGACCATTACCATCAATGCGGTCAGCAAGACCTATGCAATGACCGGCTGGAGAATTGGATACGCAGGCGGAGATAAAGAAGTGGTTAAGGCAATGGGCAATCTTCAAAGTCAAAGCACCTCTAATCCCACTTCCATTGCCCAAAAAGCCGCGGTTCAGGCATTAACTGGAAGTCAAAAAGAGGTGGGGGTAATGGTGGAAGAGTTTAAAAAGCGAAGGGACTGGATTGTGAATTCGCTCCTTGAGATTCCCGGGGTGTCTTGCTATAAACCAGAAGGGGCTTTTTATGTTTTTCCAGATTTTTCTGCATATTTAGGAAAAAATTATCAAGGAAAAGAGATTAAGGATTCAATAGCGTTGGCAGAATTTTTGTTGGAATCTGCTCGGGTAGCAGTGGTGCCGGGAAGCGCGTTTGGCGCAGAAGGATTTATCAGATTAAGCTATGCGACCTCAATGAAGAACATCCAAGAAGGGATAAAAAGAATCGCATCCGCAATTAAAAATTTAGACTGATGAAAAAAATAATTTTTTTTCTTACCTTCATAATTTTTATTTCTGGATTTATTCTGGAATCAGGCTGTGAGAGAAACCAAGTAGAAAAGGTTACCATTCTTTTTACTAACGACCTTCAAGGACATATTCTATCGGATAAAAACCAGAGAGGGGGACTTGCTCGGATTGCCTATTTAGTGAAGAAAATTAAGGCGGAGAATCCCAATACTTTACTTTTAGACGCAGGGGATGCCTCAGTGGGAACCGCCTTTACCACTGAGACCAGAGGCGAGGCAATTTACCGGGTGATGAACGCGGTGGGCTATGATGCGTCAATTTATGGCAATCACGAGTTTGACCTGGGGAAAAATCAGGCAAGGCGCTACCAAGAGATTGCTCATTTTCCGATTTTAGCGTGCAATATCCAAAGAGCAGATGGTAAGGCTTTTAGCAGAGAATATACGATTTTTCAGCTTCCTAGCCTTAAACTCGCAGTGATTGGGGTGGGCAATCCTCGAACCCCCAATCTGGTGAACCCAGCGAGTATTTCCGAATTAAAATTTTTGCCTCCAGAACTTGAAATCCGAAGAATCCAGAACCTGCTCGCAGACCAGGTAGATATGATGATTATCCTTTCTCATCAAGGGATTAAGGCAGATACCGCGCTGGCTTATCAGCTCAAAGGCTTTCCTTTAATTATTGGCGGACATAGTGAAATCAAGATAAATGGCTTAAGAAGGGTTAATGAGGTGAACATTGCTCAAGCAGGAAGCTCAGGCTATTGGCTGGGAAGTATAGATTTTTATTGGGAGCCTAAGAGCAAAAAGGCATATAATTTTAAGGGTAAATTACTTAATATCACAAAAACAGTTCCAGAGGACCCAATAGTAAAGCGGGTGATAGACCAGGAAGTTAAAGCACTTCCTCCGGAAGTTAACCGAGTAATCGGAAAAAGCTGGAGGAGCTTGAGCAAGGACTATCTGGGCTACTGGTGCGCGGAGCTGATTAAAAAAGAGACCAAAGCAGATTTCGGGATAATCAATACCGGTGGAGTGAGAAGCGAAATCTACCGAGGACTGATTCAACCTCTGGATATTTATCAGATAATGCCTTTTAATGACCGGATTTGCGTTTTTGAGATAGCAGGGGCTGACCTCTTGAAAATCAAAGGGACGCGCAATTTGTATTTTTCCCGAGGTCCCAAAATTAGTCCAGAAAATATCTATAAGGTGGGCAGTATAGATTTTCTTCTCAAGATAAATGAGTTCCCGGGCGCAAGGAATGAGATAATCTTGGAAAACTTAATTCGGGACAAAATGATTGAGCAGGTGGAAAAAGACCGGGGATTTAAAAGATTTTGGGATAAATAAACATTTATTAAAATAATAATTATTTTCTCTTTTTCCCCTTCCCGGCTTGCTCCGCAAGCTTCATCTCAATCACCCGTAATTCCCTCTGCGCCTCCTGATGATATTTCTCCAGCTCTAAAGTTTTTTGGAAATATTCCTTTGCTTTTTCCAGCTCGCCCATTACTCTATTTATCATCCCCAGATAAAACCAGCCTTCTGCTAATTTGGGCCTCTTTTGAAGTTCATTCTCAATTATCTGGGCATTTTTTCTTGCGGAACTCACTCCCTCGGTCTTAAATACACAATATGCCAGATGAATTCGGAACTCCGGCTCCTCTGGCGCTAATTTTACCACCTCTTCCATAATTGGTCTCGCATCCCGAAAAGCCCCCCGCCTAATCATAATCAATGCTTTATTAAATTCCATCTCCGCTTGAATCGCCCGAGACGCTTGCTCCATCTGCTCCTCACTCACCTTGCTCTTTATCCGCTCCACATAGGCTCTTCTTTGCTCCGAATCACTAAGCGAGTTATAGGCTTCGCTAATTTTAGTGAACAGGCTCTCTACTTTTTCTCTAACCTCTCCTTTGTAAAGGTTGGGCTTAGCGTCTGGATGAAACACCTTTGCCATCTTAAAATAAATTCTTTTGATAATAACAGGCGGAGTAAGCTCATCCACGCCTAACAACTCAAAATAAGTGGTCTCTTTCTCGCTCGCTTTATCCAGCATTTTATCCACCTCTTTGAGCAACTCCTGGTCCGTCATCTCCTTATCCAGCATCTCCTCAATCGCTAATTTTGTCTCCTCTTTCTTAGCCTCCTTTTTCTCCTCCCCCTTAATAACCGGCTTAACCGCTTCCTTTGGACTTATTTTTTCCTCTGGCGCTTCATAAATTCTCCCCAGCGGGAAATCCTCCTCTTCTTTAGGAAGCTCCAGCGCCTCTGCTAAATAAAGTGCCAATAAAATCTGCTCAGCCTGCTCAGAGGGCAAATTAGAGCTTCTTATTCCGTTTCCAAAAACAAACTCTTTTCCTAACTGCCGAAGCCAGCGAATTTCCTTGGGACCGAATCCAAAAAACTCCAGATTTGAGCCTAATTCTGGTTTTATCTTGAACGATTTTTTCTCTATCCCCGCAAATTCTTTTTCAATCCGAGCTCTTGAGAAATGAAGCTCTACTCCGGCTAAAATCAGCTTTTCTGGACTTAAAGGAATCAAAGGATATTTTTGCAAAGCACTTTGCTCCGCTGATTTGAACTGATAATACCCCCGAACCAAAGCAAAACAATTCTTGATTTTAAGCTCAACTTGATACTGGTAAAGCTCCCCCAATTGCTCTGGATTTAATCCCGTCTCCTTCAGAGCCAACTCCTCCAGCTTTTTATAATCCCCTCCTGCTTTATCTTTAAGCGATTGATATTTTCCTTCGTTTAGCTTGCCCTGAACCACTAAAATCCTGGCTAAGGTCTCTTCTTGAGTGCCTCCTTGAACATAAAAACTACCTCCCTTGACCATCATAATCCGCTTAATGGGTTTGGATTCCCCAATCGGACCGGGAAGAATATCTAAAAAGCCGGTCCTTTTTTCCTGAGCCAGTTGATAAAAAATCCGGGCAAAGGGCTGTTCCGCTAAATTACCTGCCTCAATCTGGTTGGAACTTTCTTTAATAGTTTCTGACATTTTATTAAAGGGTATCAAAACCCGGGCTTAAAATCAATTTTCCCAAATAATGTTAGTTAATTACAGATCTAAATGGGACTGAATCCAACCCGGATAGTGAATAATCTCCGGGGGACGAATCGCAAGGTTGACACTGATTAAATCAAATCGGAGTTTAAAACCTTTAAGTCTTTTCCGTCCAAGCCAGACCTGAGCGGATTTTACCAGATGCTCTATTTTTTTGTCCCTGATTGATTCTTCAGCTTTAATGCCATCTTCCGACTTTCTAGTCCGCACCTCCACGAAGATAACGGTCTTACCCTCTCGGCAAATAAGGTCCACTTCACCAAATCGGGTCCGATACCGCTCCTCTAAAATCCGATACCCCATTTTCCTCAAATATCCCCGCGCCAGCTTTTCTCCCTTTTCTCCCAATTCTTGCTTGAAAAACATTCTAAATCACTCTAACCTTCCGAGCTCTTTCAGTGATGAACTTATCCAGCTTTTGTTCTAAACCCGGCTCCAATTCCTTAAAAACCACCGCCATTCCGCTTACCAACCCCTTATCGCGCGCCTCTTTCAAACTTATGCTATGAATTACTCTTCCCCAGACCACAAATTCTCCTTCTTGCTCAGGAAGGGAAAAACTAATTTCTATCTCAGAATCCTTCTCAACTGGCTTCGGGGTCTTAATAAACATTCCTTCCCGACTTAAAGTATAGGTGCGTCCTGAATTCGCTTGTTCACCAAATTTCCAAA